>Ga0182030_10022341_pt1 | contig 11780 bp, 11 predicted proteins | sample 812S3MmetaG_FD_121299 | JGI IMG/M metagenome (GOLD analysis project Ga0182030, IMG submission 121299) | Permafrost microbial communities from Stordalen Mire, Sweden - 812S3M metaG (Illumina Assembly) | ecosystem: Environmental > Terrestrial > Soil > Wetlands > Permafrost | place: Sweden... | reverse complement strand
GACAGAACCGATCTCGCCATCGCTTACGGTGAGCGCGAGTTCCTCGCCGGGCGAAAGTCCCGCCGTGCTCCGTATTACTTTACCATTCCTTCGCGCGATGGAATAGCCCAGCCCGAGCTGGCGTGCCGGGTCGTTGTGCTTGATGGCCTGCGCGCCGAGCGCGACTGTCTGCTGCGCGCGTTCGAGCGACCGCTCAAATATATTGACTAATCCATCCCATGTATTCGTGAGACCGTTTTGCACGCGCTGCAATTCCAGTGGAAACCGATTGAGCAGCCCGCTGAACTCGCGCACCTTCGCATACGCCTCCTCCCACGACCGGCCGAGCAAGTGCGCGGCAGCGGTCGGCGTGGAGGTCATGTAGTCCGCAGCAAGCGCCATGAGCGGCACGTCCTGATCGTGGCCGATGCCTGCGATCACCGGCACGGGAAAGTTCATGACCTCGCGCACGAGCGCCTCGTTGTTGAACGCCTGCAGCGATTCGAGTGAGCCGCCACCGCGGATGATCACGAGCGCCTCGATGCCCGTGCCGCGCGAACCCTTGTCTTCCACCATCTCGCGCATCGCGTGAATGGCGGCCAGAAGCGACGGCGCCGCTTGCGCGCCCTCCACGCGCGCATCGATCACGTTCACTTTGAACCCGAACTTTCCCAAATTATTTTCAAAATCGTGGATAACGGCGCCCTTGAGCGATGTGATCACGCCGATGCGTTGGATGTAATCCGGCAGGACGCGCTTTCGCGCCGCGGCGAACACCCCTTCCGCTTCCAACTTTTTTCGCAGCTCATCGTACGCTTTTTTGAGCGCGCCTTCGCCCACGAGTTCCACCGTGTCCGCCACGAACGATAGCCGCCCGTTGTTCGGATACACGTTCGGATGGCCGTTCAAGATCACTTCCATACCGACCTCGAGCGCGATGCCGCACAGCTGATAGTTCCGCGCCCACATGATCGCGTCGAGCGAGCCGGGATTCTCTTTGTCTTTGACGCTGAAATACACGTGCCCGCTCGCGGCGTGCTTGAGCTCGGAAATCTCGCCGATGATCCGCGCCGATTGCGACTTGAAGAATACATTGAGAATCTCGATGTATTCGGCGATGGTGAACACCTTGTCTTCCGTCATGCATAGTATGATACCGCGCCCGTGCCCAGGAAACAAAAAAAAGCCGCCGGGGAGTTTTCCTCGGCGACGCCTACTAAAGCGAAGGGCTAGTATCGATGGTGTATACCGCGGGAAGTTTTTTTTGCCACCACCAACCACTAAAGCAAACATCAATGGGGGATGTCTTTCCGGAGATATCCCTGCCATTCGTCATCGCTTCCACGATGTCGCCATCAACGATACTGCAATAGCTCGTTGATTTGAATACGGTGAACACCGTGTACGTTCTCTTGAAGGGAGACTCCAGCGCCAAATTCCCCCAAAAGACAGGGTTCTCTTGAGTGAAGGCGTCGGCCGCGCGATTGGCCGTACGCGCCGCCTTACACGAAAACCAAATCCCGAACGGCACCCCGACACAAAGAACAAAAAAGGCCACTGCCTTCACAAACGCACCGCGCATTATCCGAACATTCATACCGTCCTCCTCAAAACTGCCAGTTATTTTTACTATAAAAAATCTATATTGTCAACCAAGATTCTTTTCGTGCTGCGCGCGCTTATTGAAGTATGCGCAGTAATCACATTCAACACTGGCCGCCGGAATCTTTTCGTCCATCAAACACTTGTGCATGTTTACTATTGTTTGTTCTATCCAATCCGTGTTGCCCGTATACGGAATCACTTTGATGTCGAATTCCAACTTGCCGTCGAACGCGGGGGCATCCGCGTCGCCGTTGCAATATACGAAATAGCCGATAGGCGAAACTTTAAAGCCATTCTTGCGGAAGAGCCATTGGTAAATTTCCATCTGCCGCTTGTAGCCGTCCTGCCACTCGGCGTCGAGCGATACCTCTTCCGTCTTTGACGTCGCCTTGTAATCCACGATGATCAACTCCCCCGTCGGCGCAACCCAAACGTCGTCCACGCCGCCGCGGATGAGCAGATTCGTCGGCTCGTGCAAGAATTGAATGCCGCGCCGTAAAGAGTCGCGCCACGCATCGAGCTCTTTGTGCGCGTACGGCACGGCGTCGATGTCGTACTCTTTCATCAACGGATGCGCCGTGCCCGCGGCGCGATGGATGTCGAATTCTTTTTTGAGCAGCGCATCCACGGCGCTGTTCAAACTGAACGGATATCCCGGCGGCCGTCCGGTGCCGAGCCGCTTATCTATATAAAAGCATCGCGGACATTGCACAAAGAGATCGATGCCGCTGCGGCTTACCGTGAACGGCTCGGGCGACTTCGGGTCGAAGAGGTTGCGTGAGCGCTGGGAGTTATAGTACTTGGACATGGGAAAGAATTATTTAATCTTATTATAATCTTTCAGCATATTATTTTCCTCCCTTCCCCTTCTTCCACTTCATCCCGGATAACAACGGATAATAAAGATCTTCGCGTAGTGGAATATCAAACGACGAAAATGGTTTCTTAGAATGCCGGGGGCGGTCCACAAATTTTATCCATGGCACGTCGGTGATAATGGCGAGCGGCGTGCGCTCGGCGCCTTCGCCCATGATCATCACCGCAGCAGCAGCGAGGCCATCGGGAATGTTCGCTTGCGTCATCTTGAGTGCGCGGCCAAAAATGTCCGGCGTATCGCGATAATCTTTGAGCGGCTCGAATCCGTAATGGGCGAGCGATATTCCCATGACGCCGCGGCGCAATGGGATGGTGTGCGAATCGCTCAAAACCACGCCGAGCTTTTTCACGCCATATTTTTTCCGCAGCCACGTCCATAATTTTTTCGCCGCACGCGCGGAGTCCTTCGGCCACAAAATAAAATATCCATCGGCATTACTTTCATCCACACCGGCAGAAGGAAGAAACACATTGTTCTTTATCGTGTGCATACACCAGGCGCCCGGCGTCCGGCTCCGCGGCAGATAGAGGTCGGCCTCGCGCATCACGAGCTCATCTTTTTCTACGTAGCGATCCATCGGCACGCACCTCCCCTGCCAGATGCTCACCACTTTCGAAGTGACGATAACAACGCTCTTTTCTTTGAGCGCATGCGTAGGAATCGCGGCGGCGATCGCCGCGAGCAGATCGTCCTTTGGCGGATGGATGACGGCGGTTTTGATGGCGGTGATCTTCATTAGAGTAAACCCTTCGCTATTTTCTCCTGCACCTTCGCCACATACGCGTTGAAGAAAAATAAATTATGGAAGGTGAGTAATGCACCGCCGGTGATCTCGTTCGCGCGAATAAGGTGCGCGATGTAGGCGCGCTGATACTTTTGGCATACCATGCATTCGCACGCCGGATCGATCGGGCCTTTCTCGCGCAGAAGCGCCGCTTTGTTGAAATCCACGCGGCCTTCATGCGCGGTGGTTTTCGCGCCGCCGAGCGCGCCTACACCGCTGCCCGAGCGCGCACCGCTCTTTTTATTCACAAACGCGATCCCACGTCGCGCGTAGTGCGTCGGTACGGTGCAATCAAACGTGTCCACGCCGCCGCGTATCACGAGCTCGATATCCTCCGGATGCCCGATGCCGAGCAAGTGCCGCGGCTTCTTTTGGTCGAGCAACGGGATCACCCAGCTTAAAACCTTTTTTGATTCATCTTTTGATTCGCCGATATCGCCGCCGATGCCGTAGCCATCAAACCCCGCCATGCGCGCAATCGTTCGCGCCCCCTCCTTGCGCAGATCCTCAAAGTCCGCGCCCTGCACGATGCCGTACAGGGCCTGCTTGGTCTTGTGCGCCGCGAGCGAGCGCTTTGCCCAGCGGTGCGTCCGCGCGAGTGACTGCTCCATATACGTATGCGTCGCGCCCGGCGGCGGGCATTCGTCGAACGCGAACATGATGTCCGCGCCGAGCTGCTGCTGGATCGCGATCGACGTTTCGGGATTTAAGAAAAGTTCCTCGCCTGTGAGCGGCGAACGGAAATGGACGCCTTCTTCCGTCATCCGCACGTGATTCGGCTGATGACCCTTCTCGATCGCGCGCTCGATCTTTCCCGGATAATATTTTATGGAATTCTTGCCCACGCCGAGGTCGTGACCGAAACCGAGGCTGAAAACCTGGAAGCCGCCCGAGTCCGTCATCGTCGGCCGGTCCCAGTTCATGAACTTGTTGATGCCGCCAGCCGCCTTCACTATTTTCTCGCCGGGCTGGAGATGTAAATGATACGTGTTCGAGATAAGCATCTGCGTGCCTGTTGCCGCGATCTCGTCGCTCCGCAGGGCTTTCACCGCCGCAAGCGTTGCCACCGGCACGATCGCCGGCGTCAAAACCTCGCCATGCGGCGTCTTCAAGACGCCCAGCCGCGCCGCGCTCTTTTTAGATTTTTTTAATACTTTGAACTCGATCATATGGAAATAGTGTAATAGAAAACCGCGAGGAATAAAAATCCCCCGTCAGAGCGGAGGATCTTTATTCGATCAATCGGTGTGCACTATTGGACAGCTGAAGTCCCGGTGGCGCTCCCCTGCGTTCCCACCGGCACCGCCACGCCGCCGCCGTTGTACCCCTGTCCCTGCATCATCGGATAGCCACGATAGTAGCCGCCGTATGAGTTACGCAACGCATTACGGAACTCGCCCGCCTTCATACCGATCGCAAAGACGATGACGAGGATGATGATCGCCACCACCCACCAGATCACGCGATGTATGCAATGATGACCACAACCGCACGAGCATCCCGGACCGCACGCGCACGTCGTCCTACCACCTGACACTATTTTCTGCCCGTCTTTCATTTCGTCCATTGTTTCAATGATTTAATTTAAAATATATTCTTGTTCGACAACGACCTTTACTTTCCTCTATTATAAATTAATAAAAGAAGATAGTAAATGGATAAAAAAAAGGGCCCGCGTGAATTGCGGGACCCGGTTGGCGAACATTCCTTACAAGCGATCCGCGGCGTGCTGTGCCAAAGAAGACCGCTCGCTTCTTTCCAAATGCAAACATCCGAAATATTCCTCGCCCTGCATTCGCTGGATGACATGCGACAGTCCGCACGAGAACAGATCGAGATTCGGATTGACGATCTGGGTGACGTCGCCGGTAAGGACCACTTTCGTTCCCTCGCCGGCGCGGCAAATGAATGCCTTCGCCTCTTCGCGGTTGAAGTTTTGCGCCTCGTCCAACATCAGAAATCTCTTGTTCAGGCTGCGCCCCTGAATGAAATTGATCGGCATGATCTGTATTTCCGGATCGGTCCCGTCGATCATTTTATCCAGGTCTTTTTTTACCTCCAAGAGTTCAAAAAGGTCGAGTATCGGCGCGGCCCACGGTGCCCATTTTTCCGTCAAGTCCCCCTTGAGATAGCCGAGCGCCTTCCCCATCTCCCAATTGGGCCGACAAATGCACATCTGCGAGTAAGATTTCCCACCGGGCTTTCCCATGGTTTGGTCGCGGCCGGCGAGAAGCGCCATAAGCGACTTTCCCCCTCCCGCTATTCCCGATAACGCGACAAGGGTGATCTCGGGATCCATAAGGAGTGCGTGAGAAAGTGCCTGTCGGTTATTGCGCGGATGAATGCGGCCATTGGACGGATGTGGCTTTGGTACGCTGCGAAAGCAGGGATGACCGTCGTTGTACTTATAGAGTGCGAGAAGTTCCCTTGCTTCTCCCTCGCTCGCAAAGATACAACATTGGTTGGGAAAAAGCTTTGGCAAATCGACCATGTCGGCGATTTTCTCCATCGGCACCGAAGTGGCGATGCCGCCGGAATAAAATAGATCGCCGAGGCTCCTGAACGCGTCGTCCGAGACCTCGGTACACGCCAGCCCTGAATACAACTCCTCGGGTTTTTGTATCACCCGATTGCTGAGATAGTCTTGTGTGATAAGGCCGCACGCGGAAGCTTTGAGGTGAAGAGCGGGATTTTTTGTGACGACAATCACCTCTCCGAGCGGGCCAAATTTTTCGAAAGGATCATGGGCGCCCTTCTTGTCGGCACGGATCTCGTTACGATGTTTCCATTTCAGGGCAGCGCCGATGACGGAGTTGCCATTGTTGTGGATATCGATCTTGATGTCTTTCGGAAGATAGTAGTCCTTCTCCACCAGGAAAAATCCTCCTCGTGGCGTCGGAACTCCCTTGGAAAGATCTCTGCCATTTTGCAAGCTGCGAAGAGCTTCAAGCGCCAATTTTGCCGCCGTGGAGCTCACGTTGTCGCTATTGGCCGCCTGACATTCAAGTTCCTCTAGTTCGGACCATGGGAAAATAACCATGTTGTCCTGAAAGTTGAGTTCCGCGGTCGAGTCATTTAACAGAATGGATTGGTCGATAACGATGATTTTCCTCATCACATCACTCTCCATATTCGGCTCCTTGAGTATTTCGGTTGTGTTGAATTGTAAAACTCTGAATCTACCCGCATTCTATTCCTTGTTTCTGGTTCTGTCTAATCCGGGGCGAACGCTCGGCAAACCATGCATCGCAGCTAGAAAAAACGCCGGGAATCAGCTACAATCGAATTATTATGGAACCGCGCTACGACCACGCCGAGGTGGAACCCAAAATATATAAACAGTGGGAGAGTTCGGGATATTTTGATCCGGACACATGCATAGAGAAAGGCGTGACCGCGGCGGACGCCGAACCGTTCTCGATCGTGCTTCCGCCACCGAACGTCACCGGCACATTGCACATGGGCCACGCCGCGATGCTCGTCATCGAGGACATCATGGTGCGCTACGCGCGGATGAAGGGCTTTCGCACGCTTTGGATCCCCGGCACCGACCATGCCGCGATCGCCACACAGTCAAAAGTGGAAAAGGATATCGTGAAGGCGGAAGGAAAAAATCGCCACGACCTCGGCCGCGAGGAATTTTTGCGCCGTGTGCGCGCGTTCGCACAGGAAAGCCAGCGAACGATCGTCCATCAGGTAAAACGTATGGGTGCGTCGCTCGATTGGAACCGCGAGGCATACACGCTGGACGACAAGCGCGAAGTGGCAGTCCGCACCGCATTCCAAAAAATGTACGACCTCGGTTTGATCTATCGCGGCCATCGCGTGATCAACTGGGATGTCAAAGGCCAGACCACGATCTCGGACGAGGAGATCGTCTACGAGGAGCGCAAAGCGAAGCTGTACACCTTCCGCTACGGAAAGGTTTTGAGCGGAGCAGAAAAAGACCAACCGTTTCCCATCCCCATTTCCACCACGCGCCTTGAAACAAAGTTCGGCGATACGGCCGTTGCCGTGCATCCATCCGATGAGCGCTATAAAAAGTTCGTCGGCAAAGAATTTGACGTTGATTATTGTGGCACGCCGATCCACATAAAAGTGGTCGCCGACGAATCGGTGGAAAAAGATTTCGGCACCGGCGCGCTCGGCGTCACGCCCGCGCACAGCATGATCGACTGGGAGATCTCCCAGCGGCACTCGCTCCCCTTCGTGCAGATAATAGATGAATACGGAAAGATGACAGTGGCAAACCCGCTCGTGCAGGGCAAGAAGACCGCGGAGACGCGGGAGATCGTTGCGGAAGAGCTACGCGCGCGCGGCTTGATCGAAAAAGAAGAAGAGATCTCACAGAACGTCGCCACCGCGGAGCGCACTGGGGGCATCATCGAGCCACTTCCCAAATTGCAATGGTTCATCGCGGTCAATAAGCCATTTGGCGAAAAGCAAAAAACTTTGAAAGAGCTGATGAAGTCCGCTATCACTGATGGCGGAACAACGATTGCCCCGGAGCGCTTTGAACGCATCTACTTCAACTGGATCGATAACCTGCGCGACTGGTGCATCTCTCGCCAGATCTGGTTCGGACATCAGATACCGGTGTGGTACTGCATGCACTGCGAGACTCCACAAATAAACGCAAACATAAAATCAAGATGGTTTGTGGTGCGTCATGGCGAAACCGATTGGAATAAAGAAAATCGATATATGGGACATCGGGAGATTCCGATGAATGATACAGGAAAAGAACAGATTAACGCGACCGCCGAACAACTGGCAAATAAAAATATTGATGTCATTATTTCGTCCGATCTTTTGCGATGCAAAGAAACCGCAGAGATTATCGGGAAAAAGATTGGCATCAAACCGATATTCGATAAACGCTTAAGGGAAATTGATGAGGGAACATGGGAGGGATTATTAAGAAGCGAAGTCATAAAAAAGTTTTCCGACCTATGGGAAACACGAACCGACCTTGATAACAAACGGGGTGGCGCAGAAACGTGGAGAGATGTGAGCAGGCGAATGAAGGAAGCTTTTGATGATTATCAAAAGAAGTATAAAGATAAAAACGTCCTACTGATTACTCATGGTGGCGCGATTGGATCATTAACAGCAACACTCCGCGGATTCCCGGAGGGGAAAATACCGCCGACCATCAAACATGCATCAGTGATGACGCTCGAGATATCCGCGCATACATGCGCAAACTGCGGCTGGGATCTTTACGAGCAGGACCCCGACACGCTCGACACGTGGTTCTCGTCCGGACTCTGGCCATTCTCCACGCTCGGATGGCCGGAAAAGACGGCCGACCTCGCGAATTATTTCCCCAACTCCGTGCTCGAGACCGGCTACGACATTATCTTTTTCTGGGTGGCGCGTATGATCCTTATGTCAGAAGTGCTGATGGGCGAAGCGCCGTTCAAGCGCGTCTATCTGCACGGCCTCGTACGCGACGATAAGGGCCGCAAGATGTCCAAGTCGCTCGGCAACATCATCGACCCGCTCACGATGGCGGACAAATACGGCGCGGATGCCACGCGGCTCTCGCTCGTGATCGGCGCGGCGGCGGGCAACGATATCAAACTTTCCGAGGACCGCATCCGCGGTTACCGCAACTTCTCCACAAAAATATGGAACATCGCGCGGTTCATCCAGATGAATAAGCCGGACAGCGAGTTACCAAAAGATATTTTTCCCGGCGATCGCGTGGAAGTAAAAGAATTAAATGAACTCAAAACCGAGATCACTAAGCACATCGACGATTTCGAGTTCCACCTTGCCGGCGAAAAGCTCTATCACTATGTCTGGCACCGGCTGGCGGACGAGATCGTCGAACAGGAAAAGCTAAGATTGCATGACGGGGCTCCGGGAGAAAAAGCTGATTCCTATATTTTGCTCGAAATGCTTCTTCTTGATTCACTCAAACTGCTCCACCCGTTCATGCCGTTCATCACTGAGGAGATCTGGGCTATTTTCCGCCCGGGCACGATGCTGATGGTGGAAAAGTGGTAACGGTCTTAACGCCATCAAGCTCTAAATAGATATAGATAAAAAAACCTCTCGTATGGACGAGAGGGGTTGGACAAATATTCTTTCGCAGCCTACATCACTGCTTCATAGATCCGGTCAAGGAGCCTAAGCGCCTTTTCTAATTCTTGCCCTGACACGCACGGATCAAGGCGGATGACGACCCCCTCTATTTCGCCGCACGTGATTTTGATGCAGCAAAACACCGGAAGGTTCTTACCTGTTTTGTGCTTCGAAAAGAAGAGTTCCCGCTCCTCCTCCGCCCGCTGCTCAATCGCACTCACCAGCCGTTCCTTGTCGTACTCTTTCCAGCTCGGCGAATCAACGCCATACCGGTAGAAAGGAACGGAGCCAACGTAATCCCTTCCCTCGTAGCCTTCGGGTTCTACAGAGAAGGTTCCATACAAAGAAATATTCGCAAGCCACGTGTGAGCGGCACAGAATTTTGGGGCTTCACCCAATGCCGTCGAAAGGCAAAATTCCTTTCCACAACACTGGCATTTTTCTGTCGATGCCGGAGTGGTTTTGAGCGAAGGGAAGACGATATCCGATGTTCCACGCGTGACATCACGATCATGGGGATTAACCCAATGGCCAGGATTCCCGCCGCCGATAAGATTGCGACGACGCAACAGGGGGCGTCGATATGCTTCAGGAAGCATGCTTCACCTCTCAATTGAAATTACTAAAACGTATTATAAATCAACATTAAGAATAGGTCAAATTTTATTGCGGTAAATTCAAAAAGGGTACGGCTATTCGCCGAATTATTCTTATCACGAGGCGAATAGCCATATCTCTTTTGAATTTGCCATCGTGCTAGAATAAAGCTATGGTCATGCTCATCATCTCCCTCGTCGCCGGACTGCTCCCCGGCTTTGCGTGGCTCGTGTTCTATATGGGCGAATCGCCGCGCCCTGAACCGAAGCGGCTCATCGCGTTCGTATTCATCGTGGGCATGGCGTTCGGATTCTTTACCGTCGCGATAGAAAATATTTTCAGCGGCTGGGCGACGGGCATCGGTATCCAGGAACTTTCGCTTCTTTCATTATTCGGTCTTGCCATCATCGAAGAGGTCATGAAGTTCGCTGCCGCGCACTTTGCCATCTATCGGAATCCTGAGTTTGCCGAGCCGGTGGACGCGATGATCTATATGATCGTCGCCGCGCTCGGCTTTGCGACGCTCGAGAACATCGGCGCGATCGCCGGTCTCACGCCGCAAGCGGCGCTCCTTCCCGCGGTGTTCGAAACGATGTCATTGCGCTTCGTCGGCGCCACGCTCTTGCACACGCTCACGTCGGGCATCGTCGGCTATTGGTGGGCGCTCGGCATCGTGCACGGCAAAGTGGCACGCTATCTTATTCCCGGCATCGCCGTTGCCGCTATTTTGCACGCCACCTTCAATTATCTTATACTTACCTATGGAGATGCCATCTATTCTGTGATATTCTTGATAGTGGTGGGATTCTTCGTGCTGAACGATTTTGAACAGCTCAAAGCAAAACCAATCGACCTTATTACATAAATAGTCATTAAAAAATTATTAAAATAAACTTATGATCATGAACAGCGACGACGAAAAATTCTTTGAGAACCTCTCCGGCGCAAAGGCGGAAGCGGACAGCGAGTACGACGCCGGGGCCGATGTTGAAGTTGAGCTTATAAAAGCCGCCACTGCGCCTGCCGCCCTGCGCCCCAAGATGATCCGCACGAGGGAAGAAAAAGAGGATCTCTGGGACGATGGCGAACCGGAGGGCCAGTTGACGGTGGATGTCTACCAGACGCCGAACGACATCGTAGTGGAATCCGCGATCGCGGGCGTGGCGCCGGATGACATTGATGTGAATGTCACCACCGACTCCATCGCTATCCGCGGCGCGCGCAAGCGCGAAAAGACCGTGCGCGACGAGGACTACCTCTACCAGGAATGCTACTGGGGCAAGTTCGGGCGCTCTATCATATTGCCGCAGGAGGTGGATCCCGAAGGCGCGGTGGTCAGATTCAAGAACGGGATACTGACGGTGACGTTGCCGAAAGCGAATAAGAAGAAGGTACACAAGTTGAAGGTGCGGGTAGACTAGCCGCTTGATGGCATCCTTTTGAGACGGAAATGCCACGTAGGAACGTGACCGTCCCAAAAGGATGCCATCGTCGCGTCTTAGTGATAAAGAAATCGGAACCCAAACTCACAACTTGCGTAAAATCGTCTTTTCGTTTAGAATACTTTCAATAAATCAACCACTAAAAGACATGAGAAAATGCGCGCGATGCGAGAAAACTTCACAGATGGGCGGACACCGGATCTTGCTCCGCGGCCATTATAATCCCACCAACTGGACCCGAAAGTACCCGAATTTGCAATACGCAACGGTAGACGGCAAACGGATGCTCATCTGCACCGCCTGCATGCGGACCTTGCACAAAGCACCGCGGAAGGTGGTGCGAAAGAAAACGGAGGTAGCGACGGCATAGCCCTCCCCTTCATATCATTGACATTCTCCTTGT
>Ga0182030_10022339_pt1 | contig 11781 bp, 15 predicted proteins | sample 812S3MmetaG_FD_121299 | JGI IMG/M metagenome (GOLD analysis project Ga0182030, IMG submission 121299) | Permafrost microbial communities from Stordalen Mire, Sweden - 812S3M metaG (Illumina Assembly) | ecosystem: Environmental > Terrestrial > Soil > Wetlands > Permafrost | place: Sweden... | reverse complement strand
CCGGAGCCGCAATACGCTCTCAGGGAGGACCCCGGCGTCGTCACGGACAAAATGGGCACACCAACCCGCGCTCGGGCTGAGGGTCTACAGGCAGGCGATGAGGCGCTGGGAGGATGAGTAGAGGCCGAGATCGCCCGGAACGCGTTGTCTGCACGTTTGTCAACGATCATCGTGTTGCCGGCTCGTCTCGCATTTGACGGCTTGTGTTTCTCGGTCGTTGCGGACGCCTTCTACTCAGGCATCCCAAACAGCGACCGCCTGCCAATAGATCGTCCGCTCTCTATTGGAGACTTACGGTGCTGGTCCCGACTGCGCCCCAACGCCGGTTATCGGGCGCAGCCGGGAAAACACGACAGAAGGAGGTGATGGCCTATAGCGCCGCCTCCTAAGTGATTAGTACAGGCTGGCCTCGGTCTTACCCACCGGGGCCAGTTCTGCTTGTGCCTGCGCCGCAAGCATAATGCAACGCAGGGCGGAAAGCTTTAACTTCTTAAAGCTTTCTGGATTGCCTCGCAGATGGATCGACTCTTCTCAGCGCTCGCCAACAAGGACCGACTGTGGATCGTGCTGCGCCTTGCGGCAGACGGACCAGCACGACAGAAGGACCTTATGGCCGCTCTGAAGCAGCGTCAACCAGAACGCAAGGGAATCAACTCTGGCGTGATGAGCAAATGGATCAAGGAACTAAGCGACGCCGGACTGATACGCAGAGACGGGCAGCAAGATGCTGTGAGCCTCACCAACTCTGAGCAGATCGGTCGTCTGCTCGCGCTGGCGTCGGCGCTCACGGTCGCGGCAACGACGGAAGCGCAGACGGCGGCGGAAGCACAGCACACGAAAGTAATGCGGGCGATCACCATGGCGCAGGGCGATCAAGCCGCCGAGGGGTAACCAGCGTGCCGACCTACACCACGGCGGGTTGGCGGTACATCAGCGCCTTCCATCCCCTCGTCGAGTCACGAGCAGATCGATGCGCTCCACGTAGCGGTGCAGGCAGTCGCGGATGTGGTCGGCGACGTGGCAAATCCCCCATGGATACTGAGGATTAGCTTGCGTCGCCGGCTTGATCCCTGCGGGCAATACGAGCCAATTGCGGCGATTGCAGGCAGTGGCGGCAGAGCCGCCACTGCCCCCTGGGACCGCCTCGATGCTCCTACGCACGCCGGTCGTACGCTGCGCCAAACTCCGCCATCGACACGTCAAGGCCAGCGGCGAGGCGCACAAGGACCTCGAAGCTGGGGTTACGTGCGCCCCGCTCAATGTCGCTGATGTAGGTGGTGTGCAGGCCAGTACGGTGCGACAGTTCTTCTTGCGTGACGGCCTTGGCCGCGCGGATCTCCTTCACGGCCTTGCCGAGACGCCGCTGGACCTCGGGCTTGGCTGGCATGAGGCAAGACCGTCGCCGGTAGGCGCCCATTGCGCCATAGGCGATGAGTGAGGTAGGTTACGCTGGCATGGGACGCCAGCAGCCGGCAGCCAGAAGCTAGTGGCGGGAGAAGGCAGCTTGGAGATCAGGGCCAAGACACTCCTAATCTCGGTCGCCGCCAGTGCGGTGCTTGGCGGAGGCGTAGGTGCGTTTGCGGTGGTCGCCACCACCACGGGACCAAGAGGTCCGGCCGGACCTCCCGGCGCAGTGAGCACCATACCCGGACCACAGGGGCCGCAAGGACCACGCGGACCTGCCGGGGCACGCGGCGCACCCGGAGCGGCTGGCGCATCGGGGGGCGGCGGTGGTGGTGAAGAAGGAGAAGAAGCCAAGCAAAAAGTCGAAGACCTCTGCTCGGCAATTGAACAAGCGTCGGGCGAAGAACTCAGCAACGTCGCGGCACAAGGCTGCTGATGCCGCGATGGCTGTCAGTCATCGCCTGCATTGCCTCGTTTATCGCACTCAGCGGCACCGCTCCTCTGGTCATGGCGCAACCGGCTGGTCCTCGATTCGGCGGCCACTGGTCCCTGCCTCGCAAGCAACGGGCGCACGCGGCCATCATCGGCGGCACCCCGGCTGCCGATGGGACGTTCCCGTGGCTCGCGCATGTAGAAGATTTCCGAGGTCAGGATGTTTACGGATGCAGCGGCACGGTCGTAGCCCCGAACCTGGTCCTGACGGCTGGGCATTGTGCAGAGAACGAAACGGAAGTCGAAAATCCGGCGTCGGGGTTTGTCGTGGAGACAGGTGCCGTCGATCGCAACGCCCCCGAAGCTCAGCTCTCGCTGGTGTCTGCCCTCATGGTCTTTCCCAGCTATGTGCGGTCCAGGAATGACGACGGAGACGTTGCTCTACTCCTGCTGAGCACACCCACAACGGCACCGGCGATCACCCTTCTGGCTGGGGAACCTGAAGGCAAGCCAGCCACAGTCGCAGGCTGGGGCCACTCCACTGTCAACGATCCGCCGGCACGGCTGCAGTGGGGCACACAGACAGTACAGAGCGGCGAATGGTGCGAACAGCACGCCTCGACCAACTCGGAAGCCTTTGACGCAAGCGCCCAGCTCTGTGCCCTCAGTACGTCGGAAGAAACCACAACCTGCTCAGGCGACAGTGGTGGACCTCTGATTGAGGAAGCCTCCCCAAGTGTCGAGGCAGAGGTCGGCGTGATAGATCAAGTCATATCCGTGAGCCGCGAAGGCGAAGAAACCGTGAACTGTGCGGCTTCACTCCCCGACGAGTTCGCCTCAGTGGGCTTCATCGGCTCATGGGCTGACACCGCCATATCCGTCCTTGGCCCTCTCGCCTCGCCATCAGCGACGCTTATGCCCGAAGCCGCTACTCCTGGACGCTACGTCAGCGTAGGAGCGCGAGGCCACAAGATCGAAGCCCGCGTGTCGGGAGACGGGCTGCATGTCGTCCACCTCCTTGTAACCGCCCGAATCAACTGTCAGCACGGTTACGAGGACGAACCCGAAGTGGACGCGTTCTCGTATGGGGCGAGCTTGCCGGTGCGTAACCACGTAGCAACAACGCCTATCGAATTGCCAGCGAGTCGGTACGCCAGGACTGGCCGCATAGGGATCTACCTACGCTTTGGTCGCCCCGGCTACATTGAAGGACGCGTTCGGATACGGATTCCGGCCAAGGGCCGCGCGGGCCTGTGTTACGCCCAGGCAATCCCATTCATCGCGCGTTGGGTTAGTTCCTGATTCGGCGCCGCGTTGCGCCCGCAATGATGCGATCGCTAATCGCAGTGTGCCTTCCGATCCTCGCGGCTGCCGGACTCGCCGCGTGCGGTTCGACTCGAACGATCACTAAGACCGTCACGCGGGCTGCACCGTTGAGTTCGAGCACTGGAACCGGTGAAGTCGGCTCGGCTAGCGAACCCCGCGTGGCACCAGGGGCGCCCTCAGACAGAGAAGTCAAGAGGGAACTCGAACGCATGAAGAAGGACGAAGAAGATGCGGTGCCGATCCTCGCTGGGCCGTGGTCGAGCGATCAGGAAGGGTATGGGTATGCCAAGCCTGCCACGATCTTCAACGGCGGTGATGTGCTCGGCCGCATCAGGGATATCCACTGGTCGTCTTGGGGTGGCGCGCGAGCTGTTGGCCACGGAATCGCCCCGTACGTCGCGCCCAGCCACAGGGCCAGCATCGAAGCGCAGCCCGAACCGGCCAAGATCGTCGCTTTCCATCTCGGGTACTGCCACAGCCGCCGTGCCTATGACGCGGTCGAGTGGTACTTCCCCGAGCACGGAGGCCATTTCAACCTGCGCCAGTACATCAACGCCTGCACCGGGAACTACGAATAGCCGAACGGGCAGATCAGGCAGAACGGCCCGCGAGACACCAGAAATCTCAGCACCACCCACTCGAACGGGACGCTCATGCACCCCCGTTGCTTGCCACCCCCTGCCGGGTGCGGGGTGCGCGATGCGCGGTGTTACGTCACGAGCGGTCGCTTGGCTTTCACATTGCGCGCGCTGGCGGTGTGTGTCACGTCAGCCATAGGGACCGATCGCCGAGTGACATTCACACATTGCCGTTGACGCGCGGTGAGTGAATGTGATAGACGTATAAACGTCGGTTATAAATAAGCGCTCCCGCGACGCGCCAACGTCCGGGAGCATGGACACAAGGAGTTAGCCTTATGTCACGTACAGCGTACAGCGCTGAGAAGCGCGCAGCGTACCGGGAGCAGAAGCGAAGCGAGCAGCGCGAGCAGGTAGAGCGCGCGGTGCGCGAGCTTCTTACCTCGGATGGTTGGCGCAGGTGGGCGGAGACTCGCGCGACGTTCCACCGTTACAGCTTCGGCAATTGTCTGTTGATCGCTCAGCAGGCGCCGCAAGCTACACAGGTCGCAGGGTTCAAGGCGTGGCAGTCGCTCGGCCGGCAGGTTCGCAAGGGCGAGCGGGCAATCAGGATCATGGCGCCGATGAGCGTGAAGGAGCGCGACGCGACAGGCGATGAGACGGGCGAGCGCGTCGTGTTCTTTCGCGCCGTGCCAGTGTTCGATATCGCGCAGACTGACGGCGAGCCATTGCCGCAAGCGCCACGCGAGCCGATCACTGGCGACTCACACGCCCGCTACATCGAGCCGCTGACTGCTCACGCGGCATCGCTCGGCTACACGGTCGAGAGCGAGCAGCTAGACCACGCTCGCGGGTATTGCGACTCCAAGCGCCACCGGATAGTGATTGCGGCTGACGTTGGCGCGGCGAACGCTCGCGTGCGTGTTCTCGTTCACGAGCTGGCGCACGCTCACGGCGTCAACTACCGGGACTACAGCCGCGAGCAAGCGGAGGTCATCGTGGAGACTGCGGCCGTGATCGTGTGCGGCTCGCTCGGCTTGGACACGACGGGCGAGTCGATCCCGTATATCGCCGAATGGGGCGAGAACGGTGATTTGGACGCGATCCGCCAGCACGCCGAGACTGTGGACACGATCGCCCGTTCGATCGAGCAGGCGTGCAGCTTGAACGGTGGCGAGTCGTGAGCGCCACCGTGAAGGTCCGTAAGCCGGGGAGGCCGGCGAAGGATCACAGCGGCCGTATGCGCAAGATCGAATGTCCCGGCTGTGGCTTTATCGCTCGGGCGAGCGCGTCGGCTCTAAGGTCAGCCGGCGTGCCTGTATGCGGCTGTGGCGAGCCGATGCAGGTCCCCATGCTGCGCGACCTGGAGCGGATCGACCCTGACGGGTTCGAGCAGATCATCGGCCAGCTATCGCACCGCGAGCACACAGCCGCGATGCGCGAGCTTGGCTACGTCGATGCGATCGTCCGCAAGCAGCCACCACGCCGAACCGTCCAGCCGCAATGCGCGCACGCCGGCTGCTCCCGGTTCCGCAAGTACGGCGAGCGCTACTGCGCCGAGCACGCCAACCTGGAGACCCTGCCGTTCTGAGACTCCGTGGCTTGCCGGCGGCGAGGATCGGGACCGCTTCGGCGGTCCCCTTTCCGTCGCTGGCGCCGGCACGTTCAGCGCACACAGCGAGTGCGAGCGCCTGCTACACAGGCAGCACGTCGCTGCACATGCAAAGCCAGCGGTGACGGGCGATTGGGACGGACTACGGGCACGCGCGACGGGCAAAGCGGCGGTCGTCTGCCCGTTGTCTGCCGATTGCGGGCACCGCGCGGCCCTGCAACTCCCGGCGCGGCGTGGACCTACTTCTTTCATCCGGTGCTCGCCCGCGCGGCTGACACCATGCTCACAGGACGCGAGGCGACCGCTTGCCGCGCTGCAGGCGTGTGTCTGTCAATCCACCAGGCGCACCTTATCCAGAGTGTCAACGCACAGTAGGTCGAGCGAGACTGTACCGTCGTGGCGCGCTCGGGGACTGTCTTCCTTGCCTTGTTCGACAACGGCTGCCGCCACCTCCGGGGAGAGCCCTTCTAGAGCCTCCGGTGACACTTTGGCCTTCTTTGTATCGCGGGCCAGCCTAGCTTTGCCCTTGTACTGCTCGGCGTGTGCTCGGTTGACACGCGGATCGCCGGTCGAGAAGATCGGCGCGCTGCCGGTCGCTACTGCAAGAGCCTCGTCTTTGGCAGCCGCGAGCGTCTTCGCTTCGGCTACCACCTCAAGGAACCGCGGGTCTTGGAATAGGAGCGCGTGCGTCCTGGCTTCGAGCGCTTTCCCATGCTTGCCCTCCGAGCGAGCCTTCTCCCTGGCGGAAGCCACCATCCGGTCGAACGGGCTTTTTTCGCGGTAGCGACGAAAAGCCTTGTTGGCGTACCCGACAGCCTGCATCGCCGCCGGATCGGGGTTGACTTCAGCTCCCGATGTTCCCTCTGCACGTTCCAGCGCTTGAACGGCCCCTTCGCAGCGTCGGAGTGTCTTCGTGTCGTCTCGGCGCCTCTCGCCGAGAAGCCCCGCTGCAATTTCGTCGCCCGTGAAACCCGCGCGACGGGACTTCCGCACAAGCACACCCCGCATGATCGCCTCGACGTCGGTGTGGCGTGCTGGGCGTCCTTTTGCGCGCTTTGTCGCGGGGAACGCGGCAGCGATACGCGCCGGTAGTTCCGTGCGGAGAGCCGCCCAATCGCAGTCGGTCCCGTCTAGCGGCTGGGGGATTTTCTGCCCCCCACTTTGGCTCCGTGCAGATGTAAGGGCACAAGTCAACTTGAAAGGGACTATATGAGCCAGATAGGCACCCTCGCGGAAGCCGTAGCAGAGCTGGGCGAGCCAACCTACGTGTTGGCCGCCGAGGTGAGAATCGGCCCAAGTGATCTCGGCCGAATTATTCAAGGCAGGCAGTCGCCGACATCGGAGCAAGCGGAGCGGATCGCTGAGCGTCTAGGTCGCACCCCGGAGTCACTGTTCGGGTCGCGGAGAGACGAGCAATGAAAAGCGAAAGCGCCCGGCCAGGGGCGCTCCCGAACAGCAGACAATCGAAGGGTAGCCGTAGAGCCGGTCGCGGCGTGGTGCGTCTGAGAGATGGCTCTGCGTTCGAGGGCTGGCTGGAGCACGTCGGCAGCAAGGTGAAAATCATCGGCCGTCCGCGCGTGGTGTCGCTTGTCGGCGGCGAGCGTGTCGTGACATACCGTGCGTGGTGTTGCCGTGACGTCAATTGGCGGGAAGTTCGCTGGCTCGTCTGGATGGAGCCGGTCGAATGACCGCGCGACACGGGTCGTGGCCGATGCCGCCTGCGCCAGCAGCTTTTCAAGGGCTTGTGGGTGAGATCGTCCGTGCGGTTGAGCCGCACTCTGAGGCCGACCCCGCCGCTTTGCTGCTGCTGACCTTGGCGGCGTTTGGGAACGCTTGTGGGCGTGGTCCGGGCTGGGAGATCGGCGGCACATTCCACGCCACCAACCTGTATGTGCTCACGGTCGGGCGGACCTCCGAAGGGCGCAAGGGCACGGGCTGGGACGCGATCAAGCCGGTGTTCGTGCGCGCTGACCCCGAGTGGGCGAGCGAGCGGGTGCAGTCCGGGCTATCAAGCGGCGAGGGATTGATCCACGCCGTCCGTGACGCACAGTCCAAGCAGGTGCCGGTGAAGGAGGGCGGCAAGCCGACCGGCGAGTACGTCGAGGAAGTCGAGGACCACGGCGTCGAGGACAAGCGGCTGCTGGCCCGCGAGAGCGAGTTCGCAAGCGTGCTGCGTGTGATGCGACGGGACGGGAGCACGCTCTCGACCACCGTGCGCAGCCTCTGGGACGGCGGCGATGTGCGGACGCTGACGAAGGGCAAGCCCGAGCGCGCGACCGGCGCGCTCGTCTCGATCCTTGGCGACATCACCCCGGATGAGCTGCGCCGCGAGTTGGACGACACCTCCGCCGCTAACGGGTTCGTCAATCGCTTTCTGATCGCTTGCGCCAGACGCTCCAAGGAACTGCCGTTCGGTGGCAGTCCCGAGCCGGAGCGCCTGGAGGAGCTGGGCGACGCGGTACGGACCTCCCTGCGTTTCGCCAGCACGCAAGGGGTACTCCCTTTCGACGCCGACGCGGCGGCAGTCTGGATAGCTGAGTACGGCCGGCTGACCGCTCCACGCCCCGGCATGTTCGGCGCCGTCACGGGGCGAGCGGCGGCGCAGGTCCGGCGGCTGGCGACCCTCTACGCGCTCGCCGACATGAGCGGCGAGGTGCGCGTCGCAGACCTTCGTGCGGCGCTCGCGCTCTGGCGCTACTGCGAGGACTCCGCGCGCTACATCTTCGGCGGCAAGCTCGGCGACCACGCAGCAGACCGGCTGCTAGAGGCGCTCCGCGAGACGCCCGCAGGACTCACCCGCTCGGACATGCGGTCGCTGCTCGGGAACCGCATCGCCAGCGAGCGCATCGACACCGCACTGGAACTACTACACGAGCACGGATTCGCTGCCGCCAAACGCGAACCCACGGACGGCAGGCCCGCCGAGCGCTGGCACGCACTCCACGTAGAGGAAACGGAGAAAACGGAGGAAAGCCAAGTCCCCGGTCGCCTTCCCTCCGTTCCCTCCACTATCTCCACTAACGCCAGCGACGATGAGGCAGACCAGCGACCAAGCCTGTTTCAGGCGCTCGACCCGGACGTCGAACTCGCACGTCTCAGTGAAAAGTTCGGCGGGGACGCGAAGTGAGAGCGCCAAGCCTCACCCCGCGCGAGCTGCTGCTCGCGGACGCCGTTGCGGGGCGCGTGGCCGAGCTGCTGCGCGAGGACCGCCCGCCATCCGCGGCCCACCTCGTGAGCGCTGCTGAGGTTGCGGCCGAGCTGAACGTCGGGCGCCAGTGGGTGTACGAACACGCGCAGGAGCTTGGAGCGGTGCGCCTTGGCGATGGTCCGCGTGGGCGTCTGCGATTCGATCTTGAGACTGTCCGCGCTGCGAGTGTCTGCCTAACAAGCAAACAGTCGCACGGTCAAAACACGAGCGCTGGAGCCAAATCCGAGAGCGCTCCCGCGCCGAAAGCGCGTTGTCTGCCAAATCAACTGCCGCAACCGGGCTCAATCCTCGCCATCAGGCCACGCAAGACGTGATGCTCAGCGCGAGGATCACTCGGCGGATGGCGGGCGGTCAGTTCTCGTGTTCGCCGCGCTCGATTGCATTGCCGAGATCGGCGAGGGTCTTGTCGAGCGCCCGCAGCAGTCGCATGACGGTATGCCACCTGGCGCCCCTGTGCCCATTTTCGAGACGCGAGACGTATTCGACCCCGATACCGACGCGCTCGGCGAGCGCCTGCTGTGTAAGTCCCGCGTCGCGCCTGAGCAGGCGCAGCGCGCGGCCGAACGCACGATGGTCTTGGGCGTCATCGGGCTGGCGTGTGGGCATTGTAAATCTGGAGGGGTTGCGCTATTCTCGCCGCACCATACAAGTGCCCCCGCGCCGTTGTCGCGGCCGGGGGCGTGGCACCGTAGGGATTAGCTACGGCGCACGGGCAAAGCTACAGGACTATCTGCGTTGCCCGGACGCTCCAAAGCACCTCCGGCGCCTCCGACTACAGGAGGAACCGATGAGTAAATACGCAGACGCACTGCCTGATGTGTTGATTCTCGCGTCGATCGATCGCTCTGCGCGTCACCGCGCAAGAGGGCCGGAAGTCGATACCTCGGCGATCTATCACGACCTGGACATTCCGACGCGCTCCGGTCGGGCGCGTCACGTCCACCGCCGGCTGCCCATATTGGAGGCAGCCGGCCAGATCGAGCGCTCACGCCTGCACGGCATAGAGAAGTGGGCACTCACCACCGCAGGTGCGCGGTGTCTCGCACGCGCAAACCGGGCGGGGAACGTGCCCGAGCTGCCCGAGTCACGACAGCACCGCGTATGGCGCAAAGCACACGCCACAGCCGAAGAAGAGATGGCGCCGCTGCGCAAGGAGGTCCGGGGACTCGCAGATCACTCGTTGGGGCTGCTCGCCACGGACGCCGACTCCGATGCGTGGTTTGAGGTCGCCGACAGCCTGCACCGCTCCTGCCGGCTGCTCGGCGGGCTTGTCCATTGCTCGCGGGAGTGGGCAGAGCCTGACGACGCGACACCGGACATAGACGACTACAGCAAGCCGGGGAATGAGGAGAACCTCGACCCCGAGCAGTGGCGCAAGCGTGTCTACCTGCGCCACGGCCGGCGCAACATCACCCGCGGCGTGTTCTCGATGGTGGGTGACTGACGATGCCACGGCCAGCTACAGGGAAGGTCATCGACCATCGCGGCAGGGACGGGCGGACCTATCGCTCGCTGAGGTTCACCGCCTACGGCAAACGCCGGTTCGTGTCACTCGGCGCGGTCACGGCCGGCGAGGCGGAGCGCGAGCTGCGCCACGTCCTCGCCGACGTGGAGCGCGGCACCTGGACAGCACGCATCGAGGTTGCGGCTCCGCCGGAGCCCGAACCAATCCCGACCTTCCACGCGTACGCGGAGGAATGGTGGACGCGCTACGAACACCAGATCGCAGCGAAGACACGGGCTAACTACCGCTGGCGGCTTGAGCGCCACCTACTGCCGTTCTTCGCCGATATGCGCCTTGACGCGATCACGTTCGACACGGTGGAGCGCTACATAGCATCGAAGCTCGCTGAGCCCGTGCCGTTGTCGGCAAGGACCATCAACATGACCGTGACTCTGCTCAGCGCGATTCTAGAGGGCGCGGTCGAGCGGGAACTGATCCCACGCAACCCCGCCAAGGGCAAAGGACGCAGGGTTAGAGAACGGGCGCCGCGGCGGAGTTACCTGGAGACGGCCGCGCAGATCGACGCGCTATTGATCGCGGCCGGCGAACTGGACAGTGACGCGCGCGAGGATCGTCGGCATGTCGAGCGCAAGGCGATGCTCGCCACGCTGACGTTCGCTGGACTGCGGATCAGCGAGCTATGCGCGCTGCGCTGGCAGCACGTGGACCTCGCGGCGGGCTGGCTCACCGTGGGAGAGTCAAAGACGGACGCCGGCAGGCGCCGCGTGAAGATCCGAGGCGCGCTGCAGGACGTGCTGCTTGAGCTGCGCGGGCGCCATCAGGACACGGAGCAGAGCGCCTACGTGTTCGGAACCTCGCGCGGCGGACAGCAGAGCCCGGACAACTTCCGCTCTCGCGTACTCCGGGCAGCCATCGATCGGGCGAACGAGAACCTCACGGCGGACGGCTTGCCGCCGTTGCCGGAGCGGATCACGCCGCACTCGCTGCGCCGCACGTTCTGTTCGTTGCTGTACGCGCTTGGCGAGGACCCAGGCGTCGTGATGGACGAAATGGGGCACACCAACCCCGCGCTCGCGCTCAGGGTCTACAGGCAGGCGATGAGGCGCGGCGATGACGAGAAGGCGCAGCTACGGGCGCTCGTGGAGGGCTCCCAATTGGCAGTTATTGACTCAGCAGCGATGCAGCAAGCCGCAGCCTGATCGCCAAGATAAGCGATCCAGGTTCGAGCGGTCGGAATCGGCCAATCTGTATCGTGCCGACGCACATCAGCACACGGCTAGGGGGAACAAGATGCAAGTTACGGTTGAGCAACTACCGGAGGTGCCCGTCGGCAACAAGGGCATACTCGTGCGCATCAGAGATGAGAAAGGGAAGAACCTCGGCAAGCTCTGGGTCGGCCAAGCCAAAGTGCGATGGGCCAAGGGGTCCACACACGAGAAAAACGCCAAGAGCGTCTCAGTCGAAGAGTTCGTTGAGTATCTCAACAAGCTCTAGGACGACGCGATCCTATACCCCAGCGAGGATCAGGCACCTTTAGCCGTCTGAATCCTCACGGGAAAAGGCAGTTATTGGCAGACGAGCGATGATGTGGGCTCAGCGGCGGCGGTGCAAATCGCCACCTGAGCACCAAAAGCGTAAGCGTTCAGTGGGTCGTGTTGCTTAGGTGAGTAGCGGGGCGGGGTCGCCGCGGGCGTGGGCGGCGTGGAGCTCGGTGAGGTAGTCGAAGAGGCTGCGGGTTTGTAGGCGGCAGGTGATG
>Ga0182030_10022338_pt1 | contig 11781 bp, 8 predicted proteins | sample 812S3MmetaG_FD_121299 | JGI IMG/M metagenome (GOLD analysis project Ga0182030, IMG submission 121299) | Permafrost microbial communities from Stordalen Mire, Sweden - 812S3M metaG (Illumina Assembly) | ecosystem: Environmental > Terrestrial > Soil > Wetlands > Permafrost | place: Sweden... | reverse complement strand
TGACAGGAAATCGATCGATAGCGGTTGCAGCTTTCGAGACGACTTCCTTCCGAATTGTTTCGCCAAAATTTCATATCGTAATTTCAATAAGATAGGTGTTCGCAGTTTTATCCTGAGTGGCGCGCCAATCAAATCATGATGTTTGTCGAAAATTTAGTACATTTTCGATTTTTGGGTCGTTTTGGGAACGATCCATTAGCGTCATCGGTGTTCATGCTTGGCGCCACGCCTTCGCTTATCTTCAGTCTTCGACCTTTTTCACATGGACCGCGCTCACCACGCAGGAACGTGACAATCTCGCGCGGCGGCTTCAGGCCGAGGCTTGCGCGCGAGTCGCGGGGCGATCCGACAGATAAGCGCGCCAGCCGCCGTATCCAGTAATTTCGCATGCGTTTGAGAGCGCGGCGGATTCGCAAACGAACCCTTTGACGTTGCTCCCGTCTTCCAAACTTACATTGCCGATGGCCAGCGGCGGCGGCACTTCGGCGACAAAGCTGCCGAAGGCTTCAAAATCCAGCGAAAATATTTCGACTTCGATGCCGCCGCCAATAAAGTCCGGATCGCGAACCAGGCCCGGTTTTGGCGGCGCGGTGTCGAGGGCGTAGAGCCTGTAATGGGCATTCGTGCAGGCGCGGCCGACAAAACGCGCATTTCGATCCGCAAGCTGCCAATGGAGCGGCTGGTCTCGCAAATGCGCGCCGACGACCGCCAGCAGGACCTGACCGTCCCCAGGCTTTGGCGCGGTTTTCGGCAAGGCCGTAAGGTGCAAGCCGTAGTTCGGCGATAGATGGCGATGCAGCTGGTCCGCATATCGTGCGAGATCGGCGTCGGACCACGCGGGACCCACGATTGACACTCCGAACGGAAGGCCCAGCGGCGAGAAGCCGGCTGGAACCGCCACGGCGGCGCAATCGAGCAAATTGACGAAATTCGTGTAATGACCGAGACGGGCGTTCAGCCGGATCGGATCGGCCATGACATCGGCGATGCGATAGATCGAGGGCGTCGTCGGAAGCATGAGCACGTCGACTTTGCGCCACTCCCTCTCCGCCCGCCGCTTGAGATCGGCCAGTTCATAGCCGGCGCGGAATGCGTCCGCCGCCGAATAGGAACGCCCGCTCTCGGCGATCTCCCGCACCGCAGGGTCGAAACGATCGGCGAATGCCGTGAGGCTGGTCTCGAGCGCCGCCAGCCGCTCGGCGACGCGGGGGCCGCCATAGAGCGCCCGCGCCGCCTCGGCGAAGGGAGAGAAGTCAATTTCGACCGTTTCCCAGCCGAGTTCGGCGGCGCGATCGAGCGCACGGCGGTAGCATGCCTTCATCGCCTCGTCGGCATAGAACTCCTGCTGATCCGGGGGGACGACGCCGACCTTCGGAACCTCGCTCAGCCGGCGCGGACGCGCGACACGGGAAAAAGGGTCATCGTCATCGTAAGCCGATGCGATTTCCAGAATTTTCATCGCCTCTTCGCAAGAGACGGCGAAGATCGATACGCAGTCGAGGCTGCGGCAGGCGGGCGTCACGCCCCGACTGCTAAGCGCGCCGAGCGTTGGCTTCATGCCGACGATATTGTTGAAAGCGGCGGGCACGCGGCCCGAACCGGCGGTATCCGTGCCGAGGGAAAAGGCCGCCAGGCCGCGCGCAACGGCCACCGCCGATCCCGAACTCGAACCGCCGGAGATATAGTCCCGATTGAAGACGCAATGGGGCGCGCCATAGGGCGATCGTGTGCCGACGAGGCCCATCGCGAATTGATCCATGTTGGTCTTGCCGATCGCCAGCGCGCCTTCGCTCCGAAGGCGCGCCACAACGGGGGCGTCGTGCTGCGGCTCATAGGCGAAATCGGGACAAGCCGCAGTGGTCTGGAGGCCCGCGAGATCGATATTGTCCTTGATTGCGAAGGGAACGCCGTGCAGTGGACGTCGCGGCGATGCGCTCCGGTCGAGTTCGCGCGCTTCCGCCAGCACGTCTTCCTGCGGTCGCAGCGATATCCAGATCGCGGGATCGGGGCATTCGGCGATCCGACGGTAGGTTTCCCTCACCACCTGTTCCACGGTTCCGCCCTGCGCAAGAAAGGCTGCGATCCCGGCGATGGTCATCTCAAAGCGCATCGCGTTGCTCCAGATTATTCGGCTGCTTGCGCGGAGATGACGGCGTCAGCCTCCGCCTGTTTCCGGTCGGTTGGATTGAAGAAGACGTTGAGCGCCACGGCTGCGATTGACGTGAGAATGATCCCGTCGCCAAAGATCGGCTTCAACGCTTCCGGAAACGCGTGGAAGAAAGTCGGCGCCACAATCGGAATGAGACCGAATCCAATCGATATCGCGATGACGAGCACACTATTGCGTTGCTTCGCATAATCGACGGTCGCGAGGATCTTGATGCCGGTCGCCGCGACCATGCCGAACATGATGAAGCCCGCGCCGCCGAGCACACAGGGCGGTATCGACGCGACGATGAAAGCGAGTTTGGGAATGAGTCCGAGGATCAGCATGACAACGCCGCCCGCGACGCAGACCCAGCGACTGTAGATTCCGGTCACCGCCACGAGCCCGATGTTCTGTGAATAGGAGACGTAAGGAAAGGTGTTGAAAATCGCGCCGATGACGGTGCCGAGCGAATCCGCGCGCAATCCGCGCGTGACGTCGTCCGCCGTGATCTTCCGGTCGGTCATCGCGCCAAGCGCGAGGAACATGCCGGTCGCCTCGATGAACACGATGGTCATGACGAGGCACATGATCAGGCATGGGACGAGATAGAATTCAGGCAGGCCGAACCGCAAAGGCGTGACGACGCGCAAAATCGGCTCGTTCTGGATGCCCGACAAATCCGCCCATCCCAAGGCGATCGTCACGACATAGCCGGCGACGATCCCTGAAAGGACGGCCAGGTTCTGAAAAAAGCCGTGTGCGAAACGGAGCACAAGCAGGATGACCGCAAGCACGAAACCGGCGACGGCGAGATAGCGAGGCGCCCCGAAATCGACAGCTCCGGCCCCGCCGCCCGCCCAGTTCACGCCAACGCGCATCAGGACGACGCCGATCATGGTGATGATCGTTCCCGTGACCACAGCGGGAAAAAAGCGCAGCACATGTTTGACGAAAGGCGCGGCGCAAAGACCGAAAACGCCTCCGGCGAGCACGGCGCCATAGATGCCGGTCAAGCCGACGCCCGGCGTCGCCGCGATCGCCAGCATGGGAGAAATCGCCACCGCGGTGACGCCCATGATGATCGGCAGGCGGATGCCAAAGGGGCCAAAGCCGATGGTCTGGATCAGCGTCGCAATGCCGCAGGCGAACAGATCGGCATTGATCAGCAGGGCGATCTGATCCTTGGGAAGATGCATCGCCGCGCCGAGGATCAAGGGAACGGCGACCGCGTTGGCGTACATGACCAGCACATGTTGCACGCCAAGCGCGCAGAGCTTGGGCAGAGGCAGAATTTCGTCGACGGGATGTACTGCGTCTTTCAAGGGCTCCTCCTCGCGATCAAGGCGACGGGATCACTATGACGGCAAACCGTGTTGCCAACTATTGCTTGTTTTGGATGCTGCTGTTGTTCAAACTGCAACAGGAGGGCCTGCTGATGATGAAACACCTGCGGACGCTGACCTTGATCAACGATGTCGCCGCAACCGGCTCCATTCGCCGCACCGCCGAGCGACGCAACATCACCCCTTCGGCGCTGACTCGAAAAATCCAGGACTTCGAGAGAGAGCTCGGCGTCCCGATTTTCGAACGCCTGCCCCAGGGCATGCGATTGAACGCGGCGGGCGAATTCCTGATCCGCTACGTCCGCAACCAGGTATCGGATTTCGAACGGCTGAAATCCCAGATCGCGGATCTATCGGGGGTCCGGCGCGGCCATGTCGCCATCGCCTGCAGCCAGGCCTTTGTCGACCATTTGTTGCCGAGCGAAGTCGCCGCTTATCGCGCGAAGTTTCCGCAGGTTTCATTCATGATTCAGATGCGCGATCACACCTGGGGCATTTCGGCGCTCCGCGATTTCGAGGCTGATCTCGCCTTGCTGATCAACCCGCCTCCTTTCGCCGACATCCAGGTTCTTCACGCCGGCAGCCAGCCGTTATGCGCGCTCATGCACCGCAGCCATCCCCTGGCCGGCGAAGGCCCGATCCGCCTTCGCGACTGCTTTCGCCATCCGGTTGCGATGCCTGACGGTTCCCTCGCCATCCGGCGCCTGCTGGACGACGCCCTGGCGCGCAAGCAGATGCCGATGGACATGCAGATCGAATCCAATTCACTCGAGTTCCAGCGGAATTACGCATCGCGCGAGCCCATGCTCAGCTTTCAGGTCTCCGTCGGCATTCCGGTGGACACGCCGGACCTGTGCGCCCGCCCGATCCACGAAATGGACATGCCTCCGGTCGAAATTGCGCTCGCGCAACTTCTCGGCCGAACATTGTCGGTCGCGGCGGCGAAATTCGTCGATCAATTGCTCAAGAACCCGGTCTGGGGGTAGAGGCTGGATCGGCGATTTTTGGCCGCGAAGACTTTCTGCCGCCGAGCGCCTTGAGCCAGAGGCCGACCCAAACGGCCCTAAGCAACAGATCGAGTCAATTCCGTCTCTGGCGAAGGCGCGAGTCCTGTGGGCGTCGCGAGCCCGACAGCAAATTCGGTTTGAACGATATCGTTGATCAGATAGAGCGGTCGCTGCTTCACCTGCGTGAAGATGCGGCCGACATAGATGCTGAGAACCGCGAGGCAGGCCAGCTGGGCGGTCGAGAACATCACCATGATCATCGCCAGGCTGGTCCAGCCGGGAACGACCTTGCCCAGCAACAGGCCGGTCAGCACGTAAAGACCGACGCCGGCGCCGACGACCAGCCCGACGCCGGTCATGATGGCGGCGAGTCGCAAGGGAGCGGTCGAAAAGCTCGTCAGACCTCCAAGCGCCAGACTGAGCATCTTCTTCAAGTCGTAGCCCGACGTTCCGGCGAAGCGAGGATCGCGGTCAAAATCGACGGCCGTCTGTCGTCCGCCCAGCCACGCCACCATCCCGCGTAAAAAGCGGTCTTGTTCGGGCATGGCGTTCAGCCGCTCGACCATTTGGCGCGTCATCAACCGGAAGTCGCCGGTGTCCATGGGTATCTCGATATCCGACAATTGGCCGAGAAGCCGATAGTAGAGATGGGCCATCCCGCGCTTGACGGCGGTTTCGCCCGCCCTCGCCCTTCGGCGGCCATAGGCGACGTCGAAGCCGTCGTCGATCCGCTTCATCATGGCGCCGAGCAGTTCCGGGGGGTCCTGCAGATCCGCGTCGATAATCAGCACGCGCTCGCCGCGGGCGACGGTCAGGCCGGCGGTGACCGCCAGCTGGTGGCCATGATTTCGAGAGAGATTGACCCCGACGACGCCGGGATTGATCAGCGCCAGGGCCCGGATGCAGGCCCAGGTTTGGTCGCGCGACCCGTCGTTGACCAGGATGATTTCGTAGGAGCCGCCGGCGAAGTCGCGGCAGGCGGCGATCATTCTTTCGAGGAAATGAGGAAGACCGTCCTGCTCGTTATAGCAGGGCGTGACGACGGACAGCGCTGGCTGATGCGGCATCGAGGGGCCCATGATCTCCTCCGGTCGGCTCAAGACCTTCGACGGCGTGCGCTTGCCCCGGGGACAGCCGAGCTCTCGCCCAACCTAATGGGGACGTGATTAACAATTCGTAACCGAATGGAAGCGGGCTAGAGCCTGTTCGGCGAACTCCTGTTCACCGAACGGACTCTAGATTCTTGTTTTCACGCATTTTCTTAACGCGAACCGGAATCCACTTCGCTTGAAAATGCTCTAGCGTTTCGACGCTGGCGGCAAAGCGCCGTCCCGGGCGTAAACGATGGCAAAGGCGTCGCCGAACAGCCGGGTCCACCCGGGACGATGCGTGAAGCTTTTCACAATCGGCGCCTCCGGCGGGAAGATGATCCATTCAATCCCATATTTGTCGAGATAGGCGTCGAGGCCTGCCGCGTCCGGCTCGGTCATCTTGAAAAAAGTCTGGGTGAATTCATCGCCGTACATGTCGGTCCGGCCGTCGATGAAGGGTCGGACATGCGAGAAGATCAGATAGCCGCCAAAACCAAGTTCGTTCAGGACCGGTTTTTCACGCAGCTCCACAGGGACGGAGGCAAGAGCGGAGATTGGCGCCGCCGGACTGTCGGCGCGCGCGACTGGCATTGCGAGACGGAGCGCCGCCATGAGGGCCGCCAGGCAACATGTGATGAGCAAGGCGCGGGTATTCAGCCCTTTGCTCCGCGTCTCGCCGGCGGCTGGCGCGAAAGACGCGGACATCGGCCCCGCCAGCAGCAATGGCGCGACAATGGCCAGCACCATTTGCTGGCGCCCCTGATGCAAGGCCATGTGAACGAGGGCGAGGAGAATCGCCAGCCGCACGGGCGCGACGCGGACGGGACGGAAAAACGCCAGCCCGATCAAGGCAAGAAGAACCAGTTCCATCGGTTCGAGATGCTCGAAATTCGCCGGCCGCCATTCCGAGATCTGCGTCAGCAGACTCATGTTGACGACCATGAGCGGATAGAGGAAAGCGTGATAAAATTGCGGATTGAGCAAAGCAGCGCAGACCGAGGCGAATCCGAACAGGGTCCAGTCGATGAACACGCGCGCGCGACGCTCGGCCGGCGCGTCGAAAACGGCTTCGAGCGCGAAGGCGCCAGCAAGGGCGAGGCCGAGCAGGAAACTGGCGTGCATGTTCACCCACAGCGCCATCAGGGCGATCATCGCCCAGGACGGGGCGCGGTTGGCGTCGCGCGCCGACAGCAGGCCTGACGTCCAGGCCGCGAGAAGCGCCAGCGCGAGAATATGCGGGCGCGCCAGCAGGCTGCCCGAAATCAGGCTGAAGCTGAGCAACATCATGACCAGCAGCGGGGTTGCGGGCAGGCCAGAACGCGCGGCGCGGCGCGCGACGATCGTCAAAGCCGCGGCGATGCCGCCTGCGGTAAGCAGGACCACGCCGCTCCATCCGGCCAGGCGAAAGGCGCCCAGGAACAGAAGTTCAGTGATCCATTCATGCGCCGACCAGGGCGCGCCGGGCATCGAAAAGGAAAAGGGATCGGTTGTGGGAACGGCCCCCTGCGTGGCGATCCAGGCGCCGGTCGCCAGATGCCAGAACGTGTCGGGGTCGTTCAGAACCGCTGGCGAGGCGAGCGCCAAGGCGAAGGCGAACAGCGGGACGAGCAGGGGGACGAAGTCCGTCGCGACGCAAGTGACCGCGGGCGGGGCGGCGGCGATGGAAGACGTCGAGGCTGACATGCGGCGATGATCCTGATTTTGGCGTCGCGTGGAAAGACTATGGCTAGGACGCCGCGGCGAGGGGGCGAAACACCCAGAAATGTCTGCGTTTCAAGGTGAGCGCCGGTTTTTCGACGAAGGTCCAGGACGTCGCGGCCAATCCCACCGTCACCACGAAAGCCGCTGAAATGGCGGGTATCGGCGGCAGGTCCGGCGCAAAATGCGAAATGACCTGCTGGACCGGGAAGGCATAGATATAAATCCCGTAGGAATAGTCGGGCAGGGCGCTCAAACGGCGCAGGATGGGATTGGTCCCACGCGCCAGCCATAGAGCGCCGACGCCTATTCCGACCGAATGGCCCAGGGGTTCGAGGCCGGTGTTCCGTGTGATCACCATCAGCGCGAAGGCCGCGGCGACGTGCATGCGATCGAATCGCAGATCAATCGACGCGGCGGTCGCGCCAACGAGATAGGCTGCGCCGAGTTGCGCCCCGCACAATACGGGGTTGGGGACGAAATTCTCCGGCAGGAAAGGGTAGGAAATGAAAACGGCGGCGCAAGCGGCGCCGATCAGGACCAGGACCAGCCGGCGCATGCGGCCCGCGCGGCGCGTGCCGGCCAGCGCCAGGCCGAAAGCGCCATAGCAAAAGATTTCGTAAGGAAGGGTCCAAAGCGATCCGTTGGCGTAGGGGTCGCGATTCCCGGTGAACACGCCAGGCAAGTTGTACTGCATCGAAGTGAGGGTGGAATCGCCAAAGATGAACCGCAGCGTCCGCGGGTCGGTTAAATAGTCGCCGAGCGGCAGGCTGCTCAGGGCGGCCAGGCCCAGGGCGGTCAGCGTGCAGCAAACGGCAAGGCCGGGGAAAATGCGCAGGGCGCGGGCCATCACGAAATCGAGAATCGGGCGGCGGTCGAGCGACTGGGTGACCAAAAAGCCCGATACCGCGAAAAAGGCGAGAACGCAGCTTATGCCAAGCGGGAAGCCGGTCAGCTGGAAGAAGGGTTCGTCCCGTCCTTGAAATTTGTGACCGTGGTCGACCATTACCAAAGTCGCGGCGATCAAGCGGATGGCGTTGAAATTATTGTCGGTCGATATCGGTTCGGGCGCTGCCGCCTGCCTGTACGTCACTCGAACCTCCGCGACCGCGATGCTGGGATCAGCGTCAAAAATCATTGGACCGACGCCGCTTCATGGGCCGGATTTTCGGCCTGTTTCAGCTCGATCGCCTTTCGCGCGTCGTCGGACAGGCCGGAATGTCCGCGATCCCCCCGGCACAGGATGAACTTATCGCCAAGCTCGCAAAAGTGGGTGGCGGAAACCTGGCCGCCGCGGGCGGCGAAGGCCCTGGGCGTGAACAGGTAGGCGGCTTTCAAGTCGCTTGGCGCGCTTGCGAAAGCCCGAGGGAATTCGACGCAATGGTAGCGCTCCTGGTCCCGCTGCAGGCGTCCGGCATAGAAGCTGTTCGTGCGTAAATGATTGTCGATGGCGAGAAGGGAGATCGGCTCGAACAGGGGCCGCTCATAGTCGTCATCCTTCGCGCATTGCCAGGGCGGGATGACGACGAGCGCGGAATGGGCGCGACCGAGATCGGCGTAAATGGCGTCCGTGAAGCGCCTGGGCTGAAACGCCGCGAATTTGGCGCGCATAGTCGCATAGGGCGCGGCGAGGTCGACGATTTGCATCGCCGCCCCCAGCGTCAGCACAGCCAGGGCGACACGGGGCGGAGCCTGGCGCAGCAGCAGCGCCGCTCCGAGGGCCAGCAGGATGTAGTAGGTGACCCAGACAAAGCGACCCGAACTCCTGAATATTTCCAGGACTTTCAAAGCAAAGGCCGGCGTCGGCAGCAAAATGGCGGCGGCGCCGAAAGTCAGCGTCGTCGACGCCGCCAGCATGAAGGCGCCCAGGGCGACGACAAGCAGCGGCAGCGCGAAGGGCTCATGCAGCGCCTGGCGGCTTCGGCCAATCCAGAGGCCAGCCAGCACGACAATCATGGCGCCGGCGCCCAGGTAGCCATAGCCTTCATATTGATAGATCGCCGCCGTCGGCAGGGGCGGCAAAATCGACGAGCCCAGGATGTGCGTCATCGGATTGAACAGGGTATTAAAATTGCTAGAATAGTAGCCGTAGCCCTCGCCCGGCACGACCCCGTCGCCGCCCAAGTCCAGGAAGCCGAACAGGATCAGCGCGCCGAGCGCCGAAGCGACGGGCAATGCTGCTGCGGCGGCGGCGAGCCGAAACAGGCGCCGCTCCAGCGCCAGCTTGATCAGCGCGGCACAATAGACGCCGGTGGTCATGACCAGGAGATAGGGGTTGATTCCGCCGGCGACGAACAACAGCAGCCCGTAAGCCCAAATGGTTCGCGCGACGCTGACCCGCGCGCTGCGGGCGTAGAGCCAGAGCGCGGCGATCACCAGCCATTGCGCCGTGAGAGGGGCATGCTGGAGATAGAACCTGGCATAGAGCACCGGCGCCGCCGCAATGAAAAGCGCGGCGATGGTCACGCCGGCGTCGCGTTCCCAGCACGGTTCGGCCTTGGCGGCGGCTTCCTTGAAAAACAGGAAGGCGAACAGGCCCTGCAGAGCGGCGTTGACAACGAACAACGGCCCAAAATATTGAAATGTCGCAGGCAGCCAGGGACTCAGCAGTTTGAGCGGAAAGGCTGCGAGCGGGACGATGTCGAACATCGCGATCTGCAGCGGGAGGGGCCAGGACGCGTAGCTGGTCGCCAGCGATGAGGCCGGCTGCGGATCGCCTCGGTAGGCTTCCCAGGCGAATTGGCATTGAACGAAGTCTCCTGTCATCCAGGACAGGTTTCGTGGATTGACGATGACGCCGCCCAGCATCCAGAAGGCGAACAGCGCGGCCAGCAGCACGACGACGGCTCCCGCGCAAAAAATTCGCGCGGCCGCTGATCTTGACGACGTCGAGTTCATTCAATCATCCGGGTATTCGAGCGGTCTGTTCGCAGCGCGTCATCGGGCATTCAACATCAAAATAATCTGGAAACCGTTAACCGCTTTACGCTGCGCTTTCCGCTTGTCGCCGCGGCCCCCTTGACAATATCGTCACCATGTTCTCTATTTGTTCTAGCATTGATCGGGGAACGGGGGGCGTCATGTCGCTTGCATTCAGCGTTGAAATTGAAACCAATGTGATTGGCGCGCTCTCGGAGGGGCGCGGTTTTTCCACCAGAAAGCGTCGGGGCGCCGCCGCCCGATCGCTGGCTCGCATCATCTGCTTTGCTCGGGACGTATTGGACGACGTCGCTGCGCTGCTGGCTGACGAAGACTTGAGGTTCTCCAGCGGCGCTTCGCTTGGTGATGTGATGAGCAGCGAAGAACCGGTCATCCGCGACGAATTTAACCTGGTTTCCGCAACCGTCGGCTTGTCGGACGCCGAGCGCACGGCGCTGCTTGGAGCAAGCGCCGAATTTTCCCGCGTGATCCTGGCGCTCGAAACGCTTTGCGCCGCGCTCGAGCTTTTTGGCGCGCCCGAGGCGGCGATGGCCTGGTTGCGCGCGAAAAGCCCGGAGGAGCCGTTCGACCAGCGGTCGCCATTGCAGGCCATGGCCGAGGACGGCCGTCTTGGCGTCGAGATCGCGCTCTTGCATTTGCGGGCGCGGCTGCGCGTCGCGCCGGTTTGCGGCGAGAAGTCTGTGCGCCTTCAGAATTCTTTGAACTAGCGCCTGCCCGGCCCGGATAAAGCGCCCGGGCCGGGCTTGCGGCGGGGTCAGCTGTTTCGATGCTGGCCGAAGAAGCGCAGCATTTCCCGGCTGGCGTCGGGGCCTCGCGGGTCGGTGTAGGACCCGGCGGCGCTTCCGCCAGACCAGGCGTGGCCGGAGCCGTGCAGCGCCCAATGCTCGGCGATCGGCCTGCCGCTTGGGTCGGCGTGGACGGTGCAGGTGAAGCGGCCGCCGCCTGCGGACGTTCCGCTGCTGACGGTCACGACGTGATCCGCACCGGCCTTCGCCTGTTCTATGATGTCGACGCCATTGGCGGGGTGGACCGTGGTGTCGCCATCGCCATGGAAGACGATGGCCGGGACCCCCGTTTTTGCAGCCGCGGAGCCGCCTTTTTTCATGCCGCCCTGTTTCTTGCCGCCATTTTTCATGGCCGTGAAGGCCGAGGGCATGTCGCGGGCGGCTCCATGCGGCAATCCCGAATGGACGCCGATCGCCGCATAAAGGTCCGGATAGACCGAACCCATGATCGCCGCCGCGGCGCCCCCGGCAGAGAGGCCCGCGATATAGACGCGCCCGGTCTCGACGGGAAATTGCTGCATGACCTCGCGGGTGATTCCCGCGATCAGCGAGGGCTCGCCCCGATCGCGCTGCTGCTCGGCGGCGTTGTACCAGTTCCAGCATTTCGCGGCGTTGGCCGAACGGCATTGCGCGGGATAGGCGACAAGGAAGGTCTGTTCCTCGGCGAGTTCGTTCATTCTTGTGCCCAAGGCGAAATCGTCGGGCGACTGGGCGCAGCCGTGCAGCATCACCACGAGCGGCAGCGGCTGGCCGTGGTAGCCGCCGGGG
>Ga0182030_10022337_pt1 | contig 11781 bp, 9 predicted proteins | sample 812S3MmetaG_FD_121299 | JGI IMG/M metagenome (GOLD analysis project Ga0182030, IMG submission 121299) | Permafrost microbial communities from Stordalen Mire, Sweden - 812S3M metaG (Illumina Assembly) | ecosystem: Environmental > Terrestrial > Soil > Wetlands > Permafrost | place: Sweden... | reverse complement strand
TGCAGGTCGGCTCGACCCTGATGAGCGTGGTGCCGATCGAAACCGCCTATGTCGACGCCAACTTCAAGGAGGTTCAGCTGCGCAAGGTGCGCGCCGGCCAGCCGGTCACCCTGGTCTCCGACAAGTACGGCGACGGGGTCAAGTTCCACGGGACGGTGGCCGGCTTCGCCGGCGGCACCGGCGCGGCCTTCGCCATGATCCCCGCCCAGAACGCCACGGGTAACTGGATCAAGGTCGTGCAGCGCCTGCCGGTGCGGATCTACCTGAAGGCGGATGAACTGCGACAGCATCCGCTGCAGGTCGGACTGTCGATGAAGGCCGTGATCGACGTCTCGCATCACTGATCGGCAGAGGAAGCGCCCCATGGCCGAGGCCCGAACCCAATCGCCGGCCGCCAACGGCCCACCCGCCCAGGGCTCCGACGACACGGGCTTCGCCGTGATGAGCGGCGCGCCGCTCTGGATCGCCGGCGGCCTGCTGGCCCTGGCCAATTTCATGGTCGTGCTGGACATGACCATCGCCAACGTCTCGGTGCCCAATATCGCTGGCGGATTGGCGGTCTCGCCCAGCCAGGGCACCTGGGTGATCACCTCCTATTCGGTGGCCGAGGCGATCACCGTTCCGCTGACGGGCTGGCTGGCGCAAAGGTTCGGCGCCGTCCGCGTCTTCGTGTTCGCCATGCTCGGCTTCGGGCTCTGCTCGGCCCTCTGCGGTCTGGCCCAGTCGCTGCCGATGCTGGTGGTGTTCCGCATCCTGCAGGGCCTGTCGGGCGGCCCCATGATGCCGCTGTCGCAGACCCTTCTGCGGCGGATCTTCCCGCAAAACATGCAACCGGCGGCGCTGGGGCTCTGGTCCATGACGACGGTCGTCGGACCCATCGCCGGACCGCTGCTGGGCGGGGCGATCGTCGATACGGCGGGCTGGCCCTGGGTGTTCTACATCAACGTGCCGGTCGCCCTGATCTGCGCCTTCTTCGCCTGGCGCCTCCTGGCCAGCCGCGAAACACGGACCGAGCGGGAGCGGGTCGACTATGTCGGCCTCGGGCTCCTGATCGTCTGGATCTCGGCCATGCAGATCATGCTGGACAAGGGCAAGGACCTGGATTGGTTCAACTCGCGGTTCATCGTCACCCTGGCGTTGATCGCCGCGATCGGCTTCGTCTCGTTCATCATCTGGGAGCTGACCGACGACCATCCGATCGTCGACCTGAAGATCTTCCGCCATCGCGGCTTCACCGCCGCTTCCATCATCATGAGCCTTTCCTTCGGCGCCTTCTTCTCGACCGTGGTGCTGATCCCGCTCTGGCTGCAGACCAGCATGAGCTACAACGCCACCTGGGCCGGCCGGGCCATGGCCTTCCAGGGCGTGCTGGCGGTGGTGATGTCGCCGATCGTCGCCAAGCTGACCACCAAGGTCGACTCGCGCATCCTGGTCTCCTTCGGCGTCGGCTTCATGGGGCTGGTCTCGTTCTGGCGGACCGGATTCGCCTCGAACATCGACTTCTGGGGCGTGTCCTTGCCGCAACTGGCCCAGGGCTTCGCCATGCCGTTCTTCTTCATCCCGCTGATGGGCCTGGCCATGGGCTCGGTGCTGCCGCGCGAGACGGCCTCGGCGGCGGGGCTGGTGAATTTCATGCGGACCACGGCGGGCGCCTTCGGCACCTCGATCACCACCACCGCCTGGGAGAATATCGCCACCTCCCACCGCACCGACCTGGTGGGCATATTGAACAGGCCGCAGGCGACCATGGACACCATGAAGGCCGCCGGCATGAGCGCGGGCCAGGCGCTGGCCCAGGTCGACAACATGGTGCAGAGCCAGGCGGTGATGCTGGCCACCGATCATGTGTTCATGGTCACCGCGCTGGTCTTCCTGGCCGGCGCCACCGCCGTCTGGATCGCGCCGAAGCCGAAGGCGATGGGGCCGCCCGCCGCTGGGCATTAGGGCCATGGGGCGTTAGGTTGGCCGCGCGCTTTGAGCAGGACGGCCACGGCCCAAACCCATGAAGATGCCGGCCCCAGATCCGAAGACCCTCGCGCGCCGCGGCGAGATCGCCAGGGCCATGGCCGCCATCGTCCCTGGCGAAGGGGTGATCACCGACGCCGAAAGCCTGCGCGCCTACGAATCCGACGGGCTGACCGCCTATCGCCAGTCGCCGCTGCTGGTGGTGTTGCCCCAGACCACCGCGCAGGTGTCCCAGATCCTGAAGTGGTGCGGCGAGAATCACGTGCGCATCGTGCCTCGCGGAGCCGGTACGTCGCTCTCGGGCGGCGCCCTGCCGCTGGAGGACGGGATTCTGCTGGGCATGGCGCGGTTCAACCGCGTGCTCGAGATCGACTACGACAACCGCTGCTGCGTAGTGCAGCCGGGCGTCACCAACCTGGCCATCACCCGGGCGGTCGAGGATGCGGGCTTCTACTACGCCCCCGATCCGTCCAGCCAGATCGCCTGCTCGATCGGCGGCAATGTGGCGGAGAATTCCGGCGGGGTGCACTGCCTGAAATACGGCCTGACCACCAACAATGTGCTGGGGGTCGAGCTGGTCCTGATGACCGGCGAGGTGGTCCGCCTGGGCGGCAAGCACCTGGACGCGGCCGGCTACGACCTCTTGGGCGTGATGGTCGGCTCCGAGGGCCTGCTGGCCGTCGTGACCGAGGTGACCGTCCGCATCCTGCCGAAACCCGCGACGTTGCGCGCGCTGCTGCTGGGCTTCGCCACGGTCGAGGCGGGCGGCCAGTGCGTGGCCGACATCATCGGGGCCGGGATCATCCCGGCGGGCATGGAGATGATGGACCGCCCGGCGATCCATGCGGCGGAGGCCTTCGTGCATGTGGGCTACCCCCTCGACGTCGAGGCGCTGCTGATCGTCGAGCTGGACGGGCCTGAGGCCGAGTGCAGCCACCTGCTGGACGCGGTCATGGCGATCGCCCAGGCCTGCGGCGCGGTCACCGCGCGCGCGTCCGGGTCCGAGGCCGAACGCCTGGCCTTCTGGGCCGGGCGCAAGGCGGCGTTCCCGGCGGTCGGGCGAATCTCGCCGGACTATTACTGCATGGACGGCACCATCCCGCGCCGGCGCCTGCCCGAGGTGCTGACCCGCATGCGGGCCCTGTCCGAACATCACGGCCTGGGCGTCGCCAATGTGTTCCACGCCGGCGACGGCAATCTGCACCCGCTGATCCTCTACGACGCCAACCAGCCGGGCCAGCTGGAGCGGGCCGAGGCCTTCGGCGCGGACATCCTGCGGCTCTGCGTTGAGGTCGGCGGGGTCCTGACCGGCGAGCACGGGGTGGGGGTGGAAAAGCGCGATCTGATGCCGGAAATGTTCAGCCCGGTCGATCTGGCCCACCAGCAGCGGCTGAAATGCGCCTTCGACCCGGATCTGCTGCTCAATCCCGGCAAGGTGTTCCCGACCCTGCACCGCTGCGCCGAGCTGGGGCGGGTGCACGTGCACGCCGGCCGCACCGCCTTTCCGGACCTGCCGCGATTTTGACCGCGCCGACCGAATCCCTGAAACCGGTCTGCGACGCCGAGATCGCCGAAGCCGTGATCTGGGCCGCCGAGAAGGCGCGGCGCATCGAGGTGCGCGGCGCGGGATCCAAGGCCATGGTCGGCCGGCCGATCGGCGCCGACCTCGTGTTGGACGTGAGCGCCCTGACGGGTGTGGTGGACTATGCGCCGGCCGAACTGGTCCTGACGGCGCGCGCGGGAACGACCCTGGCCGAGGTCGAGGCCCTGCTGGCGGGCGCCAGGCAGATGCTGGCCTTCGAGCCGATGGACTTCGGACCACTGCTCGGCGGGCCCGCCGGCGCCGCCACCCTCGGCGGCGTCATCGCCTCCAACGCCTCGGGTCCGCGCCGTTTGAAGGACGGGGCGGCGCGGGACCATTTCCTGGGCTTCCAGGCCGTCTCGGGACGCGGCGAGGCCTTCAAGGCCGGCGGCAAGGTGGTCAAGAACGTCACCGGCTATGACCTTTCCAAACTAATGGCCGGGTCGTGGGGCACGCTTTCGGTGCTGACCGAGGTGACGCTGAAGGTGCTGCCGCGGCCGCAGACCTGCGCGACCCTGGTGCTTCCGGGCCTGTCCGACGCCGAGGCCGTTCGCGCCATGAGCCTGGCCGTGGGTTCTCCCGCCGACGTATCCGGCGCGGCCCATCTGCCTGCCGGCGTCGCCGCGCGGGCGGCGCTGCCGAAGGCCCTTCAGGCCGGCTCCGCCACGGCGCTGCGCCTGGAAGGTTTCGGGCCGTCGGTCGCCGCGCGGGCCCGGAGCCTGGCCGAATCCCTCGCGACTTTCGGCGCGGCCGCGGTTCTGGACGCGCCCGAGACCCAGGCCTTCTGGGCCCATGTCCGCGACGTCCGCGCCTTCGTCGGCGACGAACGGCCCGTCTGGCGGATCAGCGCGCCACCGATGGCGGGACCGGCGATCGTCGCCGCGATCCGGGCGGAGACGGCCTGCGAGGCCTACTACGACTGGGCCGGCGGCCTGGTCTGGCTCGCGGTTCCGCGGGCCCCCGACGCCTGGGCGGCCGTCGTTCGCAAGGGCGGCGGGGCCGTTGGCGGCCACGCCACCTTGATCCGCGCCCCCGCGGAGGTTCGCGCCGCCGTCGCCGTGTTCGAGCCGGAGCCGCCGGCCCTGGCCGCGCTGACCCGCCGGGTCAAGGCCAGCTTCGACCCGCTGAACCTGCTCGGCCCCGGGCGCCTGTTCGCGGACGCGCCCTGATGCAGACCTTCTTCACCGACGCCCAACGGGCCGACCCGGACACCGCCGACGCCGAGGCGGTGATCCGCAAGTGCGTGCATTGCGGCTTCTGCACCGCGACCTGCCCGACCTACCTGCTGCTGGGCGACGAGTTGGACAGCCCGCGCGGGCGCATCGCCTTGATCAAGGACATGCTGGAGAACGAGCGGACGCCGACGCCGCAGGTGGTCAAGCACATCGACCGCTGCCTCTCGTGCCTGGCCTGCATGACCACCTGCCCCTCGGGGGTCAACTACATGCAGCTGGTCGACCACGCCCGCACCTATATCGAAGGCCGCTACGAGCGTCCGTGGACGGACCGGATGTTCCGCGCCCTGCTGGCCGCCGTCCTGCCCTATCCGCGGCGATTCCGCCTCGCCCTTGCGCTGGCGCTGGTGGGCCGCCCGCTCGCCGGCCTGTTCGGGCGCGTTGCGGCGCTGAAGCCGCTGCAGGCGATGCTGGAGCTGTCAGCCCAAAAGCCCCTCCCCCTTGCGGGGAGGGTTTGGGGTGGGGGTGTCGACTCGAAGCTGGCCGATCAATCCGAACCACCGAACGCCGCCAAACCCGCCACCCCTCCGTCCCACCCCCACCCCAACCCCTCCCCGCAAGGGGGAGGGGCTCGGCGCGTCGTCATCCTGGAGGGCTGCGCGGAACCGGTGCTCGACCCGGAAATCCGCGCCTCGACCGCGCGCCTGCTGACCCGCGCCGGGTTCCAGGTCGCGCGCGCGCCCGGTGAGGTCTGTTGCGGCGCGCTCACCCACCATATGGGCCGCGAGGCCCAGGCGCTGGCCTTCGCCCGCGCCAATGTCGACGCCTGGACCCGCCAGATCGATCTGGGCCTGGCCGCCATCGTCGTCGCCACCTCCGGCTGCGGAACCACGCTGAAGAACTACGGCTTCATGCTGCGCCACGACCCCGCCTACGCCGCCAGGGCCGCCCGCGTCTCCGCCCTGGCGCGGGACGTCTGCGAGCTCGTGGCGGAGGCCGGCCTGCCGCCGGTCACGACGCAAACGAACCTGACCGTCGCCTATCACGCGGCCTGTTCGCTGCAGCATGGCCAGCAGGTGACGCTCCAGCCCAAGGCCCTGTTGAGCCAGGCCGGCTTCATCGTCCGCGAGCCGCGCGAGGCGCATCTGTGCTGCGGCTCGGCGGGAACCTACAACATCCTGCAGTCCGAGATCGCCGGCCGGTTGCGGGCGCGCAAGGCCGAGACGCTGGAAGCGGTCCGGCCGGACGCGATCTGCGCCGGCAATATCGGCTGCATGGTGCAGATCGGCGCGGGAACGGGGATTCCCGTCGTCCACACCGTGCAACTGCTGGACTGGGCGACGGGGGGGCCGCGGCCGGCGGCGTTGGCGACCGCTCCGCGAAATTAGGCTGGCGCACCGCGTTCAGCCGGTTATCATCGATAATGAACACCGCCGCGAAGGCGGGACGCCAAGCTTAACATGCTGGGGCCATCGGCCCGCGATCGGAGGACGCAACCGTGAAGTTCACCTGGTTCAACCTGATGCCCTGGCCTTATCTGCCGGACGACTTCCGCGAGAAGAACCGCTCGGTCTGGGTCGACATCGACCAGGAGCTGTTCGATCCGGAGCGCAGCCACGCAGTCTACAACACCTATATGGACCTGTTGGAATACGCCGGCACGGTGGGTTTCGACGGGATCGGCATCAACGAGCACCACCAGAACGGCTACGGCATCATGCCCTCGCCCAACCTGATCGCCTCGGCCCTGGCCCGCCGCACCAAGGACCCGGCCATCGTGGTGCTGGGCAATTCCATTGCGCTGTACAATCCGCCGGTCCGCGTGGCCGAGGAATTCGCCATGCTGGACTGCATTTCCGGCGGACGGCTGGTGGCGGGCTTCCCGGTCGGGACCTCGATGGACACCAACTACTGCTACGGCCAGATCCCCTCGCTGACCCGCGAGAAGTACCAGGAAGCGCACGATCTGATCATCCGCGCCTGGACCGAGCGCAAGCCGTTCGCCTTCAACGGCCGCTACAACAAGCTGCGCCACGTCAACATCTGGCCGCGGCCGATCCAGCAGCCGCATCCGCCGGTGCACATTCCCGGCGGCGGCTCGGTGGAGACCTACGACTTCTGCATCGACAACACCTATTCCTATTCCTACCTCAGCTTCTCCGGCTACATCCGCGCCAAGGCGCTGATGCAGGGCTATTGGGACCGGGTGGCCGAGCGCGACACGCCCGACGCCTCGCCCTATCGCGCCGGCTTCGCCCAGACCATCTGCGTGGCGGAAACCGACGAGGAGGCCGAGCGGCTGTACGCTCCTCACGTCAACTACTTCTACAACCGCTGCCTGCACGTCTATCCGGGCTTCGCCGACGCGCCGGGCTACCGGACCATCAAGACCATCCAGACCGGCGCCCTGTCGCAGTACGCGCCCCCGCGCGGCGGCTACACCCAGCTGACCTGGAAGGACCTGATCGACGGCGGCCACGTCATCGCCGGTTCGCCGGAGACGGTTCGCCAGCGGATGGAGGAACTGATCACGAGCCTCAACGTCGGCAACATCTTCTGCCTGATGCATGTGGGCGACATGCCCGCCGACAAGTGCATGTACTCGACCAAGCTGTTCGCCGAAAAGGTCATGCCCAAGCTGCGCGGCCTGTTCCCGGACTTCGCCGACGACAACCGTTTCTGGTGCAAGCCGATGGCCAAGCGGGTCACCGCCGGCAGCCTGCCCAGCGAACGCGAAGCCGCGCTCGTCGGCGAACAGGCCTGAAGGGGACGATCATGGAACTGAAGACCGTCGCGACCCCGCACGTTCCTGTCCGTTATCTGGAAGGCGGCTCCGGCCAGCCCCTGGTGTTCCTGCACGGCGCCGGCGGCGTCACGGCCGAAGACCCGTTCCTGAACAAGCTCTCCGAGAGCTTCCACATCTTCGCCCCCCTTCTGCCCGGCTACGGCGACAGCGAGGAGTGCCAGGAACTGCGCGACATGTTGGACATCACGCTCCACTACTGGGACGTGGTCGAGGCCCTCGGTCTGAAGGACCCGATCCTGGTCGGCCAGTCGATGGGCGGCATGATCGCGGCGGAAATGGCCGCCCTGGCGCCCAACGACGTCACGCGGCTGGGCCTGATCTGCCCCGCCGGCCTGTGGCTGGACGACCATCCGATCGTCGACCTGTTCTCGACCATGCCCTACGAGATGCCGGCCCTGCTGTTCCACGACGCCGCCGCCGGCGCGGCCATGCTGACGGCCGGGCGCAATGTCGAGGATCCCGGCTTCCTTCAGGCCTATCTGGTGCAGAACGCGCGCCAATTGGGCATGGCCGGACGGATCCTGTTTCCCATTCCCGACCGCGGCCTGGGCCAGCGGATGTACCGGATCAAGGCCAAGACCATCGTGGTCTGGGGCGACAGCGACCGGCTGATCCCGCCGGTCTACGCCCAGGAGTTCAAGCGCCGCATCGCCGGCGCCCAGCTGGTCTCGATCCCCGAGGCCGGCCACATGGTCGCGGTGGAAAAGACCCGCGAGACGGTGGCGGCGATCCAGCGGCTGGCCTGAAGCGGTTGGCGCTTCCGGCTTGCGCCATTTCTGGGCGGCGTGCCCGCCGGTCGAACAATTCCGGCTTCGCGCGCACGTCCGGGGCGTGAACCGTTCGGCGGGCTTGGCGTTCCGGTAGTCTGGCTGACATGGTGATTCGGCGCGGAGACGGAGATGGCCATGGCGGCTGGCGGCGCTGAGCTTCGGCCAGAGCGCATCCTGGAACTCTCCGCGAGATTGAGCGAGGTCGCCGGCGCCAAGATCGGCGAGATCGCGACCGTCAACCGCGCCGCCAAGATGCTCTCCATCAACGCCCTGATCGTCGCCGCGCGCGCCGGCGACGCCGGACGAGGCTTCGCCATCGTGGCGGAGGAGTTCAAGAAGATTTCCGACCAGATCGATGTCATCGCCGAGGCGCTGGAGAGCCAGACCCGCGCCGACCTGGACGAGCTGACCAGCATCGGCGGCGCCATCCTGGGGCATCTGCGCGGTCAGCGGCTGGCCGATCTGGCCCTGAACGCCATCGAGATCATCGACCGCAACCTCTATGAGCGCACCTGCGACGTGCGCTGGTGGGCCACCGACTCGGCCGTCGTCGCCGCTGTGGCCGAGGACGCCTCGAAGGAGGACGCCAAGCACGCCTCGCAGCGCCTGAAGGTGATCCTGAACGCCTATACCGTCTATCTCGACCTGTGGATCTGCGACCTGTCCGGCCGCGTGGTCGCCAGCGGGCGGCCGGACCGCTATCCCGGCGCCGCCGGATCGTCTGTAGCGCACACGCCCTGGTTCACGGGCGCGCTGGGCACGGCCTCTGGGGACGAATTCACCGTCTGCGACATCGAGCGCGTGCGCGCGTTGAACGACGCGCCGGTGGCCACCTACGCCGCGGCCATTCGCGAGGGCGGCCGTAACGACGGGCGCGTGATCGGGGTGCTGGGCATCCATTTCGACTGGCGGCCCCAGGCCCAGGCCGTGGTCGACGGGGTCCGGCTCAACGACGAGGAACGCCAGCGCACGCGGGTGATGATCCTCGATCAGAACCGCCGGATCCTGGCCGCCTCCGACGGCCAGGGCGTTCTGTTGGAAGAGGTTCCGCTCGACGTCTCCGGCGGCGCCATGGGCAGCTACGCCAAGGGCGATCTCACCGTCGGCTACGCCGCGACCCCGGGCTACGAGACCTATCGCGGCCTCGGCTGGTACGGCTGCCTGGTGCAGAAGCAAGAGCGGGCTTCCGGCTCAGCGCCCCTGGCCATCGCCAGCTAAACCTTCGCGGGCGTCAGCCCCAGCCGCGAGCCGATCATGCCGTCGACCATCCGCTTGGGCAGGTGGGTCTGCATGAAGTTGGCGAACGGGTCGGGCGCGACGGTGTATCGGACCTTCGGCTTGGGCGTGGTCAGGGCGTGCAGGATCGCCTCGCCCAGCACTTCCGGCTTCAGCCCCTTGCCGCCGTTGTCCAGCATATAGGCGCGGATCCGGTCGAGGGCGGGTCCGAAGCGGGTGTTCTGATAGGCCGTGACATCGACCTGCTCGGCCTTGCCCCAGATGGCGGTGGCCACGGCGCCGGGCGCGATGATGATCACGTCGATCCCGAACAGCAGCAGCTCCCGGCGCAGGCTTTCGGACAGGCCCTCCAGAGCGAACTTGGAGGCCGAATAGGGCGCGAGGAAGGGCGTGCCGTTTCGTCCGCCCACCGAGGATATGTTGACGATCCGGCCGGGCGGGCCCTTCAGGTCCTGGTCGGCGCCCAGGAGCGGCGCGAAGGCCTGGGTGACGATCACCACGCCGGTCAGATTGATCTCGATCTGCTGGCGGAACTCCTCGATCGGCAGGTGCAGCAGCGGCCCGGCCACCGCCACGCCGGCATTGTTCACCAGGCCGAACAGGGTCTCGCCATTCAGTTCGCGGCGCACCTTGGCCGCCGCCGCGGCCACAGCCGCCTCGTCGGTGACGTCGAAGATCAGCGGGACGAAATGGGGGCCGAACTCGGCGCTGAGCCGCTCGGCGTCGGCGACCTTGCGCACGCTGCCGAACACCCGGAACCCCTTCTGGATCGCCACCTTGGCCGCCCCCCAGCCGATGCCGGTGGAAACCCCGGTGATTACGATGCTCTGCACGGCTGGCCCCCAAAGGCGTCGTTGCGACGCTCAATGCTGAGAGGTAGTGACGGCGCCGTCAATTTTCCACTCCGCCGCCAACATCCTGGGACGCCATCAGGCCGCGGGCTCGGCCTGTCGGGCCGGGAAGGACGCTTCGGACCCCGCGCTCACAGGCCCCGCGTCCGGGCCGCCCTGGCGCACGCCCTGTCCGGCGCGGGCGATCAGGGAGGCCGGGTCGAACAGCATGTCGTGCGCGTTCAGGGCGTGGCCCGCGCAGCGCGCCTCGCAGATCGCCAGCAATCGCGCATCGCCGCCTTGCGCCTCGCTTTCGTGGACGAACACTTCCAGGATCGGCGTCGTGGTCATCAGCTGGGCGGCCATGATCCCCAGGCTGGCCTCGTGCGCGCAGGCCCGGTCGAGATCGGCCGCGCCGGGCATGCCCAGGGCCAGGACGATCTCGCATCCCTCCAGCTGGATCAGCCGCTTGGCCGCCACGGCCAGGTCCTTGAACCCGGGAACCGTGCGCCGTGCGACGTCGAAGCGGACGCCGAAATCCGGCTTGGCGCGAAGCGTCCGCAGGGCGATCGCCCCCATGTCGACCCGCGCGAACATCGTATCCACCACCCCGATCCATTTCATCGCATGAGCGCTCCCATCAGCAAGCGTCGGCGTGAATAGCGCTCTTTCGTTTGCATTGTCTATTTCGTTTGTTTCGTTTAAAGCCGTGCTTGTGCCCAGGAGAAACGCCGGTGGCCGGTTCCGCTCTCTTTCGAAACGCCGTCTCGCCTAGCGAGAGCGACGCCGAGATGGCCCGCGAGGCCAGCCGGACGCTGAAGGATTGCGGCGACTGGGCCGGAGGGGTCTCCCTGCGGCTCGAGGGCCGGGCCGATCGCAACGCCGCTCTGCCCAAGCCCGCCTTCCGGCTGCTGATCGAGGTGCTGAGCCAGATGGCGCGGGGCCATGTGGTCGCCGTCACCCCGATCCAGGCCGACCTGACCACCCAGCAGGCCGCCGAGCTGCTGGGCGTGTCACGGCCCCACCTGGTCAAGCTGCTGGAGGGCGGCCATCTGCCCTTTCGCAAGGTCGGCGCCCACCGGCGCGTCCGGTTCAGCGACCTGGCCGCCTATCGCGCCGGCGCCGAAGCCCAACAACGAGCGGAGCGTTTCATGAAGCTGGACAGCGTCGAAGAGGGCGTCCGCGCCATCGCCAACGGCGAGATGATCATCGTGGTCGACGACGACGACCGGGAGAACGAGGGCGACCTGATCGTCGCGGCCAGCAAGGCCACGCCGCAGCAGGTGGCCTTCATGATCCGCCACACGAGCGGCATCCTATGCGCCCCGGTGACCGCCGAGCGAGCCAGGGCGCTGCAGCTGGAGCCCATGGTGCGTGACAACAACGCGCCCCTGCGCACCGCCTTCACCGTCTCGGT
>Ga0182030_10022336_pt1 | contig 11781 bp, 11 predicted proteins | sample 812S3MmetaG_FD_121299 | JGI IMG/M metagenome (GOLD analysis project Ga0182030, IMG submission 121299) | Permafrost microbial communities from Stordalen Mire, Sweden - 812S3M metaG (Illumina Assembly) | ecosystem: Environmental > Terrestrial > Soil > Wetlands > Permafrost | place: Sweden... | reverse complement strand
TTTTCTTATTTATAAATTATACTTAATTTAATTTTCACTAATTAAACATATATATATATCTAGTATTTTATTATTCTAAAACAAAATATATTAGAAAGAAAATATATTATAGTTATATAAAAAGGCTATATTAGCTTCTACTCTAGTATCTTAGATTTAGAATAAAAGCTTTTCTCTCTTTTTTCCTTAGATGTCTAGAATACCAATGAACTTGTACTACCTCTTTATTTGCACCGAATTAAGGCCCTTATAAAGCAAGTACTGCGAGTGTGACAATGTACAACGACCAGACTGATGCAGAAATAATGAGAGCGGTCATGGTCGCGTGTCTGAAACATGATGGGAACCTTGATGCCCTCCATCTGTGCCGCTTTGCCGAGCCATATATCTCCAGCTACGATTTCGTTCGAACAAGGCAGGATCCATATGATAGCTTGTCAACCGCTGTATTCGGTATGACGAAGCGGATGGGACATGTCCTCTGCAACGTCTACAAGGGTTGAGAGCCCGGATACGTCCCAGGGCTAGAGTGGAGAACCACTCCACCATCATGGGCTCCGGACTGGACATAGTGGACGACTAGAAGTCCCGACCCCATGCGCGATATCCAATTCCACCATTCCTATTCCTCCGTATCTGTCCAGGTCTCAGACCTCCCTATGTATGCTCTAGCACAGAAGCTAAACTTCACCTCCGAAAATTCAGTGGGCAGGGTTAATTCAGCGGCCCGAGGATCCAAATCCGATCGTCTTGGTCCTACAACACAATACGAGATCTCAGGATCGGTCTTGAATGTGGAAGCCAAGATTTTCGGACCAGTCACCCACCTTGGATCTGTCGATTCCATTGCCGTCCTTTGGCAGGTGCTCCTACCGAATTCCAATCTATCTCTGTCCTCGTCGGGAAGCCCCATTATGCAGTGGATTTAGGATTTTGGTGACCGTTCTCCCGATCTAGCTTTCGCCGCGCTTGTTGAAACCATGATAAATTTCGTTTGGAGGTCTAGAATGGCGTAGGTTTTCATCTCACTGCGATTGGCATTAAAGACACTGAGCTTCGTCGACATCATTGCCTACATTGGCGCTGTTATTGGCGTTGGGTGGAGTGGTCCTTGGAGCAAGGAGTTTCTCTGCATGCGACATTCTGCGATAGCTTCATGCCCAACCGACGGCTTCACCATGAGAAAGCAGTCAAATAGGGGTGGCTATGCCGAAGTGCGTTTTGTTACAACGATGTTCAGTAACTTTTTATACGTAGAAAGCTTTTTAACACGGACATGTGGTACAATTTGACGGGCACTGCTCTGGCAACCTTGTCATATCTTTTGTGGGATTGCAGGGTTTCGATTTCCGAATCTCTCTTTGGGGGAAGGTACGATGAGATGGATTGGTGGATCCTCGCCCCTGTGTATGTTTATATCATGTCAGCTCTTGTGCAGACGGTGGCGGGCGTAGTTGGCGATACCGCTTTTATGCTCCTCGGACAGGCCGTCATTGCATTGACAGGTATTTGGGGTCTCGTTATTTTTCTCGTATGGGCCCAAGCAGTGACCGTCCCCGCCCTCGTGATTTTTGGGGTCAGAGCTTGTTATAAGTCACCGTGGCTAGTGTTGTGTGGGATTTTTGGGTCAGAGGAGTTTCGCCCACGCGATACCTTCACTTCCGGCATGCACTTCTTTTCAGCCGAGGGAGGAATTACGGGAAATACTAGTGGGCCGGTACGAGAGAAGGATTCATTAGTCGTGGTCAGAGGCTGTTGTGACTATTCGATCCTGAGACAAAGGAGGGGGCTTTATTTTCATAGGATCTGCTTATGTGGGCAGCAAGTCAAGACAGATGATAGACAAGGAGCGTTCGGAGTGGACTAAAATCTCTCTCTATTAGAGCTACGGAGAGGTTGTGGGCAGGTAGCAAAGCAACTAGGAGATATGCTCGCTTTTTGCTTCGAGCGAAAAAGTTGTTTTGTTTCCGATGGTTAGCTCTTTCCTTTTGTACCAGGAATGTTCGTCATTTTTGTCTTAAATTTAGGAAATTGGAGTTTAACCTGTTAAATTCTTGGCATATTCTGTTAACAGTATACATTACCCGTCTTGAACATATTATAAAGAATAAAGACTTTATAAATAAGTATTTGTGAAAATAAAAATTTGTAATGTGTAAGCAAATTCGGAGTAGCGAGTGGAGAAGTAGTCGAGTAGAGCCTGGGCAGAAGAAAGTACGAAAGAGCAACAGTTTTTTTTGGGGGGGGGGATACATTCTCATTGGAAAGAGCTAGGGCGACGCTATGTTGCGAGAAGAATCTGCCTTGAGATCAGATAGATGTATTTTTTAGGGGGTTCCTGTTTGGGTTCCCTGGGAGCCGACCTGATCTCCTTAAACAAAGTCGTGTAGAGTTAACAAATCTCGCACGGTAGAACCGCATAGTAAGCAAACTATGAATAGTCACTGGAAGGGAGAGCAGGAACATGACTAACTAACCGCGTTGGAAGCGACTGTGAAGAAATGTCATCTGAAACTTCCTCCAAAACCCCAAAAATTTCGAAAACGGGCCAATCTGTCTCATCGACATCCCTGACCTGACTGCTGCAGCTGAATGTCCCAAATCTTTCCGTTCAGATGTGCTAGCAAACGGCAACACCAATTACTGGTGATCTTACGACCTTTGGAAAGTCTTCCCCTGGCTTAGAGAGCCTCCTTTCAAAGCTACCATTCCCCGAGTTCGCACTAGCTCCAAAGCAGACTTTTTAACAGCTTTACATGATATAAGAACTTAATAAGCGTAAAATGTAAGCATATTTTGAAGCACTGCGTCTCTACGTTGCTTGCTTGTGGGTCCTGACCTGAAGAGTAATGTTGTCAAGATGCTTCTCTGCTCTTCTCCAGTCATCTTACAGATAATCTGAATGCGATATGTTACTTATTAGGCCAGTTGTTGGCGGCAGTAATAATGCTAGAAGCTCGAAGTGATTCGATTTGATCGCTAGTATCTTTGTTAATCCATCTCAATTCCTTTTGGCTTTGCCGACATTACGAGATTTTGCATGGCAAGAGTAAGCATTAATGCGAGAGAATATGGATTACCAAGGTGAAAGTTTATCGCGGTCGTACAATACCTCAGCCTTTGTGGGCTGCTGCTTTGCTGATCTGCATGACGGGATGATGGTCTTACGAATCGTAAATTCCATGAACGCCAACCTCAGGAAAAGTACTCCTATCCACCTCAGTAGCTTTTAGGCCAAAGCCACGAAAAAAAATGCAGCAAATATAGCTAAGCAATATTTTGCTAAGATATACCTCAAACATTGTAGAGGCAAGTCACCCAGAAATCCGAAAATATCAACCGAGAGAAGCAATACACACGCGATCTAAGAGGCTAATCTCACGTAGTCTGGGCCTCATAGTCCGGTAGGGAAAATACGTCATGGATGGTTTCTATTTGGCATCGGATGAACTCATTTTACAAGGCCATAGTGACAGTCTCGACCACCACGGATTTGTCAAGGTCGTTTCTTGGCGCGAGTAGATTAGGTGGTGCTCTCGGATTTCACCAGCTGTCTTGCAGTACTTTGCACGCTGTTAGCTTATTCGTCACACAAATCTGGAGATATAAGATCTAGATTGGCTGAAACATGATCTCTTAAAAAATTTTGGCAAGTTTAAAGTTGCAGAAGCGGACAAGTCCCACCTACCTTTTGGAGAGGCGATCTATTTCCCGCCTCGGCAGTTCACGGGAACGTGGCTCTATGAATCGCTACAACCAATTCAAGCGCCACCCAACTGCCAAAGAGGTACTAGCTTGAGCTGCTTGAGTGACATTCTTCTGGTTCACCTTCCCGTTTTATGCAAGTCATAATCGGTAGGAAAAACAAAGAACATCTAGAAGGGGCCGTATTCATCATTAGTGCTACACGTGTTACGATAACATGCTAAGCAATTCTCTTTCTAGCATTTGTTTTCACTCCAAGGGGACGAAGTGCTATCGCTAATCGCCAGGGGCCTTTGGTACATCTAAGCATAAAACATGGCGTCCCTCAACTTCCTGTCGCAATACTCGACAATCATCGACATTTCAAATTAAACTTGAAAATACCTCGAAATTCATAATGCGTTCTACTTTCGTTCTACCCGCTTTTCTTGCCATTGCTCTCGCTCAAACACAGTATACCTCCACAGGAACTGCCGCAGTTGCTAAGGCTAGAGCAACAGCAAAGACAGAAAGCCCAACTAGCAGTGTCATTGGTAACACATTCAATCGTTTCGTGACAATCTGGTGCGAAAACACCGATTACTCTATGGCAGCTGGAGATCGTAAGTCCTCCCAAATTGTACCAGAACTTGGACTGATCCGATAGCGAACTTCTCCTGGATCGCGAGTCAAGGGATTCTTCTCACCAACTACGAAGCCATTACTCACCCATCCCAACCAAACTACGTGGCATCCGTTGGTGGATCCACTCACGGCATTTCAAGCGACAGCTTCTCTCGCATCAGCTCATCTAGTCAAACGATCGTGGATCTTCTCGAGGCAGGGGGAGTCAGCTGGTCTGAATATCAAGAAGACATTCCATACAGTGGTTTTGAGGGAAACTACGTCAACCAGAACACTGGTGCTAACGATTACGTTCGCAAGCACAAGTATGCTTCAAATATTCACTCCTTGTAGACAGCAGAACTTATGATTTGACCTAGCGGCCTTATGAGCTATGATTCCGTCACCTCAAACACAGACCGCCTTGCAAAAATCAAGAACTTTACAATGTTCGAAACGGACCTTAACAACAATGCTCTTCCGCAGTGGATGTTTATTACTCCAAACATGAGTCAGTCATTCAACCCTGCCTTTATACTATTCTAATCCATTTCAGCCAACGACGGCCACGATACCTCAGTCACCACCGCTGGACAATGGGCCCGCTCTTTCCTCACACCTCTTCTCAGTAATTCCAATTTCATGCAGAGGACCTTAATTCTTCTCAGTGAGTTCTCACCTCCCATTTCTATGATCCGGCTAACAAGGTAACCTTCGATGAAACATCAACCCAGACCGGCAACAACCAAGTATTTTCTGTTCTCTTAGGAGATGCCATCCCATCAAGTTCACAAGGAAGCGAAGACAGCACAGCCTATAACCATTATTCGCAAATGGCTACAGTGGAAAATAATTGGAACTTGGGGAATCTTGGTTTGGGTGATTCTTCTGCCGCTGCATTCTTTTGAGGACTCAAAGGACGAAAAAGTGTTGACGCTGTTATGTAGAGAAAGAAATAATTTTAAGATTAATGAAGAAAGATTCTAGTGCGCAAATACATTTGAGTGAACAGCTTGAAGTGGGGCTGACGTAAAACTGCCCTACCATCGCACCAAGGTGATCTCTCTAAGCTAAAAGATAGCTTCGTGGTTCTGGTTACTGTGTGCGAGCGTTGTATCTGACCTCTCCTACCCCTCTCTTCCGTTAACAACATTTGGCCTGGTCTTTCTCCCGAAGGCCACGACCCGCCTCAACACCGTCGCTATCTCGGGAAGATCTCTTTAGCCGATAACCTTACCTGCTAAATCTCATAACCTGGATCTAACCTAATTAAGTCATACTGTTAATACTAAATATTTTCACATTTTGAGGGCTTTTCAAAACATAACTTGCCTCACTAGAAATTGTGTTCTTAAAATTTAGCAAGCTTGGCCACTAAATGGGGGATCAACTGTAATCCAAGGCGATGATATCGATGTCATAGATATTGGGGTCATCCAAAGAGCCCCCTGGTACACCATCGTCCGAAGCGTGAGCGGCTCCCGTCAGCTGGGAAACGCGCTGGGTGATGTATTCACTTAAAATCTGGAGCTATTCAACAGAGATACAAATTACAACTCAAATCTATCCAGGCAATTCAAAAAAGCGACGGTTTTGCAAGCTCGAGATATCACGTGGAGAAGACCCCACTCTAGAAATATGACGCGGCAGATTTTCAAAAGGTAAGCACAAAGCAAAAAATTACTGTCTTGAACAATCTCGGATCATACAAGAAGAGGAACCGAAAGTACGAGAGTGCCTCGAAGCAAGCCCAGGTCCGAGATGACGGTTTAGGATCTGCAGGAAATCATTCCTTTTGTAGCAAGACTCTAGTCTTTCCCACATCCTCTGGGTAAAGGGTAAGCACTCTTATTTAAAGTTGATTACCCGAAACCGACCCGCTTCGCTCCAACGGCGTCCGGTCTCATGATACTATATGGCAGATGCCGGGCGAGTCTCAAAACCATATCCTGGAAGCGCTGCACCACGATGAACCTGGGTCCAAACAAATAGGAGCTGAGATTAATTGGGCTACTTGAACCTAATTGCAATATGAAATACAAGAGCTCGAAATTTTCTTCGATGATCGGTTGCAAGATCTTCTTAATCGAAATTAAGGCCTCGACACGCAGCTGAGTACAATTGTATGACAAGTACAATCGCTCATACCGGGCAGACTTAAATTACGCTGATTCCACATGTCCTCCACATGTGATATGCAGAATTAAATATCCAAATAAATACTGGATTGGGAACTTCGGGAAGAGGATCAAAGTATACTAGATTGTTGTGGTCAGGTGGGGGTCGAGGGGTAGCCATGGATCGATTTGAGACTTCGCCATTCCCCGGACTTAATAAATTCTGATTATGGGCTTGACCAAAAGAGGCAAGGTCCTCAGACTTTTGTCCAAATCAAAATGATCTCCGGTTACATGCAGCTGTCATACGTTGACAAAGGAAATCCGGGCCAGGCCAATCCTGCAGTGCAATATCCTGTTCCTGCATTGAATAGACCTCCAGCGTCTGGAAAATTCTTGGATGAATATCCAATTCCCAGAAGCTGGTTCCCAGATGTCAATTACAAAACCAAACATGAACACTGCTATAGGCTAGAAGCTTCAGCGCCTCCGCCGAGATTGAAATCTCCCCCGTACCACCATGGATCTTGGGGTTTCTAATTATGATTATGCGAGTGCCTGTGCTTTCATGTACTCCATGAGACAAGATGCTCAACACGAGAAAGCGGGGAGATCTCATCTCACTCACCTATATATTGCTGTTCTTTTCTAGTCTTCATCGGTAACTCCATACTAAATAGGCACTTTTATCTAAACTCAACTCGCCGTCACTTAGTTACCACAATTCCCCAGCAATCTTTCAGGATGAAATACTCATTCAGACCCCTCGTGTTGATGGCCGTCGTCGGCCTCGCCACAGCTCAGGATGGGATACCCGACTGTGCAAAGCAATTCATTGACAAAGCCGCCGCGGACGCCGGTTGCGGAGTTTCCGATATTGCCTGCGCATGCGAACCCGCTAACCAAGCTAAAATCTTCTCGGAAGCTGCGCCTTTTGTTGAAAAGGCTTGCGGAGACGACGTAGCAATCCGTACGTTACCCCCTAAGCCCCCAATGAGTGACTGACATTAGCAAAGAACAAGTCCTGCCAGCAGCCAAGGCACTCTGCGCAAGTGTTGTTGGAGCTTCGAGCTCAAGCTTAAGCTCTGGATTATCTGCCCTTTCGAGCGTTACGGGCACCGCACTGTCGAGCTCTGCCTCAAAGCCATCAACCCCTTCGGCTGATATCACCCCTACATCGACTGGTAGCAGCGACACTACCCAGTCCTCCGAGTCCACTGAGCCTAATATTTCATATACGTCCTTGTCGGCCCAATCAATCTACTGCACAGCTACGACACCGTTGTCTACACCCAGCACCCCCACCACGACTGCAACTGCGGCTGACAATAGCACTGACAGCATCGTACCCTTCACCGGAAATGCTGCATCTCTTGAAGCTAGGTGCACAATTTTTTCTGCTGTTGGTCTGGCTGTTCTCGCAGCTTTCTGGGTATGGGGTTGATAGTTAATGGTTGATATAACGAGGCTGCCTGGGCGGGACCGTTGAGAATAATCTTAAATGTAGACCTAATAAATAATTGCCAGAGTTGGCATATTCGTTGTCATTGTCTAACATATGAGGTGTCTCGGCATGTTCGATCATATTATCGTAATTGATGCATTCAGGCGTTTGTTGGAAGGCAGAAAATCACGCTATATATTTAGCGACTACTGCTCACCAGTGGTGGGATGGTAGGCCCAAATTCTCCATAAGGTCCCCCGAACCTTGAAGTAAGATCAAACCCCTTTATCATTCGCCCATTACGCTTCTCAACATCAAAGTTCGCCAGTACATCCAATCAAATTGATATACAAATCAGGCTAGTGCAGCTAATCGATTGATTAATCAGATCTTTAAAATACTTTATTCTAACTTATTAGCCTACATAGTTCGCGTCAGTTCCTATGCCAACTCTGCGGTGTTCCTGCCTGTAGCGTTGAAATCTGTGGTCTAACGATCGCCAAAGAAGGAGAAAGCCCTCAAACCTAAGCAAGCAAAGAGTATACGAAACATGAGAGGCCAAATTATAAGTCTTTCTAGGAAGGAGGTATCAGAAGATATAGGTAGCTCCAACATCTCTAACTAAAGATACATCCAAGTACCACTGCCATGACTCACACTGCCCCATAGATTTTAACCTGGCGTTCTATAGATTGACAGAATTAACAGACATGAAATACCTCCATTAACGGATTAGACTCCATAAATTCCCCGTCCATTATGCCATACACATACGCTTCACCAACTAGCCTATAAAGCTTGCCATCTCTACGGAATACGAAGGGCATATTCGCCCCTTCCACTATGCATACCACATCGCCTTTCCTGCTTTGGGCGGGGACAAGGCCAACATAGCCCATTGAGGAAACAAACGGCTTTCTGTTGTGCTGTCTCTCAAGGGCCATAATGTACCTGGCAAATGTGTTCCTCATTTCGACGTAATCTTTGTTGTCGTCGCCCGGAACGATGGTTTTTAGGTAGGCTCGTACAGCCTTGAAGTCGCGATGCATTGCTTCCGTACCACGGGTATGCGAGCCCGCGATCTCCTTGTCGCCGGACGGAATTCGCCAGATAGCTTCTTTCCAGTCCGCAACCACCACGCAGCCTGGGGCGGCCGTACGCTTTGTCTGCGCCGTCCAGCAGAGGCTCTCAATGGAGTCGAAATAGGCTCTGCAGGCCGTGAAGTTGAGGGGCAATTCGCCCTGCCACGCCAGGCCAAGGGCGTCAATTGTGTCGACTCTGAAGCAGGTTAGTGCGAGGATAGTTGGCCCTTGGGACGATTGGATTGGAGAAGCTTTTGAGACATAGCGATGTTTACCAGACGCATAGAAGATATCGAAATATTCGCCCCCGTTACAAGGTGCGCGGATGGGGTTTGAATAGTCTGGAACCCAGCTTGGTAGGCCGGGGCGACGCTGGATAGAAGGGGCCTGCTGGCTCCACGCAAGAATATTCATGAAGCCAAGTCCGAGGAGGCGCTTTGTGGCGTCCATGTAGACGTCTTCTATCTCTTTGCTGTAGTCTGCAATCAATTGTAACTTTTTGCAGTCTGAAGCCATGGCGAGAACTCCATACAGAATATCTCGTAGGTTAGAAGCCCTTTGAACACCATGAAGATCATTATTTAGACATGATCTTGTCAGGATTTTAAAAAATGTCGGCCGAGATGCAGTTTCGAGCTGGTAGTTCCGCCGATGGCCAATGAGTTTGGGAATCTCTCCAGTGCTAGAATTAATCATGTCCTTGAGAACTGCTCCTTTTACAGGATCGAGGTAGTCGGTTATTTCAAATTTGGGGAAAGCTCTAGTCACATGAATGCCGTTGAAGATGACCGTGGCGGCAATATTGGAGAACCGGGTTTGCTCTACTCCACACATTACGGTGACCTCTCTTGCGACCGAAACTTCCTGGATGATCCACACTCGTTGCCAGTAGCGGCGTGATGCGAAATGACCGAAAGCTCTAAAGGGGAAGTCGAGCCCAACTTTGTCTGAGAGCGCATTGCAGGAGTCTTTGATGGCTTGCTGTTCAGGGTTCAAATCCATACCCCCGAGTCCGTGGAAGATTTTTTGGAACTCCTTTCCGTGCGTGTTCAGGATGCCGGCTTCGATGGCTTGTTTTCCGATATCGTTGAAAGCTGCCATAACCTTATCGCTATCGTCTGCAGCATGCCCAAGCCAGGCTATCACGGTGATTGCCCTCTCATAGATCAGCCGCATCAGAGGCACTTGCTCACGTTTCTCAGCAAGGTCTTGCTGATTGATGCAGATGGCATCGGCCCAGAGGGTGACCGACTCCTCAGATCTTCGCAGATAGCCGAGAGCATCTGACAGGCTTGTTGTGATATTGAAGGTTTGGCCGTTAACTTGGATAGTTTTGTTCAGGGTCGGGTCACCCCAGGTGTATGATAGAGCTACGAAGGGAGGGCGATCTAGCAGAGACACAGTCTCCATTGTGCACTCAATGTTCGAGGACCCGTATAGATTGTAATTCATTTTTTCCAGGGTCTCTTTTATCGTTTGCCAACATCTCTCTGTATTCTCCTGTAGCCTTTGCGCGAAACCCTCCTTAGACTCGTTCGATTGCGCAGCATAGACCGCACTCGAAACATCGTGCAGTCCAGCTGGAGACCATTTGGGCGGAGAGGGTTTTCCAGATGTTGGAAGAATAGTTAGAAGCCGAATCTGCTGTGAGCCAGGGTCCAGAGGTGTATAGAGCGTTTGAGACATGCCACAATGCCTCTCGAAGAGGTTGGGAGAGGAAATTAAGCGTGGGTCGTGAGCTTTAGAGGAGAGAGCTCGATTGTAAACAAGGTGAAAATTGTAACTATACGTTCAACAAATTAATCAAGGTGAGTGCGGCTGAGGCCGTAGGCTGAGCTGCGTTACTTGTAGAAGCATCGCCGAGACCGGCGGCATATTTCAGAGATTTGTTTCGCAGGGAATTCTCGCACCGCCGAAAGCAGTTAGACCGCATCAACCACAGGTTCTTCTCCTACGGACTTGGCGTAAAGGTGGCGCTCAAATACGTAGGCTACAATGCGCCATCAGTGAGCACAAAAAGTATTCATCTACTCAGTAGAATTCCGGGAAAGAGATTTAAAAGATCACTTCAGCGAGTTTGAAATAGTTTATTATGCATAGCAGTTCAATCTTTCTGAAATAAAAAAATTGTTCATAATCGGTGGTGAGAAACTGGGTAAGATAAAACCGAGTCGTAGCTTCTTTCTCGAGGCCAAGACTTATTTGTAAGGAGAACCCCACAAATAGCATATGAATAAAAAGTTGCAAATACTGATAGAATATTCTTTAAGCAAGTTCTGTCTCAGATGGAAACTTCTGGTAATCATTGCTGTAATTTTCAATTCAAGCGAGAATTGAAGACACAGAGGAGGTGATTTATTTGGAAAAGCTATCGTATGTACCTATCTTAGTCTATATAAGCTATACATGAATTTCTTTTTACCTAAGCCCGTTATTCTACTCACTACTTCACACTACATTATCTCTGAAAGTCATGCAAAGTCAAGGAGGACCACCCAACAAGAAGCCAGCATGCCCCTTACCAAAAACCCTTCCAAGCTAAACGATAACTAATCCTCCCACTACCTACACCACCCTCTGAATCGAGCAGAATCTGGGGTCTTGTTTTCAGTCTGTGCTCCCATGGTGACGGTGAGTGATATATCCACCGGAATTGAGGGTAAAGCAGGAGCATGGTCCACCAATCTTGCTCACCAGAGTGGAGCCTCATGTGGTTGGAAAGGGGGCTGGTCAGGTGATATAGCCGAAGCCCCTTAGTCGATAGGTCTATAGTTGAATAAGCTATAGTAGAATATAATATATTGAAGAACTTGAAGACTATCTAGAGAGG
>Ga0182030_10022335_pt1 | contig 11782 bp, 9 predicted proteins | sample 812S3MmetaG_FD_121299 | JGI IMG/M metagenome (GOLD analysis project Ga0182030, IMG submission 121299) | Permafrost microbial communities from Stordalen Mire, Sweden - 812S3M metaG (Illumina Assembly) | ecosystem: Environmental > Terrestrial > Soil > Wetlands > Permafrost | place: Sweden... | reverse complement strand
GAAGCAAAGAGAACCTCGACCAAGCCATCACCGAAGCCCTCTCTCTCATCACTGCCGACAATGCTCAAGCATGGTTCAGACACTCCATGCAAACATTACAGGAACTATGAAAATGCTCTAGCGTCGTCCTGGTGATGTCGAACGCCGTCGGTTCCGAATTCCTGCCTCATCTGGATGAAGGTGCGCTCTGGGTGCGTGGCACCCTGGCTCGCAGCGCGGGACCGACCGAGGGGACACGAGTCGCCAACCAAGCACGAATCATGCTTTGCTCGTTTCCCGAGGTCACCGACTGTACCAGTCAAACTGGGCGTCCCGATGACGGAACCGACACCACCGGCTTCTTCAATGATGAATTCTATGTCGGGCTGAAGCAGAAGGAACAGTGGCGTCCTGCCTTTCACGAAGACAAAGAGGAATTGATCGCGGCCATGCAGCGCGAGCTGGACAAGATTCCCGGCGTGAATTGGGGCTTCTCCCAGCCGATCTCCGACAATATGGAAGAGGCGGTCAGCGGCGTCAAGGGAGAGCTTGCCACCAAGATCTATGGCGACGACCTCAGGATACTGGAAGACAAAGCCACGGAAATCACCGAGGTCATGCAAAAGATTCCCGGCATCCAGGATTTGGGCGTCTTCCGCGTGCTCGGCCAGCCAAACCTGAACATCACCGTGGATCGCCAGGCGGCCGCGCGCTACCAGATCAATGTGTCCGACGTGCAGGACGCGGTCCAAACTGCCGTGGGTGGCAGCGCTCTCACCCAAGTTCTGCAAGACGAGGCACGCTACGACTTGGTCCTGCGCTATCAACAGCAGTTCCGCGACAGGAAAGAGGCGATTCAAAACATCCGCCTGCTTTCGCCGAGCGGCGAGCGCGTCTCGCTGGCACAACTTTGCAAAATCGAAGAGCGCGATGGCGCATCCGAGATCTACCGCGAAGGCAACCAGCGCTATGTCGCCGTCAAGTACAGCGTGCGCGGCCGTGACCTTGGCAGTGCCGTCCAAGAGGCGATCAAGAAGGTGGGCGAGAAGGTCAAGCTACCGAGCGGCTACCACGTCGGCTGGGAGGGCGAATACGAGAGCCAGAAGAGGTCGGCGGCGCGGCTCGCGATGATCGTTCCGATCACGATCTTCCTCATCTTCATGATCATTTATGGCGCCTTCGGCTCCTTCAAATGGGCACTATTGAACCTGGTCAACGTAATGGTCGCTCCTTTTGGAGGGATACTGGCGCTGCTCATCACGCGCACCCATTTCAGTGTCTCGTCGGGAGTCGGCTTCCTGGCGCTGTTCGGAGTATGCGTTCAGACCGGCGTCATCATGGTCGAGTACATCAACCAGTTGCGCGCCCGTGGTATGCCGGTGCGGGCAGCCGCCATCGAAGGCTCGACGCGCAGGCTCCGTCCCATTATGATGACCATGCTGGTCGCTACGCTGGGACTGTTGCCGGCAGCCATGTCCCACGCCATCGGATCGGACTCGCAGCGGCCCTTCGCCATCGTGATTGTGGGCGGGTTGATGGCCTCCCTGCTGATGAGCATTTTCCTGCTCCCGACCTTCTACGTGTGGTGGGCCAGACCGAACGACCATCTGCCCAAGCCCGAAGAGTCGAAGAGCGTGTACGAACAACAGTAGATAGCAACAAGCCGGGTTGTGTAGCGGGCATGGATGCCCGCTACACAACCCGGCCGCACTTGACAAAAGACAGTGGCAAAGGCAAAGTCAACTGCCCCACCTTAAACTCGCAAGAAGCGCGAGTTTAAGGATGGGGCACCCGGCGAGTTTTCCCGCCGTCATTTCGCTCCGCCGTCATTTTCCGCGAAAGGATAAGCACTTGACCAGAGAAGATATTCGAAAGCAAATTCAAGAGATTGGTTTGATTCCATCGGTCCGCGTGGATTCGGCCGAGGCAGCCATCTTTGCCGCTGAGAATCTCGCCGCCGGGGGCATCCCCATCGTCGAAATCACCACGACCATCCCAAACACGGACCGCGTGATCAGCGACCTTACCAAACGGTTTCCTAAGCTGATCGTCGGAGCCGAGGTGGTCGCCGGATTAGACCAGGCGCGCCGCGAGTTGGACGCCGGAGCCATGTTTCTCACCGGACCGGGATTCGACCCGGAGGTCACCGGATATTGCGTCGAGGAAGAAATCGTCGTGATCCCGGGCGCTCTCACGCCAACCGAAGTCATGCTCGCCTACAAGGCGGGCGCCGATTTTGTGAAAGTCTTCCCCTGTTCGCATGTTGGCGGACCAAATTATATTCGCGCTCTCAAGGCCCCGTTTCCCCATCTGCCGCTTATCGCTGCCGGCGGCGTTACACAAAGCGCCGCCCCCCAATTCATCGCCGCGGGAGCGGCTGCGCTTGGGGTTGGCGAGGACCTCATTCCACGCCAAGCGATCCGCATCCGGGAGGGCTCGTGGATTCGAGAGCTCGCCGCCCGTTACCTCAACTTCGTGAAACAGGCCCGCGCCGAGATGAAGTAAGAAAGATCGGCGATGGGCCGACTGGGCCAATCGCCGATTGCGTGAGGTGGTCAGGTTCAAGAGCACTCTCCTTAATGGCTTTGAGCACATCTGCGAACCGCATCAGATGTGGGGTACCGTACGCTCGGGCTGCCGAATCGTCCTACTTCCCCGCATAATAGTTGGGGACCGTCTGGATTTGCGATTTCTCCATGTCCTTGACGTTCACCAGCCCATCATGGTTCGTATCCAGCCGGTCGAATTCCGCTGACATAAAACTCATCCACTCTTCCCTGGAAACCTTGCCGTCCTTGTTCCTGTCCATCAGGAGCAACATCCGTTTGGCCTCAGGCTCGCCGGCTATCACCGCACTCCGGTGTTCGCTGGGAGACGGCATATCCCTTTCCTTTTGAGCCGCGGCAGTTCCAACCGTTGCTCCTGCTACGAACAGCGCTGAAATGACCAGAACGACCCACACGCTCTTCCTTATTTCAGACATCATTCAACCTCCTTGTCGGATCAAGACCGGACACACTGTAACTCCGCCGGCACCAAGCAGGGGAGCTACTTTCCCCGATTCTCTCGCCGCTTTTCTAGGTTGATTAAATGCAAAAAAACGATGCCCCGGAATCCCGGAGCATCGCTTTTATTGCATCTATTCTGCGTGTTTTGTAACCGCCTAGCTTGACGCTAGAACTTGATCATCCAATCGATGTCGATCAGTTGCTCGTCTCTGCGAAGATCCGGCTTCCAAAGACCGCCATGTCCACCCGATGCGATCGGACCTCCTCCGCAAGCTCCGGTAGGATCGGGGCTGCCGTCATTGCAGGTGAAGCTCGTCGGATTGCCATTGTTGGTACCGGGCTGGAATCCGGAGGCGGTCGGCGGCGTCATGCCACCCTTGCCAGCCCAGTAGGGTACATTGCTGTGGCGGTAGTCGTACTCCACCCGGAAGGTGAGCCACTGCTTGGGCATGTAATCAAAGGTGAAGGAGCTATCCCAGGGCTTGAAGGTAGTGCCGGGGTTGAAGGAGAAGTACGGCGAATTGAGCGCTGCCGAAGCCGCGGTTTCACCATTGATCGGCGGCACCAGCACCAAATAGCGTCCGGGATTGTTGATCTGGCCGAAACCGATGGTCACACCGTACTTATCGTGAGCGAACCAGTTCCGGTCGTAAACCATGAAGCCGATAAAGCTCTGCTTGGGATTGACTCCCGCATTGAAGGGGATGATGCCGTTCTTGGGATCGCTGACGGACGAACCGACTGAGTTCTTGTCCTTGGTGTTACCGAGACAGCTCACGCCCTGTACGTATACGCCTTGCTTGGTGGTCGTGGAAGGGCCGAATTCGCATCCGATATCGCCGGTAATCGAAATCGCCGACTTATCCCAGAACTTCTTCGGATTGTCGTAGTACTTGAATTCTACGCTGTTGTCGGTGTGGATACGGCCGCGGTTGGGTGTGTACAGGTCATCGTGTCCCAAACCGTAGTTGTTGCTGATAACGTTCACCCAAGGCCGCGGAGTCCACTTCAGCTGCCCACCGACACCCTTCCTGTTATTAGACGAGCCGTACGACTGCCAGCCATTGATAAACCACGGTTCGATCTTAAAATGCGCCGTGGGGAAGTACTGCACTCGGATGCCCTGGAAGAACCACGGGGTGTTGGAGGAGACGTACGACGGCTGGTAGGCCCAGTTATCGAAGTTGTAGTAGCTGAACAGGCCCACGTAGGACATGAAGATGCCGGCGTCGATGTTGAAGCCGTTCCGTACCCATTTGTGAGACCCAGGAGCGAAATTGTATCCGCCATAAGCTTCCGCGAGGTAACGGTTCGCATCGTTAAGATTCCATTGGCCCTTTGCAGGGCTGGGATCATTGCGGATGGTCGCCTGGGAGTATGCGCCAAACTGGGTCATGAAGCGGGCTTCAACGCCGTCGTGGTGGAAGTTACCACCGAGGCCAAGCTGTTCCAACTGGATTTCATTGTGGCGGAAGAGTTCGCTCGACCCACCCATCGAATTGTCGATCGGCTTGTTGAAGTCGTAGGTGTAGGTGAGGTCGGCCCTGATTTCGGGGGTGAAGAACGACGAATCGAAGGCCACGTCTTTATTGCGCGGGTTGCCGTTTAGCCAGGTCCAGTCCCAGTCCGAGAATGGTGCAACCGAGGTTCCCGTTGGGGCTGGGGGCGCGGCGGGCGCGGCTTCCGCAGCGGCAGGTATGGCGGTTCCGGCAGCCAGTGCCGCCTTTATCTCCGCGATGCGCGCCGCGTTGGCGGCATTACTCGTTTCGATGGCGGCAAGCTCTTTGGCGAGTGCTTCCGAATTTGGCGATGCCGGAGCCTGGGCATAAAGTGGCTGGGCCTGAGTAAAGGTGAGGCCCAGAGCAAGGATCAGAGGGGACGCCGCGATTGCTACGGATTTACACAGCATTTTTCTCATGCAATTATTCTCCTGAGAGCAGCCATTCGTATCAGCATATATAGATTTCGTATCAAGCATTCCTAAAAAGTTCCTAAAAACCTCCCAAGAAACTCGATTTTCCATTTTGGAAAACACCTTCATCCGCAAAGTTGCAGCTTCGCAGGTGAAGAACAGAAGAACAGCAGAAACGGAGGCTCAACGACGGAACCAATGTCGAACGAGCTCCAAGCAAACGATCCCGTTCCTACCAGACCTTCAGCTAAAGGATTCCTATAGTTGGCCTCATCCTTCAGATAGTCAACTAAGAAGCTGGAATAAGGAAATCTAAAATTTTTATGAATGAGATAAACAGAGCTTCTACATACCAAGACACGGGTCGAAGCTTCCGCCTCGCCGTCGTTCAGCGATCTATAAAACATCCATCTGCGATATTCACCGTCCATCATCCAAATTCCCGCCGCAGAGCGTTCTGCTTATCGAAGCGATAAATAAAAGGAATTGGCGTCGCGGAAGAAGTACGGCTACTCTCGGCTAAAAGATTCCTAAAGGTTTTCTAAAACCTTTCTAAGTCGGATCGCGTGGAATCGCAAATGCAGTCCCAGCAGTCCAATTACAACGAGGAGATTCGGATGGCCGAGGAAACGACCGTAGGAACTGTTGAAATGAAGAGAACTCTGGGCCTGACTGGGCTGACGATGAATGCAATGGCACTCATCGCGCCGGGTGCATTCCTGTGGCTCACATTTTATATCCAGGCGACAACCGGCACAACCGCTCCCGCCATGTGGATGGGCATCGTGCTCGCCTTGCTGCTTTGTCTTGCAACCGCGGTCTGTTATGCCGAGCTGGCAAAACTGTACCCCGGCACGGGAAGCTCCTACTATTTTGCCGAACAGTCGTTTCTGAATCACGACAAGATGTGGAGATTTGCACGTCTCTCGAAGTTTATCGTCGGCTGGGGCTCGCATCTTTACTACTGGATCTATCCGGGTGTGATGGTCGGCGTGATGGGAATCCTGTGCGGCTACCTAGTGGGCACGCTTTGGCCCAACTTCATGAGCGCCTCCAATCCTGGCCCTGCGTTCATGATGGCGGTTGCCATCGTCTTCTCGTTCGTAATCGCCTACATCGGCTATCGCGGCGTAACCGGCTCGACGGCGGTGAACATCACCATCAACGTCATCCAGATCTCGGCGCTGATTGTGTTCGCGGTGTTGGCGCTTGGCTATCGTGCAAGCCACCCTGCCGGAAGCCAAGGCTTGCAATTCGATTCCACCTCGGGCGCGTCTTACTCCTACGAGTTTGCGACTACCAAAGTGACGGCTGCCGATGGCACGGTCGCCGAGACTATCGTTCGCGATGCCGCCCAGGTGCCGCAGCCGAAGCTGGACGCGGCTCGCAAGCCCGTTCCTTTCCTCGTCACCTACCCGGCGGCCGATGCGCAGGGCAACTTCCTCTCCCATGAAAATGCTAAATCGGTGGTTACGCCCCATAAGTTGAGCTGGGTATTCCTGCAGGCGACGGTAGCCATCCTGATTCTGGTGGGCTTTGAATCGGTAACAGCGATGGGCGGTGAGGCAAAGAACGCCAAGCGCGACGTACCGATCGCCGTCATAGTCTCGCTGCTGGTGCAGGGCCTGTTCTGCTACCTCTTTGAATATTTCGCGGCGAACTTCTTCCTGAACAGCGGTTACACGATGCAAAGCGCCTCGGGATCGGCGGCTCCCATCGGTGACATGATGATCATCGTGGGTGACTCGCTCTTCGGTGCGGGCCGCGGACGGATCTTCATGCTGGCCGAAGCCTTCACGGTCTTCCTCGCGCTGATCGGAACCACCCTCTCCTGCATGAACACCGGCGCGCGCGTCACTTACGCGATGGGCAAGGATCGAGAGGTTCCCGAGCACTTCGGTCTGCTGCACGGCGACAAACTGAGTCCGCACCGAGCGATATGGACCCTGGCAGTGATCTCGGCCATTGTTGGCTGCGTCGCGGTGATCATGCCCTTCGGAAATGCCGGCGCTCCGGCCGACTCAGTGATCGCGGCGATACCGCATGGCTTCTGGTCGAGCTTTGGGTATACCACTCATGACAAGATGGCGGCGCTGCCCAATTCTCTGCTGACGGTCACGCTGGCCTCGAACTTCGGTACCTTTGTGCTCTACGCCCTGAGCTGTGTGATCTGCATGGTGGCCTACCACAAGCATCCGAAGTTCAGCGTCCTTCGTCACTTCCTCATCCCGGTCTTCGGATTACTCGCGAATCTGGCCTGCATGGCGGCCTATCTGGTGGGGCCGTTCCTCGGCATCGGCACTAAGCAGGAACCGCTGCTGGCTCTGGGAATTGCGTTGGTATGGGCAATTTATGGCGGGATCTACTTTGTTATCTCCTCACGCAGCTCAGGCAGATCAACACTGGTTGGCAGCCGCGCATAGCTTTCGCGCATTCGCAACACCGATGCAGGCGGGTTCATAGCCCGCCTGCATTTTAAGTCCAGCAGGAGGATCTATTGTGCCGCGTCACCGTGTAAACGCCGCGATCCCTCAGGTAGAGGAACTGGGATCGGCTATGCTGGACATTGACTTTGCTGAGATCAGCGATCGCGGCCTTGTCCGTGAAAATAACGAAGATTTTGTCGGACATGCTTCTCCTTCAAATCCGCAACAAGTACGCAACTGCGGCTGGCTCTTTACTCTGGCCGATGGCGTCGGCGGCCAGGACCGCGGTGAAGTAGCCTCGCGATTGACGGTGGAAACCGTGCTGGCCGAATATGCGAAAGCGCCTGCGGGAGAGAATCGCTCCCCGCTGCTTGCACGCGCGATTCAAGCCGCTAACACCCGGGTTTACGAGGCAGCTCACGGTGGAATTGCCACCACCCTCGTTGCATGTGCGTTGCGCTTTGATCGCGCTACGATCGCCCACGTAGGCGATTCGCGCTGCTATCTGATCCGGAACGGACGTTCGCAGTTGCTGACGCGGGATCATACGGTGATCAACGACCAGCGTCGCATCGGTCTCATTACTAATTCCGGAGTAAGTAAAGTCTTGACACGACATGTTCTCAGCCGCTCGATCGGCACGAATCTATTCGTGGCGCCCGATGTTAGTGAGCACAACGTGAAGCCCGGTGATCTGCTGCTGCTCTGCTCCGACGGGCTGCACGGAGCCGTACCGGACGATACAATCGCGCGCATCGCAACAGCGGGAGATAGCCTGAAAGACGCCGCGCAGCAACTGATCACGATTGCAAACCAGAGCGATGGTGGAGATAATGTGAGCGTTCAACTCGTTCGCGTAAACAATGTCGAAGCTGTGGGAATGTATCGCGGACGACCTTACCGGCTGCACTGAAGGACATTCGGCACTGTACAATGCCTTCATCGGGTCTTCGTCACCAACATTTAGAGAAGCTAACAATGATGAGCGTAAATGCGAGGGCATTGATATGCAGAAGGTAACACTGGAGTACATGAGTTTTGTCGCAACATCTGTAATGTTGGGCTCGGTGTTCGCGGTTGCGCAACAAGGAGAGCCACAAATCGCTCCCAAGACGATTGCGGAACGAAGCCTAACGGGAACAGTGACCTGCACAGGACGAATCACGCACCAGTACACCTGCCAGAGAAATCAGACGCTGCAAACCTGCACTCTGGCTTGCGTGGAACGCGGGTCAGAATTCGCCCTCATGGTCGTGGACAAGCCGTATGTCCTCGAAGGTGACCGACGCATCATTGAAGCCTACGCCGGCGGAAAGGCGACTGTGACGGGACTAGTCACAGACGACCATATTCAGGTGCACACGGTGTCAAACGCGAAGAAAATCCCATAGCCGTCATCGGTGCGGGAATTTCGAGCGCCGAGGGCGGGCTGATAATCTCTATGTTAAGACTCCAGCGGCGGTTGCCGTCTGCGTGTTTCGCCGCGCCGAAAAGCGCGAACAGGGCAACGAGGTCACAAGCCGCATCCCCGGGGAGATTATGCTATCCGACTCCGCAATCGCGAAACACGTGACGTGTTATTGCCTGTGGCTGCGTTAAGTATTCGTCTGGGACGCGGGCGGGCTGCTGTCTGCACTCTGGAATCAATCTTCCCAAACCGATTCCCGCTCGGTTCTCAGAATTAACCCTGATCCACTACGTACTGTTATATCCACTGGCCCGACTGAAAAAGCCTGTGCAGTTACTAAGTCCAGAGCACTTACGTAGTGGTCAACGGCACGACTATTCCCTCATAACCTCCCTGCACCTGACCCTCCCCGGAAAACTGAGCCGCAGGAGGTTGGAAATTTCGGCCTGGGTCCGCCCGTTCTTTCGTTGACTTATAATCATAGCAGGAATAGTATCGCTATGACATGTTCAGCGATACCGACGACACCCTAACATCGCTCGAGGAAGTTGGCTACTTCACCACTCGTGAAATTGCCAACACAATCTATCTTGCCGCGGAGCTCAATCGACCGATTCTCCTTGAAGGCCCTGCAGGCGCCGGCAAAACAGAGATGGCCCTTGCGATCTATCGTGCAACGGGCATGAAGCTTATACGTCTACAGTGCTACGAAGGTCTCACTGACAAAGAGGCGATCGGAAGTTTCAGTGATGAACTGCGTCAACTTTATGTGCGTTTTCACGACGGGACATTTGATGAAGCAGCGAAGAGGGTATCGGATCGATCTTTCTACTTAGGGGGGCCGCTCCTAAGCGCGCTTGAGACGCCAGCTCGATGCATTCTATTGGTCGATGAAATCGACAAGATCAGCCATGCTTTTGAGGCTCAACTGCTTGAATTTCTTGGCGAGTGGCAGCTGACGATCCCTGGACTCGGCGAGATCAAGGCAATACATCCGCCGTTTACCATCGTCACAGCCAACGACGAACGACAGCTCGGCTATCCTCTTTTGCGCCGCTGTGCCCGCATCTACATCAATCATCCGACACCTGAGCAGGAAGCGGCTATTGTCGCAAGCCGTACACCGCATTGCACGAAGGCCATTCACTATTTCATCGCCGGCTTTGCGAAGACGTTGCGCGCTTTCAAGATGGAAAAGCCCCCTTCGATTTCGGAGATGATCACCCTCGCTCTCGCGCTCGACAAATTGAACCTAAAAGAAATCAGTGATGACCATAAGGCCGTCATGCTCCCGTTCATTGCCAAGACTGAAAAGGATCGGGCCAGCCTGTTAGTCCCTGGCCGATTCGAGAGCTTCATGGACAATGCACGCATTTTTGCGAACGAGATGTGTCAGCACGACATGCCGACCCTGGAGGCTCAGACAGCAGTACCTATCCGGACGGATGACGCCACGCCGTCGCCTCCGATGTTGGCGTTGGAGGCTGTCACTAAATGAAGAGACTCTGCGCTGGATTGTTCCTTTGGTTGGCACTTTCCCTCTCTGTGGCGGCAGGCACGGTGCCGGAGAATGGCCACGATGAGATGGTCTATTACGCCGACGCGTACGCCGCTCACTATGAGATTCCGAAAGAGCTGATACACGCGCTCATCACCCAGGAGTCCGGTTGGAATCCAAGAGCAGTGTCTCCAAAGGGCGCCATGGGATTGATGCAGCTCATGCCGGCGACCGCGGCGGACTACGGCGTACGCGATCCCTTTGATATTTCAGAAAACCTCTCCGGCGGGGTTCGATACCTGGCCGCTCTGATGCAGCAGTTCGACGGAGACTTCCGTCTGGTATTGGCGGCATATTACCGAGGCAGCCGTCTAATCCTACGTCGCGGTCTTCTCTACTCCGGCGCCGATGTGTACGCATACATTGCTTCCGTCCGGCGTCTCTACCTTGCGGAGCTCGCCCTCCACAAAACTCCAGCTAACCTCGCCCCTGGAGGCGATCAATAATGAAGCTATTCGTCCTCTCTCTTGCTCTCTCTATGACTGCGGCGGCCGCATCGGCTCAGTCGGCATTGTCAACCCCACCCGTCACCGCGCCATCTGACGCCAACCACCTCTCAACGCAGGGTATTGACAGTCCTCACCCTGATATGCGAACCGGAGCGCCAAAGCCTGGCGCCACTGGTATTGGCGTGAACACGCCTCCGGTTGCAGGCCCCGCGCCATTTCCAGCAACGCCGCCAGCAAAACAGACGATGGTTGATGCTCGCATTGAAAGCCACCCGGTAGACAGTTCCGTCGTTGGCGAGGTTCATTGCAAGCCCCTATACATCAGCACCATTCATCTACCGGAAGCGGTCACCTCGATTGCAGTTGGCGCCCCTACGCTGTTCACCGCCGAGCACGTCGAAAATGAGCCGAAGTTGGTTTATGTGAGTCCGCTCACCCACGACGTTGCGGAGAGCAATCTGCTCGTCGCCCTTGCCAGCGGCGAAACCATCAGTCTGAAGTTGATCTCCTCGGGAAACTCCGTTGCACAGTATGACGTCGATTTTGTGCTCGACTACAGGCCTGACAAAGCTCTATTGGCTTTTGCGGGTCCAACGGAGTCCGGCATTCCCCATCCTTCTATGGCGTCCGCGGCGCCGTCCGTGACGAGCTATCCGGTGCGATCCTCTGTGCGCACCGCGCAACCTGTTTCCGTTATTGACGCCGCCCTCGCCGCTCAGGCTGAAATTGCCACTCCCCACTGGATCACGGCCGACGATCTCGTAAAGCTGGACAAGGCTAATGCCACCGCGACCAGATCCATCGCCGCATCTCTTGGACGCGCCGTGCAGGTTGGCGACACCATGATGGTGTCTTACTCCGTTCTGAACGTCAGCAGAGACTGGGTTCAGGTTCTGACGCCACAAATTCAGCTTGGCAACCCAGTTCAAAAGAAACACCGCAAGAAAGGAATCCTCGCCGAGCCGGTGTCGATCCAGGACTTTCGCCAGGATGTCGTGAAGCTTGCTCCCGGCGATCGCTTGGACGGGGTAGTGCAGTTTTC
>Ga0182030_10022334_pt1 | contig 11782 bp, 14 predicted proteins | sample 812S3MmetaG_FD_121299 | JGI IMG/M metagenome (GOLD analysis project Ga0182030, IMG submission 121299) | Permafrost microbial communities from Stordalen Mire, Sweden - 812S3M metaG (Illumina Assembly) | ecosystem: Environmental > Terrestrial > Soil > Wetlands > Permafrost | place: Sweden... | reverse complement strand
GCCCAAAGCCTAAAGCCCAAAGCCTAACAGCCAAGAAGCAATTGACTAGTCATCTGACTAGTCAGTACAATACAGAGACGGCAAGGAGGTGCACCGTGGCTTCATGGCAAGTTCAAGACGCGAAGGCCCGTTTCAGCGAGTTCCTGGACGCCACCATCAAGAAAGGCCCGCAGATCGTCACGCGCCGCGGCATCAAGACCGCCGTCATGGTCCCAATCGAAGAATGGGAGCGGCTGCAAAAAGCCGCCCGGCCCAGCCTCAAGGAATGGTTGCTCGCACCCGAGCCTCGCTTTGACGACCTCGCTTATGAGAGAGGTAAGATGCGCAGCCGGCCGGTGGTGGAGTTTGAGTGAATCAATACCTGCTCGATACCAACGTAGTCTCTGAGCTTCGAAAAGCGCGCCCTCACGGCGCGGTACTGGCTTGGCTCAACGCCGCCGAAGAGGCGAGTTTATTCGTTTCCGCCGTAACACTGGGAGAGCTCCAGGTCGGGATCGAGCGGACAAGACGGCAAGATCCCTCGAAGGCGAGCGAACTGGAGCGCTGGGTTGATCGTGTGCCGGCAGTCTACCGGGTGCTTCCGATGGATACAGCCTGCTTCCGGGAATGGGGCCGCATTATGGATAAGAAGCCCCCTGAACTTCTGCAAGACGCGATGATCGCCGCAACCGCGCGCGTTCATCGTCTGATCGTCGTGACCAGAAACGAACGAGATTTCAAACAACTTGATGTCCGAACATTCAACCCCTTTAAGAACTAACTCTTCGGCGCTCCAGTCCTTCCTCATTTGAGATGGGTTCACTCCGTGCCCCGTATCCAGTTCTCGTGACCATGGGAAGAGTACCTATCTAATTAAAACGCCATCCGGCAAACCGGATGGCGTTTTCAATTGCAATCAAACAATACCTACTCCGACCCAATCCGCATCCCGTAGAACGACCGGTACACGAAGAAGAACGAAACCGCGAAGAACGCCAGCGCCAGTACCGTCGTCAGTCCGGTCGCATGGCCTTCGGGTTTGAGAGTTTCCGCCAATTCGACGGCCAACAGTCCAAACAGCGTAGTGAACTTGATGACCGGGTTCATGGCGACAGAAGACGTGTCCTTGAAAGGATCGCCCACCGTATCGCCGATCACCGTGGCATCGTGCAGCGGCGTGCCTTTTTGCTTGAGTTTGGTTTCGACAATCTTCTTGGCGTTGTCCCATGCGGCGCCGGCGTTGGCCATGAAGATGGCCTGATACAAACCGGAGATCGCAATCGAGATCAGGTAGCCGATGAAGAAGAACGGCTCGACGAAGGCGAATGTCAGGGTTCCGAAGAACACGGCGAGGAAGATGTTGAACATGCCTTTCTGCGCATACTTGGTGCAGATCTCAACCACTTTCTTGCTGTCGGCAACCGATGCCTTCTCCGATCCTTCAAGGTGGATGTTGGCTTTGATGAACTCAACCGCGCGGTATGCACCCGTGGTCACGGCCTGCGTCGATGCTCCCGTAAACCAGTAGATCATTGCGCCGCCGGTGATCAGGCCCAGGAAGAACGGCGCGTGCAGCAACGAGAGACCTTCCTTATTCACGGTCAGTCCGTGAGTAAGTGCCATGATGATCGAGAAGATCATCGTGGTTGCGCCTACAACGGCGGTTCCGATCAGCACTGGTTTCGCCGTCGCTTTGAAGGTGTTACCGGCGCCGTCGTTCTCTTCGAGCAAATCTTTCGACCGCTCGAAGTTCACGTCCATGCCGAAGTCCTTCTTGATTTCCGCCTTGATGTTAGGGATGGTCTCGATCAGCGACAGTTCATATACCGACTGCGCGTTGTCTGTAACCGGACCATAAGAATCGACGGCGATGGTCACCGGCCCCATGCCGAGGAAGCCGAAAGCCACCAGGCCGAAGGCGAAGACCGCCGGAGCGAGCATTCCCGCCGCCAGCTCCATGCCCATCGTGCTCATATAGTAGGCGACCGCCATCAGGCCCATCATGGACAAGCCCAGGTAGTAGCAGGAAAAGTTGCCCGCGACAAAACCGGAAAGGATGCCAAGCGATGCGCCGCCTTCTTTCGCCGACGTCACCACTTCGTTCACGTGGCGCGAGTTCACCGAAGTGAATACCTTAACGAGTTCAGGAATCAGCGCTCCAGCCAGTGTTCCGCAGGAGATGATCGTGGCCAGCTTCCACCACTGCGTCGTATCTCCGCCCAGGTCGGGAATGATGAGATATGAAATGAAGTAAGTGGCGGCGATCGAAACAATGGACGTGAGCCAGACCAGCGAAGTCAGAGGAACTTCGAAGTCCATGTGCTCCGCATTGCCGTATTTTGCTTTGGCAAAGGCGCTATTGACGAAATATGCCAGCGCGCTGGAGATCAGCATCATGATGCGCATGACGAAAATCCAGACCAGCAGTTGGACCTGGACCGTCGGACTCTTCACGGCCAGCAGGATGAAAGTGATCAGCGCGACGCCAGTTACACCGTAGGTCTCGAATCCATCAGCCGACGGCCCGACCGAATCGCCCGCATTGTCGCCGGTGCAATCGGCGATGACGCCAGGGTTGCGGGCATCGTCCTCTTTTATCTTGAAGACGATCTTCATCAGGTCGCTTCCGATGTCGGCGATCTTGGTGAAGATGCCGCCCGCGATACGCAGCGCGGCCGCGCCCAGCGACTCGCCAATTGCGAATCCAATGAAGCACGGACCGGCATAGTCGGCGGGAATGAACAGCAGAATAAACAACATGATGAGCAGTTCGACCGAAATCAGCATCATGCCAATCGACATGCCCGCTTCGAGCGGAATCCGATACACCGGATACGGCTTGCCCGGAAGAGAGGCAAATGCGGTACGTGAGTTCGCGAACGTGTTCACGCGGATGCCAAACCACGCCACGCCGTAACTGCCCGCGATTCCCACTAGGCTGAAGAGAAGGATGATGGGCAGCGTCAGAGCAACCGACTTGCCGGGTACCGGCTTCAACCAGCCAAAGTAAACAGAGATAATGATTGCGATAAAGACCCAGAGCAGCATCAGGAACCTGCCCTGCGTGATCAGGTAGGTTTTGCAAGTCTCGTAAATCAGCTCGGAAATCTCGCGCATAGCCCGATGCACCGGCAGGTTCTTAAGCCGCATGTAAATCGCCAGACCGAATCCAAGCCCAAAAACGCAGAACACAAGACCAATCAGCAGCAGCTTGTGACCGTCAATGGAGTTGTTCAAAAAACTAACCGACGAAAGGTCGGGCAGCTTGAGAGCGGCCTCGCCGCCCCCGGCCTCTTCGGCGGTCTGGGCAAAGGCGCAGGCAGTGCTGATAAACAGGAAAGTCGCCAGAGCGGCGGATGCTTTCGCAATCCCACGGCTCGCGAACGCAAAATGTGCGGTCAACGTACGTATCATAATTCTCCTCAGAATCTCTATTCAGGGGTCACGGTGTGTTTTTACTCCGGCGTTTGAGGCGCCCGGCGTGTGTCGCAGGGCAAACCACGCTCACCAGAGTTCCGACCACGCTTCCACCGCAAGGCGTTAAAACAAAAAGGAGTGCTGATTTGGCCGCGTCGGAAAATTCTTGTACCTCCGGTGCCAACCCGCAAGAGTTACACCTTCGGCACAAAGCACATGTTTATAGCATCTTGCGGTATCCGGGTCAACGACGGCCGTCACCATGCAATGGGTCGGTTTCAAGAAATTCATCCCATCCCAAAAACCAGCGGGGATACTCAAACGTCCGTTACACTTCACATCTATGCTGTTTATGATCATCGAGCACTTCAAGCAGCTTGATTTGAAGGCAGTCGCCGAGCGCTTCAAAAACCATGGCCGCATGATGCCCAACGACGTCACGTATCACTCCAGTTGGATGGATGAGACCGGCTCCCGCTGCTTCCAGATCATGGAGGCGCCGGATCAGGCCGCCCTCGCCGCCTGGACCCGCAACTGGGACGACCTAGTCGACTTCGAGATTGCACCGATTCTCACATCAGCCGACTTCTGGTCTCGCCGCGGAACCAGCTAGCACAGCGGCGCGAAATCGTCTGCATGCATTGCAGCCTTTAGGACTACACTCGCATTGCGGCCCATTCGCATTTCGTTCCGTATAATTGCTCTTTGAATCATGCCCGCCTCCCTCGACTCCATTCTCGCCGCCACGCGCCAGCGCCTATCCCAAACGCGGGCGAGCGCTGATTTCCGCGCTCTGGAGCGAGCCGCTGAACAGCACTCGCCACGCGGCTTCCGCAAGCATCTCGAGCGCATGTCGCAGGAAGGCATCGCGGTAATCGCCGAACTCAAAAAAGCATCGCCCTCAAAAGGCTTGATCCGCGCAGATTTTCGTCCCGCAGCCTTGGCCCGCGAACTCGCCGAGGCCGGTGCCGCCGCGCTCTCCGTGCTTACCGACGAGGAGTTCTTTCAAGGCTCGCTCGCCAACCTGCGCGAAGCCTCGGCCGCGACGTCTCTTCCCTGCCTGCGTAAGGATTTCATCGTCGATGAATTTCAGATCTTGGAAGCGCGTGCGAATGCCGCCGACGCCATCCTACTAATCGTCGCCGCGCTGAATCAACAGGAACTCGTAGCCTTTTCCGCGAGTGCGCGCGCCCACCAGCTCGACGTGCTCTGCGAAACCCATGACGAAGAGGAACTTGAACGCGCCCTCGACGCGGGCTGCGATCTTATCGGCGTTAACAGCCGCAATCTGCGCACATTCGAAATCAATCTGGAAACAGCTTTCCGGCTGGCCGAAAAAATTTCCAGCCAGTGTCTCGCCGTGGCGGAAAGCGGCATTCATTCCGGCCCGGACGTGGCACAATTGCGCGCCTCCGGATATGAAGCGTTTCTGATCGGCGAATCGCTAATGAAAGCGGAGCATCCGGGCGAAACGCTTCGGCGGATACTGCAGCAGGCAGAGCCGGAAGTTGCAAGCTCGAAGCTCAAAGCTCAAAGCTCGAAGCTGCCTTTATGACGTGGATCAAAATCTGCGGGATCACGAACCTTGACGACGCCCTCGCCGCCGTCGACGCGGGCGCGAACGCCGTGGGCTTCGTGTTCCAGCAGAAAAGCCCGCGCTGCGTCACCGTCGAAGCTGCGCAGCAAATCGCTGCCCACCTGCCTCCGGCCATCGGAAGAGTGGGCGTCTTCGTCGATGAAACCGTCGAGCGGATCCATCGCACCGTTCAGGCTGCCGGTCTTACGGCCGTGCAATTGCACGGCGCCGAGGATAAGCAATTTTCTCTTTCGCTCTTCAAGACCCTCGCCAATGGCGGCGGCGATCGTCCCACCATCTTCCGCTCCTGCCCTGCGCATATCTTCGATAAGCCCGCTCAAGAGCCCGTCGGCTGGGATCCTGTCGCCGTCGGCCTGGTCGAGCCCGACGAGGCCTACAAGGGCAAGCGCGTTCACAAACTTCATGTCGCGCAAAATGGCGACCTGTTCTTGGAGACGCACGGCTTTCGCCCCGGTGTCATCGCGGGCATCCTTCTCGATTCCTCGACCGCGACTCAACCCGGCGGCAGCGGCCGCACCTTCGACTGGGAAAGTGTGCAACCCTGGGCCGGCGTCATCAACAGCATCAGCAAGCTCATCGTCGCCGGCGGACTTCACCCCGGTAATGTGCAGAATGCGATTCATCTTCTACATCCGTGGGGTGTCGACGTTTCCACCGGCGTGGAAAGCGAACACGGCAAGAAAGACCAAAGAAAGATGCGCGCCTTCATCCACGCCGTGCACGCCATGGATGAGGCAAACTGACGGTGCCCCTTGGTTCAGATGGTGCCCCAGGTTCGCGCGCGTTCTTTGCGCGCTAACCTGGGTTTGCAAATTCAATTCATGTTTTGAAAGGATGCGGCTCTACCCGAAACATGTCGCAGAATCAACGCGACCTTCGGGGTCGCGGAAAAACTCCACCCAGCCTTTGATTTTGGGTGGCGCAGCGCTTAGCCGCTGAGGTTCGACCTTACGATTGAATAAAACTCCCATGGCAACCGCACCCGTCGGCAAAAAAAAAGTTCCTCAAACGACTAAGCCAGCAGACCGCGCCCCCGGCCGCTTCGGCCCCTACGGCGGACGCTACGTCCCCGAAACCCTCATGGCCGCGCTCCAGGAACTTGAGCGCGAGTACGAAAAAGCCAAACGCGATCCCAAGTTCCAAAAGCGCCTCGACCTGCTGCTCAAGACTTACGCTGGACGTCCCACACCGCTCTTCTTCGCCGCGCGCCTCACAAAGAAACTCGGCGGCGCAAAAATCTATCTCAAGCGCGAAGACCTGCTCCACACCGGCGCGCACAAAATCAACAACTGCCTGGGCCAGGGACTGCTAGTCGAGCGCATGGGTAAGCACCGCGTCATCGCCGAAACCGGCGCTGGCCAGCACGGAGTCGCCACCGCCACCGTCTGTGCCCTGCTCGGCTTTGAGTGCGTCGTCTACATGGGCACCGAAGACATGCGCCGCCAGGAACTCAACGTCTTCCGCATGCGCCTCCTTGGAGCCGAAGTTCGCGGCGTCTCGTCCGGCTCGCGCACCCTCAAAGACGCCATCAACGAAGCCATGCGCGACTGGGTCACCAACGTCCGCACCACGCATTACCTGCTGGGCAGCGTGCTCGGAGCGCATCCCTATCCCACCATGGTCCGCGACTTCCACCGCGTCATCGGACGCGAGGCCCGCGCTCAGATTCTCAAAGCCGAAGGCAAACTGCCCAAGGCCATCATCGCCTGCGTAGGCGGAGGTTCGAACTCGATTGGAATTTTCTACGACTTCATCAAGGATAAGAAGGTAGAGCTGATCGGCGTCGAAGCCGGAGGACGCGGCGAGGCCCTAGGCGACCACGCCGCCCGCTTCCGGGGAGGCTCGCCCGGCGTCTTACAAGGAACTTACTCATATGTCTTACAAGATAAGTCAGGTCAGATAGCCCTGACGCACAGCGTCTCCGCGGGCTTGGATTACCCGTCCATCGGCCCCGAGCACGCCGAGTTACACGATACCGGCCGAGCCGAATATGTCCCCGCCAGCGACGCCGAGGCGTTAGAAGCAACCACGCTGCTGGCCAGAACCGAAGGCATAATCCCCGCGCTGGAATCGGCGCACGCCGTAGCCGAAGTAATCAAGCGCGCCCCGAAGATGAAGAAGTCAGATGTGGTAATAGTAAACATCTCCGGCCGCGGGGATAAGGATATAGGCATCATGCGGGAGAATTTGAAGCTAGATTAAACTCCATACGAAAAGCTTCACCTCTTTCCTTCTCCATGAACTCTAGAACAGTGATTGCATAACGCGCGGACATAAGTGCACTCAACGCATCCTCTTTTTCGAGGTTCACCTCGCCCCAATGCAGAATGCGATTACGCTTGCGGAACAGCTTCTCATTGACGTAATCAGCCTTTAGTTCGCTCTCTTGAGGTGGAGTCTCAAACCCAACCAGCGAGACTATACCGTTCTTTTTGATGAAATCACTTACGAAAACATCAAATTTCTTACCTGTGAGCTGTTTCGATACGAAGTTTGCGGATTTTTCGAATCCACCTCCGCCTGTGCCCTTCCTGTATCCGCTCTCCCATTGGTCTCGCTGTTCGTCCGTCGGTTGTCCAATCTTGTTATCAATCTCTTTCCACTTCATATACACGTGAGTAAAGGCTGCCTCGACAGCCGCTCCACTGCAGATGATTGATACCGTTGGGTCATTGCCATCTATCTCAGCCTGGCTGCGTAACAACAGCCGTTCGGCAATCTTGCTTACAGATGGAAGATCATTAAGGAAAATTGCTGCTTTACATTTCTGACACAATACAGGTGGAAAGTCCTTTTCGCCGTAACCGGTAACCGTGTAAACGGCCCCGCAGGTTCGACATGGAACACGATTGGTGAACTTCATCAGAGATATCCTTCTCGACGGCGGGTCGTCCCACTCAAACCCGCGTTTGGCTTGAAAGGCCTTACCTCAACGACATAGCTAGCCACGAAGTCGTCCGCGCTTGATCAAGTCTGATTTGATTTTTTCCAGAGGTATGCCTTTTTCGCTGCGCCGCTTCTCGGAAATGAGGCCATCCCAAAAATCCTGCAGCCTGACTCCGTGCTTTTTCAGATCGATCAGAACCGCGACCTTGCGACCCTTGTCATCGGTAACGAACTGGACTCCAGTCATAGAATTATTCTCCGTCAGTCAGTACGGGCACCGCAAGACTCTGTCTGTTGCTCCGCCCTGTGCCCCAGATCATGCCCGAATAAGATCGCGTCGTTCGAGCTTTGGCAGGGCCCTGATAGATTTCCCCACCTTCTTCTGCGCGAGCCGCAGTTCGTAGAGGCTCTGGAGATTCAGCCAAAATTGCGCGCTCGTTCCAAAAAAATGTGCAAGCCGCAGGGCGGTGTCGCCGGTGATAGCGCGAGTCCCGTTCAGTATCTGCGTCACACGATTAGTCGGAACGTTGATCTTCCGAGCCAGTTCCGCCGCGCTCATATTGAGCTCTTTGAGTTCCTCGGCCAAGTGTTCGCCGGGATGGATTGCGGTCAATGCCATAGCAATGCTCAAAGCCCTCATCTATCTCTACTTCGCCGCCGTGACTGCCTGCTCCAGCGTTTCCCGAATGAACCGCGTATAAGGAATCCCGCGCGCCTTGGCGCGAGCCTTCACGGCTGCGAGCAACGGTTTCGGCACGCGCATGTTGATCTGTTCGTCCTTTTTCTCAAACTCAAACCGCACCGGCTTGAACTCGGAGAAATCGAGGTTGGAGAGATCCTGGGCAAGAAATGGCGGGTGGCCCGGCCTACCGGATCGAATCACTCATGAGGGTGCCCCGTCCAAGCTCCGCTTGGGCGGGGATTTTCGTCACGCCCGAATAAGATCGCGTCGTTCGAGCTTTGGCAGGGCCCTGATCGATTTCCCCACCTTTTTCTGCGCGAGCCGCAGTTCGTAGAGGCTCTGAAGATTCAGCCAAAATTCCGCGCTCGTGCCGAAAAAATGAGCAAGCCGCAGGGCGGTGTCGCCGGTGATAGCGCGAGTTCCGTTCAGTATCTGCGTCACACGATTAGTCGGAACGCTGATCTTACGTGCCAGCTCGGCTGCGCTCATCTTGAGCTCTTTGAGTTCTTCGGCCAGATGCTCGCCGGGATGGATTGCGGCTAATGCCATAGCGGTACTCCTCAGTGATAATCGACAATTTCTACATCCGATGGCCCGACGGCACCATCCGCCCATTCAAAGCAGATTCGCCATTGATCGTTAATGCGAATGCTGTACTGGCCCTTGCGATTCCCCGCCAAGGCTTCAAAGCGGTTGCCGGGGAGCGCTGCAAGATCTCGAATCGAGGCAGCGGCCTCCAAACGATCGAGTTTTAACCGCGCAGCTCGTTCGAATCCCGAAAAAGCCTTGACCCGTTTCCCGGCGGCGAAGTCCCGAGTCCGCTTGTCCCGATAGCTGAAAATCACTTATACCTATAGTAGCAAAGTTTATGCATTACGTCACGCGTAACGACCCGGGCTGGCATTTGCTGCACAGGCACTCGGCGCAAAGAGAAAGCGAATTGGACGCTCTCGTCGCCGCGATCTCCTCAGTGCGCAGTGATGGAATCAGCCGTTCCATCCGACCACTTGGCGACCGGAACAAAGAATTCGGTCAGCCGATCTTCCGGGTCCTTCTCTCCAAAAATTGGAGAACCCTTCAGATCCGCGCCCCACGTTGCAGTGTCCGTTTGCGGAAGGAAAAACATCAGGTGAGGATGCCAGTGTTGGGCGCTATCGCCCAAATACTGTTCCTTGGACAACATGTAAGCCATCGCGCCAACTTCCGGCGTCGGCAGTTCCTTCTTGTCGAGCCCGGCCTTTATGCTCTCGAACATCTGCGCCTTGGATTGTCCCGCTAATATGAACTCGGTCTTTTTGATGGTGAGTGGAAGATAAGATCGCGCCGCGGCCGGGTTGAGGCAGATTGGACCACGCAGCTTGGGATTCCAAAAATTAGGATCGTCGATGGGGGCGGTCCACCCCCGTTCCACCAGGCACACAAAACCATTCTTGCCTTTGACCGCGGTTTCGTAACCGTGCCGGCCGAGGACCAACACCTCGGCATCGTGTGAGATGGATTCCGGGGCCGCGCTGCGCGCCAGGGCGATCTCGGCATTTCCATCGGCGATCAGATATTGCTCAAGCGGGGCCATCTTCGGATAAGCTGTTTCAGCTTGCTGTGCCTGGGCTTGCCAACCTCCGCTCAGCATTAAAAGCACTGCGAAACTTCCTGTTTTAATCGTCATGACGATCTGCCACCTCATTTGTATAGATGCTTGGCGATAGCGGCCCCGCCGGAGAAATTTATTCGCAATTACGGCAGCGATTCGCATCCGTTACGTCAGGCGACAGCGACATTCCCCGCTTCTTCAATCTGACTTCTGCAATCTACAATAGCTGGTTCATGCCTTTTCACTTCGACCGCAAACCCGCCCTCGTCGCTTACGTGACCTGCGGCGATCCCGATCTCGCCACCACGCGCGAAGTCATTCTCGCCGCGATTGAAGCTGGCGCGAGCGTAATCGAACTCGGCGTTCCGTTCAGCGATCCGCTTGCCGATGGACCGGTCATTCAACGCGCCAGCGAACGCGCCCTCAAGCACGGCACCAGCCTTGAACACGTGCTGAAACTCGCCGCTGAAATTCGCGAACACTCGCAATCTGTGGGCCTCGTCGTGTTCTCCTATCTCAATCCGATCCTGCGCATGGGTCTTGCCAAGTTCTGCAAAGTCGCTCGCCACGCCGGAATCGACGGTACTCTGATCACCGATCTCCCCATCGAAGAATCGGCCGAATATCTGCGCGAAGCCCGCGGGAACGACCTCGCCACAATCTTCCTCGCCGCACCCACTTCGCCCGACCAGCGGCTGAAGCAAATCGCCGAAGTCTCGACGGGCTTCATCTATGCCATTTCACGCACCGGCGTAACCGGCGCTCGCGACCAAGTGTCGGGAGACGCGCAATCCCTGGTCAAGCGCATCCGTCGATTCTCGAAACTGCCCATCGCCGTTGGCTTCGGAATCTCCACGCCCGCCCAATTCGCCGCCATCGGCAAGTTTGCCGAAGCCGCAGTCGTGGGTAGCGCAATCGTGCACATCATCGAACAAAACAAGGGACGAGAAGCCGCGTCTGTGGCAGAATTCGTAAGGCAGCTTTCAGCTTTCAGCCGTCAGCCATCAGCCATCAGTTCCGCAAGTAAGCAGTAGTGATCCGGCATTGGTGGCGCTGGTGGCTTTTTCGTCGCGTCCGGCTGCGAACGTGTTTTACTGATGGCTGAAGGCTGATAGCCGACGGCTCTATGGACATTTCCGACTGGCGCGATAAGATCGACGATCTCGACCGCAGGCTGGTGGCTCTGCTCAACCAGCGCGCGACCGCTGCCGTGGAAGTTGGCCGCCTGAAGCGCGCAGCGTGTTTGCCGATCTATGAGCCTGAGCGCGAGAAACAGGTCGTCGCCAACATACAGCAGTCAAGCAAGGGACCGCTGGCGCCGCGCGATTTGGCGCAGATCTACGAACGCATCATCGATGTGATGCGCAGCATCCAAAAAAACGAAATCGTACCCGATGCCGGTAACGCAGAAGGGCACGAAACGGAAATCGATTCGCAATTCGAGGACTAGGAACTACGGCACACTGTCGTACTGAGTTAGCAATACGGAAGCCGAATTCAAAGCACTTGTAATCCTGTCTATAACCACGACGGCTCTGTCAACTGTTTTTTGGCAACAGAGGGGCGCGGCCTCGGCAAGAAGGGTTTTGCCGTTGCTTTTCCCCTTAGTAGAAGGGGTTGCTGTTGCTGT
>Ga0182030_10022333_pt1 | contig 11782 bp, 5 predicted proteins | sample 812S3MmetaG_FD_121299 | JGI IMG/M metagenome (GOLD analysis project Ga0182030, IMG submission 121299) | Permafrost microbial communities from Stordalen Mire, Sweden - 812S3M metaG (Illumina Assembly) | ecosystem: Environmental > Terrestrial > Soil > Wetlands > Permafrost | place: Sweden... | reverse complement strand
GCGCAATTACACAACGGAAGGGGGACCGCGGGATAAAGAAGTCGGGACTGCACACGCCTGGTACCGGAACACGGGCGTGACCACTGCAGCGTGGCTCACCAGAACGGGACCGAATACAAGATGCGCCGCCGGGGTCTCGTAGGCCACCGTGTGCGCCACAAAACAGAGATTGCATCCGCTCGGCGACGAATCGACGTGCGACGCCGACGCCACGGATACGCCCAGCGTAGCCACGATGGCCAGGATCAGAACGGCGATCTTGAAAAAGCGCACAGGCCAGACCGGGCGCGAAGATCCAGGGCGAACCTTATCGAGGATAAGGCGACCATGGCGGCTGCGCTTGTGGTCAATCCGTCGTGCGCGCAGATGAGAAGCTCGCGGCATCACGGTTTCGGGGGTTCGGGCTTAGCCGGCTCCGGATCCTTCTCGCTGTCGTCGAACACAATCGACGTGTCAGCCGAATACTTCCGGTAGCTGCGGAAATCGATTTCGTTCTTGTTGCCGACGCCGTCCGCCCGCATGATGACCGTGCCGTTTACCGGCAGCAGAAAGGCCTGGCCGCTCAGATCGACGTACCGGTAGTCCAGCACCTGATGAATCCCCTGCACCGGAAACGTCGCCGGCGGTTCCGGCTCCACCGTCACCCGCCAGATCACGTTCGGACCTTCCTGAATGAAGACCTCGCCGTGAAAGGCCGCCGTCACTGTCTCGGTGTTGTTGTGCGAGATCGTTTCGTGCGAATGCGCCTGATCGATCGAATACGAATAAACGTGGAACCAGTGCTTGTTGTCAAGATTGCCCCAGCGCTCCCAGTGAAACTCGGCGTCCGACGCCGGCTCGAAAATCTCCCGCAGCAGCGTTCCGAAATCGCCGCGCGAAAGCGCGCCGCCGAACTTCTCAGCATTGTCCTTACCGTACAGCGAGTTGTCGTTATGGCTGATCGCCTCGTACTTTTCCTGCTGATCGAAATACGTCAGCTTCTCCGCCAGGCGATCGCTCGGCGACCACGAACCGTCCGTTCCCGGCTTGTAATGCCGGTCGAGATAACGCCGGGTCACCTGCAGGCAGATGAAATCGGGCAGCGTCTTCGAATAGTTCAGCGCGTAATCCCGCGCTTCCTGGATGACCTTCTGCTGCTCTTCATAAGAAGGAGCCGCGCGCACTTTGGGCTTCGGCGCCGCGGCCTTCGGCGCGGGCGCCGCCAGGCCTGCCGATGCCGATGCCAGCGTGGTCAGGGCCGTGACCGTCTTCGGTCCCGCCCCGCGGCTTCGCAGATCTTCCACCGTGCGCGGATCCAGTTTCTCCGTCAGCTTCACGGTCGCGAGATACGCTGCGACATCCTTATCCTGCACCTTCGTGGTGATGGACGAATTGACGAATTCGAGCAGCTTGTCGACCGTGATCTGCTGCTGTGCAAAGCCGGCGATCGCACACATACACGCCATCGCCACTGCTCGTAGCAAGCCAAACCGCATGAATCTATTGTCGCATTGGAAACGGAAAAGGTTTCGACAGAACCTCAGTGGGGCCAGGCTTTCGAGCCTGCCGCCGGGCTTCGGCCCGGCGTCCTCAACGCCCCTAATCCCCCGGAATGCCGCCCGGCACCAGAATCCCCGGCCGGTGCCGCCCCGTTTGCCGCCGGCTGAAGCGGACCCGCAGACCATCCAGTGCCAAATAAATCACAGGCGTCGTAAACAGCGTCAGCATCTGGCTCACGATCAGCCCTCCCACAATGGCGATCCCCAGCGGCCGCCGCAACTCCGCTCCCGTGCCTCTTCCAAGCGCCAGCGGCAGCCCGCCCAGCAGCGCGCAGGCGGTGGTCATCAGGATCGGCCGGAAGCGCAGCAGACACGCCTGAAAAATCGCCTCCCGCGGCGTCAGCCCTTCGTTCCGCTCGGCTGCCAGGGCGAAATCGATCATCATGATGGCGTTCTTTTTCACGATGCCGATCAGCAGGATGATCCCGATCAGCGCAATGATCGTCAGCTCCGTCTTAAACAGCACCAACGCGATCAGCGCTCCCAGCCCCGCCGACGGCAGCGTCGAAATAATCGTCAATGGATGCACCAGGCTCTCGTAAAGAACGCCGAGCACGATGTACACGGCCAGCAGCGCGGTCAGAATCAGCATCGGCTGCGTCGCCAGCGAATCCTGAAACGCCTGGGCCGTACCGGCAAAATGCCCGGTGATGTTCGCCGGTACGCCCATGTCGACTTGTGCTTTACCGATCGCCGTAACCGCGTCGCTCAGCGAGTAACCGGCCACCAGATTGAATGACACCGTTGCCGACGGAAACTGCCCCTGGTGCGGAATCGCCAGCGGCGTGATGCCGGTATCGAAATGGGCGAACGCCGAAAGCGGCACCGTCAGCCCGCGCGGCGACTGCACGTATACCTCATTGAGAAAGTCCGGGCTCTCCCACCATTGCTGCTCGAGCGCCAGCACCACGTGATATTGGTTGATCGATTTGTACATCGTCGATACCTGACGCTGCCCGAATGCATCGTAAAGCGCGCTGTCCACCGCCTGCGCCGTCAGTCCGAGACGCGATGCCGTGTCGCGGTCCACGACCACATTGGAAGACAGTCCCGAATTCTGCTGATCGCTGCTCACATCCGCAATCTCCGGCAGCTGGGACAGCGCATCCAGCACCTTCGGCCCCCACTCGTCCAGTGCCTTCAGATCGGGCGACTGAATCGTGTACTGATACTGCGCGTTCGACTGCCGGCCCCCGGTACGCACATCCTGATTGGCCTGCAGATAAAGCGTCGCGCCCGGCATTCCGGCCGTCGTCCTCCGCAGACGCGCAATCACCTGATCGGCGTTATTGTGCCGCACCCCGATCGGTTTCAGCTGCAGCCAGATCTGCGCCTGATTGCCCCCCGACCCGCCCCCGCTCGTACCCGCCACCATGTCAACCGTATCGACATCGGGATCCGCCCTGCAAAGCCGCTCGAACCACTGCGCCTTCTCCACCAGCGACTGATACGAAATATGCTGCTGCCCGAGAATCGTGCCCTGCAGCCGCCCCGTATCCTGCTGAGGGAAGAAACCCTTCGGTATCCGGATATAAAGGTACACGCTGGCGCCCACCGTCAGCAGCATCACCAGCAGCATCGAAAACGCATTCTTCAGCACGGCTCCGAGCGCCGCCGCATAGCTCGAGATCACCCACTCGAAGAACCTTTCCGTCGTCTTGTAGAACCATCCGTGGGTCCGCACCTCGCGCATAAGCCGCGAGCACATCATCGGCGTCGCCGACAGCGAGATCGCCATCGAAATGAAAATCGCCACCGACAGCACCACCGCAAATTCGCGGAACAGCCGTCCCACAATGCCGCTCATCAGAAGAATCGGAATAAACACGGCCACCAGCGAGACACTGATCGAAAGCACCGTGAACCCGATTTCGCCCGCGCCCTTGATCGCCGCCTGCATCGGCTTCATCCCGAGTTCCATGTGCCGCGTGATGTTCTCGATCACGACGATCGCATCGTCCACCACGAATCCCGTCGCAATCGTCAGCGCCATCAGCGAAAGGTTGTCCAGGTTGTATCCCAGCAGATACATCGCGCCGAACGTTCCGATCAGCGAAACCGGAACCACCACGCTCGGGATCAGCGTCGCCCGCCAGTTGCGCAGAAAGAAGAAAACCACCGCGATCACCAGCAGAATCGAGATCACCATGTTCTGCTGCGCATCGATCACTGAGGCGCGTATCGTCGTCGTGCGGTCGTTATCCACGTCGAGATGCACGGTCGGCGGCAGCGACCCGCGAAACTGCGGCAGCAGCGCTTCGATCCGGTCGACCGTGTCGATGATATTCGCGTTCGGCTGCCGGTTCACCTGTATCGTGACCGCCGGACGCCCCCGCGCCAGACCCAGATTGCGCACGTCTTCGTTCCCGTCCACCACGCGTCCCAGATCCGAAAGCCGGATCGGTGCGTTATTGCGCGTCACGATCACCAGGTCTTTGTAATCCTTTGCCGCGAACAACTGGTCGGTCACCAGCAGCGGCATGACCACCCGGTCATTGGATAACGTTCCCTTCGGGCTGTTCGCGTTGGCGCCGGCCAGAAACGAGCCGATCTGGTCCAGCCCGATGTTGTAATTCGAAACCGGCTGCGGATTCACCTCCACCCGTACCGCCGGCAGCGAACTGCCGCCCACCGACACCTGCCCCACTCCCTGCACCTGCGCCAGCTTCTGGGCAAAGATCGACGAGGCAATATCGTACAGCTGCGGCCGCGGCACCACGTCTGACCGCAGCGACAGCATCATGATCGGCGCATCTGCCGGATTGATCTTGCGATATGTCGGATTCTGCGGCAGATTCGCCGGCAGAAAACCCTGCGCGGCGTTGATCGCCGCCTGCACATCGCGCGCTGCCGCGTTGATGTCCCGGCTCAGGTCGAACTGCAGAGTGACGTTTGCCGTGCCGATTGAACTGCTCGACGTCATTTCCGTCACGCCCGCAATGCGCGTGAATTGCTTCTCGAGCGGCGTCGCCACCGACACCGCCATAATTTCCGGACTCGCCCCCGGCAGCGAGGCTTGCACTCGGATGGTCGGGAAATCGATCTGCGGCAGCGGCGAAACCGGAAGCTGAGTGTATGCAATCGCACCAGCCAGCGTCACAGCCACCGTCATCAGCGTCGTGGCCACCGGCCGGGATATGAATGGAGAAGAGATACTCACAAGCGCGTCTCGTAGTTAAGAAATCGTAAAGACGATTAGGCGCGCAGGGCGGGCTTGGGGTTAACGCGAAACTTTATTTTTAATTTATATAAGGAAACAGCCCGTGAAAAACCGTACGTACCCTCGAACCGCTGCCTCTATACTGGTAACAATCAATCTGAAATGAGGAACTTAGCTCTATTCCTGGCGCTGGCTTCCCGGCTCGCCGCGGCCCCGCCGGATCCCGACTTCCGCCATGTGCTTTGGGGGATGTCGCAGGCTGAGGTCATTGCCACGGAAGCCGCCAAACCCGCCGAGATCCGCCAATCCGGCGGCGAAACTGTCGTGAAATACGAGCCCGTCACCGCGGAGCTGACCGGCCGCCTGATCTACATATTCGTCCACGACAAACTGGTCCGCGCCAAGTACATCTCGAACGCCGAGCATTCCGAACACAACGATTTCATCGCCGACTTCCACGCCGTCGAGCCTTTGCTCGCGGAGAAGTATGGGAAGCCCGCCGCCAACCGCGCCGTCTGGGACAGCGACGAATTTCAACTCGAGCGCCTCCCCTATCTCGATCAGGACCGCGCTCTGGCCTCCAATATTCTGCCGTCCGACCAAAACTCCGGGCTCTCGGTTTCGCTCGGCTATCTTCGGCTTTATACCGAGCGCCTCACGCCGCGCACGCAGATCGTCCACGCCCTCACCGGCGAGAACTCCCGCATCGTGCATCAGATCGAATACAGCAGCGTGGAACTGCAGGATTTCGAAAAGACTGCGCTTCACCCGGACTATCATTAGAAATATGAAGCTGGCGGAGAAGGTTCTCACGATCGAGGAGTATCTGAACCGGCACTTCGAACCCGAAACCGAACTCATCGCGGGGGAACTGAGACCTAAGCCCTTGGGAACCCCTTCTCATTCCTCCATCTGTTTCCAGCTCTCCATGCTGCTGGCCAGAGACGCGGGCCGTGCCCGCACCTTCCCCGAAATAAACCTGCGCTTGGGAAACGATATCCTCATCCCCGACGTTTGCGTCCTGCGCGAAAAGAAGAAGGAACTCCCCCGCGACTATTTCGCCGAACCGCCCCTGCTCTGCATCGAAGTGGTCTCCCCCTCCCGGCGTCCCTCCGAGGTGCTGGCGAAATGCGAACGCTATCACGAATTCGGCGTTCCCTTCTGCTGGGTTGTCGATCCAGTGAGCCGGCGCGCGTGGGAATATCACTCGGGCTCGGCCCAGCGCGAGCAGACCGCCTCGCTGTCCGCCGGTGAATTGTCCATCTCGCTCTCCGAACTCTTCAGCGAAGAGTAGCGCCCGGCGTGACAAACTGGAACTGCGGAGCGATTCCAGGTAATTGATTCTCAGGACAAATTGGTGACGGCGATCCGCCACCTGATGGCGCGCGATTTTTCCCGGCCTGTACCCGCGACTATCTCCGTCGCCGACCGTGACCCGGCCGCCGTCTTCTCCGAGCTTGGCGAATACGTCGTCACCGATCGCATCCGTGCCGATTACGAGCGCGCATTTGCTGCCATGGCGGCGGCTCTCACGTCTCCCGAAGCGAACACGGGGATCTGGATTTCAGGATTCTTCGGCGCGGGTAAATCATCGTTCGCAAAGAACATCGCAAGCGTGCTGGCGAACCCCGTAATCAACGGAACTCCGGCAAGCGCGCTCTTCCTCGAAAAAGTCCCATCCAAAAAGCTGGCCGAATCCGTGGCTTTGCTGAATCGCAGTGCGCGCTGCGACGTCTTTTCGCTCAACGCGTACCGGGAACTCCCGAAGCACGCCGCCCCCGAGCACCTTGCGGCTGCGATGTATCGCGTTCTGCTCACCGGCCTCGGCCATCCTGTGCCTGCACGCCGGCCCGCCTTCCCGGAGTTGGTCAGCGACGCGTTCGACCTGTACGCGGCCCACCGCGCCGCGCAGTCATTCGCCTTCATCCTCGAAATGGATGAAACGCCCTGGCCTGCCGCGGAGCAACTGCAAGTCCTCTCCACTGTCGTGGACGCATTCTCGGCCGAAAGCCGGCGGCGGATGAAGGCGGGCACGATCCCCGCTCCCGCCTGGATCATTGTCACGGCTCAGCAGCCGCCGCCCCGGCCTTTTCCGCTTCAGATCGGGCTCTCGCCGGCCGATCTGCGGGAAATCGTTGCCTGCCGGATCCTGCGCAAAAAGCCGGATCAGGAGTTCGTTCTGCGCGACCTGTTCGCGGCGCACGGTGAATCGCTCCTGACCAGCGTGCAATTGGAAGGCAGTTCCCGCCGCACGGACTTTTCCGAGGATGACTTCGTCCGCTGCTATCCATACCTCCCGCACCTGATCGATTTCTCCGTCGACGTCGCCGACGCCATCCAGCGGCTCCCCGACGCCCTGACTCGTCCGGCGGGAAACCGCACTGTCGTGAAACAATGTTTTGAACTTCTTGCTTCCGGGCAGATCGGTTTCCGCCATCGCCTGGCGGGCGCGCTGGTGAGCGTCGACAGAATCTACGATCTGGTGGAGGCGAACCTGCCTCCGGAACGGCGCGCCGAGATCGATGACATTCGCCGGCGCTTCGACAGCGACGATGAGCGTCCCGGCATGGCGGGCAGGGTGGCGAAAGCCCTCTGCATGATGGAACTCGCCGATACGGATCTCCAGCGCACCGCAAAGAACATCGCGGCTCTGCTGGTTCACGAGGTGAGCGAAAGGCCGCAACTCGCCGCCGTGGAGGATACGCTTTACCGTTTCAGCCAGGCGCGGTGCATCCGGCAAACCTCGCGGGGCTGGAAACTTTTCGAATTCGACGAACTGCGGCGCACGGTCGCCGCCCTTGAACCGCTGCGGCGCAAAGTGGGCCAGCTCAACCCGCGCCGCCCCGGATGGCACAACGACCGCATCCAGCAGGCCAAGACTCTGGTGGCGCGCACGCTTGAGTGGTACAGCCGTTCACTGGCCGAATTCACCGGTGCCCTCTGCGGCGCGCTCGAGCAGGTGACGGTAGCCCTCGACCGTCTTTCCACGAAGCTGGCTGCGCTCGAACGCCGCGTCGTGAACCCGCCGGAGGAGCAACTGTCGATGGATGTGATTGCGCTGGAGGGCCGGCTCGCGCTGATCGAGCAACAAAACGCTCGCCAGGTGCAATCTCTCGAGCGACAACTCGAATCGCTGCGCGTGCAGCTGAAAGCCGGCGCCCCCGCCGTTGTGGAAGAAGTCCCGGCAATCGAGTCGTACTGCCGCACCACCTACATCGTTGGCCTGTTTGGCACCGGGCGCCGCTACCTGAACCAGCTTCTTCTGCTCCACACCGGCGATCGCGCACGGTATTTCAGAGACTCCATCCGCGTCCATCCGGGTCCCACTCCCATGATTTACAGCGGACATGCCACCATCCGCTACCTTTCGCGCGACCAGGCTCCGCCGCAGGTTATGCGCTCAATCCACGACGCCGTGGCGGCCCGCTTCGCCGACCTGATTTTCATCTATCGTCATCCGCTCGATTCCCTGCTGACGAACTGGGTCTGGTGGCGCACGTACCTCCGCGACAACCGCACCATCGCCGGAATCCGGGACGTCTATCCCGCCACCGCAGATCTCTGCGCCGACCTGGACGCCCACTTTGACGATTTCCGCAGCTTCGCGGCGGGAGACCCCAGCTTCTTTGCCGGCTTCCCCGGGCCGCGCTTCCTGTCATTCCCGGAGTTTGTCGAAGAAACCGGTCTGCACATACAATCCGCCCCGCTGGCGTTGCGGCTGGAAGATTTCATTGCCGATCCGGTCCGCCAGTTTTCCAGAGTGCTGAACGTCATGTCGCTCGAGCTCGATCCCGCCGTCACCGCTCTGTCTCCGCCCGGCACGAGGCTTTACACGCATCGTTTGGTGAAGGAGCAGTTGCCGCGGTTCAGCAAATTCATAGATGACCTCGATCCCGAAACAAAGGCGCGTATCGATCGCTTCGGCTATACGCTGACCTGAACGCCAACGCAGCCTAAAACAGCAGCTTAAGCCCGAACTGTATCTGTCTCGATGTCGTCGACGTACTGGTGATCACCCCCGCCGTCGGGGACACCCCGCTCGGCGTGAACACCACCGCGTTCGGTGTATTGAAATTCGCGTGGTTCAGAATGTTGAAAAATTCCGCGCGGAACTGCAGCCGCATCCGCTCGCGGATCGGCGTGTCCTTCAGCAGCGAGAAATCCCAGGTCGCCAGACTCGGCCCCTGCAATGTGTCGCGTCCCAGGTTCCCGTCGAACCCGCTGTTATTCGGTGGCGCCAGAAACGCCAGCGGGTTGAAATACTGATTCGGATTCCCCAGAATCACCGGCCCCGAAAAGTTCGGATTCACGAACGGCCGCACCGGGTTTTTCGTGTCGCCCGTGTTCGACGGGTTGTAGCTGAGCTGCGGCGTAAACGGAAAACCTCCCTGCAGCGTAACAATCGTGTTCGCCGTCCACCCGCTGATCAGCCCGTTCGCAAAGCCTGTCGCATTCCCCGCGAAACGCTTGCCATGCCCGACCGGCAGCGCGTATGTCGTATTGAAGATCCCCGCATTGCGTACGTCGAAATTCGCGAGGCCCTTATCTGCCGCCAGATTAAACGGATTCGACGCCACCGCCGGCTCGCCTCCCGAAGTTGTCGGATTCAGTGAACTCCCGTCGTCAATCGTCTTCGAATACGTATACACGCCGCGCACCGAAAGTCCGTTCGCGAAGCGGTGGTTCACATCCAGCTGCAGCGCATTGTAGGTACTGCTGGCCTCTGAGAAATACGTCCAGGTGTTCGCGATCGGTGCGGTGGGCTTCGTCGCCGACAGCCAGTAGTATGTCCCCGCCGGAATCGCCGAACCCGCCAGCGGCGCCGGAAAGTTTGCCGGATAATTGGCCGGGCAGGGCGACGCCGGGCACACTACCGGAAACGGCTCATTCGCATCGATTCCCACCAGCTCGTGATAGCCGTGCGAACCGATGTAAGCCACGGTCACCGCGGTATTCGCTGTGATCTGCTGCTGCAGCCGCAGCGACCATGAGATCACCGTCGGTGTATACAAATCGGGCTGCACGCCGCCCGGCACGATGTGCGCCGTGGCGGGAAGCGCTGCCGACCGCGACAGCGGCAATGACGACACCGGCACATTCGGAACCGAGTAGGTCGTGTTAAAAGGCGCTTCCTGATCCGTGCGGTAGCCGAGCGCGTCCTGCAGGTCGTTGTACATGCCGAAACCAGCGCGGATCACCGTCTTGTTGCCGTTATTCAATGGATTCCACGCTACGCCGATGCGCGGCTGCGGCAGAAACTTCGCCCTGTTTTTCGTGAATACCGAGTCGCCCACGAACGGCGTCGGGTTGATCGCGCCATTGGTGAAGCCGTAATTCGCTGCCTGTCCGTTTGCCGAATTCCACCCGGTAGAAAATTCGTCGCGGAATCCAAGCGAGACCGTCAGGTTCGGCAGGACACGCATGTGGTCCTCAACAAACCATGCGCCGAAAAGCGATCGCCAGTGCATTTTCGTCGGATTCGGCGTGAACAGCAGCGTCGCGATGTTGTTCTGGAGGAATGTCTGCAGGCTGGTGAAGGTGGCCTGGCCGTACTGGCTGAGCGCGATCGTTTCGTTGGACTGAAAACGCTGGAACCACAGGCCAAAATCGAGCGAATGCCGCCCCTTCGTCAGCGAAAAGGTGTCTTCATATGTGAACAGATTGCGCGCGATGGGCAGGTTACTGCCGTTGTTGGCGCCCGCGAGACTCAGCTGCGCCGTCGGATTCGACGACGAACTCCCTCCCACCACCAGCGCACCGATCAGACCGCCCGACAGAATTCCGGGCAGCGACGCCGCCGGGCTGCCCGGTGTCGGTTCGCCCGTGAAGTAGTAAGACGCCCGCGAATAGCCGATGCGCCCCACGTTGATCATGTCCGGCGAGAATACGTGCGTCTCATCCAGACTGGCCACCTGTTCACGCAGCGTCAGTATGTCGGTGCTGTATGCATTCGTGGCGGTAGGCGTGAAGTCCGCGCTGTCGTCCACCGTGTAGCTCGCGCTCAGCGCATCTTTGGTCGAGAAAATATGGTCCCCCCGCACCGTTCCGAAATCCTCGCGGATCGTCTGCAGCGGATTGTTGAGGGCCTCCGCGATGCCTCCGAAATCCGGCGCGCCGGGCGTCTGTGTCGGCCACGCATTAATCAGCGGTGAGATACCCACCATCGCCAGTCCCGACGCCGGACACGGATTCGGCGCCGGCGTCACCAGCTTGCACGGCAGCAGACCGGCGCGCGCGTTGTTATCGGGCACCAGGTCCACACCCGTCTGATGCAGATGCTGATTGAAGCCCTCGAAATTCGCAAACAGAAACGTCTTGTCTTTCCTGATCGGCGCGCCTATAGATCCGCCGTACTGATTGCGCTGGAATCCGGGCACCGACGCGCCGTCGAAGAAATTCCGCGCATCGAAATCGTTGTTGCGGAGAAACTCGAACAGCGCCCCGTGCACCGCGTTCGTGCCCGACTGCGTCACGATCACCACCTGCGCCCCCGGCCGCTTGCCGAACTGAGCATCGTAGGAATCCCGCAGCACGTTGAATTCGCGCACCGCGTCAACGCCCAGCAGTTGCTGGCTGCCGCCGCCCGGCTGCATATTGTTCTCCGCCGCGCCGGTGAATTCCACGCCGTTCAGCAGAAACAGATTCTGCTGCGGCCGGTTTCCGTTCACCGAAAAGTCATTGCCGGTGGTCGAATTCGACACGCCGATGCCGCCCGTCTTCTCGTACGTGAAATTCACAATGCCGGGATTCAGCATCAGCAACAGATCGAAGCTGCGCCCGTTGAGCGGCAGATCTTTGATCTGCTCCTCGCCCACCACGCCCGACACATCCGCGGTCGTCACGCTGACCGGCGGCGCATCGCCCACAATGGTGACCGCCGTCTTCGACTCGCCCACCGCGAGCGAAATGTCCACATTCGCATCCTGCCCGACCACCAGCCGCACTCCCTGGTGGACTTGTGTGGTGAACCCCTGCTTCGCGGCCCGGACCTCGTACACTCCCAGCGGCACCGACACGATCCGGTAATGCCCTGTGCTGTCCGTGACAACCTCGCGCGCGAGGCCGGTCTCAGTGTTCGTCGCCG
>Ga0182030_10022332_pt1 | contig 11783 bp, 10 predicted proteins | sample 812S3MmetaG_FD_121299 | JGI IMG/M metagenome (GOLD analysis project Ga0182030, IMG submission 121299) | Permafrost microbial communities from Stordalen Mire, Sweden - 812S3M metaG (Illumina Assembly) | ecosystem: Environmental > Terrestrial > Soil > Wetlands > Permafrost | place: Sweden... | reverse complement strand
GACGGTCCCGCGGGGATTTCCGTCGGCCGCGGCATCGATGAGGATGACGCGGCCGGCATTCTGCAACGGCTCCAGCAGAACAAATCCGCCTGTTCCGCCATCGAGACACTCTATTTCGGATTGTAAATTTTGCTTGGCCAGTTCTTTCTCCACGGCTCGCGCCACATGGACGCCAACGCCTTCATCGCCCATGATGACGTTACCCAGTCCCAGCACCAATGTCTTGCCGCTATTTGTCACGCTTCTCCCGCTCAAACTTCCATCCGCCGATGATCGAGGATACTGTACCGCGCCCTTCGATGTAGTCGTGATAGAAGGCAAGATAAATGTGAACGATGATAAAGGTGACAAAGAACCAAAGGAATAAGTGATGCCAGAAGCGCACCCCGAATTCGCCCCCCATCAGCGGCACAATCCACACAAACATACGTGGCAACCACGAGTTGCTCATACTTGAATAGAGAGCAAAGCCAGTAATGGTCTGCGCCACAAATGCCAGGAATGTGAAGAAGTAGATCAAGCCGGCCAGCGCGTTGTGACCGGTCGAGATAGGTCCATGCAGCTTGGATTCCAGTACGTCGGCCTTGATAACATCGACGATCTCTTGCCGTTGCGAGGGCTTCAGCGGAAAAAAGGCACTCCACCTGGCGTAATTGTTGCCGACGAAACCCCAGTAAAGACGCGCCAAGAAGTTGAATACGTATATGAACGCTGCCAAGAAGTGGAGGAAGCGCACCCAGCCGAACCAATACTGCTGATAAGCCTCCGCCGCGTAAAACGCGCGAATCGGCGCACCTATCAGGTAGCCGGTAACACACAACACCACCAATGTCACAGCGTTGATCCAGTGATAGACGCGCACCGGCAGTTCCCACACATAAACCCGCCGATACTCAACCGGTTGCGCCTCCGGCATCATGCGTTTTGCGCCAAGAACAGGTGCACTCATAGCGTCACTCGAAGGAAACCTGGTGAAGGTGCTTACCCTGCGGATCGTAGAGATGCACGGCGCAGGCGAGGCACGGGTCAAAGGAATGGATGGTGCGCAGAATCTCGACTGGCTCGTCGATCTTGGCCACTGGGGTGCCAATCAACGCTTCTTCAAAGGACGATCGCTGCCCCTTGGCATCGCGCGGCGAGCCATTCCAAGTTGTCGGCACCACTAACTGATAGTTATCAATCTTGCCATCGTGAATCTTGATCCAGTGGGCCAGCGCACCGCGCGGAGCTTCAACCAGACCGACTCCTTGAGCATCTTTAGGCCAGCTCTTAGGCTCCCAGAACTGCCCATTGAATGTGGAGACTTCGTTGATCTTTACTCGCCCCATCAACTCGCCAAAGAATTCCTTTAGCCAAATCATTGCCAAAGCCGCATCCAGCCCGCGTGCAGCAGTTCGACCTAGCGTAGAAAACAGCGCGGCGACAGGCACATTCAGCTTGCCCAGCGTATCTTTTACCAGTTCCTGCACGTCTGTGTGTCCAGAGGCGTATGCCACAACCAATCGTGCCAGCGGCCCAACTTCCATCGCGTTTTCTTTCCATCGCGGCGTCTTCAAGAATGAATATTTCTCGAAGCCTTCGAGGGTTTCAAACGGCGGCTTTGGTCCTGAGTAGTTGATCTTTGTCTCGCCTGCCCACGGATGGATTCCGGCCTTGTCGCCGCCCTCGTAGCTGTACCAGGAAGACGCAATGTATTCCTTGATCTCTTGCGAGTCACGTGGATTGACTGGATGCACCGTACTTAAATCGCGATTGAGTACCACACCGCGAGGATACTTGAAGGCATCTGGCTGTCCGTATCCCTTGGTGGGATATTCGCCATAACTCAGATAGTTCTTTAGGCCGCCGCCCCAGTTAGCCCAGTCCTTGTAAAAAGAGGCCACTGCGAGTAAGTCAGGAATGTAAACCTGATTGACAAACTCATCTGCCTGACTAATCAGCCGAGCTACAAGATTCAGCCGTTCGGAGTTGATGGCAGCCACTTCATTTGTGTCGATCGAACAGGGTACGCCGCCTACCAGATAATTCGGATGCGGATTTTTGCCGCCAAAGACGGTATGAATCTTGACGATGTCTTTCTGCCATTCCAACGCATCAAGATAATGCGCCACGCCAATCAGATTGACCTCAGGCGGCAACTTATAAGCCGGATGGCCCCAGTAGCCGTTGGCGAAGATACCCAGGCCACTGGCCGCAAAGCTCTTGATCTTATCCTGCACTGAAGAGAAATACGCGGGAGTATTCTTGTCCCATTTGGAAAACGATCCGGCAAGATCGGCAGCTTTCTTCGGATCGGCCTTCAACGCGTTGACGATGTCCACCCAGTCCAACGCGTGCAGATGATAAAAGTGCACAATGTGGTCATGCACATAGAGTGTTGCCATCATGATGTTGCGGATCAACTCAGCCGTGGGAGGGACTGCGATCCCCAGCGCATCTTCAACCGCACGCACGCTGGCCAGCGCATGAACCGTTGTGCAGACCCCGCAAACGCGCTCTGTAATGGCCCAGGCATCGCGCGGATCGCGGCCAATCAGAATCTTCTCTAGCCCGCGAATCATTGTGCCAGCGCTGAATGCGTCGGTAATAACGCCATTTTCCACTACTGCTTCAATGCGCAGGTGGCCTTCAATTCGAGTAATCGGATCGACGACAATGCGTGTCATAGCCCTTATGGCTCCTTTTGATCTTCTGCGTGCACTTCGGCAATCACGCTACGTTTGCGAATGTTCGTCACGACTGCATGAGCAGCCACACCAGCCAAGGTGGTCACGCCCACTACCGTGCCCACCGTGTCGGCTGTGCTCTCGATGCCGAAGCCGGGGAAGGAGGCCAGATGTTGATAGAACGGCCCATTGTCCCAGAAACCTTCTTCACTGCAACCGATGCAACCGTGGCCTGACTGGATGGGATAACTTGTGCCCTCGTTCCACTTGACTACTGAACAAGCGTTGTACGTCACAGGTCCACGGCAACCCATCTTGTAAAGGCAATAGCCCTTGCGCGCATTCTCGTCGTCAAAGCTTTCAACAAACAAGCCTGCGTCGTAGTTAGGTCGGCGATAACATGTGTCATGCACGCGCCGTCCGTAAAATTCCTTCGGTCGACCAAGACTATCGAGCGCTGGAACCTGCCCTAGCACCAATAAGTGCGTCACCACGCCCATCATCACATCGGCAATCGGCGGGCAACCGGGCACATTGATTACAGGCTTGTCTACGAGTTTATGAATTGGAGTTGCACCGGTGGGATTGGGTTTGGCCGCCTGAACACAACCATTCGAAGCGCAACTGCCCCACGCCACCACCGCTGCAGCATCTTTGGCAACCGTCTGCAAGATCGACTCGGCGGTCTTGCCGCCGATCATGCAATAGACGCCGCCATCGCCCGTCGGCACAGCGCCTTCCACCAGCACGATGTACTTGCCCTTGTTGTTTTGGATTGTATCGTTGAGAGATTTTTCAGCCTGAAAGCCAGAGGCTGCCATCAACGTCTCAGTGTAGTTCAGCGACAGAACATCCAGCAGCGCATCCACCACAATCGGGTGTGAGGCACGCAGGAAAGACTCGCTGCAACAGGTGCACTCCTGAAAGTGCAGCCACACAACAGCTGGCTTTTCCTTCTTTTCGAAGGCTGTAACCACCTGTGCCAGGCCGGTCTGACCCAACCCGGCAGCCGTTGCTGCCACGCCACAAAATTGCAGAAAGTCTCGGCGGCTATAACCCTTCCGCTGCATCGAACTCCAGATTGATTGCCCCATGCCTACCTCGCTCCTGGTGCAGGCATCGGACGGACTACTTGCGAGGGCACACTCACTAGAGAGTGCTGCAAACAGTTCGCCGATGGATGATAGGCAAGTTACTCAGCAAAAAGAAGGTAGGATGTGATTGGCATCACATATACATGGTTATGGTTTCGAGGGTATAGGTAAAGAGCGGAAATTTTGTTTCCAGCTCGCGTTGAGGATGTATTTTAAACGCTAATTTGACCTGGAATCCGTTTCAACACTCCCCGGCGTGCGAGCAAAACCGGGGAGTGTGCGCTGCGGGGAAGTCACTTTATTTGAGTTACTTACCTAGCTTGTCCAGATCAAGGTTGAGGGCCAGCACGTTTACGCGTGCCTCACCCAAGACGCCGAACTGGCGGCTGGTAATGTGCTGCTCGACGAGCGAGTGGATGGCATCGTCGCTCAGGTTGCGCGCCTTGGCAACGCGAGAGACCTGGTAAAACGCCGCGTCGGGCGTGATGTCGGGATCGAGGCCTGAAGCGGAGGTGGTCACCATGTCAATCGGCACTGGCTTGCCAGGATTCTGCGCAGCCAGTTTGTCGATGTCACCCTGAATGCGCGTGACCAGTGTCTTGCTGGATTGAGCCAGATTCGATCCGCCTGAAGCAGTGGCATCGTAGCCGTTGCCAGCAGCCGAGGGGCGGGGATGGAAGTATTTGTCGCTGGTAAAGCTCTGAGCCAGTAACTCTGAGCCGATGACTTGGCCGTCTTTGAGGATCAGGCTACCAGCAGCCTTGTGCGGAAAGATCACCGCAGCGATGCCGGTGACCAGGAGCGGATAGCCCAGACCGACCAGAAGCGTGGCGATGATGGTAAAGCGAATTGAGGTCTTCCAAACGGAATGCATGGTGAATCTCCTTGAAACCTGCCTCAGGGCTAAAGCCCCAATTCTTGTTGGCTGATAGATGTACGGGCTAAAGCCCGTACCCTTCAAAATCTGAGCAGAAACCACTACGCCAGATGCAGGGCCACCAAAGCCATATCAATGATCTTGATGCCAATGAATGGAACGATGATGCCACCAACGCCATAGACCAGCAAGTTCTGACGCAACAGCACATCGGCTGGCTTGGGCTCGTACTTTACGCCTTTGAGCGCCAGCGGAATCAAGGCAACAATAATGATCGCGTTGAAGATGACCGCAGACAGAATGGCCGAGTTCGCATTGGCAAGATGCATGATGTTCAGCGCGTTCAGCACCGGAAAGACGCCGGCAAACATGGCCGGGATGATGGCAAAGTATTTGGCCACATCGTTCGAGATGCTGAAGGTTGTCAGTGCGCCGCGCGTCATCAAGAGTTGCTTGCCGATCTCAACAATCTCGATCAACTTGGTTGGGTTGGAGTCGAGATCGACCATGTTTCCGGCCTCTTTAGCCGCCTGTGTGCCAGAGTTCATGGCCACGCCTACATCGGCCTGAGCCAGTGCAGGCGCATCGTTGGTGCCGTCGCCGGTCATTGCAACCAGCTTGCCTTTGGCCTGCTCACGCTTGATGAGATCCATCTTGTCCTTGGGCTTGGCCTCGGCCAGAAAGTCGTCCACTCCAGCCTCGCGGGCAATTACGGCAGCGGTCAGCGGGTTATCGCCGGTAATCATGATGGTGCGAATGCCCATCGCACGCAACCGAGCCAGACGCTCTTTGAGTCCGCCCTTGACGATGTCCTTGAGATGAATCACGCCCAGAGCGGTTGAATTTTCAGCGACCACCAACGGCGTGCCACCCTGACGCGCAACCTCTTCGACGGCATCGCGGACTTTCTTGGGCAGAATGGACCCTTGTTCTTCAAGAAAGCGTGCGATGGCATCGACGGAGCCTTTACGAATCAGCGATCCGGGAAGGTTGACGCCGCTCATGCGAGTCTGCGCTGTGAAAGGCACAAATTCGGCATGAATGCCGCCCAGGTCGCGTCCACGCAGGTTGTATTTTTCCTTGGCCAGCACAACGATCGAACGACCTTCAGGCGTCTCATCTGAGAGCGACGAAAGCTGCGCTGCGTCTGCAAGCCGCTCGGCGCTCACATCAGGCGCGGGAATAAATTCGGATGCCTGACGATTGCCGAGAGTGATGGTTCCGGTTTTATCGAGCAACAGCGTATTGACGTCGCCAGCGGCTTCAACTGCGCGACCACTCATCGCCAGCACGTTGTATTGCACCAGGCGATCCATGCCCGCAATACCGATGGCCGAAAGCAAGCCGCCGATGGTGGTAGGGATGAGGCAGACCAGCAGCGAGACCAGCACAAAGACCGTCTGCGGCGCTTTTGAATAGATGGCAAAGGGCTGCAAGGTAACGACTGCCAAAAGAAAGACAATCGTCAGCCCAGAGAGCAGGATGCTGAGTGCGATCTCGTTGGGCGTCTTCTGCCGGGTGGCGCCTTCAACCAATGCAATCATGCGGTCGAGGAAGGTCTCGCCGGGGTTGGATGTAATGCGGACCTTGACCCAGTCGGACAAGACTTTTGTGCCGCCGGTGACGGCAGATCGGTCGCCGCCCGCTTCGCGGATGACTGGAGCCGACTCGCCGGTAATGGCGGATTCATCCACGGATGCAACGCCTTCGATGACTTCGCCGTCGCCAGCGATGTAGTGACCGGCAGCGACATAGATCACGTCACCGGATCGCAGCAGGCCACTGGCAATGTCTTCAAAGCCGCCGTCTGCTGTGTAGCGTTGGGCAACGGTCTCGCCTTTGGCCTTGCGCAGCGTGTCTGCCTGTGCCTTGCCGCGGCCTTCAGCCATGGCCTCGGCAAAATTGGCAAAGATCACGGTGAACCAGAGCCAAAGCGTGATCTGCAAGTTGAAACCAAAGCCGGGGCGATGGTGCATGGTGTTGTCGATCAACAGCGCCGTGGTCAGCACGCTGCCAACTTCAACAACAAACATAACCGGGTTCTTGACCATTCCGCGCGGGTCCAGCTTGCGCACTGAATCGAGCAGCGCTTGACCCAGGATATCCGTATTCCAAAGACTTTTTTTCTCAGCCATGACAGTCCGTTTCGTCTAGTCCTGATGCGGTATGGGTTAGTAAAGCTGCCCTGCGTGCAGTTGCAGGTGCTCTAGGATCGGTCCCAGGCTCAAGGCCGGGAAGAAGGTAAGCGCCGAGAGAATGACGATGACACCAACCAGTAGCAGAGTGAACAATGAGCCATCTACCGGGAAGGTTCCGGGCGATGGTGGCACGCTCTTCTTCTGCGCCAGATTGCCAGCCAATGCCAACACAGGGATCACCATCAGCAAGCGGCCAGCCAGCATCGTCCAGCCCAGCATCACGTTGTACCACCATGTGTTGGCGTTGAGTCCGGCAAAGGCCGAGCCATTGTTACCAGCCGCCGAGGTATAGGCATAGAGAATTTCGGTCATTCCGTGCGGACCCTGATTGGCCAGACTGCTGAGGCCGATGGTGGGCGACAGCACAAAAACGGCAGTAAAGGTGAGGATGAGCAGCGGAAAGATGAGCACATAGAGCATACACATCTTTACGTCATACGATTCGATTTTTTTGCCAAGGTACTCTGGGGTGCGGCCCACCATGAGGCCAGCGATGAAGACTGCCAGCACGACCATGATCAGGATGCCGTATAAGCCGGATCCAACGCCACCAAAGATCACCTCACCCATCATGATGTTGATCAGCACAACCATGCCGCCGAGGGGAGAAAGCGAGTCGTGCATGGCGTTTACCGCACCGCAACTGGCATCTGTGGTGACGGTTGCAAAGAGCGCGGATTGGCTGACGCCGAAGCGGACTTCCTTGCCTTCCATGTTGCCTGCCGGAGCAGCGAGGCTGCCGGTTTGCGCAGCACCATGAATGAGTGGATGCGGCTGCGACTCTGCCCAATACACTGTTGCGAAACCGGCAACAAAAAGTACCGTCATCGCAGCCAGAACTGCCCATCCGTGGCCGGGAGAGCCAGTTTGTCGGCCTAATGTATACGTCAGACCTGCCGGGATGATGAAGATCGAGAGCATCTGCAAAAGATTCGAGAAGGGGGTTGGATTCTCAAACGGGTGAGAGCTGTTGGCGTTGAAGAAACCGCCGCCGTTGGTGCCCAGCATCTTGATAGCTTCTTGCGAAGCGACTGGTCCCTGACCGATAGTCTGAATTTGGCTTGGCAGTTCCACCGTGTGAGCCTGTGTATAGGCCATCAGGTTCTGCGGAACGCCTTGTCCCACGAGCAGCAATGCATAGACAAACGAGCCGGGGATGAGGACGTAGAGCATGGTCCGCGTAATATCTACCCAGAAATTGCCGATGGTGCTTGTACCCGTCCGTTTGATGCCTCGGACCAGAGCGATGGCCGCTGCAATGCCCACGGCTGCCGAGAAAAAGTTATGCGTAGCGAGCGCGGCCATCTGGGTGAGATAACTCATCGTGGTCTCGGGTACATACGATTGCCAGTTGGTGTTCGTCGTGAAACTGGCAGCGGTGTTCCATGCCAGATCGGGACCAACGGCGGGCAACCCTTGCGGGTTCCACGGAAAGTGGTTTTGCAGTCGCTCAATTGCGTAGGTGGCAAGCATACTTACTGCCGAGAAGCCTAGCAGTGCAAAGGCGTACTCGCGCCAGTTCATCTCTTGGGCATCGTTGACGCCTGCCAGCTTGTAGATGAGCCGCTCAATGGGACGCAGCACCCGATCGAGCCAGGTACGCTCGCCTTCAAGTACGCGGGCCAGATATGCACCCACAGGGCGAACGCTTGCCAGCAGGATCACGGAGAAAATGGCAAATTGCAACCAGCCGTTAGCAGACATTTAGAACTTCTCCGGGAAAAGCAGGGTGAGGGTCAAATAACCCAAAAGAAGGATGGACAAAACCAAAGCAGCAGCGGTGATGAAGTCGATTTGCATAGGCTACCTCAGCTTCTGGCAGGCCTTGACGTAAAGAAACGCCAGACCGAAGAAAACTACTGTGAACAGCAACATCAACACATCTTGCATAGCGGTCCTCAAATCTCCACGAACATTGTTCCGGTCAGCGTTTTCGCAATCGCGATCAGCAGAAATGGATGCAACGTACAAGAATGATTCTGTAGCAGAGAGGGTATGTGTAACGAAAAGTTTTTCTAAGGAAAGCGTAAGGATGCGAAGTATCTACTCCTCGTTGCCGTTCCAGCCTTCAGGCACAAAGCGGTAGCCAACCCACGGCTCGGTTTGAATATATTGTTTGCCGGTTTCGGCCTCGAGCTTTTTACGCAACTGGCCGACAAAAACCCGCAGATACTCCGGTTGATGTGCCGATTGCGCGCCCCACACAGCAGTCAGCAGAACGCGATGGGTCATTACCTTGCCAGCATGACGGGCCAGATGGAGCAGCAGCTCGAACTCTTTGGGCGTCAGGTGAATTGGCTTGCCCTGCACTGTGATGCTGTGTGCCTCGGCGTCGAGAATAAAGTCTCCAGCCTCAATTGCTGAAGTGGTCCTCTCTGGCGCACGACGCAGATGGGCGCGGACGCGGGCCAGAAGCTCCTGAATGCTGAAGGGCTTGGTTACGTAGTCGTCGGCACCTGCATCGAGCGCCTCCACCTTGGATCGCTCGTGGTCGCGGACGGAGAGAATCAGAACGGGTGTAGCGGATTGGGTGCGTATGGCGCGACAAAGCTCCACACCACTCATTCCGGGCATCATCAAATCGGTGACAACCAGGTCTGGTGGCCAATCGCGGAAGACTTGCAATCCCTCTTCAGGGTCGTTGGCGGTACGCACATCAAAACCTTGTGCTGACAGCGCAGCGCGCAGCACGCGTGTAATCTGTGGTTCGTCGTCGATAACTAGGATTCGTCCGGGCATATCGTTCTTCTTCCAGAGAAAGCTTACATCATCTGGCTGGACGGGTATGATCTCTGTGATGAAGATTACAGAAGGACTCACAGATTCAAGGGGGATTCTGCACTGGTTGGTTGGCACGTTGCTGGCCGCGTTGGCCACGCTGCTGATGGTGCGGATCGGTGCCAACTCGACGGCTGCGGGAATGGTATATCTGGTGTTGGTGGTCTGGTCGGCCACCCAGGCAGGTCGCTGGCTTGCGCTCTATATTGCTTTACTCTGCGCACTCTCTTTCGACTATTATTTCTTGCCGCCTTTTCGCACCCTACGCTTGAACAGCGTGCAGGAGTGGGTGGCGCTGATTGCGTTTTTGGCTTGTTGCGTGGTAGTAGGTCGCGTGGCTGAGCTGGCGCGGAGGCAAACTCGCCAGGCCGAGCAGCGGCGCGAGGATGTGGAGCGGCTCTATGCCTTGAGCCAGGAGATGATGCTGCACGACGATGCAGTGGCGTTGATTCATGAACTGCCCAGGCACATCGACCGCATCTTTGCACTCGATGGCGTAGTGCTCTACGTCCGCGATCAGGATCAGTTCTATGCATCCGTTTCGGATTATCCAGAAAGCCTGCAACCGACGATGCGTTCAATGACTCTGGGCATGAATCCGACAATTACGACGCAGGCTGGTTTTTATAGCACAGCGTTGATGCTTGGGTTACGGTCGGTGGGTGCGTTGGGTTGGCGGCCGGCGCGGCTTTCGCGTGAAGTGGCCACGGCAGTGAGCGCACAAGTGGCAATCGTGCTGGCGCGTTCGATTGCGATTGAAGCCTCGGCGCGCATGGAGGCAGCTCGCGAAGGTGAACGACTGCGAGCAGCTCTGATTGATTCGCTGACGCATGAGTTGCGTACCCCTCTGACTTCGATTCGAGCGGCTGCCACAACGTTGCTGCAAGGCGAAGGCCTGGATGAAGCATCGCGCCTGGACATGGCTGCGATTGTGGATGAAGAGGCTGCGCGGCTGGATCGGCTGATCGGCGAGGCCGTCGAAATGGCGGAGATTGATGCCAACGTTGTTCAGGTTCATCTTGTTCCGCAGCATCCACGGGCGCTGCTCGAACAGGCGGTCGAAGAATCGCGTGCGGCATTGGCTCCGCATCGAGTTACGATAGTTGTCGAGGAGCCGGATCGGCCCGCATGGTTCGATCCCCACTTGCTTGGCCGAGTACTACGCCATCTGCTGGAAAACGCCGCACGCTACACGCCTGCTGGCGGACGAATCACACTGCGCAGCAAACGCGAAGGCGACCGTCTGGAGTTTTGTGTGGAGGATAACGGCCTCGGCATTGATTCGCACGATTTGCCGCTGATATTTGAAAAGTTCTATCGCGGCAAAAAAAGTGCCATTGTCGGAAAGGGTACAGGAATGGGCCTTGCGATTACCCGCGCCATTCTGGCCGCGCATGGGGGAGGAATTGAAGCAGAGAGTGTGGCCAGGCAAGGGGCGAGCTTTCGCTTCTGGGTGCCGCTGGTGGAGAAGGAACCAACGGGCGATTCATCGGCATTGTAAAATCCCGCTGCTCATTGAGAACTAGAACCAGGCTTGAGGCACTTTGCTAAAGAACGCTGCGCACGGTTTTCTTCACTTCTGGGTCAAATTCGGCAGCTTGTTTGTCAGATTCACGATCCATCCACTCGTCGAGCCGAGAGCGCTTGAAACGCCAGCGGTTGCCTAGCTTGAAGGCGGGCACAAAGCCTTCCGATGCGTATTTATAAAGCGTGTCGGGCGAGATGCCCAGATAGTCTGAGGCCTGACGAATATCCATGACCTCACGCACTTCGGGGACAAGCAGGTTGGAGCGGGCGGCTGCGTTGCGCACTTTTGCCTCCAGATAGGGATTGACTCAGGCCAGATTCCGGCACTGATGCCGGTTGTCTAGTATAGTGCGCGGTTTTACCAGCAATTTCAAGGGATTTCAGAGGTTTGCAGGATATTCATCTGCATTCAACTTACTGATTTGGGGGCTTCTGGAGGCAAGTCACCCCATGAAAACGCAGCCGGTTGCGCAAGGATTATGGCGTGGCCCAACCGCTTGCGCTGTTACGACAGATGGTGCGCCTGCATTCTAGTTCTGAACTAGTTCTGATCGTCGCGGCGGTGCAGCGTCGGTTTGTCGTCGTCGGTCGTGGTGGTACTGCTGGTCGATGAACCACTGCCTGAACTAGACGGCCCGGTTGG
>Ga0182030_10022329_pt1 | contig 11784 bp, 13 predicted proteins | sample 812S3MmetaG_FD_121299 | JGI IMG/M metagenome (GOLD analysis project Ga0182030, IMG submission 121299) | Permafrost microbial communities from Stordalen Mire, Sweden - 812S3M metaG (Illumina Assembly) | ecosystem: Environmental > Terrestrial > Soil > Wetlands > Permafrost | place: Sweden... | reverse complement strand
GACCCGCAAGGTGCGGCCGGTACCGTTCGGCAGCGTCACCACGCCACGCACCATCTGGTCGGCGTGACGCGGGTCAACGCCCAGATTGATCGCAATCTCGATGGTCTCGTCGAACTTCGAGGTGGCGCGCTCCTTGACCATCTTGATGGCCTCCGCGAGCGGATAGAGCTTTTCGCGGTCGACACCCTCGCGGGCCTTCTTCAAACGTTTTCCAATTGCCATGACCGTTACCCCGCCACCTCGACGCCCATCGAACGGGCTGAGCCCTCGACCATCTTCATGGCCGCTTCGATGGTGTCGCAATTCAGATCCTTCATCTTGGCTTCGGCGATCTCGCGCACCTGCGCCTTGGTCACCTCGCCGGCCTTGTCACGGCCCGGAGCCTTGGAGCCGGAGGTCAGCTTGGCCGCCTTCTTGATGAAGAACGACATCGGCGGCGTCTTCAACTCGAAGGTGAACGAGCGATCGGCGTAGATCGTGATCACCACCGGAATCGGGGTATTCTTCTCTTCCTTCTGCGTCTGGGCGTTGAACGCCTTGCAGAATTCCATGATGTTGAGGCCGCGCTGACCAAGCGCGGGTCCGATCGGGGGCGAAGGATTCGCCGCGCCGGCCGGCACCTGCAATTTCAGGTATCCGGTCACTTTCTTTGCCATTCGTCACTCCTCATGTTGTTCCGGAACGATTTCCGGAAGCTTCACAGGTCCGTGGTGCGGTTCGCATGACGGCTGGCAACCGTCAGTCCCCTTCCACGGCATTCCCGAAGCGGCGTCGCCGCTTCGCCTTCCGTCATGCCCGGATTTTGCCCGGACGCGACCATACGATCAGACCTTCTCGACCTGACCGAATTCCAGTTCGACCGGCGTGGCGCGTCCGAAGATCGACACCGCGACCTTGACGCGCGAACGCGCCTCGTCGATTTCCTCGACCACGCCGGAGAACGAGGCGAACGGGCCGTCGGCCACCCGCACGTTCTCGCCGATCTCGAACGACACCGAGGCCTTCGGCCGTTCCACGCCTTCCTGCACCTGGTGCAGGATCCGCATGGCTTCGGCTTCCGAAATCGGCATCGGCTTGTTTTCGGCGCCGAGGAAGCCGGTCACCTTCGGGGTGTTCTTGATGAGATGGAAGGCCTCGTCGGTCAGTTTCATCTTGACCAGGACATAGCCCGGGAAAAACTTGCGCTCGGCATCGATCTTGCGGCCGCGGCGCACTTCGGTGACCTTCTCGGTCGGCACCAGCACCTGCTCGAACAGATCCTCGAGCCCGCGCTGTTTCGATTGCTCGCGGATCGATTCGGCGACCTTCTTTTCGAAGTTCGAATAGGCGTGAACGATATACCAGCGCTTGTCCATCGTCTGAGTTCCGGCGCTTGTCATCAGTGGATGCCGAGCAAAAAGGTGACGAGATAGCGGATGATCTGGTCCGCGGCGAAGAAGAAGATCGAAGCCAGCGCCACCATCACAAAAACCATGATGGTGGTGATGGTGGTCTCGCGACGGGTCGGCCAGGTGACCTTGGCGGTCTCCGAGCGCACTTCCTGCAAGAATTTGAACGGGCTGAAAGCCATCGTTGAGGTCCGGTCTACCGTCGAGACGATTTCGAGTTTTAAAGGAATCCGAACAGCCCTCCAGCGCCCAGCCCTCTTCTGAAGGATGAGCCGGCAAGCGGGCTCGATTGTTCGGGGGATTTCAAAGCCGCGCCGGAAATCCGTCAAAGCGGGCCGGCAGCAGGTAGCGGCTATTTACTGCGGGCGGGGCCAAAGGTCAAGGCGGACGGGAACCGGCGACGGAACGGTTTGCGGGCCAGCGTGCGACAGCCGACACCGTGCCGTGGCGGCAGCGATGAGTCGGCCCTGATGGCAACCGGACTGCGGCAACCGATGCCGCAACGCCGACGCTCGGGCTGCCGACCGAGATCGCGCTGGTCCTGGTCCCGGGACATTGAAGTTCGCAGCCGCGCCAGCGTCGGCATCGCGGATGCATGGGCCGGATTCGGCGGAGACGGAAATTTCATTGTCACATGCCGATATCGCCTCGTGCCAGGCCCAATCGCGAGCACGCGGTAGCTTGCGGTTCTTCACCGACGCGCGAAGCCCGTTTGGCGCATTCGCGGAATCGTGATCGGCATGCCGCGCGTTTCCTGATCTGCAATGCCTACCTAGTGGTGGACCAGAAGATGCGGCGAATTCTTCGCGCAGACTCAAGGAAAACGGAGAATCATCATGACCGGGCTCCAGACGCTGGTCGCCGCGGCCCTGATGTTGGCGATGCCGGCAATGTCTGCGCTTGCGCAGGAGCCGGAGGCGCTTGAGGCTGAATATCCCGACAGGGATCTGCTGAATGGCGAAGCGTTAACGCCTGCGGCGAGATTGGGTCTGGAACAACCGGGTGGCGCCGCCAGTCTTTATGCGGCAAACAGAGCCGCTGCGGGAATCGACGGCGCCGCTCCCCCGATCTCGATATCGGCCCGGCGCCATCACGCCACCCGCCACACATCCCGTCCCCGGCCATGATGGTCGCCGCCATCGCACAGCGTAGCGCCGATAGCCGCGCCTTGGTCGTAGGGAACCCGCTTTGGAGTCATCAATGATTTTGTCAGTTAAGGATCTTGTCAATTTGGGCGGCGGCAAGGCGATAGTTCCGCGCAAGACCGACTGAATAGGTTATCAGTCCGCCGGGCCGGACCAAGTGGCGTTGCGACTAACTAAATATCCTCGCATCAGCCGATCCCACCGCGCGCGCGGTAACGGCCCGGTAACTGAAAATTCACCGCCTGCTGCAGATATGTCCGCATAAGGACGCAATAACTCACGGTGTAGAAGTGTCTATTGAAGGCCGCAACAAACTGGACACGCAGATGAACGCTCACACAACAGACCGGCACCCAGACCTGGTGCCGATGCTGGTTGCCGGGCTGATAGCGGTGCTGGGCAGCGTTGCTATCTTTTGGATGGACTTCGGTCCGGGAACCGATGCGCCAGGTAGCGGCGACGGGATCACGGCCTCGGTGCTATCCCGGTCCGGCGCGACTTCGCGGCCGACGGACCCGCCTGCCCATCTGTCCATACCGAAAACCGTGCCGGTTTCGGAGACCCTGACGCCTTGACGGCGCCGACCGCGCCACGCGCATGCCGCCACGCGCCCGTCGCGCATCAACACCAGGCGACCGTGGCCTGCGCGCCAGCCACATCGCTGCGCCGCATTGGAAAATAAACCCGCGATCGTTGATCAGTAATTTGCCGCTGCATTGCGGCGCGCCCAAGCGCACCGGCCGATGGCCGGCGCTTTCGCGATCCTGATGCCGGATATCGTTTCCGAAGCCGTCCAGCGCTTCATACGGGCCTTTGTCATAGATCAACTCGGCCGCCGAGCTTTCGTGATTTGAAACCAGTTGGATCGGATTCTGCCCATGACGAAAGCGATTTTTGGTGATGAATCAACCGGCACCCGCGAATGCCAGGCAAGTGATCCTCGTCGTCGATGACGACGAGGGCGTGCGGCAGTCGCTCACCACCTTGATGGAGGCGGAGGGCTTCGAGGTTCGTGCCTTCTCCAGTGGCCCCGACCTGCTCAACGAAGCCAACCTGCCTGTGATCGGCTGCCTGCTGGTCGACTACCACATGCCGGCAATGAACGGACTGGAACTTATCAGCGCGCTGCGCGCCCGGGGAGTTTCGATCCCGGCTATTCTCGTCACGAGCAATCCTGCCAAATATGTGCGCGATCGTGCCGCAGCCATTGCAGTTCTGGTCATCGAGAAACCGTCGCCCGGAACCTATCTGGTGGACAGCGTGCGTCAGGCGGTTGCGAAACATGCCCGGTCGCTGCCGTAGGGCTTTGCGCTGAAGCCGGCCAGCGTGCGCCCCAAAATTCAACTGGTCTAGTCGCGGCGGGGTCGCCGCAGCGTAAAAGTTTCGAACGGGGCCAACTGGCCGTCCGGCCCCACCACGTCGTAATAGGTGACCTTGATCGTGGTGATGCCGCCGCGATCCGGCCCGGGATCGAGGCTGAACGCCGCGAAGCCGTAGGAATGCGCAGCGTTTCGCACGGCCGACCAGGGCGCTTGCTCTCTGACGTAGACCGGCGGACGCTTGCCGGTCTTCGGGTCGGGTTCGCCGACAGCGGTGATCACCCGGCACTGCGGCGGGTTGAAGAACAGCTGGTTGGACGGCGCAGATGTTCCACCGCCGCCGATCACCATGTGCACCGTACCTTTGGTGGTGTCGATTTCGTCGATGGCGGTTGCCGCAGGGACCGGCGTCAAGGTCGCGTTCTGTTCGCTGCCGCGGATCGGGTGGGAGCGCTCGTAATGGTGCTCATGCCCGCACACCACGAGATCGACGCCATACTTGTCAAACAACGGCACCCATTCCTCGCGGATCCCGAGGTCCGCGCCGTTGAACATGTCGGCCGTCGAGATCGCGACCTGATGCATGCACACGACGACCCAGTCGATATCCCGGTCGCCGCGGGCGGCAGCCAATTGCTTTTCCAGCCAGGCCTTCTGAGCCCCTTGCGAATAGCCGCGAACGTAGGAATTGCCGCCGTCCTGGTAGGCGACGTCGTCGTTGGCGATGCTGATCAAGCGCACCGAGCCGGCGGTGAACGCATACCAGAGCCCGCGCGTCACATCGGTTTGGCCAGCCGATTCCGGCAGCGAGAAATAGGTCTGATAGGCCTGATATCCGATCGGACCGTTGCCGAGTTCGTTCTCGTGGTTGCCGGCCGAGGGCATCCAGGGGCGTTTGCAGGCGCTGCGGCTGTTGTTCTCCCAGAAATCCCACCAGGTTCGCACCCGGTCCTCGGCAAGATTGGCGTAGCAGAGATCGCCGTTGAACAGATGGAACAAAGGCTGCAGCCGCTCCACCCCGAGCGTGGTGTCGCCCGCCGCCGGCGAGCCGAGATTGTCATTCACATATGGCGGATTCGGCATCGTCACGCCGGCCGGCGGCAGGTACTTCTTGCCGAGGGTCGGCGTGCCCTGATCGCCGAAGCTTGTAAAACTGAACGGCGCGCGACCACGCGGAGAGGTGCGGAACGTAGCGAATTCCGGCTCGGCGCCGTCGTGCATGGCACCGTACAGATAAGCGCTGTCGGCCTGCAGTCGGACAAGCTTCGCATGATAGGCGTAGACAATCTGGCCGGACTTGGCGTCGGTGTAACTGACCGCTTTGGCCTCGGCGGTTTGCTCAAGCTTGCCATCGAGACGCCCCAGCACGACCCGGGGATTGCGAACCGGTTGCAGCGTGTGCCAGGACACCACCATCTCGGACGATGCATCGGCGCCGAACTGCAGATGCAACCCGGCGACCGGCGGTGTCGCCACCGGATCGGACGACGGACTTGAGGGGGTTGCCGCGTCGGCATCTCCGCTCGCGCCGAGCGAGGACGCCAATACGGCCCCTCCTCCGATGCCGGCGGCCGCCAGCAGCTTGCGACGACTGAGTTCGAGGTTCGATTTGGTATCCGGTGTGATCATAGCGAAAAGGTTGCTCCACGGTGGCCGCGACAGCCTTATCGCAACTTGATGACAGTTCGGGAATGGCGCGAATCGGGCGCTGGCTGCAGTGCCCGATTCAGAAGACGAAGCTTGGCCCACTTTTCGAGAAAACCGCCGGCCTTTTCAAGTCAAGCCAGCCTTTTCAGATCAAGCCAGCCTTGCGAGTTCGAGCTCATCGGCAAGCTGGCCCAGTTGGCGCATCAACTCCGCTGCGATCGGAATGCCGTCACGGGTCCGCATCGCGCGGGTTTCGTGGCTGCGCTCGCCGGGCACAAAAATCCGGTCCACTCCCGGCATCCGGTTGCTGCCGCGAAGATCGCGGACCAGCCGGTCGACGCTTGCCTTGAAGATGCCGATGTCGCCAAACGCCGCGATGTTGATCGCCGCGATCGCCTGCCCGGTATTGGTGACGCTGCCGTCGTCATGATTGAAGTCGATCACCTCGCGGCCCATCGCGGCGCCGCCGAGGGTGCCGGCAAGCAGGCCGATGATCAGCGCAAGGCCATAGCCCTTGTAGCCGGCCTCCATGCCGCCGAGCGGCAGCAGCATTCCCTCGTCGGCGCGTTTCGGATCGGTCAGGGGCCGGCCCCCGCGATCGACCATCCAGCCCTCCGGCATGGTCTCGCCGCGCAGCGCCTTGGCTTTCACTTTGCCATAGGCCGCCACCGTGGTGGCCATATCGAGGATGATGGGATTCTCATCGCCGGCCGGAATCGCTGCCGCGATCGGGTTGGTCGACAGCAGCATGTCAAGACCGCCCCAGGGCGGCAGATGGTTGGCGTTGCCGACCGCGAAATAAAGCCCGATCATGTCGCGGGCGAGCGGCATGCTGGCGTAAAGCGAGGCCGGGCCGGCATGATTGCTGAACTGCGAACTGACCCAGGCGATGCCGGTATCGCGGGCTTTTTCGATGGCGATCTCAGCGGCGCGTTTCATCACGAGATGGCCCATGCCATTGTCGCCGTGCAGCAGCGCCGTGCCGGCCTGCTCCCGCACGACGCGGATGTTGGGTCGAACATTGAAGCCGCGCGCCCGGATGCGGCGGGCATATTGCGGCAGCCGGGTCACGCCATGGCCGTCCGAGCCCTGCAGGTCGGCGTCCGCCATCAGCCCGGCCACGGTCATGGCGTCGGCATCGGGCAGACCGAGCCGGACCAGCGCCGCATCAATGAACGCCTTGAGCCGGCCATGGCTCACTCTGGTTTCAGGCCGCGGCGCCCGCGGGTCTTCGCTCATGGCAACCTCACTGCACGCCGGGGCGTCGAAAACGACAGGTCGGTTTCCTGCGTCAGCCTCGCGACGCTGCCCTGATGCACGATCTGGCCGGTCTTCACAATATGAACGCGACCTATCGCGCAGGTCGAAGACAAGGTTTTATGGCGCGTCCTGGCGCATCATCGTTTCTGATTGCCTTAGAACCGACGATGCGGTCTTTTGTTTTGACACGTTCGCTTTAACGCGAACGGATATCCACAGAACCTGTCATCGGGCGCGCATGCGCGACCCGCGGGCTCGAAAACGCTTTAGTGTCGGATGGAATGCGCGCGATCAACAGGGGAATGACATGAGCATGTCGGGTATTTTTGCGCGATTGGTCGCGCTGATCGGCGGCGCGGCACTGCTGTGGCGCCGGCTGCAGGGGGCCGCGCCTGAGCCGGCCTGGGGCAGCGCTCCGCAGGTTCCGGCGGCAAAGCCGCAGGGCATTCTCCCAACGCTCAAAATGCCGACCGCCCGGGGGTGGAGTGACGGCGAGAAGCCGGCGGCGGCGCCGGGGCTCAAGGTCAATGCATTTGCGACCGGTCTGAAACATCCACGCTGGATCAACGTGCTGCCCAATGGCGACGTTCTGGTTGCCGAGTCGAACCAGGTCGCCGGACCGACCAGGACCGTATTCAGCTATGCGATGCAGGCGACGATGCGACGTGCTGCAGCCCTGGGTGATAGCGCCAACCGCATCACCTTGCTGCGCGACACCGATGGCGACGGCATTGCCGAGCGGCGCGAAATTTTCATGCAGCGACTGAACCAGCCGTTCGGCATGGCGCTGGTGGGCGACACCTTCTATGTCGGCAACACCGACGGCGTGATGGCCTTCCCGTACGCGGCCGGTGCCGACCGCATCACGGCACCCGGCCGGAAACTCTTAACCTTCAAGCCTGCCGGGCATTGGACGCGGAGCCTGCTGCCGAGCCCCGATGGCCGAAAACTCTTTGTCGGGGTCGGCTCGCTCAGCAATATCGCCGAGCACGGCATGGCCGTCGAGCAGGGCCGCGCCGCGATCTACGAGCTCGATCTGGCCGATGGCTCCAGCCGCATCTTTGCCGGCGGCCTGCGCAACCCGGTCGGCCTCGCATGGGAGCCCACGACCGGCGTCTTGTGGACGGTGGTCAACGAGCGCGACGGCCTCGGCGACGAGACGCCTCCCGACTATCTGACCTCGGTCCAATCAGGGGGGTTCTACGGCTGGCCCTATTGCTACTGGGGACAGACGGTGGACGATCGGGTACCGCAGGATCCCGCCGCGGTCGCAAAAGCCATCACACCGGACTACGCGCTGGGCGGGCATACCGCGTCGCTCGGCCTGTGCTGGCTGCCGGCCGGCACGCTTCCGGGCTTTCCCGACGGCATGGCCATCGGGCAGCACGGCTCCTGGAACCGGAGCACGCTGAGTGGCTACAAGGTGGTGTTCGTGCCGTTCGCGAACGGGCGCCCGGCCGGGCCGCCGCGGGATATCCTGACCGGATTCCTCGCGCCCGACGAGCGGGTGTCCTACGGACGACCGGTCGGAGTGACCCTCGGTCCCGACGGCTCGGTTCTGGTGGCCGACGATGTCGGCGATGTGATCTGGCGCGTCACCGGCGAACGGCAGGGCTGAACGAGCCGCGACACGTATCCTGGAGAACGCGAGCGCCTGTCTGCCGCGCTCATCCTCCGCGCCAACGCCTGAGCCGCGTATCGGGCATGCCAACCCCGCGCCAGCGCGCCGGTCCACCATTGCCATATCGATCGCGCCAAGCGAGTATCGAGCGGGTCGCCATGCGGATGCGAAAGCCGCCGGACTTTGAAATATCCAGCACCAAGGGAGAAATCGAATGGCTTCGTGTGTTCGCTTGCGCGGCGTTATCGCCGCAGCGGCGCTGTTTATCGCTATCCCCAGCGCGTTTGCGGAAGGTCCAGCCGTCAGGCCTGAGGAAGCCGGCTTCACCACCGCAGGCCTTGCGCGCCTCGATGCCTACATCAAGAACGAAATCACCGGCAACAAGATTCCGGGCGCCGTCATGATGATCCAGCGCAACGGCAAGACGGCCTATTTCAGCAGTTTCGGCGTTCGAGACCCCGGCACCAAGGAGCCGATGACCCCCGACACCATCTTCCGCATCTATTCGATGTCGAAGCCGATCACCACGGTGGCGGCAATGATGCTGGTGGAAGAAGGAAGGCTGCAGCTCGACGACCCGCTGTCGAAATACATCCCCGCGTTTGCCAATGTCAAAGTAGGCGTCGAGAAGACCGGCGAGGACGGCAAGACCGTGCTCGATCTGGTCCCAGCCAAACGCCCGATCACCATCCAGGACCTGATGCGCCATACCTCGGGGATCACCTACGGCTTCTTCGGCGAGGGGCTGGTCAAGAAGGCTTACGTGGACGCCCACCTGTTCTCCGATGATGTCGACAATGCCGGGTTCGCCGAACGAGTGGCAAAATTGCCGCTGGCGTATCAACCGGGGACGACCTGGGACTACAGCCACTCGGTCGACGTCCTCGGCCGGGTGATCGAGGTGGTCTCCGGAAAATCGCTTTACCAGTTCGAGAAGGAGCGGCTGCTGGATCCGCTCGGCATGAAGGATACAGCCTTCTATGTGACGGATCCGGCCAAGCGGTCGCTGGTGGCCGAACCCTTCCCGAACGACCGGACCATCGGCAACGACGCGGTCATGAACGATCCGCGTGTCGCACAGAAGTGGGAGTCCGGCGGCGGCGGGATGGTCTCCACCATCGGCGACTACGCCCGTTTCGCGCAGATGGTGCTGAACGGCGGTACGCTGGACGGCAAGCGATATCTCAGCCCGAAGACGATCGCCTACATGGGCTCGAACCATATCGGGCCGGGATCGGGCGTGGTGCCGGGTCCCTACTACTTGCCCGGACCGGGCTTCGGCTTCGGACTGGGCTTTGCCGTCCGAACCGAAGCCGGTGTGAGCCCGGCCGAAGGATCGGTCGGCGAGATGAACTGGTCAGGGGCCGGCGGCACCACGTTCTGGCTCGACCCGAAAGAAAACATGTTCGTGGTCTTCATGGCGCAGACGGTTTCACAGCGCACAAGAATTCGGGTGGCACTCAAGAACGTCGTCTACGGAGCCTTCGACAAATAGATCAGGTGCCTCCCGCAGGGCTCGACCCCTGGGTCAGCTCTGCGGGACGCGGCGATGCCGCCGATGACGCGGTGCGCTGCGCTCTTGCGCGCCGACAAAGTATGGATTCATGGCACACATTGCGGCGCGGCCCGACGCCGACATGGCGCACTGCGCCAGCGAGCCATAGGCGCATTCGATATAGTCCCCGTTGAGGGTGTAGACATGCAGGCAGACCGGATAGTCCGGACTATAGGTCTGAGCCCGGGCCGGACCGGCGGCCCAGACCGTGACGATCGTCAAAATCGTCAAAGCCGGAATGCGCATCATCAGAAGCTCCCTCGGGATTGACGGCTCAGCATCAACACACCGAAGCAGACCAATCATTCGATCTCAGTCAATTCACATTCGCGCGCAGGTCTGCAAGCGCGGCGCAACAAATGCACACGCGAAAGCCCCCGCTGGCAAATCCTGCCGGGTGGTCTTGCACCGGCAGCCTACTTGGAAGCGTTCGCGATCTTGTGCTCCAGGTGGCCGGTTTCATGATCGCGGCGGAGCTGGCTCAGCGAGGTTTCGTTGAGTTGAAGAAGAATCTCGCTCAGTTTATCGCTATCAGGATAACCGGCCGCGAAACTCTGTCCGTAGACCTTACGCAATGTTCGGACGAGGGTGTTTCCATGCTTGTGGCTGATTTCGCCATCCTTGTTACGGTGGCGATTGTCGAGACCGACCTTGTTCATGCTGCTCTCCCTTGTGCCCATCGCCGACAGCATCCTCCCGCCGCGGCAAAATGGCAACCTTGCGCTGCAACCGCGGCGTCAGCCGCAGGCTTCGGCCCGCTTCGGGCGCGGAATGGTGGCCGGCTTCGGCTGATGCCGGTCGAGCGCTTTCATCAACGCGCTCATGCGAAAACATCGGATCGCCGCCGTGCTCGCCAATCAGCATCAGCGGTTGCGCAGCCGCCTCAAATCTCACTGGTTGATTTGGATCAATTTGATTTGGCTCTCCGTCGCTAGAAGCTGAAATCAGGCGGGGACATTGCGGATGATGGTTCATAAGAAAATTCTCGAATGGCAGGTCGCTCATCCGAACATCACATGGATTGGATGGGGTATTGTCTGGGCCATCGTTCTGGTGCTGCTGTTTTGGCCTTCGAGAATTTTGAGGTGACCGCGTGCGACAGCCGCGGCAGTGGCGTCGCCGGCTAACGCAAGACCGTCATTTCCGACCCTTGGGCGGATCAACGACAACGCCTTCGCAAACGATGTGCCCCCCGATCAGCCGAAATTCGAGCTTGTCATAGCCGGGCAGCGTTTCACCGGGCTTCGCCGGCAGCAATTCGACGCGTCCTTGAATATTGAGCGAAGCTTGTCCCTCACCGCGGGGATTCCACATCTTGATCCCGGTCTCGGCCCAACGCCGGCGAATGAGCTTTTCTCTCTCGCACGGGTCATTGGATTCCGGCACCGCGATGGCGATGTCGCCGACCGATCTCAGGACAGCAGCGTGATAGTCAACCACTTTGCCGGCAACGCCGGGGACTTCGCCGGCGAACCGGCTGACGCGTGATACGCCACCAACCTCGTCACCGCGCAACAGTCCCGCCAATTTGGCAAATATGAGCTGCAGCGCCGCCATATTGCGCAGCAGGGCCGCCAGCCTGGCAAAGACCGGCAGCGGTTTTGAATCGTACTCAGCGTGTGACATCGGATCATACTCAACATTGCCGCGCAGAAAGCCCCGCATGGTCGAACAACCAGCCGATTCGGTCCAGCGCGGACTGCGGTGCGCCCGATTCCTCGAATGACCCAGGGGAATCGGGTGAAGGATTTCACGCGGCGATGAGGCTGGCGAGGTACTCGTCGTCCCATCCGGCAGTTTTGCGCCTGAGGCGGATGGAATCCTTGCCCGGGGCCTTTCGGGTAAGATT
>Ga0182030_10022326_pt1 | contig 11785 bp, 5 predicted proteins | sample 812S3MmetaG_FD_121299 | JGI IMG/M metagenome (GOLD analysis project Ga0182030, IMG submission 121299) | Permafrost microbial communities from Stordalen Mire, Sweden - 812S3M metaG (Illumina Assembly) | ecosystem: Environmental > Terrestrial > Soil > Wetlands > Permafrost | place: Sweden... | reverse complement strand
TGTATAAGAAGTAGAACTTGATGTAAGGTTATTTTCAAAAAGCGGGTTAGTGCCAATGTTGGTCCATGCGCTCGCTGAAGTTTTGGTAAGTGTAATTTCAGAGTTAGTACAGCCGCTGTACCAGTTAACCGTTACAGTTCCATCGGTAGGAACCGAACTTCCGGTTGTTGTAAGTGTGGCACCCACGTTAGCAATAGCCAGGCTATAACCTGTGGCGCCCTGCTGGCCCGTACCACCGGTACCGCCTGCACCACCTGCACCACCTGCACCACCGCATCCCCCATCACATCCGCCCTGGCAGGTACCTGCGTTCTGGTTACCGGCCGCTGCCGCACCCGGATGCCCGGATGCACCCGTTCCACCAGCCCCGCCGGCGCCGGGAGTAACAGCACAATCTTTAATAGTTCCGGTGCCGCCATAAGCGTATATACCAAATGAGCCACCTCCTCCAGATCCTCCCGCACCCCCGGCGCCGCCTGCGCCACCATCACCTCCACGTCCGCCAAAAGCATAACCGCTTCCGCAAGTACAGGTGCAACAAGTACCGCCTGCACCTGGTCCGCCACCGCCGCCGCCTGCTCCGCCATCACCTGCATATCCTGTTGTTCCATTAACCGGGGTATAAAAGGCTCCGCTTGCAGAGGAGGAAGTTGCCTGCGTCATGCCGGGAGCGTTATAACCATTAGCTCCGCTACCGCCGTTACCGGCATTACAACCACTTGCATTACAACCGAAAATATTACAACCTGATGAACAACATTGTCCGGCTCCTCCCCCGCCCGATTCTGTTCCCCACAGCTGCGAACCTGCAGCGCCGCCGTCCCCAGAGCTACCACCACAAGAATTGCAACCGTTACCCCCACCAGTTGGGCTGCCAACCGGATAACTGCCGTAATAGCCTGCAAAGCCACCACCGCCGCCGGAATATCCGCCGCCGGATGAAGAACTATAAGTTCCATTACTTCCGGCACTTCCGGCACCGGTAGTAATTACACACCTGCTCACCAGCCAGCCGGTATAACCGCTGGTATACAAACCGTAAACCGAATTTCCGGCATTACTATAAGTGCCCGATGCACCTGCCGACTGAACATTAACCGTCAGGTCTTTTAATTGAAAGTTATTACCCGCAGCCTGCAAACCAATATAATGGCCTGAAGAAGCGGTAGGATTGATATTTAAAACAGTGGCATTGGATGTACTCTTGATCCAGGTGCTTGGGTCATAACCACCATCAATAATTACGCTGGCTGGTAATGAAATAGTACTACTGAAAGTATAAGTACCAGTGGCTACCTGGATAATATTACGGCTGGGATTAATGGCAAATATTGAAAGTGCTGCCGTAAGCGAAGCAGGACACGATTGCGAACCTATGGTACCCGCCGGATCGCCGCTGGTTGATACATAAATAATGTTACATGCACTAACCGAGGTGCCGTTAGCCGGAAAGGTAATGGTAACGCTTATAGTGCTTACATTTGTACACGAGGTATAAGAAGCATCCTCTACGTAGAAAGTATGGGTGCTGCTATTAGCCAGGCCTGAAAATGTAGGAGAAGACTGCCATGAGCCAGCATCCATTTTGTAATTGTAAGTACCCGAAGCCCCGCCCGATGCATTAAGGGTAACCGCTGCAGACGTATAACTTGAGCCCGAACAGGCATAACCAACACTATAGGTAGCGGTTATTACCGCAGGGTCAGCTATAACTGAACTAGCCGTTGTTGAACAACCGTTGTTATCGCTTACCGTTATAATATAGGTTTTGGCCGGAAGACTTGAAATATTTTCACTGCCTGATGTAAATCCGGTAGGCAAAGAAGACCATGAATAAGTATACGTACCGGTACCACCACTTGGTGTGCTTGTTATTGAACCGGTGCTGCTTCCATTGCAACTGGTTCCAAAACCGTTAAAACTGGAGGGCGTAACAGATACTGAAATTGCCGGTGGTGCACTTACCGTAGCAGTAGCAGATGCCCCGCATCCACTTGCATCAGAAACGTTTACAGTATAGCTACCTGCTGCAAGGCCCGATACAGTATTGCGGTCAGGACCCGGGCTACTTACCGGATTAATAGCACCCGTAGACCACGTGTAAACCACAGGATATGCAGTTGATGTAGCTGTGGCCGTAAGTGAGCCGTTGGTGCCACCATAACAGCTAACTCCATAACCATTATTTAGCGTTGGCGATACAGAAACTGTAAAGGAAGTAGTAACTGTAACGGTAGCAGTTATAGCTGCGCTCTCACAACCTGTTGTTGCGTTGTAAGAGGTAATATACCAGGTGCCGCTGCTGGTTATTGAAGGAGAAACGGTACCAGGGGTAGGGGTATTAGACAGGGAGCCATTATAAAACCGGCACGTGGTACCATTGGCACCTACTACTGCCGTTAAAGTTCCTGAACCGCAATACGAGGCGGTGAAATTAACTGAGCTTCCGTTAACAATGGGGGTACCGGGTATGGGTTCAGCAGTAATCGTAATTGTATTTGAATAGGCTACGTTTCCACACCTATCAGTTACCTGCCGGCGATAGCAGCGGGTATTTGGTAAAACAGCAGAGAATGATAAGGTGTTACTTGTGGCCCCGGATATTGTATTCCAGGTACCTGTGCAATTATCCTGATACTGCCAGGCATAAGTATTCGTACCATTTGTATATGCCGCGCTTCCACCGCCACTTACAGCGGTGACTTCGGTTAAGGTTGCTGGAATAGTAGCCGTGACACAAACATTTTGGTTGGCGCCAATGGCGCCACCATTTAATGCGGCACCTCCAGCCGTAAAAATTATTTCGCCGTAATCGCCACCACCACCCTGAGATACCCTCCAGCATAACAGATCAGAAGGGCCAATAACTATGGGATTGCCACTGTTGACGTTTTGCGGACTTTGGCAACAAGCCGTGTTACTATAATAATTAGTCCCGTTTACATAAAACTGGCCATCATCATCCTGATCGGCAGTAATAATATAGGTACCGCAAGCCACATTAGTACGAAGACAAGACCAGGACATATTAGTTGCCTGAACGGGGCACCCTACATAATTAGAAGCTGACGAAATTTGAGCACCGTTGGCCCATGAAGGGGTGGCGGTGGTTGTATTAAATCCTATATTGGCGCCATTAGTTGCAGTATAATAACCCGAATAACCACCAATCCAAGAGTTACTTCCACCGGCAGCATCGCCCTGATTGTAGCAATAGATATCCCATTGGCCGTTACCGAAAGTACCGGTTGTGGTTTGGGTGGTGGTATTAGTAGTTGTAGGAGGGGTAAGCGCTGTAGGCGAAGGATATACCGTAATGTTTTGCGTAGCAGTACAGCCATCTATAGTAACCGAAATACCCACTGTTTGCGGACTGGTAGTTGAATTGGTATTGGTAAAGGTAGTACCTGAAATGGAGCCATAAGTACCGCCACTGGTTACCGACCATACCGTACTTCCACCTGAGCTGGACTGTGCATAGTTTGATGTGAGGGCCATGGTGGCGTTGGTAACACAAAGCGTGTTTGGAGAACTAATGGCTAAGGCCGTACTGTTAAGGTTAAACTGCAGCGCTGCATAAGTATCACCGCCGCCCTGAACCTGGTCCCATTCAATAGTGGAATTAGGCCCGAGAAAGTAAGGACCATAAGAGGCGCTCAGAGCCGCATTGCCACCCGGGGTACAACACCCCGGGGCCTGCATCGTGACACCATCAATTTTGAGGGTAGCCGCATCATCGTTTCCGTAATAAAGGGTATAAGAACCACATGGGAACCCCTGGCGCATAAAGCGGTACGAAATATTAGTATTACCGAAGAGACAGCCCTGATACCCGGAGGCGCCAGACGGGCCCGAAGTGCTTTGATTCCAACTATAGGCATTAGAGTTGGCCACCCCTAAGCGGGTATCAAAGCTTAAAACAGGCATTTGATAATCGCCTTCGTAATTTGTGCCGATGGTTGTTGAATTATAACCAAACACATTCCATTGGTTAACGCCCCAGGTGCCATCAGTAATACCAGGTGAGACGGGAGGGTAAAAATCTGGGTTAAAGGCTTCATTAATTCTACCATAGTATGGATTAAAAACACCGCCAATATTCAAGCTATGCTGCGAGTCAAACATATAATTTAACCCATACCAATAACTGCTGCTGGAAGCCCCCAGCGAATTACATGTTTGATAGGGACAACCTGTCTGATTTGTATTATTGTATGCTGTCATTCCACTAGTCCAGCCACCTGCGCCCTGTGTTTCAACATATACGTTTACACTAAAAGTGCTACTGGCAGGTATTGTTAAGTAGTACAGGTTGCCGGAGTTAACCCAGTTACCGCCATTTGTAGCCGTAAGTGTAAACCGAATGTTTACCAATTGGGCCGCCGGGCTTACAGGACTGCCGCTCGAACTAACATATGAAACATACGTTGTGCCGGTAAATACTAAAGCAGCGGTACCAAGTCCCGATGAATAAGTGGGTAGTGTAGGGCAACTGGTTGTAGTATAAACATTATCGGTTCCCGCGCCATTACCATTCTGGTCATAGCCTGAAGCGCCAAGAGGAGGATTAGAGGAACCAAACTTGCTTGCGTCAATTACATAAAACGAACAGCCGCTGCCGGGTGCACCGTTGGTGGTGTAAGTGTAAGTTAAACCCGTCCAGGAGGTGTGACCCGGTATTGTTAACGCACCGGCGCTGACATTACCCATTCCCATATCTGAAAGATCAGGCAGCACACCCGTGTTTCCGGCACCGTTGCCGGCCGGCGCATTCGAACCGCCATAGTACCAGCAGTTTTTCTTGGCCGTAGTAATATATCCATCAACATTATAGCTGGTTATACCCACCGTATTTGCTAAAGAAGGCAGGGTAAGGCCTTGTGCTGAGGAAAAATTAGTAGCCCAGTTGGTCCATCCGTTGCCATTGCCAACTTTATCATATGTCAGCATTGAAACGCTGTTGCCGCTGCAAAAGGCAGGGAAAGTATTGTTTGGACGCACTGTAAATACCAGTGTTACCTGGTTTCCGCTTACGTTAGCGGTGCAACTAACCAGGTCAATAGCAGTATTGCCATAACCCGGATCCTGAGAGGCAAATCCCGAAATATTTCCGGTTGAAGCAACCTGGTCCTGAGAGTAATCATATCCGGTTCTATTCCAGGAAAAATATCCACCGTAGCTTCCGGCATTGGTGCCCTGTAAATTGATAAGGGCATATATTGAATTCCATCCACTACCGGTTCCGGTTGAATAACCGGTTTCGGTAGATGTCATGGTAATAGTATACGTATTTGTACCGTTACATATCCACTGGCTTGAATTTACTGTAACGTTGTCCTGCGAAGGGGCCGAATTGTCCATGCGCACATAATTTCCGGTGCCTGCCGGGCTTTGAGTACCGCACACATCAAAAGCATACCATGTATAAGTAAGATTACTGCCGTTGGCAGGTAAATCAGTTCCGGCAACCGTAATGTATCCACCGGCGGCTATATGCGCACCTGAGGAACAGAACACAGAACCGTTCCATAATTCATAATAAGAAACATTGGGGCCTCCTCCCGAAGGATAGGAAACGAAACTGGTATTTACAAAGTGGTCGCCTGTCCATGTAGTTGTAAAAGCATTCGGGGCTGTTATTGGCGTAACAGGCCCGATAACGTTTGACGATGAACTTGCTCCGCAATCATCTACCGCCCTAACCCGGTAATAAAATGAACCGCCGGATGTAAGGCCTGTAACGTTATAAGACGTAACATTGCCTACATTATAGCTGTTATAGGAGCCAACAAAAGATGAGAACCCGGAATTGGTTGATACGTCTATAACGTAATATACCGCGTCGGCCGAGGCTGTCCAACTTGCGGTAAATCCATCACATGTTCCATAAGTTACCGCTGCAGCGGTTGGGGCCGCGGGGTTAAGCGGTTTTGCTAAAGCAAAGGCAGGAGTTGAAAAATTGTTCCACGCTGATTTTGAAAGATAATTCGTTAAACCTCCGTAATAAGAGCCGGTATTCAATGAACCTGAATTCATGTTGGTCCAAACCGGGGCGCCCTGCCAGTGAACCATTCTGCCGTAATTACCGTCAATTGCACTGCTGAAATACATGGTAAGCGTTGCATTGTCGGTATTGGTTTGTGTAATCTGATGATAGAATGCGGTGTTAACCGTACAAACAGTACCATCGGTAGTAGTGGCCGTGTAGCCATCTGTTGTTGGGCTATGTTGAACAAACCTTATTTTATAAGTATTAGAGGTTGTTGTTGCCGGTGCAATGGTAATGGGCCGGTAAAGTCCGCCACCCGGTCCGCCAACAGGAGCGAAATAGGTTGAAGTTGAATTGGTATTAAGTGCAAGATACCCCAAGGCTAAACTGCTTATAAAACCTGTGGTTGAAGTAATAGAACCAGAAGTAGTAACCGTTATAAAGTTAATGCCGGTAGCAAATTCAATATTCGCTAAATTCAGAGTCCCTGTTACGGTGGCACTTATTCCGGTTAAAGTTTTAATGCCACTACCCCCTAAAGTAAGACTGCTGAAAGTTGTTGCTGTAGTACCCGTAATTGTCTGGCTGGCCCCATCTAAAAGTACCGTTCCGGTACTTCCTCCCACAAGTCCTCCGCTGGTGGCATTTTGGGTCCAAGTGCCCTGGCACTCAACAGTACCTGAATTATTAATGGCCCCGTTTACATTCTGAAATGTAATATTGCCCTGCGTACCCATAAAAGTACCGGAAGGAACCGAAATTACTGCCGCACCATCAATGGTCATAGTGCATTGCGAACAGGCTGCGCTGCTGATAAAAAGCGCTAAAACCAACAGCACATAATAAATTATGCCTGTGGTAGCTTTAGCCGTATAGGGGTAATTCTTTCTTTTCATAACAGCAGTTTTATTTCTTCAAACAGTAATATCAGTAAATATACGCCCAAACTTCGCAAATGTCAAGGCTGTGTCGCTTTTAAAAGACGGCAATCAATTATTATATTAGTAACTTATTACAATCATCCCATTCCCTCTGGCTTTTGGCGTAAGGGTACTTTCACAAAAACCTCCAAGCCCAATGCCCGCCGCATAGTTAACGTCATCTGTTTTAGGAGGTTGCATATAATAACCCATTAATGTATAGGCATTTGACACGCCCGTACCGCCTGTATAACCCGAACCACCACCGCCGCCGCCCATGCAAGCGCCACCCATATATCCGCCGCCGCCGCCACCGTACCAGCCGCCACCGCCGGCGCCGCCATAAGAATTCTGCCCGGTGGTACCTCCGGTATATTGTGTTCCGCTGGTTCCGTTAGCGTTGCTCATATTCTGTGCACCTGTACCACCCCTGGTTTGCGAACCTCCCTGCCCGGCGGCATAGCCGTACTGCGCACTCACTCCATCCTGGCCAATAATTCCTCCCCCGGCGCCACCATATTGATAAAGACTTACTGCAGGAGACTGGTCGTCATCGCCACCTCCACCTCCACCTCCGGCTGTTAAAACATCAGTACCGCTGGTAACCTGCACCGCAGATCTTCCACCACCTTGTGCACCATACCTGCAATCAGAATTTCCCGGACAACCAGCTCCACCGCCTCCATAGCTGGCAGCCGTAGTTGTGCATTGCCACCAACTCCGCCACCACCAACAACCAGATATATTGTCTGACCCGGGGTAACAGTTAATGTTCCCTGAGTAAAGCCGCCTGCCCCACCCGAAAAACCCGCTATCCATCCCCCATAATAACCACCGCCACCGCCAGCTCCCCATAATTTAATCATAATAGATGTTACCCCGGCAGGAACCACATAACTTTGAACGCTACCAGTATAATTAAACACACTAACGTTACCCGGAGTAGTTGTAAGGACTCCTGCCGGACTTGCAATAACCTGGCGATAGCCCGTTCCTCCAAGAGTTGTGGACCGGATATTTCCGGCTACATCTAAAGGATAAGCCGCAGTTGCGCTTCCTATTCCTACGTTGCCGCCCCTGGCATTGAGTACTAACGCAGCAGTTGCAATCCCCCATTTAACGGACTGAAGGTAGGACAAATCGTTTGTTTTATCTGCACCCATATAAAGCACGTAATCCTGGGTTCCCTGGGTTCCTGAATTGTTAGTACCGGTTAATACACCAATACCTGTAGATGAGGCTTCGTTGTTAGTATATAGTCCGGTTGAATTCAATATTGTAAGGGTTTGATACGTAGCAGACGTTCCTACCCCTATATTTGTTCCGTTATCAAAAACCATTGAATTGCCCAGGATGGCTCCCGATGTCCATTTTGAAATATAATTAGTGGTACCTGCTCCTGAAAGCGCACCTGCGCTTAATACAATCCAGTTGGGTGAAGCGGGCGTACCTGCATTGTAGTAAAAACCGGGTGTACCATCGGTTTGAAATACCAATAAACCCGATGCCGGAGATGTAATAGCTGTTCTTTGCGAAGCAATCATTCTTGGAATGAGCACTCCCTGGGTGGTAGAGGATATATCTAACATGGCAGATGGATCGGCAGTACCGCTGGTGGCGGCTATTTTAACGCCGTTTTGCCCAAAAGCAGACAAGGATACCGCAACGAAAAATATCATTGGAGTAAACCACCTTGTTATCCTTTTGTATTTGTTTTCCATTTATTCTTTATGTTTAGTTTATTCTTTAACAACGAGAATCTCGGAGCTAGTGGATATCCAACCATCGTCTGCATTTATTCTAGCTCCCTGTAAATTGAAAGTCGTGGAACCGGAAACACCTGCCGGAACCTGCCATGTATAAGTAAAGGGAGTAGCGAAATTATATCCATGCGAAATACTTTCATACCAGGCATCTACCCAGCTAGACAATGTAGCTGATGTACTGCCAGTTACAGTTAATTGAAATTGAAACCTATCGTTCCCTGAGCCCCCGGGAAAATACATATACGCTGAACCAGAAATCTGAATCACCTCCCCCGCTGCCACGGTTATAGTTGTTGAAACTAAATTATGCCAGTTATTGTCGTTGTTTGTTACAGTCGTGCCAGCGACATTAAAAGACCTTCCGCTATTATTCAAATTCCCGCTGGCATCAGCCCACACAGGACGCGTACCGGTACCGGCAAGGGTGGTAGCCTGAAATACGCCCGCAGCACTGATGCTTACCAAAGGTGAAGCACCTCCGTTAATAGTATTATCAGGAAAGAATGCGATTGTAGCAGCATTGGATCCTATTCGCAACCAGGTGCCGCTGACGGTAGAAGCAATTGAGAAATCAGAGCCTGATGTATAGTTTCCGATAAACCCTTTTAGCGTAGAACCGGCATCTGTATAAAATTTAAGCTCATTACTGTTCCACAACGCACCCGCGCCGTTTACAGTCAAAGTATTAGTAGTAGAACTTGCCGTTCCAATGCCCACATTTGTTCCATTATCGAAAACCATCGAATTGCCCAGCACGCCGCTCGCTGTCCATTTTGAAATGTAATTGGTAGTTCCGGTGCCTGTAAGGGCTCCGGCACTCAAAATCACCCAGTTAATGGATGTTGTAGTTCCTGCATTATAGTAATATCCTGAAGGGGCATCGGTACAAAAAACCAGCAAAGCATTAGCTGGCAAAGAGATAGCAGCCCGCTGTGCATTTGTCATGCGGGGCACGAGAGCGCCTTTGCTGGTAGATTGTACATCAAGCATCGCAGAGGGGTCGGCAGTGGCGGTTGAAGCTGCTATAGCAACGCCGTTTTGCCCGAAAGCAGGCTGAAGACCGGCTAACATAAAAAGCAGCATTGAAGACGCAAGAAATATTCTGTTTTTCATATTACATTTTTATTGTTGAAATTCTAATATTGTTAAAGTTGAGGGGGTGGTCATATCGCTGCCGCTACGGCTATTTACTATTGTAGTATAGGCAGTTCCTGCCCATGCGCTGGCAACCCGTATATCGTAAGTTATTGCCGAAGTAGTTGCAGGGGCATCCATATAATTAATTATTTGCTGCAACATATAACTGTTGTTATTGCCACCGGTAGTATAAGTTGTTGCATTAGATCCGGCTTCATTAGTGTTTGCCTGCGATAAAACTTTGCTTCCGTTTCTGTAAATCAATGAGCTGCAAACGTAGTTTGTTGACCCGTTGATAGTAACCATGATGAGGAACTTACTAGTGGCTGAATGCGGGGTAAGTGTTATTGCTAAACCTGTAACTAAAGTAGGAGTAGTGCTGGCTATAGTTTGGACGGTGCCGGGCGCAGTAATTGCAAAATAAGAAGCAATTAAAGTTGAGGCGTATTTTTGCAGGGAGTTATCCGGGAACATAATACCATCAGTACCGGCTGTGCCGCCAACATGAAGTTTGGCTAAAGGGGTAGAAACTCCGATGCCTACGTTACCTCCATTTCCAATGCGCATACGTTCAACCAGGTTAGCATCACCTGCTGCCGTAGCTGTTCCTTCAGATGTTTGAAACGATAGTTCCATCCCCTGTGAAAGGCCGCTACAGCATATATTGGTTCGTATACCTGCTATTTTGGCTCCCACAAAATTACTGACCACATCCCGGAAACCCGCAAATCTTATTGAATATTGCGGGGCTGTTCCTGTTCCGCTCCAACCCAATTGATCATTATAATTTCCAATTAATATGCCATCATTGTTTTCAGCGCCAATTTGAAGTTTTTGAGCAGGAGAATAATTTCCAATCCCTGAATTTGTCCCGTCATCGTATATTATTGAATTGCCCAAAACGCCGCTAGCGGTCCATTTGGCGTGGTAATTGGCCGTGCCTGTCCCGGTAAGTGCACCGGCGCTCAAAATAACCCAAACAGGCGCTGATGAGGTACCTGAATTATAATAGTACCCCGAAGGCGCATCGGTACAAAAAACCAGCAATGCGGTAGCTGGTGAAGAGATAGCAGCCCGCTGTGCATTTGTCATGCGGGGCACGAGGGCGCCTTTGGTAGTAGATTGTACATCAAGCATAGCGGAGGGGTCCGCAGTGGCCGTTGAAGCTGCTATTGCAACGCCGTTTTGCCCGGAAGCCCATTGAAAGCCGGTTAACATAAAAATCAGCATTGAAGCCCCAAGAAATCCCTTGTTTTTCATATTACATTATTATTGAGAAATTCTAATATTGGTGAAATTGATGGGTGATCATATCATTGATGCTCCTGTCATATATAATAGTTGTGTAGGCCATAAATTGCTTGAATCTAACCAAATATAGGCAATTTATAATAAAATTACAATAATTTCTTACGGTTTTTATGTGTATTAGTTGCAAAAACGAAGCCAAACCCACAGCTAAGTGTTTACTTTCAGCATAAACATCAACTTAATGGCTGTAAATTACAAAAAAACGAATATAATGAAGGCTAAACCCGATTTCCAAAAGCATTTTGTTAAGTTTAAAAAACTGCGTAATTGTTGTTAAAGTGCTATTTATGAACGCTATTGTCGTCAGCCGCGTATATTATAACATACAGGCTATAAAGAAAAGGTATACAATGGACCTCTTTCATAATTCAACATTTCCCTCTCCTTCGGAGCTACTGTGTGTACCCATCTTTTTAAAGTAAATTCATTCTTTGCTATACCAGCAAACACTGTGTTTGTCTACTTGTCTCAACCCCTTCCGTCCCCGAAACGGCAGGGCTGTTTCATTCTCTGAAGATTCACTTTCAGGCGGCTCCCCAGGAGCGCAATAATGTCTTCGTTTATTGCTACAAACAGTCGGCTGCTCTGCAGCGTTTTTGAAAGGTCATCGAATAAAGAGTATTTACGTTCCGGAGGAACCGTCTGTTTGTAGAAATACGATG
>Ga0182030_10022324_pt1 | contig 11785 bp, 10 predicted proteins | sample 812S3MmetaG_FD_121299 | JGI IMG/M metagenome (GOLD analysis project Ga0182030, IMG submission 121299) | Permafrost microbial communities from Stordalen Mire, Sweden - 812S3M metaG (Illumina Assembly) | ecosystem: Environmental > Terrestrial > Soil > Wetlands > Permafrost | place: Sweden... | reverse complement strand
CCGGTTTCAGCCGCGCGGCGAAGGAGGAAAAGGACGACGCTTTTTTTAGCGACAAGGCGGATTTGGATTCCGTCGGCGAATTCATCCGGCTTTGGACGACGCGTCATGAGTGCTGGCTCTCGCCGAAATTTCTTTGCGGGGAAAGTTACGGCGTTTTTCGTGCCGCCGGTCTCGCCGACCATTTGCGCTCGCGCTACGGCATGTATTTGAACGGCCTGATTCTGGTTTCCGGCGTCCTGGATTTTGCGACCCTCTGGAACAATGCCGGCAACGACCTGCCGTATCCGCTGATTTTGCCCGCTTACACGGCGGCGGCGCACTTCCACAAAAAACTGCCGGAGGATTTGCAGAACGATCTGCTGAAGGCACTCGCCGAAGCGCGCGTCTTTGCCAAGGGCGATTACGCCTCGGCGTTGCAAAAAGGCGATTCGCTTTCCACCGACGAGCACAAAAAAATCGCCGCCGAACTTGTGCGGCTCACCGGCTTGAAACCGCAGGTCATCGAGGACAACAACCTTCGCGTTGACGAAGGTGTTTTTCGCAAGCAACTGCTGCATGACGAAGGCTTGATTCTCGGCGCCTACGACGCGCGTATCACCGGACGCGATGATGACGCCGCGGCACCGACTCCCGATTTTGACCCGTCCGACGCGGCGGTGCACGGGCCGTTTGCGGCGGCAATCAACAACTACGTCCGCAGCGAACTGAAGTTTGAAGATGATCTGCCCTACGAAATCATCGCCGGCGTCCAGCCATGGAATTACGGCGTCCGCAACAGCTACGCCAGCGCGGGCGACAAGCTCGCGGCCACGATGAACCAAAATCCTTACATGAAAATCCTCGTGCTTGGCGGGCGGTGCGATCTCGTCTGCCCGATTGACACCGTGCATTACGCGCTCGACCACATGGCGCTGGATCCCACCTACCGCACGAACATCATCTACGCCCAGTTCGACGCCGGCCACATGATGTATATCAATCTGCCCGATTTGCAGAAAATGCAGACGGACGTGGAAAATTTCCTGAAGCCGTAATTTGGAAATGCAGAATGAAGAAGGATGAATGAAGAAACCTGCCGCGACGGGAAAATTGATTCTTCATTCATAATTCTTCATTTATTCATGCACACGGATCAATGTCTTGACGGCGTGATTGCCCGCCGCCATTGACTTGAACAGTTCCGGCAGCTTGGTCAACGGACATTCGCCGTCCACAAAATCCGCCGCGCGGATCACGCCCGCCTCGATGAACTCCAACGCCCGCCGGATCGTGCGCGGCGTGTGGTGAAAACTCGCGAGCAGCGTGAGGTTGGAATAATGGATGAGCGTCGTGTCCAGCGTGAGGGTCGTGCCGGAAGGACAGCCGCCGAAAAAATTCACCGCGCCGCCTTTGCGCACGAGCTGCACAGCGGCTTCCCAGGTTTCGGGCCGGCCAACCGCTTCTATCACCGCGTCGAATTTGGCTTCCGTCGCCGAGCGGATTTTTGAAACCAAATCCGCGCCGTCGCCAATGTCAATCACCTGCGCCGCGCCCAGATTTTTTGCGAGCGCGACGAACATCAGGCCAATCGGACCCGCGCCGAGCACCAGGATATTTTGTCCGGCGCGCAGTTTCAAATCCTCGACGCCCTGCACGACACACGCCAGCGGTTCGGTCAGCGCGGCGTCACGGAAATCCGTTTCCGGTTTGAGCCGGAACAGATTTTTTTCGACGAGCCGCGCGGGAACGACGATGGATTCCGCGTAAGCACCGTTTAGGAACAACAAATCTTCGCACAGATTTTCCTGATGGTTTTTGCAGAAGAAACACCCGCCGCATGGCGCGGAATTGGCGACTACCACACGCTCGCCAACATTCCAGCTTGTGGCAGCCGACGCGAGTCGGCTAATTTTGATTTCTGCCTTTTCAATTTGAGCGGACTGACTTCCGCTGCTACCGGAAACTTCTAAAATCACGCCGGCCAGTTCATGCCCGAAGACGGCGGACGGCACGATCATCTTGGCGTGATAGCCGCGCTTGAAAACTTTCAGGTCGGTGCCGCAGGTGAGCGCAGCCTCAATGCGCAGGCGGACTTCGCCCGACTGGAGCACGCGCGGCGCAATTTCCTCAACGCGCACGTCTTCTTTTCCGTGGAGAACAGCGGCTTTCACGCGGTAAGTTTAGGGAAGCGCTATCAAAGCTCAAGCAGCCATCGTCCGCGTCGGCGGCGCTTTTACGAAATTCGTCTCGCGCAGGTAAATTGGCTCCAGTTTTTCACCGGCTACGAAATCGGTGCGTTGCGCGGCCCGTGTCGCGAGCATCGCCGCTTGCGGAAACAAATCCTTGCCAGACGGAAACCGACTCGTCGCCTCCGGGCCGATTAGAATTTCCCCGGCGGCGGCGCGTGATTCAATTTCCGCCACCGAGACAATTTTTAACGGCGCAATTTCCTTCAGCGCATCCGCCGAAATCTCAAATGTCGCCAGGTAAAATTCGCCGCGTTGTGCATCAATCACGACGTTCACGCGGCCGAATATTTTCTCCGCCTGCGCCTGCGCCGCCAGACATTCCGCGCTGCCGAGGCCGAGCAGCTTCACGCCGGTTGCCAGTTGCCAGCCCTGTGCGATGGCCAACGCCACGCGGATGCCCGTGTAAGAACCCGGCCCCAGCCCGACCGCCAGGCACCCGATTTCCGCGTGCCCGATGTTTGCCGCCGCTAGGACTCTTTCAATCATGCCAAACGCATGAGTCTCGCGCCCGCCGGCTTCGGAAGCCTCGGCCAGCACGCGACCGCCGCGCGCGAGCGCCACGCTCCGTTGCGACGAGGAAAATTCAAGCGCCAAAATCGTCATAAATAATTTTCCGGTCCGACTCGCTGATGATTTCAATTTTCACAAATATCATCCGCTGTTTTGCTTCTTTATTCTTCATTCTGAATTCTTCATTCATCATCCGCTCCGCCCATTCGATCACCGCCACGCCGTCCGGCGACAGGAATTCCTCAATGCCCGCCGACAAAATCTGCGCCGGCGTTTCCAGCCGGTATAAATCCAGGTGAAACAATTTAAGCTGACCGCCTCCGTATTCGTTCACCAGCGTGAACGTCGGCGAATGCACGCGTGCCGTCACGCCCAGCCCGCGCGCGAGACCTTTCACGAACTGCGTTTTGCCTGCGCCCAAATCGCCGGACAGCGCGAAGATAAATCCGGGTTGCGCCACGCGGCCAAATTTTTCGCCAAGCGCTTCCGTCTCCGCCGGACTGTGCGAAATAAATTCCATCAGGTCACGCGTAGCGGATGAACGAGGTGTAAACTTCCGGCGGAATGTCCAGCAGGCTGAAATCCTTGGACGAAACAAACAGCAGGCTTTGCTTGCCTTTGCCCAGCAGGGCGTGGTCGGAATTGAAGATTTGGTGTTCCAGCGTGCAGAACTTCCGGTTGTATTCCGCGATGCGGATTTTCACCGTGATGGTGTCGAACTCGCGGGCCTCGCGCACGAACTTGTGCTCGAAGGTCCGGGTCAGGATGTAGAACTTCGTCGTTTTCAGATCGAAATCCGGCATCGTGGCGTTGAAAAATAACTCACGGGTCTTGCCCACGAACATGGCATACATGCCGAAATAGACGTTGCCCACGGAATTGGTGTCGGCATAGGTGGCAATCATCGAATAGACGAACCACTTGCCCTCGAAGTGGCCGGCGAGCGCATGGGTATCCTGCGGGGCCTTGACCTCCGAACTCGTCACCGCCGTGGCCGCGCGGGTCATCGCGCGGATGGCGGGAATCTCGGCGGCTGCTTCCATGACTTCCCCGGCCTTCTCAGTGGCCACGCGCAGGAGGTCGGTGTTGAACACGAGCCAGAGACCATAAACCAGCGGCAGCAGCGAACCCAAAAACAGCAGCGGCGTCTGGCTGTTGAGGTAGCCGAAGGCAAAAATCACGATGGACATGCTGGCCATGGAGAACATGCGGATTTGCGGCAGCGGCTGATGTGAGTTCGGCACAAAACAGCGGGCGATTGCCAGCGCCGCATAGCCAACGAAGAACGAAGCGTAGGCGACCATGAAGTATTCCAGCTCCAGCTTGGCCCAAATCCCGCCCAGCGTGATGACGCCGATCAACATGAAGCTCGGGATCGGCGAGCCGATCATCTGCTTGGGGATGAGCGACACAAGCATGTTCTGGCTCTTTTCCACATTGCTGCCCAGAAACCATTTGAGCGCGATGTAGCCGCTATCCAGCGTGGTGAGCGCGCAGATTGACAGGAACGAAAAGTAAGCCAGCGGCATCCAGCCGGTGGTGGCCGAGTGGTTGATGAAATAACGCGTGATCAGGTCGTGGGCATATTTGAAACCGTCCAGCGCCACACTGGCGGACAGCGGTGCGCCATCCTTGTCCATCACCCATAACGCCAGGCAGCCGTGAAACAGCAACAGCAGGAAGAAAATTCCGCCGCCAAAGAAATAACTCAGGCGGATGGACGCATTCTCCCGGTGAATCTGGATGGCGCGTTGCCAGTGTTGGAGATCCAGCCACGGCCCCACCAGCAAGCCCACCGTCAGCGGAATCGCATAGCCGTAGATCGTCGGCCCAGTCCATTCCTTGGGAAACGGCGCGGACCAGGTGAAACTGGTTGGCAGAAACGGCTCCAAGCCGCATAGGATCACGCCGATGCAGCCGAGCATCAGCAAACCCAGCAGCGCATGGCTGTGTTTGATTTTCTCAATGCCAAATTCTTCTCCGAACAAACAGCCGGCCGCGAGGATCACAAAAACGATCAGGCATAAGTAAATTGCAAACAGGCCGCCCGACGCGAGCTGCAGCGGCACGAACAGATAGCGCACCAGCGCAAACACCGTGAGCGTGAGCGCCAGGATCTGGTAGAGATAGAAAATCAGCCGGAACGGCTTGGCGAACTTGTCAAAGAAAAGCGCCAGCGATTCGCGTCCGCCGTCATGGTTCCGGGCCACGATCTGCGTGAGAAAACCAAACAGCATCAGGCCCAGAGCGTTCGGAATGGCGAACAGCAACAACCCTTCCAGGCCGAACATGAAGGTCATCTGCACGCTGAAAAACAGACCCAGCCCCCACATCCAGGCCAGGGCCACGGAGTTTCCCCACAGCAATGCGTTCAGCCAGCGAAAATTCATAAAGTAATCTTGGTATTAATTCAATGTTCCGGCAATCGTTCTCCTGCAAAGTGGACGTAGCCCTGCGCGTTGAATTTGTGGGAGCCGCCTTTATCGCGGATCAAAATGCCGTCACCGGCGACGATTTTCCCGATGCAGCTTAATTTCACTTTCGGAAATTTTTTCTTCCAGCCGTCCAGCAGCTTCACCGCGTCCTTGCTGGCGGCCGTGAACAACAATTCAAAATCCTCGCCGTCCGTCAGCGCGGCGGCGAACGCGGGTTTGGCCGTGGAACTTTGCTTCGCGCGCAATTTGGCCGCGCGTGAAACCGGCACGGCGGATTTCAAAACCTCCGCGCCGCCGCCGCTCGCATTCAAAATGTGCCGCAGATCACCGGCGAGTCCGTCGCTCAAATCAATCATCGCGTGAATGGGAAAATGCTCCGCCAGCCAGCGCGCTTCGGCCAGGCGCGGCTCAAAATCCAGATGCTTTTCCGCCAGCGAGCCGCCGAGTTCGCCGGTCACAAAAATCGCGTCGCCGGTTTTTGCGCCGCTCCGTAAAATTTGTTTACCGCGCGGAACAGTTCCCAGCAACGAGATGGAAATCAAAATACGCTCAGGATTCGTCGTCGTCTCGCCACCGACAATGGCAACGCCGTGTTCGCGCGCCAGCGCATTCATTCCGTCATAAATTTTTGCGACGAATTCCGCGTCAAACTTTTCCGGCAGACCAATCGTCACCAGCGCGGCGGTCGGCGTGCCGGCCATCGCGGCGATGTCGCTCAAGCCGCGGGCGAGCGCCTTGCGCCCGATTTTTTCCGGCGGCGTCTCGCGCGTGAAATGAAAACCTTCAACCACCGCGTCCGTCTTGAACAAGATCAAATTGTCCGGCACGCCGAGATCCAGCACGGCGCAATCATCGCACGCGCCGGTCACGACGGATTTGTTCGACGGCAGCGCACGCGTCAGCTTGGCGATGAGTTCAAATTCGTTCATGCGTGGGCGGGACGGTTTTGCCAGAGCAGCACGGCGAGATTTGCCGCGTTGAACAGCGCGTGCGCGGTGATCGGCGCAAGCAGGTTGTCCGTCCGGTCGTAAAGCCATGTCAGCGCCAGCGCAAACACGAACAGCGGCACCAACGTCGGTGCGTTCAGATGAATCAGCGCGAAAAGAAAACTGACGCCGAACCACGCGAGTTTTGGAAAGCCGAGCTGTTTGACGAACGGAAACAGCATTCCGCGAAAAACAAATTCCTCCGCGACCGGTGCCAGCACGACCGCGAACACGCCGAGATAAACGGTCGTCCACACCGATTTTGCATCCGTCAGCAGTTTCACGGCAACCTGGTCATCGGGTGGGAAACCGAGTTTTTCCAGCGCGTGGATGGATGCATATTGCAGCAGCAGCACGACCGGCAAAACCACCACGATGAATCCGATCGCCATGAGCAGGGCGCGTTTTATTCCTAATCCGCGAAAACCGAAGGCTGCGGCCCAGCTGATTCCATGCTGTCGTAAGAAAAATGGAATCAGCAGCCATGTCGCGCCCTGGAAAGAAAGTGTGCCGGCCACGATATTGCCGAAGCTTTCATTGTGCCTGAAACCGTGAACGCCGAGCTTTTGCAGCGCGCCGGCGGCGAGCATGCCGTAAACTAGGCAGACGATTTGCGCGACGCACAACTGCATCACGACCTCGGTCCGCCACGGTTTTTCCGACAACATGATTCCAGTTTATCGCGGCGGCGCAGCCGAGACGATGCAAAATTAACTGTGAAGCCGTGGCAATCTCAAATCTCCATGACCTGCTTGTATTCCGGCACGATGACTTGGGCCTTCGGTTTCATCGCGCGCAAGGTTTCCGCGTGGGCGAGGCATTGCGTTTCTTCGCCATGGATGCAGACGATTTTCTTGATGTCGCCGGAAAGTTTCTGGACGTAATTCTTCAATTCATTTTTGTCCGCGTGGCCGGAATAGGTGTCGAGTGAAACGACTTTCGCACGCACATCGCAAGGTTCGCCGAAGATGTTCACCGGCGTTTTGCCGGCGGTGATCATGTTGCCGAGCGTGCCTTCGGCGCAGTAGCCGATGAACAAAACCAGATTGTTCGCATCACCGATATTGTTTTTCAAGTGATGCCGGATGCGGCCGCCTTCGCACATGCCGGACGCGCTGATGATGATCATCGACTCATGTCGGTCATTCAACTTTTTGGATTCCTCGGCGTTGCTGATGTAGGTGAGATTGCCCATGCCGAACGGATTTTCATTGTTGCACATCGTGTCGTGGATCGTGGGCCGCAGCGATTCGGGATGCTTGTTGTAAATGTCCGTCGCGTTCACGCTCAACGGGCTGTCCACGAAGATCGGCACGCGCGGCAACTTGCCGGCGCAGGTCAGCTCGTGCAGCACATAGACAATCTGCTGCGTGCGCCCGACAGAAAAAGCGGGGATGATGATTTTGCCGCGCTGCTTGAGCGTTTCGCCGACGAGCTTGCCGACCAGTTCGTCCGCGTCCGGGCGCTGCTCGTGCAGGCGCGCGGCGTAGGTGGATTCGATCTGGAGATAATCCACGTTCTCGACGGGAATCGGGTCGCGCAGCAGTTCGTCGCCGCCGCGGCCGATGTCACCGGTGAACAGCCAGCGAAATTTTCTGCCGTTCTCTTGAATGTCCAAAATCACCTGCGCCGAACCGAGAATGTGTCCGGCATCGCGGAAGGTGACGTTCACGCCGGGCACGGGCTGAAACGATGTTTCATAATCATGCGCGACGAGCTGCGACACGCATTTCTGGGCGTCGGGCGTGGTGTAAAGCGGCTCGACCGGCGGCTGATGTTTTTTGGCGCGGACTTTGGAAACGAAGATGGCGTCCTGTTCCTGAATGTGCGCGGAGTCGAGCAGCATGATGCCGCACAAATCGCGCGTGGCGGAGGTGCAATGGATCGGGCCGTCGTAATTTTTGCAGAGGCTCGGCAGTTTGCCCGCGTGGTCCAGATGCGAATGGCTCAAGACGACGGCGTCCACTTGCCGCGTGTCGAACGGCAGAACTTTATTGAGCAGCTCCGATTCCTGACGATGGCCCTGGAACAATCCGCATTCGAGCAGCAGTTTTTTGCCGTTGACCTCGATGAGATACATCGAGCCGGTGGTGGTGCGCGCTGCGCCAAAGAAGTGGATTTTCATGCGCGAAAAGAAAACGCGCCGGACGCGGAAAGTCGAGTCCAATCACCGCCGGTTTGCCACGCCGATTTGCCGGTAAAATTTCCAATGCGCCGGCGTCAACGCGACTCGCTGCGGATTTTGATTTGAATCGCACCGGGAATTTCACGCTCGCTCACCAGCACCAGATAGCCGCCGCCGCCCGCGCCCGACAGTTTCCAGCCCAGGGCTTGCGGGGCGTATTGCTTGATGGCGGCGCGCACGTCCGGCGTCATCATTTTGGGAAACAGCCGAACCTGTGTCTCAAACGAATGGCGGAACTGCCGGCCAAATCCCGCCAAGTCCATTTTCAAAATGGCCTGCCAGCAACCCTCCGCCGCCTGCGCCAGAGCGCGCACGTTGGCGGGCGTGATGCGCTCGCCGGAGCGGACGCGGAAGCCGTCGCGGCGCGGTCCAAGCGTGACGAAGTGCAAATGTTTTTCGAGCCAGCGCAGGATTTTCGGGTTGTTCACCGAAGTGATTTTTTCCGGCCAGAAACCACCGCGATAATCCAGCCGGTTCAGGCCGGGAAACACGATGCCGATGGGATCCTGCGAACCGGAAAATTCCGTGGTGCCGGGCGGGTTTTCGTAGCTGAACAGCAATTTGGCCAGCTTCTCCCGGTCACCGCCCGGCAGGTCGGTCTGCCATAAATCAATGGCGCGTTTGCGCGAACTGGTGGCCAGGCCGCTGCGCTCGTTGAATTCCATCGTCGGTTCCAGCGAAATGGTCAGCACCGGCCCGGCGCCGAATTTGGAAACAGACGGCTGGTCCAGCCAGCCGCCGGCAAGGTCAAGGCGGTAAGGAATGAGGCATTCCTTGCGCAGGCTGGTCGTAGATCGCACCGGCAGATTGGCGTGGGGAATCCGCTTGAGCACGACGTATTTGATTTTCAACTGCCGGCACAATTTCGCCTTGGCGGGGGAATTGCCGTCTTCGTTCACGACGAAAATGTCCGGCGCGACGCGTTTCAATTCCGCCAGGAAATCCAGGTGGCCCGAACCGCTGCCGATGTAGCAGGCCTTCGCGCACTTCAGCGCCTCGATCATGTATTTGCGTTCGTGCTGGGTGTTGACGGGAAAGCGGCCCTTCAAATCCTTGACAGTCTGGTCCGCGCCGACGCAGACATGGAGGTCGCCGTGGTCCGCCGCCGTTTTCAGAAAACAGACGTGGCCGCTGTGCAGCATGTCAAAGCAGCCGCTGACAAAAACTTTTTTCGGGCGCATATCGGTCGGGCCATCATCGCGAAATGCGTTTCCGCCGACAAATCAAATTTGCGTCCGCCTGGCTCACATCCGGTTCCACCAGATGGTGGTCGGCTTGGGCACGTCAATGGTCACGCGCTTTGCCGGGCTTTGCCGGGTGTAGAGAGAATAGCTCGTAGGCTTCAGGGAAAAATGGCCGGCGACGAGCCGGCGCAGGCGGTGATGCGTGACCCACACGGGTTTCAGCCGGCGCACCCAGCCCGGTGCCATGGCGATGGTCTCGGCCTTTTCGCGAATGGCGTTGGGTTTTTGGTTCATATTGTCGCCGGTGTCGGTGAAAACGGAAGTGAACGTGTCACACACCTTGATCGGCACCCGGTTTTTCATCAGCGCCAGCACCCAATGAAAATCGCCGAGGTCGCGCCATTGCCTGTCGAAATAAAAACCGTGTTCGTGGATGACGCGGCGGCGGATGAAGATGCCGGCGGTCAACGCCAGAAAACAAAACCACATGTGTTGCGGATGCGGCAGGAGCGACGGACGGTGGCAGATGTATTGGCCCTCCGCGTCGGTGACAATGCTGCCGGCCAAAGCGACTTCCGCTTTCGGATTTTGCTCAAAAAACTTTTCCACCGCCGCCAGCGCGCCGGGCAGGTATTGTTCGTCGCAGTTCAGATACGCGAGGATGTCGCCGGTCGCGCGCCGGTAGCCACGGTTCACTGCGTCATACATGCCGCTGTCTTTTTCGATGAAGGCCTGCACGCGCGGATCGTGCGGCAACCAGTCCTGCGTGCCGTCGTCCGAACACGCGTCCTGCACGATGTGCTCCAGCTCGACACCCTGCTGGTTGGCCACGGACGCGATGCACAGCTTCAGCCATGCGGAATTGCGGAAGCTCGGCGTGATGATCGAAAATTTCATCGGAATTTTGCCGGAATTCAAAAATTCACGATCCAGCTCACAAAAAAATCCAGCTTCCTGTTCGCGTCCACCACAACGACGTCGGCCGGGGCACGTCGAAAATCACCCGCCGATCCGGGCTTTGCATGGTGTAAACCGAATAGCTGGTCGGCTTGATCCGGAAATGTCCCGCCAACAGCCGGCGCAGGCGGTGATGCACAATCCACAGCGGCTTCAAGAATTTCACCCAGCCGGGAACCATGCTCATCGTCTTTTCCTTTTCAAGTTTGGCGCTGGGGCTTAAACACAGGTTGTCCCCCGTGTCCGCAAACACGGAGGTGAAATTGTCGCCCACCGCCATTCTCACGCCGGCTTTTTGCATCGCCGTCACCCAGTGCAAATCACCGACGACCCGCCAATTGGTGTCAAAATACAGGCCGCGTTCATGGATGACCGAGCGGCGGATGAAAACCGAACTGGTCAGCACCGAGAACCGTAGCCACGCATAATATTGGCTCGGAACCAGGGCGTGCCGATGACAGATGTATTTGCCGGTGCCGTCAGTCACAATGCCGCCGGCGAGCAGGACTTCGATTTTTGGATTTTGCTGGAAAAACTTTTCCACCGCTGCCAGCGCGCCAGGCAGGTATTGTTCGTCGCAATTCAGATACGCGAGGATGTCGCCGGTCGCTCGCCGGTAGCCGCGATTCACCGCGTCATACATGCCGCTGTCTTTTTCGATGAAGGCCTGCACGCGCGGATCGTGCGGCAGCCAGTCCTGCGTGCCGTCGTCCGAACAAGCATCCTGCACGATATGCTCCAGCTCGACGCCCGCCTGGTCGGCCACGGACGCAATGCACAGCTTGAGCCACGCGGAATTGCGGAAGCTCGGTGTGATGATCGAAAATTTCAGCCGGCGGCCACCCGGCAGCGAAGCCGCCTTAGCGTTATCCGCCGGTTTCATTCCGGCCAGGTTGGATGCATTCGTCACGGAGACAGGTTTTAGTTTTGCCGGTTCGGCCATCGAATTAGTTCGGTCAGACTGGTCAAACCGCTTCACGCTGTCAAACTTTGTCCGGCGGTTTGCGCCGGCGAGCCGGAAAATTTCTTGCCATCAACAAGGCAATCTCTAGGCTGGCAGCGAATTTCCGTCAATCTCCACATGAAAAGCATCACCAAAGTCTTCTGGTTTTTCGGTCGTTCCGGCGCGGGCAAAACCACGCTGGCGCTGCGCCTCCGCGCCGGCCTGCAAGATCGGAAGATTCCCGTGATTTATCTCGACGGGGACGAAATGCGCTCGGCGCTGTGTTCCGATCTGGGCTTCAAGTCGGAGGCGCGGCTGGAAAACCACCGGCGCATCGCCGAAATCGCCCGGCTGCTG
>Ga0182030_10022322_pt1 | contig 11785 bp, 6 predicted proteins | sample 812S3MmetaG_FD_121299 | JGI IMG/M metagenome (GOLD analysis project Ga0182030, IMG submission 121299) | Permafrost microbial communities from Stordalen Mire, Sweden - 812S3M metaG (Illumina Assembly) | ecosystem: Environmental > Terrestrial > Soil > Wetlands > Permafrost | place: Sweden... | reverse complement strand
TTAGGGGTGAAAAAGAGGCTTTGGAACGGGTGGAGGCGGCGAAAGATTGATTCTGGGCAAGTTGATGGAAATTGTTCATTCGGTGCGGCTTGCTCGGTTCTCCTGAAGGTGCAGCGGCGCAATAAAGACCAATGCGGGGATTCTTCGCTGCGCTCAGAATGACAACTTGCGGGGGCTTCGCCAGAATGACGACTCCTGGGGCTTCGCCAGAATGACGGCCCGTGTGGAAGTTGCGGGTAAAAAATTGATTCGGTGCGGCTTATTCAGTTGAGAAAGAACGGTGCAAGCGGGCGGTTTCCGCTCCGCTTGATGGAATTGATCCATACTTTAATTGTAGCAAGCGGAGCATAACTACTATGCCAACTTTTTAAATGAATTATGTGGTTTGGTTGGTGTGGTTTAGGGGGATTTTTGGGCGTCGAGGGGCTTGACAAGGGGATTTGCTGGGGTTTTTGAGGGTGGGGGAGCGAAAAAAATGGCCCGGGGCTAAAGCCCCTTGATTCTATGTGGGTTATTCAGGGGGCTGAAGCCCCCTGCTCCCTCCGGCAAAGCGGAGAACAGGCAACGGCAAGGGCAACAGCCAATACGGAGATTCTGGCTGCGCCAAAATGACGAGCTAATGCAGGCAACGGTAAGGATGACTTACTTGCGGGTGGAGGCGAGGCGCTTTTGGTGGTCGAGGAAGCGGCGGAGGCGGTCGAGGGAGCGGGCCTTGCCGAATACGATGAGGGATTCGAGCAGGGGTGGGGAGGCGGTCTTGCCGGTGAGGATGGCGCGCAGGAGCATGAAGTTGTCCTTGACGGACCAGTCCTTTTCGGCGCCGAGTTTTTTGAGCGCGGGATCGAGCTCTTCCTCGGTGAAAGGGGTGGCTTCGAGGAGGGCGAGCTGCTCGGCGGCGAAGGCGAGGGTCTCCTCCAGCGTGTGCTTCCTGGGGAGGAAGACCTCGGGCGGGGGCATGACGTCGTCCTTGAAGAAGAAGTCGGTCATCTCGCCGAACTGGGCGAGGGTTTCGATGCGGGTCTGGACGAGGGGTGCGATGCGGCGGAGGTGGTCGTCGGAGAAGAGGGTGGAGCGGAGGGCCTGGAAGAAGGCGTCGGGGGTGAGGGCGCGGAGGTACTCTCCGTTGAGCCACTTGAGCTTGGTGAGGTCGAAGACAGGGCCGCCAAGGGAGATGCGCTGGAAGTCGAATTTTTCGAGCATCTCTGGGAGGGAGAAGATGTCTCCCTGCTTGATGTTGATGCCCTTGGAGACGATCTCCTCTTCGGTGGGCTGGGCCATGCCTCCGCCCATGAGGCCGAGGAAGTTGAGCATGGCCTGGGGAAGGAAGCCGGATTCGCGGTAGTAGATGAGGGAGACGGGATTCTTGCGCTTGGAGATTTTGGATTTGTCGAGGTTGCGCAGGAGCGGCATGTGCCAGAAGCGCGGCAGGTCCCAGCCGAAGGCCTTGTAGAGGAGGACGTGTTTGGGTGTGGAGGAGATCCACTCCTCGGCGCGGATGACGTCGGTGATCTGCATGAGGTGGTCGTCTACGACGTTGGCGAGGTGATAGGTGGGGAAGCCGTCGGACTTGAGCAGAACCTGATCGTCGACGTTGTTGTGGGAGAAGGTGATGGAGCCGCGCAGTTCGTCGCGGAAGCTGGTCTCGCCCTCGACTGGAACTTTCAAGCGAACTACAGCCGGGCGGCCTTCAGCCTCGAATGCGGCGATCTGCGCGGGGGTGAGCTCGCGGTGCGCTCCGTTGTAACGCGGAGGGAGCTTGGCGGCGAGCTGCGACTTGCGCATGGCGTCGAGCTCTTCTGCGGTCTCGAAGCTGCGGTAGGCGTGGCCGGATGCGAGGAGGAGATTGACGTGGGCGCGGTAGATCTCGGTGCGCTCGGACTGGCGGTAGGGGCCGAAGGGGCCACCGACATCAGGGCCTTCGTCCCACTCCAGGCCGAGCCAGCGGAGGGAGTCGAAGATCATCTGTTCGGAGGTGGCGACGAAGCGGGCGCGGTCGGTGTCCTCGATGCGCAGGACAAACTTGCCGCCGCGCTGGCGGGCGTAGAGGAAGTTGAGCAGGCCGATGTATGCCGTGCCAACATGCGGGTCGCCGGTGGGGGAGGGTGCGATGCGGACGCGGATGGGAGCGGAATCGGAATTCGTGGGGATGGTCATAGTTGAGTCAACTGTTAATGGTAGCAGGGCGGAGGGCCGGCGCAGGTAGTAGTGCGGCCACCCTCCGGGCGATGCCCATGATAAGACAACTGATAGGCATCTGGTGAGAAGTGAATGCTCGTGCAAATTATCCAAAGAAGTGACTTGACAAGGGATAAGCAACTCGCCTAGCATCCCACACGCTTGTTAGCAAATCATTAATCTGGAAACGAGGAGACTATATGAGCACTGGTGCGTATCGCGCTTCCCTGTTGACTGGTATCTTACGAGGAATCTTCATACTAGCTTCGATTGTCTTCATCTGCAATATCTGCGCGTTTGCCCAGCTCTCAACCACATCCACAATTACCGGGACTGTTACGGATTCGTCAGGGGCCCTGGTGCCAGCGGCTACCATCACCATTACCAACGATGCAACCAAGGTCTCCCTACAGACCCACTCAAACGGCAGAGGTGTCTTTGTGGCGCCCGACCTGAACGTGGCGACCTACTCCGTCACCATTGCCAAGGCAGGTTTCAAGAACTACACCGTGACCGGCATTGAACTTCATCCCACAGAGACGGTCCAGATAAATGGTTCGCTCACGGTTGGCGCTGCCAGCGAGACCGTCACGGTGGCGGCAACCTCCACCGACGTGGAGCTGTCGTCTCCCGAGCTTTCGTCCTATATCTCCACCGAGCAGGTAAGCTCACTGCCCATGAATGGCCGCAACTTCGAGGGTGTGGCGGCGTTGGCACCGGGCGTTGTGAACTCCAGCCAAGGCTCGGCGCTAGGCACCGGCGGCCGCAACACCAGCAGCGTGCTGGTGATCAACGGCATGGCAACGTCCCGCACTTTCTATGCGCTGGACGGCGTATGGAACGAGAATACCGGCAACATGACCGCGAATTCGATCACCCCCAACCCCGACTCGCTGGCAGAAGTTCGCGTACTGCAGAACGACTTCTCCGCGCAGTATTCTTTGATGGGCTCGTCGGTGATTCTGGAGCAAACCAAGAGCGGCACGTCGAACTTTCACGGCACACTGTGGGAGTATTGGCGTAACAACGACCTGAACTCAAAGCCATACTACTCGACCTCCATCGCGCCCTACCATCAGAACATCTTCGGCTTCAACGTTGGCGGCCCACTATTCATTCCAAATCACTACAACACCAATCGTCAGAAGACCTTCTTCTTCTGGGACGAGTCGTATGTGGTTCTGCATGTGCCCAGCCAGAACACCAGCATAGTACCTACCGCACTTCAGATCGCCGGCTGCTTTGCCTCGCCGATCAAGGACCCGGTGTCGGGCGCACTTTTCTCGCAGTCTACAGGCGGCACATGTCCAGTCGGCGATTACGTGGTTCCAAGCAGTCGAATCAACACCAGCTCATCGGCGTACCTCACAGACCTCTATCCGGCGCCCAACTATCCAAACTCAGGGAGCGCCAACAATTACATCAACAACCAGCCGGTGACTACCTATCAGCGGGACGATGAGATCAAGGTCGATCACTTCTTCACCCCCAAGTACCACCTGCTGGCAGAGTACCTGCAGGAATACCAGAATTACTCGAATAATGTTGAGAGTCCAGGCACGACTCCGATCAGCTACGAGACGGACTTTACCCACAACAAGATCGCGCAGGTCGCGTTGACACAGACCCTGTCGCCGAACATGGTCAACACCACCAGCGTGGCCATGAATATCTACCTTCTGAACCTGGTACTGGAGGGGGTCACGGACATCAGCCAGCTTCCGGGTTTCAGTGAGACCCTCTTCTATCCCAACGCCTTGTATTCCACCCGCACACCTGTGGTGTCGTTTCCCAGCGGGACGGTGGCGTCGCAGGGCATCCAGGCGGCGCGGCCCATCCCCCACGCCTCCGATCTCGACGACACGATCACCGACAACTGGAGCTGGCTGAAGGGAAAGAACTACTTTACGGCGGGCATCACCTTCGTCTTCAACACCAAGCGCCAGGTTTCGGGCCAACAGACCAATGGGAGTTTCAACTTCAGCGGCAACTTCAGCAAGCCAGCCTCCGGCGCGGTGCAAGCGGACGACGCGCTCGCGGACATGGAGCTCGGCTATATAAACACCTTTGGCCAAGTCAGCAACGCGCCTCACGGCGATATGCATGCCTTCTCTTGGACGCCGTACTTCGAAGACCAGTACAAGTTCAATAAGAACCTGACCTTTACCCTGGGCCTGCGCATCTACCACCTGCCCCTGCCCTACGGCGTGCCCAACTCCGAGACCAACTTTGTACCCTCAGCCTACAATCCCACTCTGGCACCGACCGTGAACGAGGCCACCGGTGCCACCAACCTCCTGACCGGCACCGCCTACAGCAACGGCCTGCTGTACAACAGCGGCTTGGCGGGCGGCCTGCCGGTCAACTTCTCCAAAAACCACATCTGGTACTTCGCGCCGGACGCAGGCTTTGCCCTGGATGTCTTCGGCGATGGCAGGACCAGCCTGCGCGGCGGCTATGGTATTAGCTACACTCGCATCTTCACCAACCAGGACTGCTCTTTCAACTGCATTGCGAATCCGCCGGTCTTTACCAGCGAGAACCTGACCAGCCTCGTATTCCCATCCACCTCGACCTGGAGCATTGCTGGCGGCACGGGGGCGGTCGTATCCGTCCAATCGGTTACTATGGCGGACGCGAACATCCAGGCCTCGCCGGTTACCAGCTACTCGCTCGGCATCCAGCATCAGTTCCCCGCAAATATCACCGCCGCAATCGTTGGAGCGGGAAGCCGCATCCAGCATCAGGAGGCCAATCCCAACATTAACGTTCCGCCGTACTACAGCTCTGGCGGCGTGACCTACGATTTCAATCCGCTGATCAACAGCAATCCTGCAAACTCCAAGGCTGCCGGCGACAATCAGTATTATTGGGCGCCGTATCAGGGTTATGGCGGCATGACGGACTATATGACGCCACTCTGGCAGGAGTGGAACGGGCTGGAGGCCCAGATCAAGCATCCTGTGACGAAGTCGCTGAACGTCTCGGTGGCTTACACCTGGTCGCACAGCACAAGCAACAGCACCATCGACGTGCATAACTTCAACCGCTACCACGGCAACACATCGGGCTTGAACTATCCCGACTCGCTGAATATTACGCTGCTCTATAAACTGCCGTTCTTCCAGAACAGCGGCAATCAACTGGAAAAACTGACGATGGGCGGATGGAGCATCAATGACATCACAACCTTCCGCAGCGGAAATTCATTTGATCCGGGCCTGAGCGTAGCCTTGCAGGGCAATGCGTCCCGGCCGGACGTGGTTCCGGGTGTCTCGACCAACGGACCGAAGACCTGGAAGTACGGCTCAAGCCAGCAGTGGTTCAACACGTCAGCCTTCTCGTGCCCAGGAACAACAACAGGGGTCTCATGTGTCACTATGCCCGCGACGAGCTTCGGTCTCTATGGCAACGCCATGACTGGCATCATTCGCGGGCCGGGCCAGGAGATCTACAACATGGCCATCTTCAAGGAGTTCCACCTCACGGAGAATAACTACTTCGAGTTCCGCGCGGAGGCGTTCAATACCCTCAACCATACCAATCCCCAAAACCCGAATGCGACCCTGGGCAATGCGAACTACGGAAAGGTAACTGCTGCATACGATCCGCGCATCATGGAACTCGCGCTGCGGTATCGCTTCTAGAATGCGTTCCACTTCCATGACGGAGTAACATCGACAGTCACAATCCAACGGGGCATCTCTCAAATGAGGGTTGCCCCGTTGGCCGTTAAAGTTCCATGGCGAATTGGTGGAATGCGGAGTGATTCGTGGGGGTGGTCCTAGTTGAGTCAACTGTTAATGGTAGCAGGGCGGAGGGTGAGCTGGGCTAGTATGTAACCTCTATCTTGTGAGCGGGATGTAACGCACACGCACGGTGGAGTTGCTTCCTTGAACGAGTTCCAACCCCAGCCCATGCTGCATGTAACACAACCTCGGCTTAAGCTCTCTGCCGGAATGCCGATAGGAAGAGGTAGCAGGAGCGTTCCGGCACTGTCGCCGTGGAGTGCGGTCGCTTTGCGGGTGAATGGGCGATGGAACGAGTAGAACCATGAAGCTGGAAGCAAAATTAGGTTCGACCTACGGGATACTCATTCTTGCGATGCTGGCCACGTCAGCCGTGGCCTATCTACGCATGTCACAAGTGAACCGCATCACAGACAAGTTCATCTCCGAGCAGGTTCCAGTCGTATATAGTAACCGCGGTACACGGTTGTCATTGGGGAAGAGCGCGCGAGTGCTGGAAGAGTGGCTGCTCTACGGAGGGGACACCGCCGCCAACGCACAATACCGCGAACGGTACAACTTCCAACGGGCCGACACGGACAGACATATGGCGGAACTGAGCGATATGAACAACCGGTTCGACCTGGGCGGGGACAATGCCCGTATTCATGACATTGTGGCACGGACGACGCAGCTACATGAACTCCAGAACCATATTGCGGACCTGATTGAATCGCAGAAGCCCGCAGCGATCTCGGCTGCCCGCGATCTTACGCGGGGAGAGATGACTGATCGGGAGAATGTAATTTACCAGAGTCTGTACGATATGGTGGGTTACGAGAACAGCGTCGCGAACTCCGAAGCGCAGCAGGTGATTCGCGCCTCTCATGCGATGGTACTGACGCTTTGGATCACCACCCTGGTGAGTGCGATTCTGGGCGGCCTTTTTGCGATGATGATCGCGCGGCGCATCAGCCGCGGTCTGCGCAGCGTAGTGGGATGCGCCACCGCGATCGCCGAGGGCGATCTGACGGGGCCGCCGTTGATGATCAAGAGTGGCGACGAGGTGGGAATGCTGGCCGACGCCACGCAGATGATGCAGCGCAGCCTGCGCGATACGATCGGGGCGGTGGCGCGCACTGCCGCCAGCGTCACGGGCAATGCAGCCACCATCAGTGAGGCTGGCAGGGACATGCAGCGCAAGATGGACGAGCAGAACCAGCAGACCGAGCAGACTGTGACGGCGATGCATGAGATGAGCGCCTCGGTGACCGAGGTCTCTCGCCACGCCTCCAGCGCCGCCAAAAATGCGCGCGCGGCGGCGGAGACGGCGCGGCTGGGCGGCGCCATCGTGCGCGAGATGCTGGGCAGCATGAACTCGATCGCCGAGGCTGTGCGTTCGACCTCATCGACCATTCATCTGCTGGGGGAGGACTCGGAACGGATCAGCCGCATTGTGCATGTGATCGAGGAGATCGCGCGCAAGACCAACCTACTGGCGCTGAATGCAGCCATCGAGGCGGCGCGCGCCGGCGAACATGGCCGCGGGTTTGCCGTGGTCGCCAGCGAGGTGCGCGCCCTGGCAGAGAGCACCGCCGCGGCCACCAACGAGATCTCGCAGATGATCCACGGCATTCAGGTGAGGACCAACAAGGCGGTTGCCAGCATGAGCGAGGGCACCCAGATCGTTGCCGCCGGGGTGGTCACCACGGGAAGCGCCGGAGAGGCGCTGGATAAGATCATCGGCATGGTCGAGCAGGTGGACAGAATGATCGCCCAGATTGCCATCGCGTCGGAGCAGCAGAGCACGTCGGCCAGCAACTCGAGTTCGGCGCTGAACTCCATCTATCAACTGGGGAACGAGAACCTGCGAGCGATGAATCTCTCCGCGGCCGGAGCCGATGCCCTGCGCAACTCCGTGCTGGATCTGGAGCAGCAGATCGAACGCTTCCGGATCGACGAGGAGCCCGCCGTGGACGCCAGCCCCAAACCCATCCCCGAATTGCCTTTCGTCGCGCGAAAGATGTTTGCTGCATCGTAGTTCGCGCGCGGAGACAGCGGCTGGCAACGTTAGGAGGGCGGTTGGCCTTCGGACGATGCCCCACATCGCAGAATCGCGATATGCGGCAGTAGAAAAGCGTTAAAGTTCCATGGCGAATTGGTGGAATGCGGAGTGATTCGCGGCGGTGGGTTCGGCGGCGAGGGCGAGGATGAGGCGCTCCAGGACGAGGAGCTTGTTGGCGGGGGAGCTGCGGAGTTCGAGGTCGGCCTTGGCGACCAGGCGGAGGGCACGGGTGAGGTCGCGGCGGGATTTGTAGCGGCGGGCCTGGCGGATGAGGTCTTCGGCGGCAAACGGGGGCATGCGGAAGCCCTGCCAGAGGACGGCCCAGATGGCGCGCGAGTCGCGCACATTTTTTTCCAGGATGATGAGCATCTGGCGGAAGGTGCGAGCCAGCATGTAGAGGTGTCCGATGGCCGCGTCTTCGCCGCCGTCGGAGGCGTTGAGCAGGCCGTGGAGGAGAAGCAGCGCACGGGTGCGGTCGTGCTGGCTGATGGCGTCGGTGAGCTCGTAGAGAGAACGCTGCTTGGCGGCGAGGACGAGGGTCTCCACGTCGCCGAGGGTGATGTGGTTGCGGGCGATGGGGGCGGTGGGCGGCCGTGAATCCCACCCATCGCGATGAGACTGCGATGGATGGGGCACCCGAATTTGTAGTGTATCAACCGGCGCGGAGACGTAGAGGCAGAGCTTTTCGAGTTCACTGGCGACGAGCATCATGTCCGCGCCGAGGGCGTCTACGAGCTCGCGGGCGGCGTCGGGATCGAAGCGTATGCCGCGGGCTTCGGCCTCGGAGGTGACCCAGCGGATGGCGTCGACTTCAGCCACTCGGGCAAGTTCGACGAAGCCGCAGTTGTCGCCGAGGGTCTCGCGGATGCGGTCGTAGCGATCTTTATCCTGGTAGTCCATGCGGCGGAGGTCGGTGGGGATGCGGAGATGGTCGGCGACAAAGAGCAGGACGGCCTGGGGGTTGGGGCTGCGGAAGTAGGCGTCGATGGCGGCGAACTCGGCTTTTTTGGAGCCGCGGCCGTAGAGGAGCTTTAGGTTGCGGACGAAGATCACCTGAAAAGGCGCCATCAGCGATGGAGTCTGCGCGCAGTCGAGTATCTCGAAGATGGGGGTGTCGGCGAGGTCGAAGTCGTGAAGGGAGAAGTCGCGGGCCTCGATGGGCGCGAGCGCTGCGAGGATGCCGCGGCGGCAGCGCTGGTAGAGGAATGCCTCGTCGCCGATGAGGACGTAGCCGGGGCGGAGGGTTGCGGGCGAGGCGATCTCCGTGAGAAAGCGGTCCGTGGAAGCGAAGCTGCGGAGAGGTTGAGGAGACATGTCTGTTTGCGACCGCGATGCTGGGCCACATCTCTAGTGTGCGGCCTTGGCGGGCTTTCGCCAAGTAGCAAATAATGTTTGTTCCTAGTTGAACCGGCGTGGGCGGTTGGTTCGCAATGGGCGTGACTGGACCCGCGTCTGGGCTGGAGTGGCTCCGAGTCCTGACTGCTATACTCCTGCCATGATGAAGCATGAGGATATGGGCGTAAGCAGACCGGCGGAGACGCGTAGCTTCGGGGCGCGCGACTGGTTTATCGTCTTCCTGCTGGTTATGGCGTCCATTCAGTGTATTCGCGGCTGCTATTGTGTGAATTCGTCGTCGCTCGACTGGAGGACCTATGCTCATGGGACGGCGAAGCTGCCATACCAGGGACGCGTTGGGATGATCGGCGTACTGCGCTGGGCGGAGGGTTCTCCGCTGATGATTCGCGGCGCGGCGAAGCTGGACCGAATGGACGTGGGGCGGTATCCGGAGCCGATGACGGTGGAGAAGTTCACGTCACTGCTGGCGGCGATTTTATCGATGCTGCTGATGCTCGCGTTCATGATCCGCTTCAGCTTGCGGCATGGGTATCGGCCATGGTGGCTTCCGAGCGTGCTGATGCTTGCGATTTCATTCATCACGCTGTCGGTGCGCTGCGAGAGTATGGAGTGGACGCCGTACGATGTGCCTCAGGCGTTGCTCTTTGGAGTCGCGGTGTTGTGTGCGCTTGACCGGCAGTGGTACTTCGTTCTGCCACTGTTCATGGTCGACGTTCCGTGGCGCGAGACCTCGATATTCCTGATCGCCGTCTGCGTACCGCTGTTCTACACTTCGGAGGCAGTGGCCTGGAGGCAGTCCAGGGTGCGAACGATCCAGACTGCGCTGCTGGCGGTTGGGATGGGGACCTACTGGGCGCTGGTACGCCATGCGATTCAGGTACGGTACGCCCACAATGGGAATGATGCGTATATTCACTACTCGAATAACATTCATGCCCTGATGCTGCCACACCACTGGCCGCAGATGCTCGGCGCGGGCGGCTATTTTCTGGTCTTCATCGTTCTGGAGCGAAGTTTGGCGAGCCCGCGGCAACGATTAATTTTGTATAGCTTTCTGGTGTGCTTGCCGGTCATTCTGCTCTACGGCGTATGGGTGGAGTTGCGCATCTGGATCGAGTGGACCCTGCCATGGTCGGCGATTGCCGCCTCCGAGCTACAGAGTCATCTCCGCGCGGGGCCGGAGACTCCAAAGGGGTACGTTCTTTCGTAGTTGAACTAGAAGGACTCCAGCATATCGTCTACGAGGGCGTGGGCGAAGCTGCGGGCGAGACGGTTGACGGCAGCGGGGTCCTCGCGCAGAAAGCCGTTGAGGTCCTGCGTGGATTGATACTGCTCGCGGTAGCTGAGCGCGTCGTTCTGGTAGAGAACGCGGCCGTCGCGCGCGGTGAGGACGACCTTGACAGTGAGGGTAACCAGGTAACTGGAGGTCTCGCCGCTGGTGGAGTCGTAGGTGAGTGGGACCGAAGTCTGGGTGAGGATGGTGCCGCTGAGGACGGCATCGGCATCGGTCGAGTTGCTGGTGAGTACGCGGTAGCGGGTGCGCGTGTCCAACTCGCGGACGACGGCCTGGGTGAGCGCCATCTCGCTGTGGTAGGCCTGGGAATGAGTGGCGAAGACAGGCACAGCGATGGTGCGGACGCTGGCCGGAATGTGCGTGGCCGAGCCGGCGGTGTGGTAGCCGCAGCCGGAGAGCAAAAGCGCAAAGATCAGGGGGATCAGGCAGTAGAGACGGCGCGCCGTGGTGGGGGACAGGATGCGCATTCGAGGTGTTTCTATTGTCGCACCTGGAGGAGATTTAAAAACATGAGGCGGCGCGAAGGCCGCCTCATGTAATTTCGGAGATGGAATGGATCTATGCGGGGCTGGGTCGGCCTTCTCCGTAGCCTGGCTTGCGGCCCGCCTCGGGCTTGATGACCTTTTGTCCTTCGCCTGGGCCGGGGTCTGCGTAGGCCAGCGGCGACTTGAAGGGCGGCAGATCCTTGCCCTCGATGATGAGGTCGATCTCGGAGCGGTCGAGGGTCTCGCGTTCCAGCAGCGCGGCGGCCATGCGGTGCATGATGTCGGCGTTCTCCTCGAGTATCTGGTAGGCCGAGCGGTAGCCCTCGTCGACGAAGGCACGCACGGCCACGTCAATCTGCTTTGCGGTGTCGTCGGAGTAGTCGCGCATCTGTGCGATGTCGCGGCCCAGGAAGACCTCCTGCTCCTTCTTGCCGTAGGTGAGCGGGCCGAGGTCGCTCATGCCGTACTCGCAGACCATCTTGCGGGCAAGCTCGGTGGCACGAACGATGTCGTTGCCCGCGCCGGTGGTCTTGCGGTTCATGAATATCTCTTCGGCGCAGCGGCCACCCATCAGGATGGCGAGCTGGGTGTCCAGATAGTCCTTGGAGACGGTGTGCTTGTCCTCTTCGGGCAGGTGCATGGTGACGCCGAGGGCCATACCGCGCGGTATGATTGTGACCTT
>Ga0182030_10022320_pt1 | contig 11786 bp, 11 predicted proteins | sample 812S3MmetaG_FD_121299 | JGI IMG/M metagenome (GOLD analysis project Ga0182030, IMG submission 121299) | Permafrost microbial communities from Stordalen Mire, Sweden - 812S3M metaG (Illumina Assembly) | ecosystem: Environmental > Terrestrial > Soil > Wetlands > Permafrost | place: Sweden... | reverse complement strand
GGTGCTCGTCCTCGGGTAGGTTGGACAATTGTCTCCTCGTTGTAAAGTACCTTGTTATGGTTGCCTCAGGTGGGTTGCTACCGGTTTGGGTGACTTTAGTCATTTTGACTCTTCTATTCAAATTATCACGGTCGCAGGTGTATGCGGTACGCCTTAAAAGGGTCATGCTTTCGTCGTATTTGTCGATAGAGATTCTTCGGAGCTTCTTCAGGAACAATAGAAGTGTATCTGGGAGATCATCAAATAATTGTTTTTCAAGCTCTCCCCGATCTATATCGTCCCGTAAAATCAATGTAATCTTAGTGCTTGGGTGGTTGAGGGTCTCGTCAGGGTTATAGTATATGGGCCTTATCATACCCAGTCCGGAAAAGTCGCTGCCAGGCGGGTGTTCGAAGAAAAATGAAAATGGCCCGGAGTGGATGTAAGCTTTGGATGCAACCATAAACACAGACTTGAATCCGATTCCTTTCTCTCCAATGTAAGACTGTGAATCTGTTCTTCTCTTCGTGCTACCCGCAACTTTGCAAATGGATTCAACGTTTGCAACCGTGAAACCGTCTTCGTTATTTTCGACCACAATCTTGTCAGGATAAAGACTGAACTGTATGTATGGCTCTGCGTTGGATGCCTCACACTTTTTGTAGCAATTGTCTTCAGCATTTTGTATCAGTTCGGATACGAATCGAGCTTTGCTTTTGTGAAGATCCGTTATTAAACTACACCAAACATCAATGTCTTGATGTCTTGGAGAACAACAGTGAGGGTCGTGATAACGTACGTTCGCGTTGTGGCTCCCAGAGCAGTTTGCAGACTTTCAATCGCCTTCAGAGCGTTTGGTGGTGTCGCGTCGCGCTCACGATCCGAAAGCCACCCATACTCGTTCGCGATTCGTTCAAACAACTTTCGAGCCTCTGTTGGTGATGGCTCCATGGTGTTCGATGTTCAGCGTGATCCACCTTTGTAACATCCAAACCTTTGTACTGATCAAGCCGGGCTTCCGCAATAATTGATCCCAAATATGAAGCAGCTTGGGGTGGATGAAGCCTATCTTTTCAATATCGCGACGGTGGTGAATGACTGCGCCACCACATCATGCAGAGGGAGATTATTCCGCGAATCTCTGGCGGTTCAACCCGCAGCCCAATTAGTAAACCAAACTCTCGGGGCCAGAACACTCAGAAAGTCAGTCTTTCTATACAGCAATCCTAGAGATCATGAGACCCGTGCAGAAATGCCGTTGATCTGATAATGAAATGTCATGCAGTCCCAGCCGTTGTGTTGGCGCTCAAGCCCCCGACTAGCTCTTGGTTCATCCAACCATACTCTCCATACTTCGTATTCCGAAACAGGCGACACGCTACAACGTAAACCGGTTCAACGGCTCGCTGGCTGCGAATTGCTTCCAAGGAACTTTCGAGGAACGTGCACTGAACGGCAGCCACTTTCAAGCGACGAGTTTAGGAGGTTGCGGTTCCAATATACAAATAAACGATCGCTAAGTTACTTTAGCTTAAAAATATTTTATTTTTATCTTCACTTCTTGAAAATCATAACGGGTTTCCAAGCAATTATAGAAATTTGCAGAGTTGTCGCATATCAAAAACAGAGAGATATGGTATATTTTGACTTTGGGCCCCCATAACTCGAAAGGTAACCGGGTTTCAATGCTACACGCCTGCTACTGTTTTATCTCTGCTACCCGCAGACACCCAGCGTGAGCTCAAGGGCTGGCCATTGTGCTGGTCACATAAGCACCGTGTCTGGAAGTGCCAAGCTTCCTACGGGGGCTAAGACCTTCGCGATCCGTGCTTCCCACGTGATATGCTACATCGTTTCTTTCCCTGTGCTAGAACGAGTTAGAAGAATATTAGTAGCTTTTTATTAAATTACCAACTGCAGAAGTAGGGCCCTAAACTTATAGAAGCAGCACACGTAACCATAAGTTTTGCGCAGGCTCTGCTTAGCCTCTGATCAGTTACCCTCACCCTCGGCTCAGCTAGCTCACCTAAGCAGTCCCTGAGCAGTACCTACCAAACTAATGAGGCCAGAACAGGCTCTGCTCAGGCTCTGCTCAGGCTTGGCTCAGGTACGCTCAGGTACGCCCACCCTCGGCTCAGGGAAACTCAGGCTCTAATCAGGTACGCTCACCCTGAGCTCAGGTTAAAGCGGCCGCTGCTCAAGTCCGGAGACTAAAACAGAACTGGCGAACGTGGGATTAGAGTCCGACTTTCGTGGATATTGGTGCTGACCCAAATGCCTCGGCAGCTGCAAGTCTCAATTCATGCTATCCAGAGTACGTAATCTTCATGAAGTCTTGATCCAATAGTTTACGGAGCGATATGAGTCTCAATTCTAAATTCGGTGATGCTTGTCTGCGTCATCAGTCTCAATTTTTACTGAATTAAAGTTACTATCTCACTTTATGCCAGCTATGGATGAGTGCATCAAAAGCTGATATCAAATATCATGCAGGACTCCACTTTTTTACATCTATTACGCTGATAAATCCACAATCGCTCTATTTCGTGAATACTGGGATCTAACCGAGCCAGGCAACATCGGCTGGTTCACAGTGCATACGTTACTTGATTTGGCCATTCCCTCAGACCATCCCCCAGCTGAATGCGTAGAGACATTCTTCGGGGCAATTGGGCTCGTGATCTCTGATTTTAGGACATACCTAGATCAGACCGAGGCAAATACCCTTCTTCACCGGGCAATGGCTGCTTTTAATGATCGTCCTCCGGAACTCATGAACTCGATAATAGACGTAACAAGAGGCTTCATTGATACCCCACAGGAGCCAGGCGGATACACGGCGCTACACAACTCTGTAGCAGGTTGCTTGAACTCTGTCGGTCAATTAATTGAAAATGGCGCGGATCTCCATCCGATCGGCCAGGACGACTTTTATAGCTTTCGGAGCGAAACTCCTACATCGATAGCCATAATGTCATCTTTGCTTTCTTTAGGTGGAGGAAATTTCTGAAAGAAGCTGGGATAGACCTCAAAATATTTGTGCACAACGAAATAAAGGCAGGTGTGTTAGCTAAGGATGGTTGGGACGAAAAGACTATATTAAAGATTTTTAATCTCGAGTTTGGTCCCTCGTATGTGGGTCCGAATGATAACTGCGACACGTGTGGCGAATGTTTTCTCTACAAAAGCTGTGTAGTAGAGCCTCGGTGGTATAATTTCATAGAAAATATTAAAATCGGTAGCTATAGAGGTTCGGAGGGGGTGGTTGAGGAGCCGACAAGTGACTCAAATAGACGACTAACAGAGGAAAGTATAGTTGTGGAAAATAACAAGAGCTTCGACAATAGGAGTAACAGATGTTGTCAAAGAGAAAACAAGGAGGAGACGTATCAGGTACAAGCCGAGAGCTTGGAAAGTGTCAGAAATGTTGGAGGACAGAATGACTTTTGGCAAAATGAGGCGTCGGAGAACGAGGAGTCGGATATTAAGTTGTGCTGGTACTGTTGGTATAACAATGTGAACGTTAGCTTGGACGATAAAACCACGGAAGAGCTATCTGATGATGAAGAGCTGTCGGATTATGAGGACTCACCGCTCTTGTTATCCCTCTAAATAGGATATCAAAATGCGAATGGAGGTATTTCATACCCTTACGTAGACGACAAAAACGTTCGATAACAAGGGCACAGAATAGTGCTAATTTAGACTCTTCCTTACCCAAGAGCGTCTGGATCTGGCAAGAGAGAATCACTTATAGTCTTCCTGCCTGTAGACATCTGATATGAGAAAAGGTTGGAACACGGCGTTTAGACTTGACTTTCTGGACTAACTTGATGAGCTAGCTAGCTGAAGGGTAGTAGTAATAGGGCAAAAGTTACGCTTTTATCTTTTTCTTCCATCATTGTTATGCGACCTCCCGCCACACCAAGCCATGCAGCCCCGCTCCCAGGCAGCCTCATATCACGTCACAACTACATCAGATGCAAAGACTTTGCTTCCGGGAGGGTAGATGGCGTGGGGAGCAGTGGAGCCACGCTGCCACTCCACATTCCCATCCCCTACCTACCGCACAGGTATCACCTGTCAGTCTTTAATGATTATAGTAATAAGAGTACCTCAGTACTGTTTAAAGAGCTTTTTTATGCTTTATTAGTATCATAAAGACTTAAATTTATTCGCAATCACATGGCACCGATTCACGGAGGAGGGAGAAGGTAGAAGAGCAGGGTTTTGGCAGGACAGCGAACCCAGAGAAGCCTCTGATTGGCCAGATTGAGGATCGCCAGGCTGCCAACTCAGCTCTATTCAGAGGCTAACGAAGGTAAGTACATGAGGGTGCTGAATTAGTGGTAAAGGAAGGTTTAGATGTGAAGAGAAAATCGCTCCTAGAGTACTGTGATAGGGAAAAGTGCTTGAAATAGGGCGAGAACATGGGGACCGCGGCGGGTAAGATCTTGATTCTGAATTGGTGCGATAGAGAGCAGATGATAATGATAATGATGATGATAATGCTCAGAAGAATCAGAGGTTGAGATTCCATAGAAATGGGCCGCTGTTTGCCTGTCGGATACATGCAGTGATGCTGCATAAAACACCTCAGAATTTATTACGAGAAAATGTTAGATCAGACTAAGTATGACAAGCTAAAAAACCGAGAGGTAGAATCATATAAAGAGATACTCGGGGTACTTAGGAGCTACTTAGGCTACTCAGGTGAGCTAAGGGTGAGCTGAGGGCCTGAGCAAGAGCGGCAAGCTTACTAACCCCATATGGCACTCAAGTAAGAGAAAATTGATTCATGATAACCCGTGAGACAAGTACTTTCATTATTATCATCGCTGCCATATTCTCTATTGCTGCCATCAAATAAATTATTATCATTGTGACTACTAGTTCCATCAAACTTATAGCCACAACTACTGATGAAAGAAAGAAGTCCCACAGCACACACTACCGTATGTTTTAAACCCTAACGAGTAAATATGTAATATCGTCCATGCAGAATTAAGCCCCCCTGTAAGTTGTTCTGATCCATGAGTGCTCCCAGGTAGCAGTACACAGATGGTCCCAGCGAGGTTAGAATACCTTTGGAGATAGTTATAAAGCTGATTCACTAGAATAACATCACCGTTAGGTGAGCTTTCAAAGTTGGAAAGCCTCAAATATACCGCAAGGAAGGGTAGCCGATGGAGCATATATATATAAAAGAGACCAAGCCTCAATTTCGCACACATCAAATACACCAAGAAATTCTGGGCTGTCAAAGAAAGCAACACTCTTCATTGGCTTACCTTACTTGGAATACTAGTTGTTGAGATACATTAAAATAACCTGGATCGGGGCAAAATAATCCGAGGAATGCTATTTGTGAATAGTTGAATTCGATACCACTATCAATTAGGTACTACACTGCTATCGCCTACCTACTACTTTAATGACTACCAACCAGCCATACTCACCCTCCTTCAGATAAATCCAAAGGTCTCCTAGGTAATAAACCTGACAGTCGTCCACTCCCCTCTCCCCACTTCTTAGCTCCTTAGCTCTATCTTCAACGAAAATATTCCAATTATACAGTTTAACGAGCTGCATGCTTGTATTGTTTGTTTTAAAGAAAATTCCTGCTATTGAGGTCGATATGTATACTTTATACATAATCTAGCGAGGGGTGAACTGAAATTATTAGGTATCGAGATATGATGATGAGAGGGTGAGATAAGGTATTGAGATAGAGAGGGTTATAGAGATTGTGTTTTGTGGATATAGACATCTTCCAGCTGGTGCGGTAACATAGGGGTCCCGGGGGGTAGGAGGTAGAATATATATATATTGGAAAATATGGTGGGGCTTAAGTATATTGGGTAGATTGAAAGAGGTGGTGTTGATTTGGTAAAGTTATAGCTGTGAGTATTGCTGTTATTGATTGTACTGTTGTTGTAATGGCTACTGTTGTCAAGTTCCTGTCTCTTGGCAAGAAGTGGGGTTATGGAGATGTTCATTTGAGATCATACTTAATATCGCTATTATTTATTACTTTCTGAGACAGGTGTGGCTCTTTAAAACGATACTAAACCCCATGCCTCAGTGAATAAGGTTTCAAAAATCAACCGAAGCGTTTCAAATTGCAGAAGGTAGGTATTTTATATCAAATAGATCATCCGATTTCAATTTCCTGCTTGATTTCGGACCAACAATGCTAAATCGAGTCACATTAGGGTGTGATCCGTGAACTAAAAAGAAATTAGAAAAACTCCATCAAAAATATTCACCCTCTATCCATCGTTTGTAAATAACCTTTCCTAACTCCCAATGCGCCACGCTCTTCGGATGCATGGTCTTCGTAATCCACCACGGATAGACCCTTGTACCCACCTTCCCATCCCCAGTACCATCCAAAGCTGGCTCCCAACCCTTCTCTAAATTCCGCTTCCATTCACACAACGCTTCCCTCTCCCTCCTCTCTACTTTGCTCATGCCTACCATTATACCCCTGTCGCAATCTTCCTCCGCCAACTCGTGTAAATCAACCATTCCCCCGCCTCCCAACTCCTGGCCATTAGAAATAACACTCCCATTCTTCCCCGGGTCAGGATCAGGAGCCGGGAGTAAATCCTCACCATAAATGGTGAAGAACCACGCGTCTCCCCACAGCGCTGGCCCTCCTTTCTCGTCCAGCTCACAGAAACGGTGACCTTCGAGAAGCACATCCCAATCCTCGAAAAATATCATTTTCGTGTCGTTGTTGAAAATCAAGTTGAGTTGCACGATACTCACTGCTATCTTAATCACCAAATTGAGGTCCGTGACCATATTGTTAATCCTCCTCCTAAACTCTCTCGTCAAATACCTGCCATAAAAAATATATTTGTTGTCGCAGATTTCCGTCTTCTCGTTGAAAAACCGCGAATAAGACGTAACAACGAGTTTGAAATCTGGATTCCTGGCCGTTTTGAGAATTTGCGTGTAAGTGTCGATTAACTGGTGGAGGAGAAAGGGGGAGGAGAGGAGGGATTCGGTGTAGTTTAGATGGGAGGAGCAGGCTGGACGGTCGAACATGATACAGTCGGCTACAATGTCTGCAAAGCCGACGTCGTTGCCTCCAATACTCAGTGTTCCCCATCCCGGTCCTTGGTTGGCTTCCGCTTCTGGCTCTGGGGCTTGGACATGGGAATTGGAAGATGGGGATACAGGATTGGATGTATTGGTGGAGGTCCCATTCTCGACCGATTCCATGAGTTCAAGCTGACTCGTCCTATTATTCCATCCTTGACTCACAATATCACTCATACTAGCGCCCGTACATCCCAAATGGTACACCGTCATGTTTTCCCCTCCATCCTTACCCCAATCCTCTTTGAAACATGGGTTTGAAGAGGAGTTGAAAAGGTCCAAAACGACATAAGGATAAGCACCAGCGCACTTCAAACACGTGCCCCGTGTGTCGAAGGAATCTTTCACCCAGCCACAGTTGGCGCCTATGCCCGCGGAGAAGGAATCACCGAGGGCGTAGAAGGAGGGGGAAGGGGGGAAATTGTTTGGGCATGGCGGTGGGGGTGGAGAAAGGGGAGTGGAGAGGATGAGTTGGTTCATTTTATGGGTGAGATGACGTGGTAACGCGACGGGGTAAATGATCAAGGGCTGAGTCGAACGGAATGAGAGCTGGAGTGATTGATGCCTTGGGCGATGGCGATGGCCGTTGAAAGAGAGAGAGGACGCATTACATTTGGATGATGCTTGATATTTGGGAGCCCGATGAGTGCTGTGACGGAATGAATATTTTTGAGAGGATGGAGGTTGATGTCTGCATGTGGTGTATTTACGTACACACGTGGACTCGTGGAGGCAGACTGCAGGGGTTCAGGGTGGAGCCTAGTGCATTCCGCCAATGGAGTGGGGTCTTGGCATTGCTCAGCTCACATGATCTGTTCTCATGAACGCAGTGGGTGAAGTAAATCCTCCATGACTATTTTGTACATATATTATGATGACTATCTCGTACATATATATATGACGATTGAAATCATCCAGCTCTAATTATTTATTCATAACATTTTCAACCAATTTTCATTTCAGTTTCCTCTCTTCCGATCCTCCTCCTCGTTCTTGGGAACGCTCACAAACTTTGGCACCGTCACTGAGTTCAGGTTGCGGAATGCCTATCATCACAAATATTAGCCTTGTCGCCTCCTCATGAATAAACCTTCATCCCCTCCAATTCATCTCTCAGCCAACTTATCCAACCCGTACAATATCACTGGCCCCAAAAACAAAAGATCCCAAACCCCCATCAATCCAACCAAGTAAAACCGAAAGGAAATTGGAGAGCAGCTTACTTTCGCAAATGGACCTTCGGGAATATTGTCATTCCACCTATCCTGAACCTCGATAATCCTCCCCTCGCCATTCGTAAATATCTTCACCACACTCTCAATCGTTTGCTCGCTGCCAATACCCTTAATCTTATATCTCGTCTTCAAATCCATGGTAATTGGGTTGCCGGAGCTGGTGACTTCGTGATGGAGTCGCTCCTGCATGACGATTCGTTAGTTGGGGGATGGATATCAGGGATCAGATGATGAGGGAAGGGGGAGGGAACGTACGATCTCTGAAAATGCAGTCTGCAAGCCATACCATTGCGGCTCAAACTGTTCCCTCCCCTCAGCTTTGGTGATATTGTCTTGGAATTTCGCGTCATCCTGAAGTCGTGGTTAGTTCAGACTTTGTTCTTTTGTGGAAATAGAAGACTCACAGTCCATAATTGCAGTTTCTTTAACGATGGGCGGCCTGCAAATAACTACCCCAGTATTAGTCCAATATCCTCACCCAGCTTCTATCGAAACACATTGTTATCGAGAAATGAAACGTACATCCAAAACGCTCCCCACCAAAACTTTCTGCCCCTCGCTCAAGCTGACTCCACTCGCAGTCTTGATATTCGCATTCTCAATCCCCAATTCTGCATTTTTTGTGCTATGCTGAGTGCTGTTCAACACATCCTCCTGAACATTATTTTGTTTCTGAATTTTCGCTGTTTCAGATTCCGCGCCTGGCTGACCAGTGTTGGACTGGAAGGTCGAGGATGTGGAAGACATCTTTGCTGTTTTGATTGGAGGATAGATGGATGGTATGCGGAGTCTGAATATGGGAATTGGCTTAATGGATTTGGTGAGGTAGAGTGAGGAACGCATTTAGGGAGGAGAGGAGAGGGGAGGATGAGAAGAGGGAATATATATATGGGGTGGGTTTGGAGGGATACTGAATGGGTCGCGTCACGACTTGGGGAACAAAGCGTTGACATCACCACTTGACGCGGGCGTGAGGAGCTAAATCATGTGATCGTGTCACTCAAGTCCGCCTCTGCCGATCGTCGCAGGATCCTAGAGAGCGGGCCGTTCCTTGCACCAATAGAGAAACGAGGTACTTTAATCAGGGATTTCTTGTTGAAATCACAGCAATTCGATACGGAGGAATGACAAACCTATCTTGAAAGATTGTGAACAAGGAAAGATCACAATTCAGGAGATTATGGTCTTCAACTCGAAGACCAACAGATGCGACATTTGATTCTAGACTAGAATCATCTCATCTACATGCACAACACCGATTCTCGTGATCATAAATGCCGCTCATTCGTTCCAATATAGGCTCTGAACGCCATCGCAGCTCCCAGCCAGATACCACCCATCCATACCCATCTAGAAAGTAAGAAAACCCAGGGTCTGCGCTTACAGCCGCGAAAGAACCCTTCCCCCCTCGCTCCTCCTCATCAACACATCTTATACTCGCAAGATCCCTCTGCGGTTCTCGTAGGATCTTCCGTCTTTAGACGATAAGAAATCTTCACGTCTAGATCACGCTTGTTCTTCTCATTTGGCTTGTTCTCTAATACACCGGCGATTTGTTCTCCTTGTTGTACGGTGAGTACTTCTCGGAGGTAGAAGACAGTTTGCTTCCAGTGAGTATATTTTGTATGGGGACCGGTGGAGAAACGGATGGTTTTGTGACAGGCGGTGAAGTCGATGTCAAACCAGGCGATTAATGCATGGACGAAGTCGTCACGGCGGCAGTCAAGGACGAAGGGAGAGGAGAAGGCGAGGTCGGCGGTAGTACAAGTGTAGAGATCGAGGGTAAGAACTGCAGTAGGATCGGTGACAACAGCCTTGATTTCGACGGTATCAACGAGAGGTTCCGTGAGGGCGGTGTGCTTGAGAGGCGAGTAATCGAAACCGTAGACGTTATCCCAGACTGCATCATTAGCGAGGAGTTCAGTAATCATGGGAGGGTAACCTACAGCCAATCTTCTCATCCTTGTACTCGCCATCCTCAATACCAGCCATGAAGATCGTAGCCTTATCAGGGAAGATCAGACCATTTGGCGCAAGATACTTGTCTCTCGCATACAACACCGTATCCAGCATGGACTCATACAATAAGAAGTAACCCATCCACTCCGAGATTATAATGTCGACCTTAGGGAAAGGCAATTCGACTTCCTCCATCTTGCCTTGTAGAAGTGTGATCTTATCGGACATTCCATTGACTTCGACGATTTCGCGGGCCTTCTCGATGATCGTAGACATGTCGACCCCAATAACATGCTTAGCTCCTGCTTTAACAGCGAACCTGGGAGGTCAGAAGGGTATATGAACGGGGAAAGACCAACGTACATGGACAGGATTGAGGTACCGCAACCAACATCAAGAACGATCTTGTCTTTGAAGAGATGCTTGTTTTGTACAATGGCATTCATGTATGATCGTGTCCGAACCTCATCTTTCTACTCTAGTTAGCGGGATCTTGACGGCTGGAAGCATAGCTGCAGGTACACACCAACATTTCTTCATGGATGCCTTCAGTAATATTAGCATTTTCTACGGATCCTCGCATCTTTATCGAACGTACCATGGTGGTTATAGCTATTCAAAAGTCAATAATTGCTCGAATTTAATATTGCGCGAGCCTCACCTGTTGAAGTAATGGACTTCAGAGTGTTCCATTCCCTTCATCTTATCGTCCGCCATGATTGCGAGAAAGGATCCGAGTCGCACAAAGGAGGATATAAGGCAAAGAAGTAAAGAGTGTATTTGGGGAGAGTGTTGATCGCGGCGTGGAGAAAGGCGCGGTAAATTCAGGGACTTCCTCGAGCCGCAAAATTATGTGGCAGAATAATTCTAAAAGGCGGTGGGAGAAATTAGGTACTTTTGAGGGCAACTTTATGCGGGATTTTACAGCGGCGACACTCTTGAGCTTCACAGTCTGACGAGCGAGATTGAAATTGAAAATTTGGATGCATAGGAATGGCGGATGCAATTAAAAAAAAAAAAAAATTACACTCAAGGGGTAGTGGCAGTCATAACAAATCGTCAAGAAGAACACGATGTGTGATCCTTCCTTTTGAAGTTGATTATAATGGTCACGTGAGCATATCCAAACTTGGTTGCCCTTCTTTAAAGTCCTTTGAACTCATGAAATCTTAGTTGGGTGCATAAGACTATTTAGGCACAATTCAATGAATTTTAAAGACTCAGTTCGGTTCAATTTACGCATCACTTGAATCATTCAAAAATCCAAAAATTGAAGTCGATCACCGAGATCTTAGCGGCTCGCCTAAAAAAATCCACACCCCAAAAAAATAATTAATTCACTCTGCGTCACTTTAACGCATCACACCAACAAGTTCTCGGATTTCGCAACTTCTCCCATCTCTATCAACGCCCACCTCATCTTCGACCTCTTCTTCAACCAACCACCACAACCATCATCACGTGTATCTTGAATCTATCCAGGGTACACTTGCTATTCTATTG
>Ga0182030_10022318_pt1 | contig 11787 bp, 9 predicted proteins | sample 812S3MmetaG_FD_121299 | JGI IMG/M metagenome (GOLD analysis project Ga0182030, IMG submission 121299) | Permafrost microbial communities from Stordalen Mire, Sweden - 812S3M metaG (Illumina Assembly) | ecosystem: Environmental > Terrestrial > Soil > Wetlands > Permafrost | place: Sweden... | reverse complement strand
CGATGATGTTGTGGGAAGAGGGACGTTTTCTGCTGAGCGACCCAGTGGGCAAATTCCTTCCCGAGCTGAGCGCCCTGAAAGTTGCCCTGACCCGCGGCGCGGAAATCGACCTGGTGGACGCTGAGCGGCCCATCACCATTCAGGATCTGCTGCGTCATACCTCAGGTCTAACCTATGAGTTTCGCGGCAACGGTCCGGTGCACAAGAAATATATGGCTGAGAAGATTTACAGCCGTAGTCAGAGCAACGCCGATCAAGTCGCCACTTTGGGCAAGCTGCCGCTGGTGCATCAACCGGGCACGAAGTGGGAGTACAGTCGCTCCACCGATGTGCTCGGCCGTCTCATCGAGGTCTTGTCGGGGCTGACGTTGGGAGAGTATTTGCAGCAGCACATTCTCGCGCCGCTCGGCATGGTCGATACGGCGTTTCACGTACCTGAGCAGAGCCACGCGCGTCTCGCAGAAGCCTTTGCCAAGGATCCTGACACCGGCTCGGGCGTGCAATTGATTAGTGTCCGCGATGCGCCGAAATTCGAGTCGGGCGGCGGCGGCCTGGTCTCAACGGCCGGCGACTACGCGCGTTTTCTGCAGATGATGTTGAATCGCGGCAGGCTAGACGGCTTGCGGCTGCTGAGCCGCAAGACGATCGAACTCATGACGGCCGATCATCTGGGTCCGATCACCGGTGCCCCGGACCTGCTGCTGCCGGGCTACGGATTCGGCTTGGGGTTCGCGGTACGGCTGCAGCCGGGCATTTCTGCGGTTCCAGGGTCTGTCGGCCAGTATTTCTGGGGCGGCCTCGCCGGCACGACTTTTTGGGTCGATCCCGCGGAGGAGCTGTTCGCTATCATGCTCATCCAGGGGCCGGGCCAGCGCGACTACTTCCGCACATTGTTTCGGGATATGGTTTACGCCGCATTTGATGATTGAGTCGTCAACGCCGCCTTGGTTTCAGGTGCCGGTGCCGCGGGCGCCGTGAACTGCTCGGTCTCGGTGCTGCCGGCCATCGCGACAGTGGAGTTCTTGGCGCTGATGGCGGTCTGCACGGCGTCGAAATAGCCTGTGCCGACAAATGCCTGATGCTTCGTGGCGCGATAGCCGGACGCTTCCTGACCGAACTCGCGCTGCTGCAATTGCGAATAGCCCAGCATGCCGTCCGCGCTGTAGGCCGCGGCCAATTCAAACATCGACAGGTTCAATGCATGCCATCCGGCAAGGGTGATGAACTGGAAGCGATAGCCGAGCGCAGCCAATTCCTCGCGCCACTTTTTCATCGCCGAGGCATTCAGCTTTGCCGCCCAGTTAAACGACGGCGAGCAGTTATAGGCCAGTAATTTGCCAGGGAATTTGGCGTGAATGGCGGCGGCAAAGCGCTGTGCCTCGTTCATATCGGGCTTGGAGGTCTCACACCAGATGAGATCGCAGTAAGGCGCATAGGCCAGGCCGCGCGCGATCGCCTGCTCGATGCCGGCCTTCACGTAGAAAAACCCTTCGCTGGATCGCTCGCCGGTCAGAAACGGTTTGTCGCGCGGATCATGATCGGTCAGCAGCAGGTCGGCCGCGTCCGCGTCGGTGCGCGCGATGATCACGATGGGCACTCCCATGACGTCGGCCGCGAGACGCGCGGCGACCAACTTGTTGATGGCCTCGGCGGTTGATACCAGCACCTTCCCGCCCAAGTGGCCGCATTTCTTCGCCGACGACAGTTGATCTTCAAAATGCACGCCGGCGGCGCCGGCGCGTATCAGCGCCTTGGTCAGCTCGAAGGCGTTGAGGTTGCCGCCGAAACCCGCTTCCGCATCGGCAACGATGGGGGCCAGCCAATCGATATTGGGCTTGCCCTCGAGATGGTGAATCTGGTCCGTGCGCAGCAATGCATTATTGATGCGCTCGACCATTTTCGGCACCGAGTCGACCGGGTACAGGCTCTGGTCCGGGTAGACCTCCCCAGCGCTATTGGCATCGCCGGCAACCTGCCATCCCGAGCAATAGATGGCTTTTAAGCCTGCCTGCACCGTTTGAATGGCTTGGTTGCCCGTCATGCAGCCCAAGCCCGCTACAACCGGTTCGCTGTGCAGCAGCCGCCAGAATTTTTCGGCGCCCAAGCGCGCCAGCGAATATTCGATTTTCACCGAGCCGCGCAGGCGAGCCGCGTCGGCCTCGCTGTAGGGGCGCTCTACGCCATGCCATCGGTCGGTCAACTGTGCGTTCAAGTCAATTCTCCTAAGTCGAAGTCGAGCTTGCCAATACGGATGCGGCGAGCATAGAGTGCTAACGAGCAGATTTACACATTAGAAATTTCACAGTGTGAATTTCACAGGACGGCGATGGCAGGACTGATCCGGCAGGGGCATTTTCTCGGCGCAAAGCTGCGCTCGCTGCGCAAGCGCAACGGTTTGACCCTCGATGAACTGTCGGCGCGCTGCGTCCAGGTGGACGCGGGCGGCGCGCCGTCGGTGTCCTACTTAAGCATGGTGGAAACCGGCAAGCGCATGCCCTCCGCGGAAATGTTGGGAATGTTGGCGGGAATCTTCAGCAAGGATGCGCGCTGGTTCTTGGATGAGAATACGAACGTGGAAGCCGTGCCGGCGCCGCGCCAGCGCGGCGGCCTCGAGGCCATGCCCCTCGAGCCGGCATTCTTGTTTTCGCATGAGTTGCTGCAGAACGCGTTGCCCGAACTTCTGTCCCAGACCGGCACGACGGGCGGGCAATTCGCGCAGCTACTGATACGAGTGTGGCAGGAGACCCGGCATAATAATTTTCCCGACATAGAGCGCGCGGCAGAGGAGTGCGGCAAGCGGCAAATGCCGCTCACCCTGGATGCAGTCATGAGCATCTGCAAGCGGCATGCCCTGGAGATCAAATGGTTCGATGGCGATGGGCGCAAGCCCAGCGGCGCATTGGTGCGCTCCCGGTTCGAGGCGCCAGGAACCGTGTTGATCAACAAGCGTCTGCGGCGGCAGGAAGAACGGCTGAAATACGAGTTGGCGTTCTTCGTGGGCCATAAAATTCTTCACAATGGCGATGGGATGATATCGCCGCACAGCGCTGTTCAATCCGGCGATGCCGAATCGCCGGGCTCGGTCGGCGGTATGGGCGCGCAGGATGTGCTGCACGCCTGGCGTGATTTTGAGTGCAGCTTTTTCGCAGGCGCGCTTTTGTGCCCGCGCGTGCCGTTTCGGCGTTTTTTGATTCGCGAAGCTCACAGCGTAGGCGCGTGCCGCAAAGTCGGCGTGACGCCCGCGCTGGTCATGCGGCGTATGACCGCGGTGTCCCCCTATCGGCACTGGCACTTTTTCGATGCGTATCCGCCCGGCTACCTGCGCGCCGTTTATCGCGGCAACGGCATCCCGCTGCCGTGGGGCAACATGAGTTTGGTATCCGACCCGTGCCCGCGGTGGGCGGTATTCCGCCTGCTACAGACGCCTGTGGCGCCCTCCGTGCAGCAGCCGAAATCCCAGATCTCGGTCATGCAGGATGGCAAGCGCGCGAGGCTGTATTGCTGTCACTCCTTGCTCACGCGCGATGCCTTGGACGAATTGCACGTCCTGTCCGTCGGCGTGGATTTATTGCCGGCGCTCGATGCCCAAGGGTTCGATGGCGAGCACGTCGTGGCGGCAGTCGCCGAATCCTGCCGCCGCGGCGGCGGCGACGGCGCCATTCCGGCGGAAGCAACGGCCGCCATCCGCGCGGCTTCCCAGGTCTTGAATATCTCTTGGATTGCCGACGCGTTAAGTTCGAAGGCCAGCGTCATTTGCCCGCGCAGCGGCGCCTGTCCCCGGCAGCCGCACTCCTGCGCGGCTTGATCCCAAAAGGACGCGCAATGGTTCAAGGTAAATGGAATATTACGATTAAGACGCCGATGGGCGACAAATCAGGTGTGCTTGAACTCAAGGTCGTTGGTAAAACATTGACCGGATCGCTTTCCGACGCCGAACATCACGTGCTCATCAGCGACGGACGCGTCGAGGGCAATCGGCTGGAGTGGAAGGCAAAGATAACCAAGCCGATGCGCTTGAGCTTCAAATTCACGGCGATCATCGAACAGGATCGCATCAGCGGCGATGCGCGCAACATGCTGGGCACCGCACCTTCAGCGGGACTCGCGCCTAAATCAAAACTGCTTGCTCGATCGGAGCCGCTCACTCGATCGGAGCGTACATCTCGGTGCGCAACTTCTCGACCGGCGTGGTGCCTGGGTCATCGACGTACCAAGAGAACATCGGGCCCTTGGGTGTGTAGCCATGGACGGCGATAAAGGCGACGAGTTGATCGTGCGTCTTCGATAAACCCTCATAGGCGCCCACGTGCGTGGTCTTGAGCGCCTTGCCCGCATAGCTTTGCGCAACGCGTACGCCGTCCGCGCTTGCGGCATCGGCGCGATCCACGGGAATGCCGGCGTCGAACTTGTAGCTGCCTGCGGTCATTTCGCCGTCGATACCTAAGGGCGCCCCGGCCTGATGCAGCTTGTTCTTGGCCATGAATTTACCAATTTGTCCGAAGCCCTCGGCGTAGGCTTTGGCGATTCCATCGAGTGCCGCGCTCTCGCTCACGAGCAGGACGGGCGTTGCCGTGAGATCCACCGGCACCGCGCTAAATCCCGCGATGTCGGTGTTCGGCATGCTTTCGACCAGCGTCTTCAGTTTGCCGAGCCCGCTCGCGAAGTCCTTTCCCAGCATTCCATCCATCGTCAATCCGATGTAGTGGCCGATGGGATTGGCGCCCATGTCGACATCGACCGACCAGGCGGCGCGCGTCATGGCGCCGTCAGGTGTCAGGGTCACCAAGGATTTGGCCGCACCCATGTCGCCGAAGTCCAGATCGCTCGCCACCGATTGATCGGGTGTCGAGGCGGTGATCACCTGCGTGCCGGAGCCGACCTTGTCATTTCCTTTCCAAACCAATTTTGCCCCGACGCCGTCGCGCGGCCCTTCGGCGGTCTGGCTCATGTTGGGGTCCAAGTCCTGCCAGGGCGACCATTTCGGAAACAACACAAACGAATTCACGGTGGTATAAACCAAACTGGCGGGTCTATTGATGGTGACAGAACGGGTCACCACCACATGGCGCGGCAATAACAATCCGATCACGGCGAACAGCACCACGACCGCGATGAGTACCGTGATTATTTTCTTGAACATGCCCTTCCTCCCTGGCGAACGCGAAATTTAGCCTGCGTTGCTTTCTTCTAATTCTCCGGCGGCGCCTTGTACATAGTTCGCCAATCCCATCTTCTCGATCAATCCGAGTTGTTCTTCTATAAAGTCGATGTGCTCTTCTTCGCTTTTCTGGATATGCACCAACAAATCGCGAGTCACGTAGTCCTTGACGCTTTCGCAATAGGCGATAGCGGCCTGGTACATGGGATGCGCTTCCATCTCGCGGCGAAGGTCGCACTGCAGTATCTCTTTTACATCCTCGCCGATGAAAAGCTTGCCCAAGTCTTGTAGGTTCGGCAGCCCATCCAGGAAAAGTATGCGTTTGACCAGGCAGTCCGCATGCTTCATCTCATCGACGGACTCTTCGTATTCAAGTTTGCCGAGCCGCTTCATGCCCCAGTTGTCGAGCATGCGCGCGTGCAGAAAATACTGATTGATGGAGGTAAGTTCGTTCTTCAGGGCCTGGTTGAGAAGCTCCAAAACTTTCGTGTCGCCTTGCACCGTAGCCCCTTATGGATTGCGCATGAAATAGTGGCCGGATTGTAAGCCCGAACCCAAGCGTCGAGGAATCAATCGGCGGTTTTGCCGCGGTTAGACGGGTTTGTCTAGACTGCGAATTCGGTGGCGGGGGGCGAGAACAAACCGGGCCTCGCGGACTCGCAGGCATCGAGAGAGGCGGATAACGCCGCTTTGGCTTCGGGAAGGCATTTGCCGCAACAAGTGCCGACACCAAGTTCGCGGGTGATATCGCGCAAGCTGCGCGCACCGCCTTTGACGGCGGTTCGGATATGCCGCTCGGAAACGGCCTTGCATACGCACACTATCATGGGCGCTATTGTGAACGCGAATGCGAATGATTGTCAATACCAAAACCGCCGTCTCGACCTGCTAAAAGCTCAGACGATTTCATTATGTCTTACGGCGTATCGGTGTGATGAAATGACCCCGAACTCAAGATTCGTCGCGATACGCGTGTTTATGACAAAGAGATCATAGGGTGATTAAAATCAATAACTTGCACGCTATTCTGGTAGCTATCTGCCCGTCTTTGATCCTCGCAGGTTGCGGCAAATCGGGAGGCCGCGCGGGTTGGCGCGCATCTGTGTCTAAATGAAAATCTATTCCTGGAACGTGAACGGCATCCGCGCGGTGCACAAGAAGGGACTGTTCCTTTCATTTCTCGACGCCCACAAACCCGACATACTTTGCCTGCAGGAGACCAAGGCCGAGCGCGGTCAGATTGAAATCGACTTGCCCGATTACCGCGAATACTGGAATTCGGCGCTGAAGAAAGGCTACTCGGGCACGGCGATATTTTCCAAACAGGCGCCCGCGAAAGTCATCAACGGCTTTCCAAGCGACTTCGCCAAGCGGTTCACCTTCGCCGACGAACTGAAACGCGACAGCGCGGAGGAGGGCCGCGTCATCACCGCCGAGTTCGCAAGATTTTATATCGTTACGGTGTACACGCCCAACGCCAAGGACGACTTGAGCCGCCTCGCGTTGCGCTATAAGCACTGGGATCCGGCGTTCCTGGCCTATTGCAAGCAGCTGGAGAAAACCAAGCCTGTGATATTTTGCGGTGATTTGAATGTCGCTCATACCGAACTCGATCTTGCCAACCCCAAGCCCAATCGCGGCAAGAAGGGATTTACCGACGAGGAGCGCGCGGGTTTTCAGGCCTTCGTCGATGCGGGCTTTGTAGATACTTTCCGGCTGTTTACCCAGGGCAACGGGCATTATTCGTGGTGGAGTCACTTTGCCAATTCGCGGGCACGCAACGTCGGATGGAGAATCGATTACTTGATGGTGTCGGCTGCGCTGCGCGGCGCCGTCAAGAGTGCGCAGATTCACGCCAAAGTCATGGGCAGCGATCACTGCCCGGTCAGCATCACGCTCGACTTGAGCTGAATACTTCGAATTCAGGGCCGCTATGTGTGTCAGCAAACAGACGACCGCCAAACCGATCTGTTTCATTGTGGGAGCGCGGAGTTCAGCCCGCTGATTTGAGGAGGATGACAGGCATAAAGGAACTGCATGGTGCATCGGGTACTTCTAGTCCAGAAAGATCGCGCGAGCGCCAAAGTCATTCGAGATGCGCTCGGCAGTTCGCGAGACTCTTTGTTTCAGGTTGAATGGGTTGAGACATGTTCTGAAGCAGTTGCGCGCCTCGGGGAATGCGTGGCTCATCTCCGAGCCGGTAAACGCGACGTCGACGCAGTGTTGCTTGACCATGACCTGCCGGATAGGCGCGGAATTGAGTCATTCGATCAGCTATTTGCGCTGGCTCCTTTTGTTCCCATACTGATATTGACTGCGCCGCAAGATGAGGCAATCGGAAAGCTGGCGGTGCAGCGCGGCGCTCAGGACTATCTCTTTAAGGACCGCTTGGACGCGTACCTGCTCCCCAAAGTCGTGCTCAGCATGATCGAGCGGGCGGTAAATACGGAAGCGCTATTCGACGAAAAGGAGCGGGCACAGGTCACGCTCAATTCAATCGGCGATGCGGTCATGAGTACGGACTCCGGCGGACGCGTCACATTTCTCAATGTGGTCGCAGAGGGCCTAACGGGTTGGTCCCGCGAAGACGCGGCGGGCCGCCCATTGGAGGAAGTATTCCGGCTCATCGATGGTGTCTCCCGCGAGCGCGTACCTAATCCGATGATGCGCGCCATTAGGGAGAACAAAACCGTCGGCTTGACGCCGAATTGCATTTTAGTGCGCCGCGACGGGTTCGAGGCGGCAATTGAGGACTCGGCGGCGCCCATACACGACCGTGACGGGCAAGTGACGGGCGCGGTGATGGTATTTCACGACGTGAGTTCCTCTCGCGCGCTCTCGCTCAGAATGTCGTATCTTGCGCAGCACGACAGTCTTACGGATTTACCGAACCGAGTGCTGCTAAGCGACAGACTGGCGCATGCGATGGCGGCCGCACAACGCGGAAACACCACGCTTGGGCTTCTGTACCTGGATATCGACAGATTCAAGACCATCAATGACTCCCTGGGCCACGCGATTGGAGATCGCTTATTGCAATCCGTGGCGCAGCGATTGCTCGGCTGCGTCCGCCAAGCCGATACCGTCAGCCGTCAAGGCGGCGATGAATTTGTAATTCTGTTGTCCCAGTTGACTCGTGCACAGGATGCGGCTGTGGGCGCCGAGAAAGTACTCGCCGTGCTTAGCGTTCCTCATCAAATTGACGAGCACACCCTATATGTCACGGTGAGCATCGGCGTGGTCACGTTCCCCGCCGACGGGTTGGACGCGGATATGCTTCTCAAGAACGCGGATTTCGCCATGTACCAAGCGAAAGAAACCGGCCGCAACTGTTATCAATTCTTCAAACCGGAGATGAACGTCAGCGCGACACAGCGGCAATCCGTCGAAAATGACTTACGAAGTTCGATAGAGCAAAAAGCATTCCTGCTGCACTACCAACCGAAGTTCAATTTGCAGACGGGCGCCATCACAGCGGTAGAGGCGCTGGTTCGTTGGCAACATCCTACGCGCGGGATACTGCCTCCCTCGGAATTCATATCGATCGCCGAAGAGTCCGGTCTGATCGTACCGCTGGGTAAGTGGGTGCTGCACGAGGCCTGCCGGCAAGCCAAGCTGTGGCAGGACAGCGGATCGATGGAATTCAGGATGGCTGTCAATATCTCCGCGGTTGAATTGCGAGCGAAAGACTTTGTTCAAGGTGTTTGCGCGATCCTGCAAGAAACCGGATGCGAACCGACCTGTCTGGAACTTGAACTCACGGAAACGTTCCTGCTTCAAGATCCGAATTCGACCGCGGCGGTGCTGGGCACCTTAAAGGGGCTCGGTGTGAACCTCGCGCTCGACGACTTCGGCACCGGATATTCGAGCTTGAGCCACATGCAGCGATTCCCCATAGATACGCTGAAAATCGACCAGTCATTCATGCGCGACGTTGATTCCGATTGCGACAATGCCAGCATCGTGCGGGCCGTGATCAGTTTGGGCAAAAGCCTGCACATGCGGGTTATCGCGGAGGGCATTGAAACGGGCGGCCAACTTCAGTTTCTACAGGAGCACGCCTGTCCCGAAGGCCAAGGCTATTTTCTGGCCCGGCCGAGCCTTGCGGGGCATGTCACTCGCCTATTGGAAATAGATTCGACCACAGGTTCTCGCTCCTTGAGCACCACGCCGTCGTGGGTCCCTACAACGTCGTCTTGGGCGACGTAGCCTGCTCACCCGGAGGGCGGACTCGTCAAAGCGCTTCCATGACCATGGCGATGCCTTGGCCGCCGCCGATGCACTGGGTAGCGAGCGCGTAGCGTCCCTTGCTGCGGGCGAGCAAGGAGGCAGCTTTGCCGGTGATGCGTGCCCCCGTGGCACCCAGCGGATGTCCCAGCGCCAGACCGCCGCCGTCCAAGTTTATCTTGGACTGATCGAGTCCCAGTTCCCGCATGCACGCCAGCGCCTGAGACGCAAATGCTTCGTTGATCTCGATCACATCGAGCGCGTCAACGCTCAGGCCGGCACGCGACAAGGCCTTGCGGGTGGCGGGAATCGGCCCGATGCCCATCACCGCAGGATCGCAGCCCACAGTGGCTGCCGCGCGGATGCGCGCCAGCGGATGCAAGCCATGACGGGCGGCAAAATCCTCGCTGGCCACCAATACCACCGATGCGCCATCGGTCAACGGCGATGATGTGCCTGCCGTTACCACGCCGTCCGCTGCGAATACAGGCTTCAAAGCAGCCAGCGCCTCGAGCGTCGTGGCGGGACGGATGCAGCCGTCCTCGCTGATCAGTTCGCCGGACTCGAGCCGAATCGGCACGATCTCATCGCGCAGCCGGCCCTGTTCGCGCGCTTGTGCCGCCTTGCGGTGGGAATCGACCGCCATGACTTCTTGGTCGTGGCGCGATATGTTGTAGCGCTGTGCGACATTCTCGGCGGTTTGGCCCATGCTGATGTACGCGGCCGGAAAGCGGCTGAGCAACTCCGGATTCGGAGATTTGTTGAATCCTCCCTGCGGCACCATGCTCATCGATTCCACGCCGACGCACAGATACGCCTCGCCGATGCCGGCTTCAATCTGGGCGGCGGCAATTTGTATGACCGACATCGATGAACCGCAAAAGCGATTGACCGTCATGCCGCCGACTTCGAGCGGTAAGCCCGCCAATAAGCCCACAATGCGCGCGAGATTCGATCCTTGCGGTCCTTCCGGATAAGCACAGCCCAGGATCACGTCCTCGATCAGCTTCGGATCGAGCCGCGTGCGCTCGAGCAGGCCGGTGACGACCTGCGCCGCCATGGTATCGGGACGAACCTGCGCAAGCGGCCCTTTGCGCGCGAAGTGCTGGGGCGAGCGCGCATAGGCGGCAATCAGAGCTTTCATGAAGCGCGGCGCTATTTCAATTCTGTGATGACCGCATGACCGTGGCCCCGCACCAGTAGCTCTGTGTGCGAACGGTCGCGCTTATTGAAGCGGATGTCTCCAAACTTATTCTCATTCACGACGCTCTTGCCATCGGGAGTCGTCGATTGCAGCGCGCCGGTCGCCTCATAGACCACCAGGGCGTCTTTGTCGTGGAAGTGCATGGGACTCGGCTCATTCGGCCGCCAGCTATAGTCCCAGACCACCACCTGGTCGTTCTCCAGCAGCTTCTTCACATGTGGGCGCGGAAACGCAAGCGGATAGCCGCTGGTATTCGCAATGGGCGGCAACGGATGGTCCTTGAGTTCGACTATGACGGTACGTTCGCCCGCCTTACCCGGCGTATCGCCCTTGTGGCCAAAAGAGGCGGTGCCTTTTCGCGATAGCGATACCGCGACGAAGTCATGCTGTACCGGCGGCGCCACGCCGCTCGTTACCCAAGCGGTGACGCGCTCATTGTCGATAGCAGGTTCCGCGCCGTAACTCAGTGCGGCGAAACTCAAGGCAACAACAACCAGTATGGTTTTTTGCATGTGAAGATTATACACGTCCGGTGCGCGGCGCGAAAATCGTGCCCCCGAACGTCATCTCACACAACGCAGTCGGCTTGCTCTTCCCCACCAAGGCTTAAGGTATGACGGTGGTAAACAAGTAAACGACAAAAATGACGAGCAGCACGATGCCGTGCAAGACGATGGTTCGCCCGGTTCGCAGAGCGATTGCCGTGATGAACAGCGATAACACCAGCAGCACGGTCGATTTATTGTCTATCCCCAAGACCAGATGGGTGCCCATGTACAGCGAGAGAAGGCTGACGGCGGGGATGGTCAGGCCGATGCTGGCAAGCGCGGAGCCCAAGGCGAGATTCAGACTGGTCTGCAAGCGATTTGCGCGCGCCGCACGCAGCGCCGCCAGTCCCTCGGGCAGCAAGACAATGGCCGCGATGATCACGCCGACCACTGCATTCGGCGCGCCCACTCGCAGCACGGCGGCCTCGAGATTGGGCGCGAGTTTCTTTGCAAGCAGAACCACGGCCGCGAGGCATGCCAACAACAGGATAGCGCCGGCGGCACTGACCGCGTTGCTCGGCTGGCTCGCGTGCTGCTGCTCCTGTGCCGCGTCACCTTGCACAAAAATTCCTCGATGCCCGATGGTTTGCGCAAAAATGAACGCGCCATAAATCGCCAGCGACACGACGGCAATCAGCATGAGTTGGCTG
>Ga0182030_10022316_pt1 | contig 11787 bp, 11 predicted proteins | sample 812S3MmetaG_FD_121299 | JGI IMG/M metagenome (GOLD analysis project Ga0182030, IMG submission 121299) | Permafrost microbial communities from Stordalen Mire, Sweden - 812S3M metaG (Illumina Assembly) | ecosystem: Environmental > Terrestrial > Soil > Wetlands > Permafrost | place: Sweden... | reverse complement strand
TATTTAAAGAGTTCTCAGTAACAATAAGCGTTGCCATTTTGATTTCGGGCTTCATCTCGCTCAGCCTGACTCCTATGCTATGTAGCCGATTCCTGAAGCCCGTAAAACTGCAGGAGCATGGTCTGCTTTACCGCTGGTCAGAAGGTGTTTTTGCAGCTCTACTGGCTGGCTATGAAGCGCTCTTGCGCATAGTTTTGAAGCTGAAGTTACTTACACTCATAGTATCGTTTTTGCTAATAGCGGCAACTGCATATCTGTTTGTCATTATTCCCAAAGGCTTTATGCCGCTGGAGGATCAGGGACAACTGATAGGATTTACAGAAGCGGCACAGTCTGTTTCATTCGACGATATGGTGGCGCACCAGAAAGCACTGGCGTCGATCGTGGCTCAAGATCCAAACATAGAGTCGTTCATATCCACTGTTGGAAGCGGTGGCGCCAGCCCAACCGGGAACGCAGGCTCGATAGTGATGTATCTGCAGCCCCGCTCCAAGCGCAAATTGACTGCAGAACAAATAATGAATGAACTGCGTCCGAAACTGGAGACAGTTCAGGGGATTCGCGTCTATCTGGAGAATCCACCGGTGGTAAATATTGGTGGTCAATTGACTAAAAGTCTTTATCAACTAACGTTGCAATCAACGAGTACTGCAAACCTTTATCGTTCAACGCGCAGACTGGAAAAGAAGCTGCAGAAATTGCCATTACTGCAAGACGTGACTAGCGATCTGCAAATGAATAGCCCACAGGTAAACATACAGGTAGACAGAGACAAAGCCTCGATGCTTGGCGTTACAGCGCAGCAAGTGGATGACGCACTCGGTTATGCATATGGCACGCGGCAGGTTTCGACGATTTACACTCCATCGAACGAATATTGGGTAATAATCGAGGTGCAACCCAAATACTACAACAATCCCAATTTGCTTTCGTTACTATACATACGCTCGAGCGCAGGCAAACTGGTGCCACTCGATACGATCGCCAGTTTTAAGCGCGATGTTACGCCTTTGTTGATCAACCATCTGGGACAGTTACCGTCAACTACTATTTCATTCAATCTGGCGCCCGAGGCATCGCTTGGCGAAGCTATGGATTCAATCGATAAAGTAGTCAAAGAAGAGTTGCCCCCGAATATTACGACGACTTACCAGGGCTCAGCACAAGCTTTTCAAAGCTCCCTGGTGGGACTTGGAGCCTTGTTGATATTGGCAATCGTAGTGATATACATTGTTCTCGGCATCCTCTATGAGAGTTTCATTCATCCACTGACCATCCTGGCAGGACTGCCTTCAGCCGGGCTTGGAGCGCTGGCAACTTTGATGATTTTCCATGTAGACCTCAATATCTATGCATTTTTAGGATTGATAATGCTTATTGGCATTGTGAAAAAGAACGCGATTATGATGGTGGATTGTGCCGGAGATGCTCAACGCGAACAAAACAAGACCGCCGAAGAAGCAATATATGAGGCTTGCCTGGTGCGCTTCAGACCAATCATGATGACGACCATGGCAGCCTTGATGGGTAGCCTACCTATTGCCATCGGATTCGGTGCAGGCGCAGAATCGAGACAACCGCTCGGTCTCACCGTGGTCGGTGGATTGCTGGTATCACAGCTACTCACTTTATTTATCACGCCTGTAGTACATATCTACTTAGATAAGCTAGCTCCAGGGAGAGATAAGCGTTCGAGAATCGCATCGCTAGCCGCGAATCGCGCGACAGAAAGGAAAATCACGTCATGAATAGCGGCTCGATAGAAGAAGTCAATTTTGTGAGCAGACTCGCCAGTATCGAATCCTCGCTAGACAAGTTGCAGGCAGATTTTGAAAGCACGACCTGGCGCAAAAGCAGCGTGGTCGAATCCTGTATCAAACTTGCAAAAAGTGAGATCAATGCGTCCATCCAGAAATTTATCGAAAACGAGAACGAAGACAGTGACCATATGGCGAATCTGGCCTGGCTGCACGTGGAGTTCGGTCGCAGCTTGATCGATGCCGAAACTACTGAAGGCTTGCTTGGAGAAGGACGTTTCCTCGAATTGAGCGGACACAGCACGACCTCGTCGCTTCTAGTGAAGTATTTTGGCAGTCTGGAGCAGAAAGTAATCCAGCTCAGAACAAAGGTAAGAGAGTTGCAGGAGGCTTCGCACAAATGAACCTCTTCGACAAACTCAAAGACGTGTTAGGTCAAAAGAGTAATGGTGAAAAGACCATCGCCTTGCTCGCTGATACCATCGCTCAGACAACCAATCAATTTCCTGATTACGAAGGAATACATGCAAAAAGTATTCAGAAACATCTCGAAAAGGGTGAGGCTGCTTTCAATAATGCTTCTGAAAAATTGAAAGTCGATGATCGAGAGGAATCGCTGCAAATAGCCCGCCAGGGCATTGTTCATCTTCATATCGCCCAGTTGCTTTTGTCTGGTAAGTATTCGGAGAAAGTTGCACTTAACGTTACACCCGACTCGACAGAATGGGTGCTAAACGATCTGATCAAGCGGATAGCAAAGACAAAATTGATAGTCGAATACGGCGACCTCCTTGTAAGCGCTTCCGCGCAAGAATCACTGTTGAATGTGATCAAGATCTTCGATACCACAATCGAAGACTTGAGCAAACGGCACGTCGCCGACGCGCGTCGTGGAGCAAGCACCGCTCAAGTCGCATTACACTGGACTCTTTGTTTGATTGAGCTAAGCAACCCCAATCAGAGCCTTTCAGCTTTGAAGAACAATGACGCTTCAAGTTCGCGGCACGAGGTTATGTCCTGTGAACTAGCCGACAAAATCGTAGAAAGCAAAGTCCAATTGAGTGAATTTCTCGCGATGCCCGAGGTGGCGGAGCATTTAGCCAGTGCTGAAAAAAAGTTTGCTGCCTGTCTCGAGAATATTGTGGAAGGCGATCATCAGTCGATCGTACTTGACTGCCGGGCAGGACTTTTAGAGTTGCAACTCGCAGAGAAAGCTTCCAAATGCTTTGATAATCAGATTGACCGCAGACAAAATCAGGAGCGTCGAAAGTCAATACTCGAGTTTAAGCAAGAGGTTCATAGAGTGCTCAAGCTCGCAGACCAACTCGAAGTCGATAACAGAGCACTTAAACTACGACTTGAAACCGCTGTGCAACACTTTATCGACGCCCATAAAAAATTGAATAACAATGAGCTGGGCGAAGCTGAAAGACTGGCCAGAGAGGCTCATCTCGAACTAGACTTTTCATGGCAGCTTGCCAACGCGATCAAAAATTCGGAATATCGGAAAGATATTTAGTTAACAGCTACGCCTAACCCACAACTATCAATCAACACAACAGAGCAGACTTAGGACGGCGAGGCCGCGAGGAAGCGACTTAAATAAACGGTGCCTGTCCTTCGAAGAAAATTGGCACCAGCTGCATAGCCAGACCCAGTTCGCCCTCTATGGCTAAAATGCCAGAAAGCGCAGCGGTCATCGCCGACAGTTTGCCAGCGAGGATAAGTTCGAGCTCTTCAGCGTCAACAGCGATTACACAGTCAGCAGGAGCTTCGCCAGTTTCTTTAGTGCGGTCATATTCAACGAAGTCACATTTGCCCTCATTTATCTTGACTAGCCATGAACCGCCGCCATTACCTGTAATGTTTATCAAATAGGTGGCACTAAGATTGCGAGCATTTTCCGGCTTGAAACGTCTACGAAGCTCGTCGATTATCTCTGTGGCGATCACAAAACTTCCTCATTTACGAGCTTCATAACGTAAAACGGCTCGAGAAGGGATTATAACCCACCTCTCACATGAAGCCTGAATATAAGGAAATTTTACTCAAACTGATAATGGAAATGGGTCGGCAATGCTTGCGGTTGTTTACCCGGTCTAGCTTTTGCGTTACGCTTGCAAGGTGGGAGCAGCGAGCAATGAACAATCGTAACGATACACAGACAAACAAAGGGGCTTCCGATCAATCATCGGAAGTCCATAAAGCTCAGGCAGAAGCCAGTAAAACCCCGAACGAGCACAAACCAAACTTAAAGCGGAAACGAGCTAATTTCGCAACAATGAGCAATCTTATGAACAAGCTGGTCGTCAAGCTCGGACTAGACCAGCGGCTCAAGGAACACGCGCTCATGTACCTGTGGCCAAGCATCGTTGGTGACACGTTCGCCACCAACTCGCGCTGTTTATTTATCGATAACGAAAGAAAGCTTGTAGTCTCGGTGAAAGACGCATCAGTCGGTCAGGAGCTCAGTCTGTTACGTCGGGACATTTTGAGAAAAATGCAAATTGCGGCCACTAATCTGGGCGTAAAAATTGATGGAATTAGATTCGACATGAAACATTTCCATCAAGTGGAAGCAGCCGTAGAAGCTGCTGGCATTTACACGCCCTCACTGCCGCAGGCCACGCCGGAAGATTTGCAGTCTGTAATGCTAACTGAAGAAGAACTTTCTGAAATCGAATTATTAGGGGCTGGACCGACCCACCCGGAAGTGATTCGGGGCTCAGGCTTCACGAGCAAGCTGAATGTCGCGAAACGAATGGCTACTATTTTCGAGCATGAATTACGGCTAAAGAAGTGGCGCGCAGCCAATGGTTATCCGATCTGCTCGGGCTGTTCCGAACCAGCCCATCAATTGCACGGTGACAAGCGCCTGTGCGCACACTGTTTCTATAAGCTGATATCACCCAAATCGATATAGAAATGGGCGCGCAGTCTAAACAAAATGCAAGGTGTGAGCTAATCAAGGCTTCCTGCTGACTACTGTGTTATCATTGCACCGCTTTTTGATTCAGTGCTGCACAAGCTACGGAGCAGCTTTATTACCGTTTCCGTCAAAGGTTCGAGCTTAACTAGTGATCAGGCTGCAAAACGTATTCAAGGACTACGGCGGCAGACCCGCGTTAGTCAACATCAACTTGCACATCGCACTTGGCGAATTTGCATTCCTCGTTGGTCCATCAGGTGCCGGTAAATCGACACTGATGCGTCTGCTTTATCGAGAAGAGCTGCCCACGCGCGGAACGGTTCTAATCGGTGGAGTAAACCTCACGCGTCTCTCGGCACGCCAGATTCCACAGTTGCGCAGAAGACTCGGCATAATTTTCCAAGACTATAAATTGTTGCCACGGCAAACAGTATTCAATAATGTCGCATATATCTTACGTGCCCTGGGCGTCGACGAAAAATCGGTAACACGCAGAGTTGAGAGTGCTCTAAACGTTGTAGGGCTGGAGCACAAAGCCGAAGCATATCCGGACGAACTATCCGGCGGCGAACAACAACGTGTTGGTATTGCCAGAGCGATAGTTAATGGGCCGCCTGTATTACTCGCTGATGAACCGACGGGCAACCTCGACCCTGCTACTTCCCTTGAAATTGTTCAATTGCTCGAGCGCATAAGCCAGCGAGGGACGACTGTTCTCATAAGCAGTCACGACCATCACATCGTCAATGCCATGCGCAAGCGTGTAATTACCCTGGTGCAAGGAGAGGTGGCTTCCGACGTCGATAGCGGCGTTTATGAAGTGGAGGGCATGGACAGATGATGCGTCAGCTACGAATTCTGTGGCGAGTTGTGATCGAGATGGTGCTCGGTCTCAAACACAGTGGCTGGTCAAACTGGCTTGTGATAAGCATTCTGGCTGTAGCGCTCACTATCTTTGGTGGCGTTCTGCAATTGACAATGACCCTAAAAAATGTGGTATCAGCCTGGGGATCGCAGCTTGTCGTTTCAGCATATTTAAAAGAAGACGCCGACCCGAAAAAAGTAGCCAGAGAAGTCAGTCAATTTCCTGAAGTGCAGCTTGTAGAGATAGTCCCAAAGGACATTTCATGGAAGGAAATGCAAAGCTCGTTCAAAGTTGCAGCACTGGTAAATCCACTTCCAAACACGTTACACATCCATCTAACTACAACCGATGCCGTTGAAAAAATCGCTCCGCGCGTAAAGCTTCTTGCTGGTATCGAAAATGTACGTTATCCGCTAAAAGTTGCTCACAAAATCAACGAGTTTCGACACTTCCTTGAGCTGGCCGGCATTGTGGTCACGGGAGCTCTGTCTGCTGCAACGCTGATTGTTATTGGAAACACCATACATCTCGTAATTGAAGCAAGACAGCGCGAAATTGAGATCTTGAGCCTTACAGGTGTGAGCCATTTCTATATAAAAGGTCCTCTTATTCTTCAGGGCGCGGCCTACGGTGCAGCTGCTGCGGCGCTTGCCATCGGCGTGCTGTGGGGAGTGCACTGGTATACAGATCCAGTGGTGAGAGATCAGCTTCTGAGCTTTGCACCACTTTTGCCTCATAGTCTTGAATATGGCACTATCGAAACTTTCGAAGTGATGCTCGGGCTGGGCATAGCAGTAGGCGCGACTGGCAGTGCCTGGACATCCGGACGATACATCAAGATTTAGAAGTTGCAGCGATGCTGGGGCGTCAAGCCAGACCATTAGATTGAAATATGAATGCAAAAAGACGCCGCCTTATCAACGACGTCTTTATTGCACTATTTCAAAGTGCAGGCGAACTATTTGCTATTTGGTAGCAGTTTCGAGCACCGACACTTTTGTCATTTTGTCTCCCTTGCGGAGAGCCATGACTACATCTAAGCCGTCTTCTACGCGGCCGAAAACCGCATAATTCCCATCGAGGAACTCGGCAGGTCCAAGGGTGAAGTAGAACTGGCAGCTAGCTGAGTCGGGATTGTTCGAACGAGCCATAGCCAGCACGCCAGCCTCGTTGTGACGCAAGTTCGGGTTGGTTTTACTGACTTCGAGCTTGATGGTTTTGCCAGAACCGCCGGTACCGGTTCCAGTAGGGTCGCCACCCTGGATGCAGAAGCCAGGCTCATAACGGTGGAATGTCAAACCGTTGTAGAAGCCACGTTGAACAAGATCAAGATAGTTAGTCGCAGTGATCGGTGTATCGTTGCTATAGATTCGAACTTTGATAGTACCTTTGGTCGTTTCCATAACGACTAATGGATCAGTTGTTGTCATTTCAATTTTAATCGGCGCTCTTGCAAATCAAGATTGTTAAGTAGATGGTACCGCTCTTGGTATCACCCACATTTAGTCATCAAGAAAGGCCAGATATGCCGAATTACTCCTATGTAACTAACAGGTAAAGTTTAGCGCACTTCTCTGTAATGAACATCTCAGCCTGGCTATACGCCTGATTAAGTGTGCAGATCGAGAGAAGTCAGTAGGACGAATGGTCAGTCGGCAGCTTATTTCTCAACATAAACTTTTATCATTTTGTCGTCCTTGCGCAAACTCTTGACGTTCAGAAGACTTTCCTGGTCGAGAGTATGACCGAACACGGCATATCCGGGACCGCCTGTTGGTGGCTGGTCTAAGGCTGGCTGCGGTGCAAGTGCAAAATAGAATTGGCAGCTGGCTGAGTTTGGGTCATTACCGCGTGCCATAGCGAGTACGCCAGCGCCGTTATGACGAGTGTGAGGATCTCTCAGATTCTGTTCGAGCGGAATGGTCTGCCCTGCATTCCCAAGTCCAGTGCCCAGCGGATCGCCACCCTGGATACAAAAACCTGGTTCATATCTATGGAAGGTCAGTCCGTTGTAAAACCCCTTGTTTACGGGACCAATAAAGTTCTCTGCTGTTTGGGGAGCAAGATCTTTATAGATTTCAGCCTTGATGGTGCCTTTTGTGGTTTCGAACACAACTATAGGATCATTTTTGAAAGCCTTAGCGCTTTTCTCTTCTTTTTTCTTAGAGTCCGCGCCCTGGGCGGAGCCAACACTAAGCATAAAGGCAGAACTGAGTGATACCAAACTCAGTACCATGCACGTTTGAATTTTCAGATGCTCTTTCACACGCATTTGCTTGATAACTCCATTTAGGATAGGTTCGATTTTAGACGATGTGATTTTAGCGCACTCTGGCGAAGCGCAAGGCATTTCAATAAAAAAGCTACCCATCAATACCGGTCAGCGCAAGGGCGGCGTTGTTTCAGTGGGAGATATGTTTACAGGAGCGCTGGAGGGCGTTGGCGGCGTGATGCGACCAGCTCCGGTGGACAATCCAGCGGGAGCAGCGGCGGAAGGAGTCACAGGCACTTTCGATACTACGCCACCCGGTAAAACGGTAGGAACCGGCGACGCAGGATTAAGTTTGTCAGATTCATCAGCGGCCTTGACTTTGACCATCAACGACCCAGAAGGCAGCTGACTTCTTGAATAATTCACAGGAATCAGAAGACTGGTGAGACTGCTTGAGTCTGGACATTCGAAAGCGAGCCATCCAACAGTTTCTTCGCCCGGCATTAGAACGCGCAATCCAAAGCGTTGATCTTCGATTTCATGACGCGAGCCGTCCACACCAATCGCGGTGCCTTTGTAACGCTTGCGGTGCTGCTCGGGGGTAAGATTTTCATAGAAGATAGGACCAGCGAAGCCCCAGCTTCCAGCAAAAACAAGCCCGGTATAAATGCGTCCTTTAATATCTAGTTTTGGACTGGCGACCGTTCCAATATATCTCGCAGAGGCCGCAGTGCGCATGTTGTTGTCGACTTTTGCTTCGGCAATATCACCATGCACCAGGGCCACCTCAGGGCTGTCGTTTCGCAACGTAATTTCGACAAACTGCATATTGTCATCGCGACACCTCATTAGAGGAGGCACTCTGAGCATCTTGGCCGTTGCCGAGACGGTCGAATAATTAGCAGACAATTTCTTGACCGGCTGCCCGCTACCAGGGGTGGTGCCGGTTTTGGAAAGACTGTCATTGATCGGAATTTGGCTGTTTACAGAAGTGCGACCAAAATCAATCGGGTTTTGTCCCGGAACAGGTCCCATATATCCCTCTGTAGGAGGCGTCTCTGGTTGTGCGGGCAATCCACCTGCCTGGGTCGGCACATTCTCGCTCTGGGCTGGACCGCGAAGCTCTATGTCTGAAGCCTCGCCGGCGCCTGACATAGAGCCGCCAGGAAGAGAAAGATCAGGCGAACTGACCCCCGTACTGCCGGAATCTGCGGCACTAACTGGCAGCGCCAAAAAGGTCAGCGCAATTAGTGAATAAATAGTTCGATTCATGGTCGCCCGAAATTGAAGTGTATCAAGTATAGGTTACTGTACTTGACTTGAATCCAGCCAGATCCTGTCAGCTGGACGTGACAAATTTTGCGTCTCTCGAGGATACCTGGAAGCCGAAACAGAATATCCAGAGTTCAAGGATACTAGCGTCTTTGCCCATTCAACTGATACTGAACTTTGCATCTAGTTTCCGGCGGCTGTCCCGGCACATTTTTGACGATTGAAATTCTTTCCAACCCTGAGAAGGTCGCTCCGCCATTCCCCAGTTGCATGACTATCGCTTCTTGAGCCACGGTGTTTTTGACAGGATGTTGATAACGCACAAAGGCAACCCCATTCGCCACCTTGTCCACCCATAGTTGAAAGTTGACCCCGGTGTCGGATCCAATGGAATATCCAGATTGCGGATTGCCGCTAATCGTCCAGGTGTTTGCAGTTTGACCAGCAAATGCGCCTTCTGCTTGCTGTTGAAAGCTTGGTGGTGCTTCGACCTTAGTTCTACTACCATTTACCTGCCACTGCCCGAGAAAGCCCTGAGGCAAGGTCTTCGAAATGGTCACTTGCAGCGGAGCTCTCGATTGAGTCTGAGTGGCTCCGCCTTGATGCATTTGCTGAGGAGCATACTGAGGAGTTTGCTGATTCATCACCGGGGCGCCGTATTGGGACCCATATCCACTCTGAGTCTGAGGCAGTGGCGGAGCCGAGTCGAGATAGTTCTTCTCTTGAACTCCCAGCTCGAACGCTTTAGCCAAAACGGGCGCAGTGCCAAGAGCACCCAACGCAACAGTCAGACACAATGTCTGCAACCCCGAAATTCTTTGACTCATTTCGCCTCCACGCGATGGTTTTTCGCTAGATACCCAGTGACTTGGCAGTCCTAAACGTAAGATCGTTTCAGTCGGCAGGTCGCCTTAACTGAGAGGTCGATACCTCACCCCTTCGATTGTTCAGGATTGTAACCCAGAATATTAATTCACTCAAATAATATTAGTCTGGAGCGCAAGATTTTTGCTCAGAACCAGAAAGCTCAGAATTCCGTCAGGCAACAACCTAGCCACTACATGTAGTACTACCTGGTGATTCTCCGCAGCACGGGAGCTGCGGCCGTCGCTGGCTTTCTTTGAACTGGTGATGCTACATGTTTAACCACTTCGACAGTTGTTGCCGCAGGGACACCAACCGTTTCCGGCGCTACAACAGCGTCTTCAGAGAATCCCAGTTCTTTTAGTTTTTTATATGCAGTCAACCCAGTAGGAGTCAATGGCTCTGCGATAACGATGTCGACAAGCGGAGTTAGGGCTTCAGGAAATCGGTGTTGGTTAATCAAAAGCTGAGCTTTCAATAGCTGGGCCTGATTGCGTACCTGCGAAAACTTTTGCACCGCCTGCTTTTCAGCAAGTGCTTGATTTTTTGTTTGTTCATGTTTTGCAAAAGTAGCAGCCATCTTATTGTGCGCATCACCCATATCGCCAAGCCACTCTGAGAGTCGATTAACTGACTCTAAAACGTCTTGCGATTTTGCTACAGCAGCCATCGTATTCAACTCTTGCATGCGAGATTTCGCATCAGAAATACTCAAAGGTAACTGAGCATATTTACTGGTCGCAGCCGGCATGCCGCTTGAAAAGTTGCGCCCACCGGAGGCGTCGATTCTGTCACTGCCTGGAACTGGCGCACTACTGGCAGGCTCTGGCTGGGACCCCTGCGGTGGGGTCCAGCCGCCAGGAACGGGGCTGCCAGTCTGAGCACTTGCAGGAAGGGCGACCATTGAAAGGGGAGTTGCTGAAGCCATGATCAGCTGAAGCGACAAGAGCCTTAGGGACATTTTTTTAAACAAAAGCATTTCAACAGCTCGCACTGGGGACGGTCAATTATCGCATCAAGAGCAGCAATTACGTTATCATTATCGGGCTGCAGAATTTGAGCTAGGTTCCACAAAAGCTCAATATTATGCCTTGCTAGCATTGCTTGGAATGAGGCTATTTCATTGCATTTTAAAAATATGCTTCGCACGAAAAGCGCCGAGCTACTGATCGGAGAAGCATCATCTGCCGAACATCAGATGAAGAAAAGCCTCACTGCCATTGATCTGCTGGCATTTGGCATCGGTGCCACCATTGGTTCAGGTATTTTCGCCCTTACTGGTACGGCGGCTGCAGGTCAAACGACGATTGCCCATAATTGGATCTCAACACCAATAATAAACTTTATTTTTCATTCCGAACTGGGTCGAGCAGGTGCAGGACCAGCAATTGTCATTTCATTTCTCATAGCGGCAATCGCATGCGGTTTCGCCGCCATGTGTTATGCCGAACTCGCTGCAATGATTCCTGTTTCCGGCTCTGCTTATACGTTTGCCCAGGCGGCATTAGGTGAGCTTATTGCGTGGATAATCGGGTGGGATTTGATTCTTGAATACGCTGTTGGCAACATCGCAGTCGCTGTGAGTTGGTCCGACCACTTTCTGCATTTCTTTCATGGCATAACTGGAATGGGACTTCCCATGTGGCTCACAACAGACACAGCTACAGCGCTCACGAGAATTGCATCTTTCGCCAAGACGGCCAATCCGCAAGCGGCGTTTTATTCATCAATGCAATTACCTGAGTTATTTGGACATCCGATAGCGCTCAACGTTCCTGCCTTTGTTATCGTTGCACTGATAACCTGGGTGCTCGTAGTAGGTATTCAAGAAAGTTCTTTCGTAAACACCATCGCAGTTGTTATAAAAGTAGCCGTCGTGCTGTTTTTC
>Ga0182030_10022315_pt1 | contig 11787 bp, 13 predicted proteins | sample 812S3MmetaG_FD_121299 | JGI IMG/M metagenome (GOLD analysis project Ga0182030, IMG submission 121299) | Permafrost microbial communities from Stordalen Mire, Sweden - 812S3M metaG (Illumina Assembly) | ecosystem: Environmental > Terrestrial > Soil > Wetlands > Permafrost | place: Sweden... | reverse complement strand
CTGCCCGAACACCACTTCGCGCAGCAGGAAATAGCGCAGCGCGTCTGCGCCCAAAACTTTCTGGATCGGCGTGGCGCGCACGATGTTGCCGCGCGATTTGCTCATCTTGTCGTTTTCGAACAGTAGCCAGCCGTGCGCGAAAATCCGCTTCGGCAGCGGCAGTCCAGCGGCCATCAGGAACGCGGGCCAATAGACCGCATGGAACCGAACGATCTCCTTGCCGATCAAGTGGAGATCCGCCGGCCACAGCGATTCTCCGTGAATCTTCTCATCGTGCACCGCACTGATGTAAGTGGAGAGCGCATCGAACCACACGTAGAACACGTGTTTCTCATCGTTCGGCACCGGGATGCCCCACTTGATCGTGGTGCGGCTGATGGAAAGATCCTGCAGGCCGCCTTTGACGAACGCCAGCACTTCATTGCGACGCGTCTCCGGCAAAATAAAATCGGGCTGCGTTTCGTAAAGCTCCAGCAGCCGATCCCGAAACGCCGACAAACGAAAATAGTAGTTCTCCTCCGTCACGGTTTCAGTCGGACGGCCACAATCGGGGCACGGATCTCCCGGTTTGGCGTCGGTCACATACAATTCGTCGAACACGCAGTATTGCCCGCTGTAGGTGCCCTTGTAGACGTGGCCGTTTTTCAGGCAGCGCTCGAACAAATCGCGCACCACCGTTGCATGCGATTTGCTGGTCGTGCGTTGAAAGCGATCGATCTGCAGCCCCAGATCCTCCCATTGCTTTTTGAATTCCGCCGAGATCAGGTCGGTGAAGGCTTTGGGCAATTTCCCGGCCGCGGCGGCGGCGCGTTCGATCTTCTGCCCGTGTTCGTCCGTACCCGTGGCCAGCACGACGTCGAACCCTTGCATGCGCTTCAAGCGACTGATGGTGTCGGCAGCAATGGTAGTGTACGCGTGCCCGATGTGCGGGGCGGCGTTCACGTAATAAATCGGAGTCGTCAAATAATATTTCATTGTTTGCTTCCAAACTTTCCGGTGCTTCCAGATTTTCTAGCTACGCATTCTCGCGTAGGCCTCGGCCGCTGCCGTTAGGATCGCCCGCAGAGGCTTTCGCTCGCGAGCCGCAATCGCCTTGCAGTCCTCGTATTCCGGAGCGAAACTGCCGTCGCCCGTCACCTTGCCGCGCACTTTGCCAAACGGCGTTTCCACTTCCACGACGCGACGCTCCTCGACGCGCCGCTCGGCGGTGTGGATGCGCAGGCCCAGCGTCGAGGTCTCCGCGAATACAATCCGCGCGAGCATTTCCTGATCTTCCGGCTTTGCGATCACGCGCAGCAACGCGCCCGGCCGGTTCTTCTTCATCTGCAGCGGGGAGAACGACGCATCCAGCGCTCCCGCTTCCATCAGCCGCTCCATCGCGTAGCCCAAAACCTGCGGACTGGAATCGTCGATGTTGGCCTCGATCACGCTGACCAGTGTTGCTTCGACAGCCGCGGTCCTGTGTCCAATGAGCACGCGGAGAAGATTCGGCTGCTCTTTGAAATCGTGATCGCCCGCGCCATAGCCGATGCTCTCGATGCTCATCGCCGGTGCCGGCCCAAAGCTCGTAGAGAGAGTCGTGGTGATCGCGGCGCCCGTCGGTGTGGTCAACTCCACCGCGGGTCCTCGCGAATAAATCGGCTTGCCGATCAGCAATTCCGCTGTCGCCGGTGCAGGCACGGGAAGCATTCCATGTTCGGTTTTCACCGTTCCGCTGCCGACGTTGATCGCCGACGTGTGAATTTCCTCGACGCCCAGCAGATCGAGCGCGACGCACGCGCCGACAATATCGGCAATGGAATCCGCCGCACCCACTTCGTGAAAATGAACTTTTTCGATCGGCACGCCGTGCACGTGGGCCTCGGCGTCACCCAAGCGCTGAAACACTCGCGAGGCATTGGCCTTCGCGCGATCGGAAATCGGAGCCTTGTCAATCATCGCCAAAATGGGCTTCAGGTGGCGATGCGCATGCCCGTGCCCGCCAGCCGCAATCTCCGGCAGAATGACGCGAAATTTCGTACCCGTCATTCCGCCGCGCCGCGTCTTTTCGATTTCGTAGCGGGCGCCTGTATCCAGACTGCGTAGGGCGTCCAGCAGAGCATCGGCAGGCGCGCCCGCGTCGAGCAAAGCACCGACGGTCATATCGCCGCTGATGCCGGAGAACGCGTCAAAATAACACACTATCGTCGGAGCCGCTCTCATATCCCTCAATTCACGAACAAAGCCGGCAATTCACCAGCAACGCAGGCAGAGCTTCCGCCGCCGATGCGCGCCAGCAAACGTCCACCGTGGAACTCACGGGCGTATCGTCCACGTTGATCTCCACCACTTTCGCGCCGCTGGACTTCGCCAGATAGACCAGTCCCGCCGCCGGATGCACCACCGCCGACGTCCCGATGACGAAAAACAAATCGGCGGCTTTGGTTGCGAGTACCGCATCTTCCCACACATCTTCCGGGAGCCCTTCGCCGAACCACACCACGCCGGGACGTTCCATCGCTCCGCATGAACAATGCGGCGGCAATGGTTCGATCCTGGGACGAAGATCGCGACGCTCCCTCTCGCACACCGTGCAGCGCACCGTCCAAATATCGCCGTGAACTTTGAGGACGTTGCGGCTGCCCCCGCGATCGTGCAAGTCGTCCACGTTCTGCGTCACGAGGGTAAATTGCGGCACGCGCCGTTCGATCTCCGCCAGCGCCCGATGTCCCGCGTTCGGCTCTGCCTCGGCGATCACGCTGCGCCGCCAGTCGTACCACTCCCACACCAATTTCGGATCGCGCGCGAATCCCTGCGGCGTCGCCAACTCTTCGGCGCGATACGTTCTCCACACGCCGCCGGGTCCGCGAAACGTCGGGATGCCGCTCGCGGCCGAAATGCCGGCCCCGGTTAAAACAGCAACGGATTTCGCCGCGCCGAGCCATGCCGTGACTTTTCCGACAACGTTGTCAACGGCGGCGTCCGCGCTCTTGGCCTGTAACAGATCCACTCCTAATTATAGTTCTGGAGACATTGAATCGAAGCTTTGAATCAAAGTCTGAATCAAAGCGTCTCGCTGAGGATTTTCTCGGTCTGCTCGGCGCGGAACGCTTCGAGTTTCTCCTTTAAATCCGGGCGCTGCAGCGCGAGGATAGCCACCGACAATAGCGCCGCGTTGATCGCCCCCGCTTTGCCGATCGCCAGCGTCCCCACCGGAATTCCCGCCGGCATTTGCACGGTCGAGAGCAGCGAGTCCATTCCTTTGAGCGCCTGGCTTTCCATCGGTACGCCGAGGACAGGGAGAATCGTGTGCGCTGCCATCACGCCCGCGAGATGCGCCGCGCCGCCCGCTGCCGCGATCATCACCTGCATGCCGCGCTTCGCTGCGTTCGATGCGAACTCCGTTGCCGCGTGCGGCGTCCGATGCGCGGAAAGAACTCTGCTTTCGTGCGCGACGCCGAACTTGGTCAGCGTCTCACTCGCATGACGCATCGTATCCCAATCGGATTTGCTGCCCATCACGATGCCGACGAGCGGAGAAGAAGTTGGAGCACTCATAAGAAATTCTATTGTCACGGGTGCGGAGGTTGATTCGCAAATCAGCGGCGAAAATCGGCAGCCCAAATCGGCAACCCAGATCGCTAGCCGTAGACGCATTGCTACACTAAAAGTTCTAACTTTCATGCTTAAGTCCCTCTTTGGCTCGAAGTCCACCGAAGCGCCTGCTGCAGCGGGCGGCAGCCTTCTCGACCGCCTGAAAGCCGGCATTCAGAAGACGCGTTCCGGGCTGATGGAAAAGCTCGACGAAGCCGTCAGCGGACGCAAGGAAATCGACGCCGACGTTCTGGATGAACTGGAATTCGCGCTCATCACCGCCGATATCGGCGCGCGCACGACATCCGAAATTCTGGAACGCATCCGCCAACAAGTGGAGCGCCACCAACTCGCGGATTCCGCGCAACTCAAGACCGCCATCAAGGAGCATCTGCTCGAAATTCTCGAAGCGAACGAGCGGCCCGTCCCCGTTGTCGCCGAGCCTCCCGCCGTCATCCTAGTCGTTGGCGTGAACGGAGCGGGGAAGACCACGTCCATCGGCAAGCTCACGCGACGCCTGCAATCGGAAGGCAAGAGCGTTCTGCTGTGCGCGGCCGACACGTTCCGCGCCGCGGCCGTCGAACAACTCGAAGTGTGGGCGCAGCGCACCGGAGCCGATCTCATCAAGCAGCAAACCGGAGCCGACCCGAGCGCGGTCGCGTTCGACGCCGTGCAGGCCGCGAAAGCCCGCAAAGTGGATTGCCTGATCATCGATACCGCCGGACGTCTGCATACTAAAGCCAACCTTATGGCGGAGCTCGAGAAAATGCGCCGCACCGTTTCGCGCGTGATTCCCGACGCTCCTCACGAAGTGCTGCTGGTCATCGAAGCCACCACCGGCCAGAACGGTTTGGAGCAAGCGCGCAAATTTACGGAGACCAGCGCGGTCACCGGCATTATTCTCACCAAGCTTGACGGCACGGCCAAGGGCGGCGTTGTGGTCGCCATTTCGCGCGAGCTCAATCTGCCCATCCGCTACATCGGCGTCGGCGAACAGATCGACGATCTGCTGCCCTTCGATCCGGCGGCGTTCGTGAACTCCCTATTCGATTAATGAATCCGCATCTCGAAGCCGCGTTGGATCTCGCCGCGCTCGGCGTTGGACGAGTCAGTCCCAATCCCGCCGTCGGTGCCGTTATCGTCAACGATGGCTCCGTTGTGGGCGCCGGATATCACACGTGGGCGGGCGTGAAGCATGCTGAAATCGTCGCGCTGGACGAGGCCGGCGACCGCGCGTGCGGTGCCACGATGTACGTCACGCTGGAGCCTTGTTCGCATCAGGGCCGCACGCCGCCCTGCGCCGATGCGCTGATCGACGCTGGAATTCGTAAGGTGGTCGCGGCCATGCAGGATCCCAACCCGCAAGTTCGCGGCAGCGGTTTCGCAAAGCTGGTGCGGGCGGGTGTCGAAGTGGAGATCGATTTGAGCTATGCCCGTCGCGCCGAAACTCTCAACGAAGCGTTCGTGCATTTCATGAAGTCCCGGCGCCCTCTGGTTACCGTGAAGGCCGCGCTGACGCTCGATGGCAAGATCGCCGCGCCCGACGACGGCGTTCCTGGCTTCACGCCTGGCTGGATCACCAGCGAAGACGCTCGCCGACACGTGCAGAGCTTGCGCCACCGTTCGGACGCGATTCTCACGGGTATCGGCACCGTGCTGGCCGATGATTGTCTGCTCACCGATCGCACCGGTGAAGAGCGCAGCCGTCCTTTGTTGCGCATCGTCCTCGATTCGCTGTTGCGCATCAGCCCCGAATCGCGCATGGTCACTTCGTGCCAAAACGACGTGATGGTAGTGACTACGTCCGCCGCATCTACCGAACGGCGCCAGCGCCTGGAAGAAAGAGGCGTGCGCGTGGAGGTTTTGGAAGATGCCGATGGCCGCGCCGATCTGCGTGCCGTGACCGAGCTTCTGGCGCGCGAAAAATATCAATCGCTGATGATTGAGGCCGGCAGCCGCGTGAATTGGACGGCGCTGGAATCGGGTGTCGCCGATAAAATCTATTTCTACTACGCGCCGAAAGTGCTGGGTGGGACGCATTCCGTCCCCGTTGCCGGAGGTCCGGGACGCCGCCGCCGTACCGATGCCATCGAGTTCGAACGTGTGCATCTGCATCAAATCACCGCCAACGAATTTGCCGTGGAGGCCTTTCTCCCGAAGGTAGTCTTGTGAGAAAAGCCCTTGTGAGAAACGTTTCTCGCAACCAAGTAGGAGAAGTCCTTTCAAACAAGTCCGGATCAAAGCGAGTCCGGATCAAAACGGGGCCGATGAGGCAACCAGAGCCGCAGAAGAAGCACGACCGCAGCTAAATGTTTACCGGAATCATCGAAGAACTCGGCACCATCGCGGCCCTTGAACCGCGTGCCACCGGAGCTCGCCTGGTGATCCAGTGCAGCACGGTGCTTGAGGACGCTCGCGAAGGCTCCAGCATCGCCGTTAACGGTGCCTGTCTCACGGCGCTCGCGATCACGCCCGATTCGTTCGCTGCCGATCTTGCTCCGGAAACACTCGCGCGCACCAATCTCGGCGAACTCCGCGCCGGCTCGCGCGTGAATCTCGAACGCTCCGTGACCCCTTCCACGCGCCTCTCCGGACACATCGTCCAAGGTCACGTCGATTGCACCGGAGAACTCATTTCGCTCGATCCTCTGGGCGACGGCAATTACTGGATGAGGGTGCGGATTCCGCAGGACTTCGATCGCTATCTGGTCAAGAAAGGTTCGATTACGATTGGCGGCATCAGCCTGACCATCGCCTTGCTCGAGGAGGCCCGCATCAATCACGGTCCTATCGTCGGCGTGACTATCATTCCTCACACCTACGCGAATACGACGCTCGGTTTCGCCGAACTCGGCGCGCACCTCAATATCGAAGTCGACATTCTGGCGAAGCACTTGGAGAAGCTGCTGGCCTCCCGGTAATCGTGTCGCCGACTACGGAAACTGCGGATCCACCAGCATCCCGTCTTTCAATGGTTTTTCCGTCGGCAGCGCAACCGCGTCGCCTTCGTTTAGGCCTTCCACTTGCATACGCGTTGTGTTCGCCAATCCTTGGCCGATCTTTTTCCAAGCTACGGTTTGTCCGCTCAAGACAAATGTTCCAGCCTGAGCGCCTTGCCGTTGGATCGCTTCCTTCGGCACCGTCAGCGCACCCTCCACTGTTTGCGAAAGGATCTCCGCGTTGATGTTTGTTCCTGGTAACAACTCGTGATCGTGATTGGCGATGACGCACAGCACCTCGCCCACCTGCCGCGTTCCCAGCGCGACGATTTGCGTCGGCGTGCGATCCACAACGCCCTTCCATTGCTTGCCGGGCATCGCGTCCCATGTGATTGTCACCATCATGCCTTTGGCGACGCGCCCCAAATCCGGTTCGTCCACGTAAACTTTCACGCGCACTTGCGATAGCTCGCCGACCGACGCGACTAAATCTCCCGCGTTGAGATACGCCCCAGGCTTGAGATCGAACTGGTACACGGTCCCGGAAATCGGCGCACGCACCACACTCTTGGCGATCCTCTCCTGGGCCAGCGCCACTGCAGCTTCGGCGTCATGGAAACGCGCTTCGGCCGACGTGCGATCCGGAGGAGCAACTAACGCCGCGCGCCTTTGATCCAGCGCCCGAATCTGCGCCGCCGCGCGATCCACTCGATCCTTTGCCTGCGAAACTTCGAACGCCGTCGCGGCCTGTTTCGCTTGCAGACGTGACAATGTGTCGTAGTCTTTTTGCGCCGTGGCCAACTCCAGCTTCGCGCGCTCCACGTCACTGGAGATCGCCGTCAGATCCGCCGTCCTGCCTCCGTGATCCAGCACGTCGAGCTCGCTCTTCGCCTGCGTCACGCGCGCTTGCCCGGCGGCCAGATCGGCCTTTGCTTCGCTTGCGTCAAGTTCTATCAACACCGCGCCCTTTTCGACGCGCTGCCCGCGCTCGACATGAATCGCAGTCACCGGTCCCGCTCGCTCCGCGCGAGCTTCCGCCCATTCGATCGGCTCCACCTTGCCATTCGTTGGAACGGCGTCGGTAATCGTTTCGCGTTTCACTTTGACGAAGGAAACCGTGGGGGGCTGATTGCGTTTCGAGACGAAGAACCATCCGCCAACGCCCGCCGCCACAAGCAGGATCGTAACGATAACGCCCGCTCTCATTGCCTCATCCTCAATTGTGGCGTCCTCATTCGCGGCGTCTTCATTCTCCCATTGCGCAGTAGGCGAACAGCAGCTGCCACTCCGCCCTCTGGATTTCCTGCGCCACTTTTTCCTGCACCGTGCCCGGCTGCTTACGCGCCCGGTCGCAATGCGCGATGAACGAATACGGATCCCAATGGCCCACGCGAAATTCCACCTTGGGCGCCGCGGCAATGATCTTGCGGGCCTCGTGCGCCAGCGCATCGAAGATCGGATGCCGCCCCAGCCGCCGGAACCAGTAGGCCGCACTGCCATCGTCCGGTTCCATGCGATGCAGGATCGCGTGCCAGTACACACCGTCTGGCGTGCGCGCAGCTTCAATCAATTGATGGGCCTCCTCGAAACAGGAAAAATATAACCACAATCCGGCCATCGGCGCTCCCGGCTCTTTGTGCTCCGGAAACAGATCGCGCGGCTGGAAGCGCGACAACTCGCGCCTCGCGTCCTCGCGCACGCAGGGGCCACACACCAGCGGAGTCAGCATTTTCCCGTCCTCGCCGTAGGCGAGAATGCGAGCGACATCCGCTCCGTACTGGGAAGATTCGAACACCATACTTTCCGGAAATCGCAACTCCAAACCACTATTGTAAAGAATGACATGTTTGCGCAAGTTTGTTTTACCCGGTGCGGGAGCTGACACGGCCCATGGCGAAAAAAGCACTTGTTCTTTCCGGCGGCGGCATGTTCGGAGCGTGGCAAGCGGGAGCTTGGCGTGTGCTCGCCCAACATTTTCGGCCCAACCTGATTGTCGGGGCCTCGGTGGGTTCGTTGAATGGCTACGCCATCGCCGCTGGAGATCCTCCCGAACGCCTGTGCGATAGCTGGCTTCGTCCGCACTCCATCCATTCCCCGAGCCTTGACCGGACGATCGCCGAGCTGCTGAGGTACCCTCTGAAACTCAACTTCGCGATTGTGCTGACCGACCTCGCCCGCATGAAACCGGTCACGTTTCGCGGCTCGCAAATTCGCGCACCGCATCTAGCCGCCTCCTGTGCCGTTCCACCCCTCAGGCTTCCCGTGAAAATTGACGGCCGCTGGTACGCCGACGGCGGCTTGCTGAATCCCTTGCCCGTGTTCGCGGCGGTGGAACTGGGCGCCACCGATATCGTGGCGATTCACGTGTTGCCCCGGCTCCCGGGCGTGGTTCTGCCCGTCCTCGCGAAGCCTTTCTTGGCGGCCTTTGGACACAAACCTCCCGCGCCAAGCGGTGTTCGTGTGGCAACGTTCACCGCGCCGGATCGCCTCGGTTCATGGCTCGAGGCCGTTCGCTGGAACGAAAACAACTCCCGCCGCTGGCTGCTCGAGGGCGCGCAAGCCGCCGAAAAAAACATTTCTGCCTTGGATTGTCTTAAAGGATCTGTTGAGCGATAATGGACCAGAGCCGCTATGCCCAGCTATCGCGTTCATCGCCTGAAAGATCATTTGCGCAACCACTTTCGCGCTGCCCCTCACGTTAGCGGGACCGCCAACGTCAAGCCGCGCGACTACGAACTCTCTGGTGAAGTGGAATCGTCCAGCCCCTATTCGGCGTTCTTCTTATTGAAGGACAGCGAAACGGCGCTGCAGCCCGGCGATATTCTCGAGGCCCCCGACCAATCCCTCCGCATCTTTAAGTACGTTGGCTTTGAGGAAGCGCGCTGGGTTCTTCCGGAAGTGAAGCCCGAAGTGAATCCGGAAGTGAATACGGAAGAAGCCGCCGCGGCGGGGACTGGGGCCGCAGCACCAGGAGTACTAGCTACGGTTTAACATTTGGTTCCTTTCCATCCTGTCTGCGACGCGTTAGAATGAATGACGGATGGATCGACGTTACGGGGGCGAAGTTGCCATCAACTCCTTTGCCTTAGTGTCATATTTCTCGGGACCGCTGGCTGAATATTTGACTCGGCTCCGGCGTGAATTAGTTTCCGACTGCGAAGCGCGAGCCCACCTCACGATCCTGCCTCCGCGGCCCATTCAGGGCGAGCCTGAAGACGCGGTTCGCGATCTGGCGCAGAACCTGCAGGAGTTCGCGCCGATCTTTGTCGAACTCGGCGACGTCGAAATTTTTAAGGACTCGCGCGTTATCTACGTCTCCGTGAAAACCGGCCATCTCGGATTGGAGAGCATGCATGATGCGCTCAACACCGGCGGCGTCGCGTTTGAGGAACCTTTCCCCTATCATCCTCATATCACCTTGGCGCAGGATTTGCCGGCGGAATCCATCGACGATGTTCTGGAACGCGCCCGCCAGCACTGGCTGCAGTGGCCGCATCCGCGCAACTTCGTGGTGGAAAAGCTGACGTTCGTTCAAAATACGCTCGGCAACCAGTGGTTTGATCTCGAAGACGTCTCGCTCTCCGCGCGCGTCGTATCTTAGTCGTGTATCCTGGACGGCCAGTATCTCAGTCGTGTATCTGGGGCGTCGCGTTTTTCAGAGAAGACGTTCTCCGTCGTGATAGAATCGCGCACTAGGAGACCCTCATGCGATTGCTGATCCTATTGCTGGCCGCTGCGTTCACCTTTGCGCCCGCCGCGCTGCCGCAACCACAAGCTCCTGCTGCCACTTCGGCGTCCAGCGGCGCAGCGGACGAGGCGCTTGGACCCAAGTCCGTCGGCACCATGAGCGAAGTGATGCTGGAAATGATTTTCCCCACCTCCAACGAACTCTTCTACGTGGGACGCAACGAAGAGAAGACCCAGAAAGATTGGAACGATCTGCGCAACAACATGCTCATGCTGGCCGAGATCGCCAATCTTCTCATGGCCGACAACCGCGCCAAGGATAAGGACCAGTGGATGAAGGACGCCAAACTCCTGCGCGACGTCGCCACGAAAGCTTTTAAGATGGCCAAGGTCAAAGATCTGGAAGGCCTCAAGGGCTTGAACGACGAAGCCTACGAATCCTGCCAGAGCTGCCACGTTCACTATCGCCCCGGCTACAAGCGCCGGCTGTGAACACGACTCGGTCTTGGCGAAACGATCAGGATGATTGGATGAAAATGGAGACACCCATGAAGCACAGGCCAACGCGAAAGACGAAAGAGACTGCGGAACTCGCCGGCGTAAGTGAGCCGATCACGCGGCGTGACATGATCGGCGGAGTCACGCTCGCGGGCGTCGCGCTCACCAGTAGTTTGATTCCCGTTTCGGAGATCAAGGCCGCGCCGCAGGCTGCCGTCGTCACGGCGAAATCCGCCAGTGCGTTTCTCCCTGAGCAGCGGCGGATCCTCGAAGCCTTTATCGATCGCATTATCCCGCGCGATGAGAACGGTCCCGGAGCGCTGGATGCGGGCGCGGCGGATTACATCGATCGCGCGTTCGTCGAATTTCTCGGCGCGGAGAAAGATTCCTTCGCGCAGGGCATCGCCGCCGTGGACGCGTTCGCGCGCACGGCGCAAGGCGGACCGTTTGCCGAGCTCTCTCCGGAAAAGCGCGACGCCGTGCTGACCGCGATTGACGGCGGACAGGCCAATCAACTGCGCGCGTTTTTCAATCGCGCACGCAGGCTGACGCTCGAAGGAATGTTCTGCGATCCGCATTGGGGCGGCAACAAGAACTTCGCGGGGTGGGATTTGATCCAGTATCCAGGCGTTCGTCTGCTGGTCACGCCCGACGATCAGAAAATGAGCGTGCCGGTCAAGCCCGTGCACCGTTCTGCCTACGACACCGGAGATCAAAATCATGGCCATTAATTTGAAGCCCGTCGATGTAGCCGTTGTCGGATTGGGAGCCGCCGGAGGCGTCGCCGTGCTGCCGCTCGCGCGCGCTGGTCTCAAGGTCGCGGCGCTCGAAGCCGGAAGCTGGATGAAGCCCTCCGATTTCAAAGCCGACGAAGTGCACAACAACGTCCGCCGCATGGTGACCACGGGTCGTAAGGGATGGAACGAGGTCCCGACGTTTCGTACCGGTCCCGATCAGCCCACGCGGCGCTTCACGATTCCTCCCATGATGAACGCCGTCGGCGGGACATCGATTCACTGGGACGGCAATAGCTGGCGCTTTCATCCGTGGGATTTCAAGGTGCGCACCGAGACCATTCGCCGTTACGGCG
>Ga0182030_10022314_pt1 | contig 11788 bp, 9 predicted proteins | sample 812S3MmetaG_FD_121299 | JGI IMG/M metagenome (GOLD analysis project Ga0182030, IMG submission 121299) | Permafrost microbial communities from Stordalen Mire, Sweden - 812S3M metaG (Illumina Assembly) | ecosystem: Environmental > Terrestrial > Soil > Wetlands > Permafrost | place: Sweden... | reverse complement strand
GAAGAACCCATCTTCCCGGCTAAATTTCTCTGCAATAGATTTTACCATTGCAGCTGCAGCTGACACCCATTTATTTTCTCCTGTAGCTGAAGCCAGTTGCAGCAGTGCCTGGACCAAATAGGCATAGTCATCCAGCTTTGCCGGTATTTTAGCGATTCCATTTTTCCAGGCATGGTGCAGCAGCCCGTTTATTTGAAATTTCCCGAGCATCCACTCCATGTGCGATGTAGCGCGTTTCAAATATTTTTCCTCATCAAGCGCCACCCCGGCTTTACTAAGACTGATGTTCATCAGCGCATTCCATGATAACAGGCACTTATCATCGGTCTGCGGACGAATTCTCTTTGCTCTCTGGGCCAGCAGTGTACCTTTGACTGCGTGGAGGCGTGCTTTAATCTCTTCTGAAGAAAGGTGATTTTCTCGCGCAATCTCATCAATACTTTTTGCCACATGGAGAATATTTGTCCCTTCCCAGTTTCCTTGCGGAACGACCCCAAAATAGGCTGAGGCTACTCTATCATTCTCCCCTAACGCTTCCAGCCATTCGTCCCATGTCCAGGTATAGAATTTCCCTTCCACACCCTCGCTGTCAGCATCCAGTGCGCAATAATAGCCGCCTGATTTATCCTTCAATTCATTTTCTGCAAAAGCAATCGTTTTCTCAGCGATTTCTTTATATCGCGAAGTTTTGGTAATGCTGTACGCATCGCACAAAGAAGAAACTAAAAGGGCGTTATCATAAAGCATCTTCTCAAAGTGCGGCGCCAGCCACTCACGGTCAGTCGAGTATCGCGCAAAGCCTCCTGCAAGCTGATCATAGATGCCACCATCTATCATCGCATTTAAGCTCAGCAGTGCATGTTCCAACGCAGGTTCGTAACCTGTAAAATGGTAATGCTCCAGTAAAAAGCTGATGGCCATGGTCCCGGGAAATTTTGGCGCATTACCAAAACCGCCCTTCTCTTTATCCCCTTGTTTCAACAAATTATCTGCTATTTTCCTGCAAGTGTCTTTATCAAATCCCTCTGTAGTACTTGTAAACGCTTTTTGTGACGCTTGTTGCAGATGCTGTATCAATTGGCCTGCCTGTAGCGCCACCTCATCCTGTTGCAGGCGCCATATCTCGTCCATCCGTTGCAGTAATTGCTTCCACGAAGGTCGGTTATACGCCGGTCGGGGTGGATAGTAGGTGCCTCCATAAAAAGGGGCTCTTTCCGGCGTTACAAATACATTTAACGGCCAGCCACCGCTACCTCCTATAGCTTGCACAGCATCCATATACAAATGGTCTACATCAGGGTGCTCTTCTCGGTCTACCTTGATACAGACAAAATGCTCATTCATATAAGCAGCGACTTCCTCATTTTCAAAGCTTTCATGCTCCATCACGTGGCACCAGTGGCACGCTGCATAGCCAATGCTCACAATGACAGGTTTATGTTCTTTTGTTGCTGTTTCAAACGCCTCATCCCCCCAGGGGTACCAATCTACAGGGTTATGGGCATGTTGCAGTAAATAAGGGCTTTGTTCGTGGATAAGTCTGTTGGCCATGCTGTAAAGGTAATAGCTCAATTTGAAAAGGGCTCAATGACTCAATACCCTCGGAGAATGACAAAAAAGAAAGCAATAAATTGAAATCAGGTTGGAGAAAATCCTATTTACTTTCTGATCCCGGCCAGGAACATCTCTAAAGCAGAAACCATTGATGGCGCATTAATGGCCGGCGCTTTCACATCAAGCCGCAACCCACTGTCTTCCACTGCTTTGGAGGTTGTAGGCCCAAATGCACCTATCAATGTGCCATTTTGTTTGAAAGAAGGATCGTGATCAAATAAAGTTTGCACGCTGAAAGGGCTGAAAAACACGATCATGTCAAAACGCGACTGCATCACCGGGGCAATGTCATTAGAAACCATACGGTAGAGTATACCTTCCGCATACTTTATGCTATGCTTTATCAGGTATTGGGCAATATCATTTTTTGAACTGTCCGATATGTGTAAGATGTACTTCTCATTTTTGTGTTTCCCTATCACTTCCAGCAAGCCTGCATTACTTCCATCAGCCGAGAAAAAAACTTTTCGCTTCCGGTAAAGAATAAATTTCTGCAGGTAAAGCGCCACCGCTTCGGTAATGCAGAAATATTTCATGTCCTGCGATACCTTAATTTTCAATTCTTCGCAAATTCTGAAAAAATGATCCACCGCATAACGGCTCGTAAAAATAATGGCAGTGTATTCACTAATATCTATGCGCTGTTTCCTGAATTCTTTTCCGCTAAGGCCTTCCACACGGATAAATGGATGAAACTCCAGTTTGAGATCATATTTTTTAGCAAGATCAAAGTAAGGTGACCGCTCACCTTCTGGGCGGGGCTGTGTTATGAGTATACTGTCGACCTTCAGCTCCTTCTTCTCAACACCCTTCTTTTTTGAACTAACAGCTTTGGCCATATTTTTTATAAGGATTATCGAAAGGGGCATGCAACTCGTTGGTGTTGAATTAATAAAACATCAGCCCTTTAACCAATATTTTCATCAAAACAGCCAATGGCAGCAATTCCGAGGCGCAAAGGTACATAAAAAAATGAAATTTACTATACTGGAAAAATGAACCAAACACCTCCCATGACCGGATGTACCGGTTAAGCAGCAGCGCCCCGGATATAACAAATGAGACGATCACCACCTGTTGCGCCCATTCATGATCCGCAAATGCGAGCACAATGATAAACGGGATCAGGGTAATGCCCATCACTTTATTAATCAGGAAAACATTGAACAGATAATGCTCCGTAATTCCCTCCACCCGAAACGCCCATCCGCTAAAACGCACAGCAGCATACTTGGCCAGGTAGATCAATCCCGTACCCGTAATGAGCATAATAATAAGCAATGAAGGCGGGATAACACCAGAACGGTGAGGTGTATAAAACCGGACTACATAATAGATATAAGCCCCACCCGCAAAAGTAAAAAAAACATTCATCAGGAAATTAGGAAGGCCGGAACCTTGCAACTGCTCCTTCAATTGCCGGTTACTCAATGTAGGATTCCAAAACGCCCGCCATAGATTGATGAAATATCTTGTATCCATAAAGCGTATGATGCCCAGCATAAGACATAAGAAAAGAAGCAGGTAAAAATCTGCCGTCTGGGTGTCAAAGCTATGCGGTATTTCTATGTCGCTGACCACATGCCTGCTCGCCATCATAGGGTGTGTAAGCAGCAACGTGTCTGCCATCCGCATAGTTCCCAGTTGCAATGTAGCGCTGTCTGGCATTACCCCAACACCATACTTCGCAGGCATTACTTTCGACTGTAAATTAGCACTTAGCAGCAGCAACACCCCTAAAAAAATACAGAAAAAGCGCATAATGGATTCACAAATTTAGCAGTAAAATTCATGTCTTATGAATCAACCTATTATTTATTTTGCCCCTCCCGCTACTTACTCTATCCACTTTTCACTTTAGACTCTCTACTATTTACCATTTACTATCTACTTTTGGTTCTATACAATGCGCAGCAGCCTTTACAACAAGTTCCGCCGGATAACAACTAACCAGTTATATTTCCCCGAAATAGATGGCATACGTTTTCTCGCTATCGTCCTGGTAATATTGTTTCACAGCCATGGCTATTTCATGGGCAAAACAACCGCAAAATTTGCTGACGATCTTCAAAATTACACCTGGTTAAATACCTTCTTTGAAAATGGGGACCGTGGTGTAACCCTGTTCTTTGTTTTGAGCGGCTTTATTCTTTGCCTGCCGTTCGCCCATCACTATATAAATAATGGCAAAAAAGTATCTCTGAAAAGGTATTATCTGCGCAGGCTTACCAGGTTAGAGCCTCCCTATTTTATTGCCATGACAGCAATCTTTCTCTTATCACTTGCCGCACACTTAAAACCTGTTTCAGTTTTAGTACACAGTTGGCTGGCTTCCCTCATCTACTGCCATAATATTATTTTCCATCATGCTCCGTTTTTAACAGTGGTAGCCTGGTCGCTGGAAATTGAGATCCAGTTTTATATACTTGCCCCACTCTTATTTCGTCTGCTCACATTACCTAAGACAACGCGCAGGCTTATTTTATTGACTGTCTCTATCGCAATTACTCTGTTACAACAGGTTTATATGCCACCTTTTAATAGCATCTACGGCTTTATTCAATATTTTCTTGCCGGTATACTTTTGGCAGATATATATGTCAGCGATGAAATGGCTGGTGTATTAAATAAACCTGTAATAGTCCTGATAGCTATTATTACACTCCTGGCTATTTTATATCTCCCTGTTCATAGCAATTTTTATGCTGCTCTGTCGTTTCCTTTTCTTATTGGTCTCTTTTATTACATAGTTTTAAAAAATGATACAGTAAAGAATATTTTTAGCTATAAATTCATTCCCATTATTGGAGGCATGTGCTATTCTATCTACCTGCTTCATTATACTATTATTGCTATTGCCGGACGATATACACTTGGTATTCGGTTCACTACCTATTATTTACCCAATATTTTTTTGCAGATATTACTACTGGGCATTCCTGTCCTGGCCATATCTTCTATTTTTTATTATTTTATCGAGCGGCCATTTATGTCGGGCAAATGGCTCGACATGTTAATAAAAAAAGATAAAAAAGAGAAGGACGTCTATACAAATCCGGTAGAAGAAGTGAGAAAATAGCTTGCCCCGTTTTGCCAGTAGTGATTTATAAAAAAACATCTCCCTTTAGGGTCGGGGTAAAAATTAAATGCATTTTCCGCCCGTTCTATTCCGTTTTTATTTGTAACTTTGTTCGACCGCAACAGCTACTTCCCCTAATTTACTGGTATTATAACTGAGACGGTCATTTCAAAAAAATGTTGGCTCCTGTCACACAATTTTTTGGTTTTGACTTTTAACTTTTGACTTATTCATTAGCGTTATGACCAAGTATATTTTTGTAACCGGTGGTGTTACTTCGTCTTTAGGAAAAGGAATTATAGCTGCGTCTTTAGCCAAGCTGTTACAGGCACGCGGATTCACTACCACCATCCAGAAATTCGACCCCTATATCAATGTAGATCCTGGTACACTGAATCCATACGAGCATGGCGAATGCTACGTTACAGAAGACGGCGCCGAAACTGACCTTGATCTGGGCCACTACGAGCGGTACCTCAATACTTTTACCTCCCAGGCCAATAATGTAACCACAGGCCGCATATACCAGCATGTCATCAATAAAGAACGCGAAGGCGCTTATCTCGGTAAAACCGTACAGGTAATTCCCCACATAACGGACGAGATAAAACGCCGCATGCTGCTCCTTGGCGAGAACAATCAATACGATATAGTCATCACCGAGCTTGGCGGTACAGTTGGCGATATCGAATCGCTTCCTTATGTGGAAGCCGTGCGCCAGCTAAAATGGGAAATGGGCACGGAAAATTGCCTGGTAGTCCATCTAACCCTGATACCTTATCTAAAGGCCGCTAAAGAGCTGAAAACAAAGCCCACGCAGCACTCTGTAAAAATGATGAGTGAGCATGGATTGCTGCCTGATGTGCTCGTTTGCCGCACTGAAGAACCGCTGTATAAAGACCTTAAGAGAAAAATAGCGCTCTTTTGCAATGTCACCCAGGATGCCGTAATCGAGGCGCTGGACGCAGACACGATTTATGGCGTACCACTGGAAATGATGCGGGAGCGGCTTGATGTCATTTGCCTGGAGAAAATGAACCTCCCATTAGGCAATGAGCCTGACATGACCAAGTGGAAAGAGTTTCTCAACAAGCTGCGTTACCCTAAGAGCAAAGTGATTATAGGCCTGATAGGCAAGTACGTAGAGTTGCAGGATGCTTATAAATCCATACTGGAAGCGCTCATACATGCCGGTGCAATGAATGAGTGCAAAGTGGAGGTACGCAACATACACTCTGAGTTTCTCACTAAAGAGAATGCAAAAGAAAAATTGCACAACCTTGACGCAATCCTGGTCGCCCCCGGCTTTGGCAGCAGGGGTATCGAAGGTAAGATTGATGCCATCCGTTTTGCACGGGTCAACAACATTCCGTTCTTCGGTATCTGCCTCGGTATGCAGATGGCCTGTGTGGAGTTTGCCCGTAATGTGCTCAATATGTCTAAAGCGCACTCTACAGAAATGGACCCCGATACTGATCAAGGCGTTATTTGCATGATGGAAGAGCAAAAAGCCATCACCCAAATGGGCGGCACCATGCGGTTAGGAAGTTACGCCTGCGAACTACAGGATGATTCTGCTACCGCAGCTATTTACGGCAGCACATCTATTACCGAGCGTCATCGTCACCGCTACGAGTTCAACAATAACTTCATTGAGGCCTTTGAAAATGCCGGTATGATACCGGTAGGCAAAAACCTGCAGACTAATCTGGTAGAGATCGTTGAGCTCAAAAACCACCCCTTCTACATCGGCGTCCAGTTTCATCCTGAATATAAAAGCACCGTTGAAAACCCCCACCCCCTCTTTGTGGCCTTTATTAAGGCCGCCAAAGAAGCCCAGGAACAACGCAACGGCTATGCCAAAAGGCCATTTGAAAAAAGCGCAGTTTAGTTTTAGGAATTGGGGGTTAGGAATTTGTAATTGGGATTGAAATGCGATCCATCTTGCCCTCTTGGGACATGCACTATTTTCCAAGCCCCATCAAAGGAGCCTGCCCTGAGGAATCGAAGGGTCATTGCGAAGTGCTGCCATGCCTGGTGTGAAGCCAGCGCTGTGGCAATCTCCCAAGCCATGCAATGAGCTCAATCGAGGAACTGAATCCCATTGCAGCCTGTCCCGCATTTCTGCGGGAGCAGTACCCCCCACGAAACACGGATTTTACTTAGCATGGTCAGACTCCCCCTCTTCATTTCCGAGGAGGTATGACCAATGAGGCTACGGCCTGATTTGTGCTGGTGACGGGGCTGTACAGGCTCTCATATATCCATTATTATATTATAATTTTCGATTTAGTTTACACCATAAAAACCCTCCTTCGCTTGAAAAAAGCTTCGGCGGGCATAGGGGCTGTTTTGTCCCGATGGCCACGCTAGCTATCGGTGGGACATATTAGGATTTGTGATTTAGTTTACACCATAAAAACCCTCCTTCGCTTGAAAAAAGCTTCGGCGGGCATAGGGGGCTGTTTTGTCCCGATGGCCACGCTAGCTATCGGTGGGACATATTAGGATTTGCGATTTAGTTTACACCATAAAAAGGGCCGGTAAAAGAACGGAGAAACAGAGCGATAGAGCGGAGGAAATTGCGTTTTCATATTACGATTTGCGATTTAGTTTACACCATAAAAAAGGTGTTTTGCTAGTATTATTATATTAATATAATTAATAATATAAATGATGCACATCTGCACACAGAAGTTGAAAAGCTGGGGAAAATCGATTTAGAAACCCGGTCAGTACCGCTTCTTCCAGCAGCCTGTCCAGCTTTTTGCGGGAGTCAGGCCGGTGTTTCGTTAAGGTTACAATAACAGGAGCAAGTTAAGGTTACAATAACATGAGCAAGCCCCATAAAAGCCGTCATTGTACAGCGCTGGCAAGCCCTGTAGCAATCCCCCAAGCCCATACAATTTGCTAAATCTTGAAAATAAGTGTAATTGTAAATGTATGATTTGCAAATCTCTTTTTAGTGTTGCTACGGGTAGGAATATTTTTGAACCTTGATGAAAGATTGCATGAGCCGATGAACACTAAAAAAGAGAGGCGCGATATGCAGCGCCTCTCTTTTTATGCTCATTGCCTTAAGAAAGATAACCTGTTATTGCTTTACAACCGACTGCCTGTACACATTATTACCGTTCTTGTCTTGTATAACCAGCCAGTACATGCCGGGTACAAGGCCCGCCATAGAAATGCTTTCCGTTTCATTTTGCCAGGGCAGGCTTTCTGTGCGCACCGTTTGCCCTGCCGTGTTGATGAGTTTTATAAAGGTGTAGGTGTCTAAAGTAATGCCCGGCCGGGATATGTATAGCGCATCTGTAGCAGGATTAGGATAAACTTTTATGTTTTCAGTGGTTGGTGTTACATTGCTGGTACTACTGGAATGTACCGCGCGTTCGGTGTACAGTTCGTAATAGTAGTAAGTAATATAATCTGCTGATGTATCGAAAAAGCCTTATGTAAAAGTGCTGTCAAGATTGAAATTATATTGTACCGCAAGTATCGGCTCATCATAAGAATCATAATTGAAGCTATATTTTTCTTCCTCTATTATGGTACTGTCAGCAATGTTAAATTCTGATTGATACATAGTATCAGGCAGCCCTCCGCCATTAATGTGTTTTGTAAGGATAAGATAGGAGGCGGGGATACCACCTGCTGCAGCCAGGGATTTCTGATAAGTGCTGTAACTATAACCCGGTGTATAGCCCAATGTATCCGATGACTGCGATACCCAAACTCCGCTCAAAAGCTGGCTTGCACTATCCCAGGTCAATCGGTTAGCTAAATTATAATGCATGAAATATTGTTCGGTTTGAGACCAGGTGCCAAGGCTATCATCATAGGCAGCAGCAGTTATCATATTCCCTGAATCATCGTAAGTGTAATACCATTTCTCGAATGGCGTCCAGGGCGAACCGGGGCTATTGCAAATACTGGCGCTATCCATAATTAATTGATTAAGCGAGTTATACGAAAAATATCTGTATTCTGAGCTATCCCATACCCCGTAATCCCAACTCATGTTTAAAGAATTGATAACAAGCTCATCTGTATTATAATTTGTGAAAAAAAGATTATTATCGTAGGCAGTAGTAGAATCCATAAGATAGAGATCAGCGTATTCTGTGATGTTATAACTGGAATCATAATATGCAATCCGTGTATCCGCAAAGACAAAAGTGTCAATAGAATAAACGGGAGACAAATAATTTTCAAAATACAATGCAGTGTCAAATAATATGGATGGATTGTTATTCTGATCATGAGTACCGTTATCTGCACCATAGCTCATAATATAATCTGTACCCATGTAGTAATTATCATCAAAATCCATGTGATCATAATTGAAAATGGATGACCTTGCACCGCTGTATTTAAACCAGGTAGAATCGTTTATACCCAAGGGAAGCGTACTGTCCGTAATATTATAATCGCTTATCCCAATTAACCTTTCGGCAATTTCGGTTGTCCTGGCAGATCTCCTTTGGTTTACAATTCCATGTCTGGCTTGTTGCGCTGCTATCATTCCTGCTACATGGCTACGGTGGCTTGCCACTATTGCTGAAAATGGACAGTGCGCTTTGTGCAATGAATGATATTTTGCACTGGCTTTTATGGCGAAAAGTAATACTACTAATACTACGCTTACCATTCCTGTATTTTTTCTAAAACCACTTTTCATAAGATAATTTTTAAGTAAATAAAATAACTAATTAAAAACAGTAATTTTTTTAGATGTCATACTGTTCCCTGCCTTTATAGTTACATAATATAGCCCGGGAGCTAGTTTATCGGTATTTAAAAGCACGTTATATTGTCCTGGCTGAACTTCTTTATCATAATTACCTATGAGAAAACTTAAGTCCTGGCCCAAAGTATTTGTCAAAGCGATAGATATTGTTTGGGGAGTATTTAACGAATATTCTAAATAGCATATTCCTTTCGTTGGGTTAGGATAGACAGAAACCGGTATCGAATCACCTATAAGCATTGAATATATATAACTGATTTCCATTTCTAGTGAATCGTTATTAATACCATTCAATTTCTCTATTTCTACCTCTTGCTGTAGCGTGTCGAGTATTCCCATAACCTCGTTCTTATGCGATTGCAGAAATGCAGGTATATTATTGGCTACACCGGAATAATCAACAGGTGGCGTTGTATCAACATCTTTATGAATCAAAAAAGGTTTAACATTGTACCCTAATTCATAAGGTAAATATATAATATTTCTCCATCCTGTGTCAACAATTGACGATGTATCGCCCCTCCTTGGCGGGGTTCGATAATCCGGTGGAGAGGGATTTAGCTCTGCGAAATTATATGCGCCGTCGCCCGGGTCCCCGCCGCTGCAATTATAGTCTTTTATATGTGCATAAAAGAAGCAGCCTGACTGGGCGTAAAAACCGGGTTTGAGGTCAATCGTCTGAGCGCCCCTGAAGTCAAGCCAGCCGCCGGGGCTTATTGAGCTTGTTGCTGCTAAATATTCCAGCCAGTTAAGTTTCAGCTTATTCGCAAATGATCCTATATCGCTCCCATCTGGGTAATTCATACTAAAGTCATCGCAATAGTAAGAGTTCATCATTCCTTGCAGATAAGGACTTGTAGTTGCACCGCTGGAATATGCGCTACCTTGCTCAACAGAATATAAATTAAATAACCACATATAATCCAATCCATTGAAATCGGCATCATAATCTTCCTCATTGTGTCTTCCATAACATGGTATTGGTGGAACATAATAACAAAGTATCCCCTGTCTATGCCCGGCATCATAGAGTCTATTATTACAATTCCAATCAGTACCTGATCCTGCTTGCCATGCCCACCCCGTCGAATTAAAATAATCTTCATCACCTGCAGCAGTAAAAACCAAAGATGAAATTTCATAATTCCATGGACCGCATGGGGGGGCAGTATTCAGTAAATGTTCTACGTCGCCATGCTGGTACCATCCCCTGTCGCCAAAATTTATCTCAAATATTAATGGAATATGAGGTTCACAAAAATAAAATTGAGATGCGTGCCTTTTTAAGGCATTTTATGTGCTTGTTCTTTTGGATGCTGTACTAGACGACCTCCATATTAAGTAATTAAATATAGGAAGACCCAAAAGACCTGTTCCGGTTATAAAACCGGCATACTCCGGGCCATAACAAGAAAATCCATCTGCGTAAGCTATATTCTGTAATGCATAGGAGCAACACAATGGATTTGCTACCATTGTATTTGCATAATAATAATATGCACTAGCATTGTTACAATCATCTTGAAGTGTATTGGCATAAGGCAACAGGGGTGAGCCTGCTCTGGCCAGAAAGCCCCTCAAACCAAACATTGCCGGGAAAGAGCTATTATAAAAAAATCCGTCGCTACTACAATCGTCATTTACACAACGCGCGGGATTTAAAGGGTCGGGAATGCTATAAAATAACCAAGGCGATCCTTCGTGGTATTCAAGAGATTTCATCGTATGGTATAATGCATTTTCAGCTCTTGTCCTTAACGACATAACAAACGGATCGGACCCGTCAAGAAACTGGATAAGCGCTTGTTCCCCCATATATATCTGGTTCATCTGATCCTGCGATTCTGACGAAGGATTCGATGTAGGAACATAAGGCCTAACAGCATGAAGGTTTGCAGGATTTGTTCCTCGCCAGGCATTAAAAAATGAACCTTGGGTAGACGAGGTCACGGCCTTATATGGCAATGTATTAACCAGATAAGGACGATTGAAGTGATTATAATATTTAGCAGTTGGCGCATAACCAGGAAAAATATAATCCCAATAAGGCACATCGTCCCTAACAAAAAAACCATTGGTAATGTCTGTAGTGATTAGGGGTGAACTTGGAAGGGGATAATTAGGAGTGGTCGGCATATATTCATAGTACTCCGTACCATATTTTCTCAGGCGATCATAGGCATTTTGCACATATTGTATCTCGGAATCTGTACGTCTGGTACTAATACCAATTAGACATTAAAAAACGGCATTAAAATTTTCCAAGTAATAGTCGTAAGATGTTAGTGACTTAATGGTACTTTGTTCGAGTTTTTTAATGATTCCAACAAGTCGGTCTGAAAGGT
>Ga0182030_10022313_pt1 | contig 11788 bp, 16 predicted proteins | sample 812S3MmetaG_FD_121299 | JGI IMG/M metagenome (GOLD analysis project Ga0182030, IMG submission 121299) | Permafrost microbial communities from Stordalen Mire, Sweden - 812S3M metaG (Illumina Assembly) | ecosystem: Environmental > Terrestrial > Soil > Wetlands > Permafrost | place: Sweden... | reverse complement strand
ATTCGACAACGCCACGCTGGCGCCTCCGGCGGGAGCTGCCTGCGTCAGAGTCACCGTACAAGTGCTCGACGAACTCGGCCCCAGACTGCATGACAATGCGGACACCAGGACGGCAGCGGTGAGGCTCACCGTCGCATTGACTGAACTGCTGTTGTAGGCGGCGGTGATCGTCGCGATGGAACTGGCGCTGATGGTCCCGGTAGTAACGGTGAAAGTCCCCGAGGTCGCGGCCGCTGCGACCGTGACCGACGCCGGGACTGTCAAGGTCGCGTTCGTACTCGACAACGCCACGCTGGCACCCCCGGTGGGAGCTGCCTGCGTAAGAGTCACCGTACAGCTGCTGGACGAGTTCGGCCCGAGACTACTGGGACTGCACGACAAGGCGGACACCAGGACGGTCGCAGTGAGGTTCACGGTGGTATTGGCTGAACTGCCGTTGTAGGCGGCGGTGATGGTCGCGCTGGAATTGGCGCTGATGGTCCCGGTCGTAACGGTGAAGGTCCCCGAGGTAGTAGTCGCCGCGACGGTAACCGACGCCGGTACGGTCAATGTCGCGTTCGTATTCGACAACGCCACGCTGGCGCCTCCGGCGGGAGCTGCCTGCGTAAGAGTCACCGTACAGCTGCTGGACGAGTTCGGCCCCAGATTGCTGGGGCTGCACGACAAGGCGGACACCAGAACCGGGGCGACCAAGCTGACGGTGGTATTGGCTGAACTGCTGTTGTAGATGGCGGTAATCGTCGAGCTCGCATTGCTGCTGATGGTCCCGGTAGTGACGGTGAAGGTCGCCGAGGTCGCGCCCGCCGCGACGACGACCGAGCTTGGGACTGTGAGACTAGAATTGCTGTTCGTCAGCGATACGCTCGAACCCCCGATAGGTGCGCCGCCGCTCAGCTGAACGGTGCACGTCGAGCTGCTCGATGCACCGAGACTGGTTGGAGCACACGATAGGGCACTCACGGTTGGCCCAGCTACACCAACCACGACTCCCGCGGTAGTTGACAGGCCGATGAAATAGCCCTGGGGAGAAGCGGCAAAGCTGTTGCTGATCGGAATGGTAGTGGCCGTGACGCCGGCTGCCATGGTCAGATTCACAGCTGCCACCGTGCCGTTGGAGATGATTCCGGAGTTGGAGCCGGACACAATGCAGGTGTAGGCGCCGGTGCTTTGGGAACAAGTCAGAGTCTTAGAGGCGGTAGTTGACTGTGTTCCGGGTGTGGCGGAAATGGAGACCACGTTGGCGGCCGGGTACGTCAAGGTCCACTGCACGGACGCAGGCTCATTACCGGTCGGAGACGTTAAATTCAAATTTAAGGAAACCGTTCCGTTCGCAGCGGCGATTCCCGAGGCGAGCACGAGCGAGTCGTTCTGTGCCACGGCGGCGGGCGCAAAGAACAGGGCGGCAACGGCCAGGGTCAATACATATCGACCCCATGATCGTGTCAACAGGTCCGTCATAGGAAGTGGCTAGTACTTTACGATAAGGTACAGTCTAAGCCCTGCTTCCGTGTGGCACAAGCTGTAAGAAGCGCAGGTTCAACAACTTGCCGTAGGTTAACATTGCGGAGATAACCTCTGTCCTGGGGTATTTTCGGGCACAATACGCAATGAAACCAGCATATCTGAGCTAGTAGTAATCATAGAGCTACTAGGGTTAATCCCTCTTGACAATTCTTTTGTGGAAGGTCCATGGTAGCCGTTGTTCCCAATCGGGCGCAAGCCTTAATCCTCTCTCGGGTGATCTGCCTCACAGATTCATGAAATCGACACAGAGACTGCCGGCAAATATCGTTTCTTGCTGAAACGATTCGGCCTATTTCGAGTTTTCACCGCAGCCTGGCACGCTGGCACGCGGACACAGTGACACAGTGCGTTCCCATTCACGCCCAACCTTGGTCCCTGCTGTGATTCAGATCGGAAGTGCTACCGCACTGCGGCAATGAGCGGCAATGAAAATCATGCCAATCGGCACAACCGTGTCAATTGGAATTTAGCTCGATGGCAGGATCATCGGATTTATGCGAGAGAATTCCGCACCGGAGAGATTGCCCCGTGCACCAGGACGGTTTTAACTTGCGCCTTTTCCGATCAGAGTCCGCGGAATTGTCCGGAGCAGGATCTTCCAATCGAGGCCAAGGGACCAGCCGTCGATATACTGCATGTCCAATTTCATCCAGGTTTCAAAATCGACGTTGTCGCGGCCGGAAAGAGCCCACAAGCAGGTCAATCCCGGACGCATTCGCAAGCGGCGACGCTGCCACTGCTGATAGTTTTCAACCTCGCTGGGAATTGCTGGGCGGGGTCCCACGAGCGACATGTCGCCCCGCAATACGTTCCACAACTGCGGCCATTCATCAATCGAGAATTTCCGCAAGTAGCGGCCGATGGGCGTCACCCGGGGGTCATCCGGAATTTTGAAGGCGGTCGCCCTGGTGTTTAGGTGTACTAGGGAGGGTTTCAGCTCTTCGGCGTTCTCACACATCGAGCGGAACTTGTAGAGGAGGAATGAGCGTCCATTCAACCCGCAACGCACCTGTCGGAAAACTGCGGGACCGGCCGATGTGAGCCGGATTAGCACGGTGATGATTGCCATGAACGGCATCAAAACCACCAGGCCCGAAGTGGCGATGATAATGTCGATCCACCGCTTTACCAGAAGCTGTATCTCGTCGTTCGGCGCGGCGGAAAAGGTCAGCAAGGGGGTCTGGTCCAAACGATCGAGCGAAATCGTGCTGTTGACGTGCGGAAAGAAATCCACTGCCACGCGGGAGCGGATGCCTGCCCGGTCACATAGCAGAAACACCTCCTCCAGATCGGACAAACTGCTGCTGTCCACCGCGAAAATGATCTCGTCTATAACGTTCTGGCGCAGCATGGTGGAGAGTTGCGAAAGGCGGTGCACTGGGTATTCCGAACCCAGCACGATTCTCTCCGGACCATTTTCGGATTCGCCGAAAAAACCGCGCAAACGGACACCGAACCGAGCTGATTTCTCCAGCGTCTGCGCAATTCGTATCGCCCGTTCGCCCGTCCCTACGACCATCACATATTGAGCAGTCGCAAATTCCTTCCGAATCATACCGACGATGCGTCCGGCGGTCAGCCGGAAAAGCAGGACGAACGCCCACGTCAGAAAAACATAGAGCGCCAGGAAAAGGCGGCTGAGTTCCAGGCGGAGCGCATACTCGAGAACCAAAAGGCCCAAGGCTCCCGATGCGCACTGCCGCACCGAATCGCGCAGAATGATACGCGGATGTCCACTGACCAGTTTGTCGTAGACATCGAGCCACAATGCGATCGAAATCCACGCGGTCAATGAGAAGCCCAAGACCAGTACCTTCTGTTGCGCAGTCAGGTAAAAGACGTCGTACAGAAAATGCCAGTGCAAGGGAATGCGAGCCCGGTAGGCTAGCTCGAACGCCAGGGCGGCGAGGGCTATCTCGCACAGCACGAAGAAGATGCGGGTCTTACGTTGGTGGCTGAACATCGCCAAGTCCACCATTATCACACGTTGCCCGGATGAAATAACCGGATGTCGGATTCCGCGATTCCGCGTGCTGATCCGATTTGGGGGAAACCGTTCCCGACGGCCGCTTGCTCGCACGCCGCTCAGTAACGGCCATCGAATCAGCGGCTGCCTTCCGAGACGACCGTAATGGAGTGGTTCTCCCAAAACGGCTCAGCACTCTCGGATTCCGGACCGCGCCCCTACTGAAGGGGAACCACGAGCGCGCTGGAAGTGCCAGCGTTGTTCGTGGCAGTGATGCTCAACGACTGCAGCAGGCCGACGAGGTTAGTCGTGGAATTGCCATTCGAAAGCGTGAACGGCACCTCCACCAGAAAGCTTCCTCCGAAACCCGACGCTGCCGTGCCTTGGAACCATGAGGCGGAAGCCGCACTCACGTCAATAGTCAAGTGGCTCGGGTTGAATGTCTGTCCCGACGTGGGCGTGAACTGAACACTCAGTTGATTCAGAACTCGCGTGGTGGTGTACCCGCTCAGTATCAGCGTGAAACTGCTAGTGGACGCGGATGAGATGGAACCGGTCAACAGTTGCGGCGCTGCTCCCGGGATCGTCATGGTGAGCGTAGCCGGTGAAGGCGGCGTCATGTTGAAACCATTCTGCAGTGAAAAAGAGGGCGTAATGACGATGTTCCCGGATGTCGTGCCGGTCTGGAGGGGTACCGAAGTGACATTCCCGCTGAATAGCGCCTGGGTGCTATTCGCAGGAATGGTGAAGTTCACCGTGAGTCCCCCGTTGGCAAATTGAATGGCCGTGTCGCCCGCGAAAACATTCGAAGTGAACACCAGCGTCAATGTGCCTGTCAGCGGCAGGGAATAGGGCGTCGCAAGCGTCAGTCCGATATTTGGCTGCTGCGCCGGTTGCTCGCTTCCCGAAGGCCCCACAAAACTGTACGCAGGTAACGTCGGGGGGGAAGCTCCATTTCCGGATACCGCGAAACTGACGCTGTTGACCAGCAGCGTCGCGGTGAGATTTCCGGTAGCGTTGGGTGCAAAACTCATAGCGAAAGACACCGTAGCGCCCGTATTCAGAGTAGCTGGCAATGTCGGCAAGCCGGACAAAACGAAGATCGTGCTCGGCGCAGCCAGATTGATGCTGGAGATCGTCGCCGCGGTAGTACCGGTGTTTTGGATCGAAAAGGTCAAACTCTCCGTGTTGCCGACGGCCAGAGGAGTGAAAATCACCGCACCGGATGCCGTTACCGGTATGGAGGTCGAGCCGCTGGTGTAGGAATAGGTCAACTGCGCGCCTACGGCGGTGCTGGTGATGGCGATCGTGTCGCTGCCGAATGTCAGCCGGCCCGCGATCGCTCCCGGTTGCGTGGGAGAGAACGTCAACGTGAACTGCTGGGTTCCGCCGGGCTGAATGGTGATGGGAAGCGCCGCGGGCAGGTTGCCGAGAGAAAGCCCCTGGCCGGTAACGCTAATAACGGAAACCTGGCCAGCTCCGAGGCCGGTGTTTGACACGGTGACTGTGAGGCTGGTAGTCTGCCCGACCGTGGTATTCGGTACCGCGATCGTGCCGCCGGCCGAAACGGTCGTCGCACCTGCGCTGCCGGAGAACTGATAGCTGTAGATGGGCTGGATTCCCTGCCCCTGCAGACCGATCGTGGTGGTCTGTCCGTTGGCGGTTACGGCTAAGGTGGCAGTGTAGAGTTGCTGGGCCGTCGGGCTGAAACGGACTCCAAAGGTGAGTGCCTGGGAAGGTCCTACGGTGATGGGCAGAGGAGCCAGGCTCACCAACTGAAACGCTGAGCCAGTGCCAGCTGCCAGCGAGATTGCCGTGATGGTGCCGGTCCCGGTGCCGGTGTTTGCAACCAGGACGCTGATCGTCGAAGTAGCCGAGACTTGGGTATTAAGGAATGGCAGCGTGGAGGCGTCAGACAGCGGCAAGGTATTGCCGGTGCTCGGGTCCACATACTCGAGTGAAAAGTTGGGGGGAGGAGTGGATCCCACCAAATTGCCGGAGATCGAGGCGCCAGGCACACCGATCTGAAAAGTTCCGGTGAAACTCCCCGGCTGCGTCGGCTCAAAAACGATTGCGAATACCAAAGTCCCACCGGCAGCAACGGTGGCTGGCAGCAGATTCGGATTGGTGAGAGCAAAACCGGTACCGGCTACCGAGATTGACTGGATGGTGCCGGCTCCGGTGCCGCTGTTGGCTATGACCACGGTAGCCGCGGTGGTCTTGGAGACATCCACCGACGGAAAGGTGATGGTCGTCCCACCGCCCAATGCATGAGCGTTGCCATCGGACAAGGTGTACGAGAACGCGAAATTAGACTGGCCAAACGTCGGTGTTGCAGCGGCGAACGATGCGGCGACGGCGGCAAGTAAAACGGGCAGCCTGGTCATTGAGCCATCTCCCAGTCAGCCATGGACGCGGAAATCGCTCGCATCCGGGCGGACTCGGCGCTTGCGGTACCCGCCGGACAGGTCGGACTTGCGAATGAAGAGCCAACAAAAGAACGAGACATAAGACTATCGTGGATTCCCGAAGACCACCGAGCCTGCGCTAATGGAGACCGCCGAACCGCTGGAACTGCGCGTAGCGTAGAAATAAGCTCCCGCGCCTGCGCCAGCTGCCGCAGCCACTCCCAGGACAATCCATTTCCACTTGCCGCTCGATCTTGCGGTCTGCTTAGCCGGCGAGGAAGCTCTCGTCCCGGCGGGAGCCTCGACAGCCATGTTGATGAGCGTTTTGGCGCGCAGTCCACGATATGCCGCAGTCACGTAGATTTGCAATTTTCCCGGCACGTCATTGGTGCGGATGCCGCGCGCTGTGGCGATGCCATTCTGGTCCGTCAAGACTGTCGCAGTCTTGGAGCCGTTCGCAAAATCACCGCTGGCGCCAGATAGGGGTAGCGTGAAGACGACGGCGACGTTGGCCAAGGGCCGATGGTCCTCGTCCTCGACTCTCACGGCAGGATCCTGAGACGGATGTTGGCGGATTGCAACTGAAGCGCCTTCTCCTTCCACTACAACAATGTCAATCTGGCCAGGCGCGTTCTGCGCCCGTACCACGGGCAGAAATCCACCGAAAACGAGCAGAAAACAGAGCTCAAGCGCGAGTGAGTCTCTCCAGAAAGGCGGTTTCATTTTTTGTATCATTCGGTATTCTAAACCATCTATAGGTAGCGCGGCGGGTGGCTTATTGCAATTTGAACGCCGCTTTTCCGCAAGAGAGGTATTGCCTCCAGGAGCGGCAACTCTATGGAAAAGAAGACTGGAGGCGTTCCAAAACATTATGAAAACTTCCTATTGTTCGCGATTTTGACGCGTCGAAAATACATCAACCACACGCCTTGGCCCCGTTGAGAATGGGCACTTACTTGGTATTGAACGTGCAAATTGCGATAATGCCTCAAGGTCGATGGAGTGGCGTTAGAGTGATTAATCCGAGATTTCAATCCAGATCCCTGGCCGCGGCTGTTGTCGCTCTGATTCTGGGGGCTGCCATCGTTTCCCACGCGGCACAAGCGCAGCAGACCCCGCCCAAAGAGCTGATCGAATATATTCGCCAAGCCAGAAAACAAGGCGAATCGGATGCGAAAATCCAAAAACAGGCCGCAGCGATCGGATGGCCTGAGGCGGCTGTCAAACAAGCGCTGGCCTACCGGGAGAGCGACAAGCCAGCCGCGGCAAGTCCTATGACCCCAAAGGAGGTCACTGCAACGGTGGAAACAACGCCGGCGGCTTCCTTCGAAATGCCCCAGTCGGATCCGCTGAAGACCGCGAGTGCTCCCGACCGGTCTGCGGTCGCGCCAGCGTCGAACGTCACCTCCCGAGCCGGATCGGACGATTACCTGATCGGCGCCGGTGACAGTTTGCAAGTGACCGTATGGAAAGATCCCGACCTCTCTGTTCCCACCCAGGTGGTACGGCCCGACGGGAGGATTACGCTGCCGCTCATCAAAGAGATTGCAGTGGTGGGCATGACGGAGAGGCAGGCTGAGGCGGCAATCGGCGCGGCTTTGGGCAAATTCGTGACCGATCCCATTGTGACCGTCGTCGTGACTCTCCCCACAAGCAAGAAAGTCTACATGGTCGGCGCCGTGCGCAAAGAAGGAACCCTTCCGTACACCTATGGAATGACGGTCATGCAGGCGATCAGCGAGGCTGGCGGCCTCAATGACTACGCCAAGAAGACCAAGATTTACGTTCTCCGAACGGAAAATGGCAGGGAATACCGGCTGGAATTCAATTACAAAGAGGTGCTCAAAGGGGAACGCATGGAACAAAACATCATGCTGCTGCCCAGTGACACCGTTGTAATCCCGCAATAGACCCCCTCCCTCACAAGGGGGCGAGCATGGCCGGGTACCCCCTGGGGCGCGACCCGGCAAAACAAATCCTGACATTTTGGACCTGCAAACCCTGCATCTTGGGCTTGCAAACTCTGCATGGAACTCTTCCCGCTCGAACCGCATCATCGTGTAAGCTTTACACGGGCATCCAGGTAATCCCTGTAATCCTTAGATAAATAAAGAACTTATCTTACGGCAATCGAACTGCACTGGAACCTGCTGAAACGTACAGTCGGATGATCTGCGGGTTGAACAAACCACACGATTGGAATATTTCTGCGAGAGCCCGTGGAAAAATGCAACCAGCTCTCCAGTGTTTCGATCATTTGCCGATATGTGTATCATGTCGGCTAGTAAGCTGTGGAGACCGAGCGCCTATGGGCGACATCCAGATTCGGCATTTGGACGATCGGTCAAATCAGCAGTAAAAGGAGCCTCAAACCTCGTGACGACAATTATTGAACTCAGGCAACTACGAAACTGTTTTCGATGCGGAAAGGAGTTTCGCGGCGAAAGCGGCAAGCGAGTTTGTCAGAGCTGTGCCGTCCCCAAAGATGTCAAGAAACCTCTCAATCCAACGCTGAGTTTTCGGGAGCGGCAGGTGGTAAACCTCATCTGCAAAGCCAAGCTCAATAAGGAAATCGCTTATGAGTTGCACCTTACTGAGGGCACGGTCAAGGAATATCTGAATCGGATTTTCCGCAAAGTCGGCGCCACGAATCGCACCGAATTGGCCGTTTGGGCTATCACGAGCCAAGGGACGGCGCCATCCATCCCTTTCCCAATGGCAGCTGAAGGCTGAGGCTTCGACTCCTTCCCCGAGCATTGCGATAGGAATAGCTCGGTAAGGATTGCTGTCCAAAAGTGCTCCTGCGGCTTCGCGTGGGATCGGACTGTTTCTCGAAAGCTCTTCAGGTGTTCCCGTTCATTAGCGGCATTGCCGCTGCCACGTAATATTATGGTCGCCCATGTCGGCTCCGACTTCTGGGCACTTATCCCGACCGCAGGAGACGATGGGACCCGAGCCTCAGGGTCGAATCGACCGTCGCTCAAAATTATCCAAAACTTTGGCATATCTGGCCGATATAGGCAGGAATGAAGTCTCGTGTCTAGCCATGGTACTGAAGGTACCATGGCTAATATTGGCCCACTAAATGGCCGTTCTTACAGGTCGAAGCTACCCTCAAATGCGGCCACCAATACCCTCATTAAGCAACTCATTTTATTACGATTAATGACCCATTAGCTACCGCCACCAAACTCTTCAAGTTAACCATCAGCATCTTGTGAGGGTACCGCCAGTACCGATAACGTTAAGGTGAAATGTCGGCCCTCCCCAGAAACCCCAAAAAGTCTCAACTTATCCTTTTTGCTGGCACGCTCTTACTAGGCCGGTGCGCCTTCGGTCAGGTCGCGTCCCTAAGCTTAGCCTCTGGATCGGCTCTCAAAGGAGGCTCGGTTTCGCTCAACCTGGCGTTGAGCGCAGCTTCGAGCGCACCTTCGGGCCTTCAGTGGACCATAGGGTATTCACCTAATGACGTTGTTTCTTTGAGCGTCAATCCCACATCGGCGTTGACAGCCGCCGGAAAGACGATCACTTGCGGTTCCGGGGTTGGAACGTTGGTGTGCCTGGCGTCGGGGATGAATAACACGGCGATACCTAGCGGTGTGGTGGCCGTGGTAACAGCGAATCTCTCGCCCTCGAGTGGCGCCACGTTGGATTCGTTGCCGGTAAGCGGTGTGTTCGGAGCGTTGCCGGATGGCACAGATGCGAATATGACGAGCACTGGGGGGACGATCAGTGTCTTCCCGGCCGTTTCGGCGCTTCAGTGCACGCCCGCTACTCTGGCGTCGGGGTCAGTATCAAGTTGTACCGTCACGTTGTCCATGGCTGCCCCCAACGGGGGGGTGGCTGTCAATCTATCAGATAATAGCGCCCTTTTATCTGTTCCAACTTCAGTCACGATCGCTGCGGGCGCTACTACCGCGACTTTCCAGGCGACAGCCGCGACCATTTCCAGTTCCCAGAGCGCGACCGTCACCGCCACCTACAGCGGCACCTCCGCGAGTACAAGCATTAGCCTGACGCCTTCCACGTTGGTTTCCTCGCTGGCCTGCAGTCCTACGAGCCTGGGACCGAATGCTTCGAGCGCGTGCACAGTGACTTTGACGCAGCCTGCTCCTACCGGCGGCGCGAACATCGCTCTGACGAATACCAACTCGGCTCTGACCGTTCCAGCGTCAGTCACCGTCGCGAGTGCTGCCACTTCCGCAACTTTCATGGCAACGACGACGACCATCGCCAACAATTCCACCGCAACCGTCACCGCCACCTATAACAGCAGCTCGGCCAATGCCACGGTCACCCTGGTAGCGCCAGTGTTGGTTTCCTCGCTGGCCTGCAATCCTACGAGCCTCGGGCCAAATTCTTCGAGCACGTGTACCATTTCGCTGACCAAAGCTGCACCCACTGGTGGCGCCATCGTCACTGTGACGAATACCAACTCGGCTCTGACCGTTCCGACATCGATCACCGTCGCAGCAGCTGCCACTTCGGCAACCTTCAACGCGACGACGACGACCATCGCCAGCAATTCCAGCGCAACTGTCACCGCCACGTACAACGGCAGTTCGGCAAATACGAGCGTTAGCCTGGTGGCGCCAGTGTTGGTTTCATCACTCGCCTGCAGTCCTACCAGCCTCGGGCCGAATTCTTCCAGCACCTGCACTGTCACTTTGACCCAGGCCGCGCCCACAGGCGGCGCCGTCGTCGCTCTGACAAACACCAACGCGACTCTGACGATCCCCGCATCGATCGCCGTCGCAGCAGCGGCCACGTCGGCAACGTTCAGCGCGACGACTACGGCAGTCAGCAGCAATTCCAGCGCGACGATCACGGCCAGCTACAACAGCAGCTCTGCCACTGCTACGGTGAGCCTCGTGGCGTCGGTGTTGGTTTCCTCGCTTTCGTGCAATCCGGCCAGTCTCGGACCGAATGCATCCAGCACCTGCACGGTGACTCTAACCCAACCGGCCCCAACCGGCGGCGCGACTGTCAACCTGTCGAATAGCAACTCTGTCCTGTCGGCCCCGGCCTCCGTAACCGTAGCCGCCGCTGCTACCGCGGCGACTTTCAGCGCTACTACGGCTGTGATCGCCGCCAATTCCACGGCGACCCTCACAGCCTCCTTCAACAGCACTTCTGCCACTGCTACGGTGAGCCTCGTGGCCCCGGTTTTGGTATCCTCGCTCATATGTAGCCCCTCTAGTCTCGGTCCGAACGCGTCCAGCACCTGCACGATCACACTGACCCATCCGGCTCCAAGTGGTGGCGCTAGCGTTGCCTTGGCGAATACCAACTCGGTCCTGACAGTCCCGGCCTCCGTCGTGGTTACAGCAACCGCGACTTCCGCCAGTTTCAGCGCAACAACTACCGCGGTTATCAGCAATTCGAGCGCGACGATCACGGCGAGCTACAACAGCAGTTCCGCCAACTCCACGGTGAGCCTGGTAGCGCCCGTATTGATGTCGTCGTTGTCCTGCAATCCGGCGAGCCTCGGCCCGAATGCTTCCAGTTCCTGCACTGTCACCTTGACGCAACCGGCCCCTGCAGGTGGCGCGAGTGTCTCGTTGGCGAATAGCAACCCGACGCTGACGGTTCCGACTTCGGTCATAGTCGCGGCGAGTGCGACCACGGCCGCGTTTAGTGCGACGACGGCAGCTATCAGCAGCAATGCCAGCGCCACCATCACGGCGGCCTATAACAGTACGTCCGCCAGCAGCACGGTGAGCCTCGTAGCGCCCGTGTTGATGTCGTCGTTGTCCTGCAATCCGGCAAGCATCGGCCCGAATGCTTCCAGCTCCTGCATCGTCACTTTGACGCAACCGGCCCCTGCAGGTGGCGCGAGTGTCTCGTTGGCGAATAGCAACCCGACGCTGACGGTTCCGACTTCGGTCAT
>Ga0182030_10022312_pt1 | contig 11788 bp, 13 predicted proteins | sample 812S3MmetaG_FD_121299 | JGI IMG/M metagenome (GOLD analysis project Ga0182030, IMG submission 121299) | Permafrost microbial communities from Stordalen Mire, Sweden - 812S3M metaG (Illumina Assembly) | ecosystem: Environmental > Terrestrial > Soil > Wetlands > Permafrost | place: Sweden... | reverse complement strand
TACATCGAGGTCGAAGTGTTTGGCAAACCCGCCGCCTAAAATCCGTTGGGCGGTCTTTGTTGTAATCGCCCTGCTCGCGCTCGCGGTCCGCCTGCCGCACCTTGGCGAACGCCCGATGCACACGGATGAATCCGTTAACGCCTACATCACCGGCGGACTGCTTGCCGGTGAAAAATATCGCTACGACCCGCAGGATCGCCACGGCCCGGCGCTCTACATTCTTGCGAAACCCGTTGCGCAATTTGGCGGTGCGAAGAACTTTTCCGAACTGACCGAATCGCAGCTCCGGCTCTCCACGGTTCTTGCCGGAACACTCACCGTTTTGTTGCTGGGCGCGGGCGTGGAAATGTTCGGCTTCATCCCCTGCCTCATCGCCGCGCTGCTGTTCGCCTTTGCGCCGCTGCCGGTTTATTACAACCGTTATTTCATCCACGAAACCTTGTTCGTCGCGGCGACGCTCGGACTGATTCTCTCCGGCGGACGCGCGTGGCAAAAAAAAAACCGATCGTCCGCCGCGCTCGCCGGCTTTTGCGCTGCGCTGATGCTCGCATGCAAGGAAACGGCGGTGATCCATTTTTTTGCGCTCGGGCTGGCGGCTGCCATCGGTTGGCGTTTTCAAGCGTCGCGAAAAATTCCTCCAGTCCGAATGTGGTCGACCGCCGCGCTCACTTTCCTCGTCGCGGCAGTTTTGCTGTTCACCTGGGGCGGCCAAAATTGGTCGGCGCTGGCTGATTTGTTACATGCGGTTCCGAACTTCACCGCACGCGCCGGCGGTCAGGGTCATGAAAAATCATTTTGGTATTATGCCCGCCTGCTCGCCGGCGGCTGGTCGGGGGCGGCGATTCTTATTGTCGCCTTGATCGGATTTTTCCGCGCGTCCCGCAGTCCGGCTTCGGGAGCAAGATTTGCCTTCGCGATTTATGCGCTGCTCATCGCCACTATTTACAGTGCAATCCCCTACAAAACTCCGTGGCTCGCGCTGAACTTCTGGCTGCCAATCACCATTCTCACAGGCATCGCCGTCGAATGGTTGTGGCTGGCCCGACCAAGAGTTTCCGCCCGCGCATTGATTTTAGTCTTCATCGCTGCCATCGGATTTTTGATTGTCCACGACACACGTGAACGCGCATTCCAAATTCCGGCAGACGAAAAAAATCCCTATGCCTACGCGCATACGGGAGAAGATTTGCTGCGACTCGCGCCGCGACTGGCGGAGCTGGCGCGGCAGGATAATTTATCCGATCCACGCATCGCAGTCGTCGCCGCCGATGCGTGGCCGCTGCCGTGGTACCTGCGGAAATTTTCGCAGGCCGGCTTCTGGCAGCCGGGAACGGAGACCGGCCCGGCGGATTTTTTCATCACCACGACAGACGTGCCCGGCCGGCTGGCGGAACAGTTGAAAGATTTCCGCCCGGAATTTTTCGGCGCCCGACCAAACGTGCTGCTGATTTTATGGTCGCCGGTGACAACCAACGCGGCGACGGAGGCGGCGCCGTCATCGCCCACACCGCCATGAGTGAAATCCACGTCTTTAACCACACGGCGATGGCGACGCAGTTCCAAGTGCGCATCGCGGGCGAGGAAAAAACTTACGCTGCGCAGACCGCGCAAGCGGCGTCCACTTTGACGGATGATCTGGAGTCGCGCTTGAGCCGGTTCCGCCCGAACAGCGACATTTCCCGGATCGCCCAGCTTACGCCTGGTGAAAAACTGCGCTTGAGCGAACCGGTTTTCGCCTGCCTTGAAATCGCAAAAAAAATGGAGACTGCCTCGCGCGGCGCATTTTCCGTGACGGCCGCCGCATTGAAAACCCAGGCGGCAGCACCACAATGGACTTTGCTAAAGGAGCAATTTTCCATCCGCTGCGACGACGGTAAGCTGGAGTTTGATCTGGGTGCGATTGGCAAGGGGTTTGCGCTCGACCGCATGGCGGAACTGTTGCGCGAGTGGGACTGCCCGGCCTTTCTGCTTGTGGCTGGCGGCAGCAGTATTCTCGCCGGCGACGCATCGGCGGGAACTCGCGGCTGGTCATGCGGCCTGGGTGAAAATAATTCATTGGAACGCTACTGGCTGAAAAATTGTTCCTTGAGCGGTTCCGGCCTCGCGGTGATGGGAAAACACATTTTGAATCCGTGCACGGGCCAGCCAACGCAGCGGCAAAATCGCGCCTGGGCACTGGCGGATACCGCCGCCGAGTCGGACGCGTTGTCCACGGCGGCGATGGTTTTGCCGGAAGCTGAAATCGCCGTGGTCGTTGTCAGCCGCCCAGACTGGCTGGTTTTTTTGCAGGAAGCAGGCGAGATCCGTAGTTTTGGCTCGCGCTCTTTGCCCCCGCCGGTGGAAAACCCGGCCGCTACTTGAACCGGCGGGAATTTTCCAATAAAAAAGCGGGGCTTGGTTTTACCCAAGCCCCGCCATGAAAACTTACCCGTTATTAATAACGTTCGCGACGGCCTGCGCCGCCACCACCGCCGCCGCCGTATTCACGACGACCGCCGCCGCCGCCGCCGGGCGCACGTTCTTCACGCGGCTTGGCAACATTGACGGTGAGGGCGCGGCCATCCAACTGCGCACCGTTCAGGGCGGCGATGGCTTTCTGCGCTTCTTCCGGCGTGCTCATGGTGACGAAACCGAAACCGCGCGGACGGCCGCTCATGCGATCCATCATCAGGTTGGTTTCCGTGACCGTTCCGTGCGCCGCAAAGGCGTCGTTCAGGTCGTTTTCGGTGGTATTGAAGGAAAGATTTCCCACAAATAATTTATTGCTCATTGATGTTTTACTGTCCGACTAACACTGCACTCACCAGACTGTTTCCGACTATCGGATTTCAAATCATCACTGAACGGAAGTTCACTTGAAGATTTACCATGCCGTGGGACTGACAAGCTATCTAACAGATGAGTGGAGAATATATTATGTCGGTGGAATAGCAAGTTTTTTCTTTGCCAGCCTCCTGCTACCCTTTTGTCATGCGAAAACTGCCGCGCTCATTTTACGACCGGGACACGATCGTGGTCGCGAAAGAACTGCTCGGAAAATATCTCATTCACGCGGCACGTGATGTGGAACGCGTCGGCAAAATCGTGGAAGTTGAAGCCTATCTCGGCCCCCACGACCTGGCCGCGCACTCGGCCAAAGGCCTGACCGAACGGACGAAAGTCATGTTCGGTCCGTCGGGTCACGCCTATGTGTACCTAATCTACGGAATGTATCACTGCATGAATGTCGTGACCGAGCGCGAGGGGCATGCGTCCGCCGTTTTGATGCGCGCCGTTGAACCGGTGAAAAATGTCAAAGACCGCACCTGCGGCCCCGGTTTGCTTTGTCGCGCAATGAAAATTGACCGTCGGTTGAACGCGCACGATTTGTTGAGCGACAATTTCTTTATCGCCGCGCCAGAAAAAAGCGAGCCGTTCGCCATCGTCAAGCGTCCGCGCATTGGGGTGGATTATGCGAAGCATTGGGCGAAGCGCCATTTGCGATTTTACATCAAGGGCAACCCGTTCGTCTCACGGCAATGATTCATCAAGCACGAATTCCGCTGCCCAATCCGGTGGCGGTGCGCAAAATTTCACACGCTCTTTCGTGAGGGGATGAGTGAGGGATATTTTCCATGAGTGCAGGCACAGCGGTAGGTCGTCCACGCTTAATGTCTGTGTACCACCCAATTTCTTGCCAGGCAGATAAACCGCATCGCGGCATACGGGAAAACCGAGATGCCAGAGATGCACGCGAATCTGATTCGTACGCCCCGTCAAAGGTCGCGCCTCTAGCAACGCCGTTCCGTCATTGTTCCTTTTCAGCACACGAAACTCCGTGCGCGCGTTCTGGCCGGATTCCTCGTCAACAATACGCGAGCCAAGTTCGCCGGATTCCGCGCTGATTGGCGCGTCGCAACTGAAAACATCCTCCGGCGGCTGGCCTTGCACGCGGACGAGATAAAGTTTCTCCACGGTGCCGCGCGCAAATTGTGGTTGCAGCCGGCCTGCGAAATGTTGCGTGCGCGTGACCAGAACAATTCCCGTGGTGTTGGCGTCGAGCCGGTGCGCCGGATACGGCCGTTGTGGATGGTAAACCAGACAAAGAATGTGGCGCAGTGTGTTGCGATAAAATCGCCCGCCCGCGTGCATCGGCAGCGGCGCGGGCTTGTTCACCACAATCAACGCCCCGTCCTCGTGCAAAATTTCTATCCGCCCGTTCACATCAGGCTCGGTAACGTTCGGAAATAAATGCCGATAGCGCTCGCCCGCACGGACGATTTGCATCGCGGCAATCGGTTTGCGCTCCAGATCCACCACCAGACCACGCGCACATTCAGTTTCCCAATACGTTCGCGGCGCTTGTTTGACCACGCGACAAAGTGCTTCCAACATCGTCGCACCGTCGCACTCTTTGGGGACGTTGACGGATTTGTAATTCTCGCGCGGCTGGCTGCCGGGCAGTGGATTTGTGACGCGTTGGATCGCCTCGTGCCGTTGCGCGATGTTGAACGCCATCTGCTCGGCGGGCGTCTTGAAGCAAAATGGACACGACTGGCCTGGAACGTAGCGCTCGTCCTCCTGGTCGGCTTCGCTCAGCGGCGTCTGACAGCGAAAACATTGCGTGGATTCCGTCTCCTGTAGACTTGGGTCGAGTCCCACGCGCTGGTCGAACACAAAACATTCGCCGTCGTAATGTGCGCTGCCACATTCTTCGAAATACTTTAAAATGCCGCCGTCCAATTGAAAAATATTTTTGAACCCTTCGCGCTCCATGAACGGCCCGGCCTTTTCGCAACGAATGCCGCCCGTGCAAAACATGACGATAGGCTGCTCCTTCATCGTCGTCGGCAGCTTGCGGACGGCGTCGGAAAATTCGCGGAAATGATCTACGCCGATCGGCAGCGCATTCTTGAACGTGCCCAGCTTCACCTCGTAGTCGTTGCGTGTGTCAAGCAACGTGACCGGCCGACCTTCATCAAGCCATTGTTTCAAATCTCGTGCCGCGAGTTTCGGCGATGTGCGTTTACCCGGTTCGATGCCTTCAACGCCGAATGCGATGATCTCTTTTTTGATCCGCACCAGCATCTTCGTGAATGGCTGATGTTCCGTCTTGCTAGTTTTCGGCGACAAATCCTCCAGCCCGGGCAGATCGTGTAATTCTGCGAGCAGCAGGTCAATTTTCTCACGTTCACCGGCGACAAAGAGATTGATGCCTTCCGCACTCAGGAGAATCGTGCCTTTGAGTTCCCAGCTGTTGCACAACGCCAGCAGCCGTGCCCGCAACGAACGCAATTCCGGCAGGGCAACAAACTTATAGGCGGCAATATTGACGATTTTGTTGGTCAAAGCGGCACAAAGTATAGCGCAATTTGCCAAGGACGCCAGCGCGCGTAATCGCGTAGGAGACGTCGTCAGGAGACTCAAATCAATTCCTCTTGCCGCAAAACTCTAAATAAAACGAGGATAAAATTAGAATCTCGTCACCTCGTCTCCGATAACTAAAATCTGCACCACGATCACCGCGCGCCCCGCCCCCTCGCCCCGCCCAAACGGGGAAAGGGTTGGGGTGAGGGGATTTTTCATTTCCAGATCATTGGCCTTCCCACCCCCTGCCCTCTCCTCGTCGAGGAGAGGGAGAAAAACGCGCGATGCGCTTCACGAGTTGTCCGTCGGAATTTATTTTATCGCCGGTTTGGCCCGGCCGCCGCGACAAACTTTTTCACCAATTCGGTTTCCGATTCCTTGCGCCACACCGCGCCGACGGGAATCGGCGGCAACGCCGGCTTCAGTGGCAGTAATTTTACCCTTGTCCCGACAATGCACGCCAGGCTGCTCGGCACCAGCGCAATTCCTCGCCCGGCTTCAACGGCGGCGATGATGCCGGTGCCGCCTTCGTGCTCCTCGGCAATCTTTGGCTTCAAGCCGACCGCCGCAAACAGTTTTCTTGTCTCGACGTGATACTCCGGATAATCCTTGCGGTTCAAGCCGATCAGAGGTTCGGGTGCCACCTGCTGGAGGGTGATGGCTTTTAACTTTGCCAACGGATGGCCGGGAGCAACGGCCACCACCATCGCATAGCGGGCAATCTCCACGAAGGAAAGTCCACGCAACATTTTCGCTGGCGGACGCACGGTGAGCGCGAGATCCAGTTTTTTTTCACCCAGTTGCGCGAGCATTTCTTCGGAGGACAGATCATGCAACGTCACGCGGACATGAGGAAATTCGCCCTGAAACGCGCGTAGCATCGGCGGCAAAATCTGCACCGTCAGCGACGGCGCGTAGCCGACATGGATTTCGCCCTGCGTGCCACCCACGGCGGCCCGAGCTTTATTGACGGCTTCCTCCGCCCGCTGCAGAACGGCCTGCGCCTCAGTCAGAAAAACTTTTCCCGCCGCCGTCAACCGCACGGACTTGGCGCTGCGTTCTAAAAGTGAAAAGCCGATTTCATCTTCGAGGTCGTGGACCTGCCGACTCAAGGCAGGTTGCGAGACGTGCAGCTTCGTCGCCGCGCGCGTGACATTTTCCGTTTCAGCCACGGCGACAAAATAACGGAGATGGCGGAGTTCCATGCGGGACAATGATAACCGAGGCTTAGCTCGGTCGGCGAAATAAATCTGTGATTACCATATTTTTGGAATATTGGTTGCGGTCACGATACCGCTGCTTGCCGGCTTTGCACGCGTGTCATCCAGTTGCGAAGTTCGTCAATTTCCGTTTGGAGGTCTTGCGGAGATGCAGGTGGCGTTCCAGCCGCTGCTGGTTCTGAATGTTGAAGCGTTGAACAAATGCCGAACGCTGCTCGCATTATTTTACAGTCCACTCCGGTCAGATTAGTCACCTTGACAAGGTTCTTGGTGTCCACATTGTAATCGAACCGGGAATACACCGGCGAGAGAGCTTGTTCGACAGCACGTTTCCATAAGTCGCGAAGGTCGCCTGCAATTCCCTTTGCATGTCTCCACCATTCATCGGTCTGGCCGGTTTTATAATAATGAGAAACATTGTTCAGATGCTTCTCCAATCCATTCACAGCGTCCAAAACCGGACGCACTTTCATAGGAGCTTCCGAACAACAAAATCCGCTCCGGTCTTCGCCACGTCCGACCGACTGGTAGCAAGGCTGAGCACCGAGCAAACGCGCTTGTTCGTCGAGTTGCGTCAGGAAGACAGTGTCGTGAGTGAAGATAATTACTTGCCGATCGAGCGATTCTTCAACAAGACGTTTCGCGACTTCCTTGATTGAATTCAGAGCAATGGCTTGTCCTCCCGCGTCGGCGCGAACATGAGAAGTAGAGAGCGGCTCTGGCGCCTTGGTCGAAGTCTCACTCGAAGCCTCCTAAGGTTTGCGGCAAAACTCCGTGAGTTCGATTAAATCTTGGTCTGAAAGTTTTTCCTGCTGGCAGAGTCTTCGAAGCGCATCGCGTTGCCAAGACGCAAGTCCAGCCGACCATCGCACAATCTCCTGCATCGCTGCGGCGGATGACGACTGCGGTTGTGTTTGGCTTGATGATTCGCTCATGGTTTAGATTGGCGGCTAAAGTTTTTCTACGCGTAATCGTTCGCGGTGCGTTTCCGTTTGGCGAGCATACCTCTAAGCTATCGTGAGGCAAGAAACATGATATTTCCGCCGGAGCGAAATCGCCGCTACAGTTTTGCCATATGAAAATACTTAAAGCCAATGAACGGGGCCACGCGAGTCATGGGTGGCTGGACAGTTATCACACCTTCAGCTTCGCGGATTATTATAATCCGGACTGGATGGGCTACCGCAGCCTGCGCGTCATCAACGACGATCTCGTGATGCCGGGCATGGGTTTCGGCGCGCATCCGCACCGCGACATGGAGATCATCACCTACATCCTGAACGGCAAGCTCGAGCACAAGGATTCCATGGGCAACGGGCGCGTCATCCAGACGGGCGATGTGCAATACATGGCCGCCGGCAAGGGTGTCCAGCACAGCGAATTCAATCCCGCAAAGGATGAAGCCGTGCATCTGCTCCAGATCTGGATCCAGCCGGATACGAAGGGCGTGACACCGCGTTATGCGGAGAAGTCGTTCAAGGACGCTGCCCCGGGCACGCTGAACCTGGTCACGAGCAAGACCGGACGCGATGGTTCCATCGCCATCCACCAGGACGCCGAACTTTGGCTGGCCAAGCTCGCGCCGGAAAACCGGGTCGCACACAAGCTGAATGCCGGACGTCATGCGTGGGTCCACATCGCCGAGGGCGAAGTGAAATTGAACGGCAAGACGCTGGCCAGCGGTGACGCGGCGGCGATTGACAATGAAACGAACATCGAACTGGTCGGCGTGAAGCCGTCACAGGTGCTGTTGTTCGATCTGAACTAACATTGGTGGGTCGAGTCGCGCTGCGAGCCGCAGCGCGGCTGGCCACTCAAAATTTGTAACAAACATCAACAACCTAAACCACTATGAGCTCTATCAATCGCGAACAACTGCTTGCCCAACTGAATTGGCGTTACGCCACCAAGCAATTTGACCCCACGCGCAAAATCAGCGCCCAGGATTGGGCCACGCTCGAAGAAGCACTGTTGCTCACGCCGTCCAGCGGCGGATTGCAACCGTGGAAATTCATCGTCGTGACCCATCCAGCCGTGCGTGCCAAACTTATGCCCGCATCTTATGGCCAAGAGAAAGTCAGCACGGCCTCGCATCTGGTCGTGTTCGCTTCGAAAAATAATTTTGGCGAAGCCGAGGTGGATGCGCACTTGAACAATGTCGCCAAAACTCAAGGTTTACCGATTAATGCATTGGCTCCTTTGCGCGGAATGCTCGTCGGTGGCATCGTGAAAAGCATGGACGAAACCGCCCGCAACGCCTGGGCGCGAAATCAGACTTACATCGCCCTCGGCAATCTTCTGACGAGCGCGGCGTTGCTGGGAATTGACGCGTGTCCGATGGAAGGTTTTGACCGCGCGCAATACGATGAGATTCTTAGCTTGAAGGCGAAGGGTCTCACCGCAGCGGTGATCGCCACGCTGGGTTATCGCTCCGCGACGGATAAATATGCGTCCGCTCCGAAAGTGCGCTTTCCCAAGGAACAGATTTTTGTTCAAGTGTAAGCCATCAATTTAAGCTAAACTCTGAATCATGAAAAAGATCCTACGCGTACTGGCCGTGTTGGTGCTGCTGGCCGCCGGGGCAATCTGGCTGGCCACCGGCGCCAGCCGCGGCTGGACCAAAACCAGCGTAATGGTCAAGACGCCCGATCCGGTCACCGGCCTTGACGGAATTTCTTACGAGAAAAAATTCATTGCCGGCGTGGATTTCCTCGGCGCGGCCGCGCTGGGTGCCGGACTGCTGGCCGGGGCATCACTTTTCTTTCGCAAACCAAAAATAAATCAACCAACCAAACAATAAACAAACTAGTGGGGCGAGGCTACTGACGAGCCGCCGTTCCAATATGCGCGCGGCTCGCGAGGAAGTTCGCCCCACCAAAACTCAAACAAAACATGAAAACCAAAATAATCACCATCCTCGCACTTGCCGCATTCGCGGGCTTTGCTTATGCCGCGCCACAAACCTTTGACTTCAAAGATCCGAAGGGCGGGAACAGCGCCATTTTCAAACTGGAAGCACCACTGGAAACCATCAATGGTAGCGCCAATGACATCAGCGGCTCCGTTTCGTTCGACCCGGAAAATCCCGGAGCGACGACGGGGAAAATTGTGGTCGCGGCCGAATCATTGACCGTGCCGAACCCGATGCAGAAGGAACACATGCACAGCACCACCTGGCTGGACGTGGCGAAGTATCCCGAAATCACGTTTGAAGCGAAGTCATTGGCCAATGTGAAGACCGCGGGCAACGTAACGACCGCGGATGTCACCGGGACATTTACATTGCATGGCGTTTCCAAGGAAATCACCGCGCCGGTCAAGCTCACCTATCTCAAGGACAAACTGGGTGACCGGATCCCAACTCTCAAGGGCGACCTGCTGGTCATTCGCGCCAATTTCACCATCAACCGCGAGGATTTCGACATCCAGAAAGGCCAGCATCAGGACAAGGTTTCCCCGACAATCAACTTGACGTTGGGCATCGCCGGCGCGTCAGCAAAATAATTGGTTTCAAATCCAGCGATAAAAAAACAAACTGATTATGAGCAACCAGGAAAAACTTAAACTATTGGCCCTCGACTTGACCAAACAATTCCCCCGTAGCCCGCGCGAATTGCTCGCCGGGTATGTGATCGCCGGCCGTGCCGTGGACAAATGTCGCGCGGTTCTGGCCGGCCTCGGCGGCGAATATCATTCCGGCTGCCCGGTGGACGCGATGTTCTTGGATTTTGCCGGAATCGTTTACGATAAGTTCAAAGAGTTCGTGGCGACTGGAGCCACCGATGCGGAAATCGCCGATTGGATCGAGAAGAATGCCAAGACGCGCCCGCGCATCGAAATCATCCGCTGGAACAATGACCTGCGCGGCAAACGGCTCAGCGAAATGCCCGACGGCATCCAGGAATACATGGAGGACTATGTGCCCAAGTTCGTTCCGCGCAACCGGCCCGTTTATGTCTTCTTCGATATTTACGATCTGGAAGAAGAACGCCAGTAACTTGAAACCACCAAACCAAAAAAACGGCGCATCATCATCACCGGACGAAACTGACCGACCAGGCAGATATGCAAATTGGCGTTGATAGTTTTGCGGCGGCATTGCCTGACGAAGGCAATCGTTTAACGGTCAGTGCGTCGGACAGCATCCGTCATCTTGTCGAGCGGATCGAACTCGCCGACCGCGTGGGCCTGGATGTATTCGGAGTCGGGGAACATCATCGCCGGGAATATCTCGACTCCGCGCCGGCGATGATTCTCGCGGCAGCGGCGGCCCGCACGAAACAAATCCGCCTTACCAGCGCCGTCACGGTTTTGAGCGCCGCAGATCCGGTGCGCGTGTTTCAAAATTTCGCCACGCTGGATCTGCTTTCGCAAGGCCGGGCGGAAATGGTCGTCGGGCGCGGTTCCTTCACCGAATCGTTCCCGTTATTTGGTCTGCAACTCAAAGACTACGACTCGCTGTTTGCGGAAAAGCTCGACCTGCTGCTCAAGCTGCGGGAAAACGAATTCGTCCACTGGTCGGGCGAACATCGCGCGCCGCTCACCGGCCAGGGTGTTTATCCGCGACCGATGCAGAATCCAATCCCTATCTGGCTGGGCGTGGGCGGGACACCGGAATCATTTGCCCGCGCCGGAATGCTGGGGTTGCCGTTGATGATCGCCATCATCGGTGGCGAGACGCGACGGTTCCGTCCGCTCGTGGATGCCTATCGGGAATATGGCCGGCGAGCAGGACACGCTCCCGAAAAACTCAAGGTCGGCGTTCACGCCCTGGGTTACGTTGCCGAAACCACGCAGTCGGCGATTGATGATTTCTTTCCGGGTTACACCAAGACCTTCACCAAAATCGGCCGGGAACGCGGCTGGCCACCCATCACCCGCGCTCACTTCGACGCCGCACGGAGTTCGGATGGTGCGCTGCTATTGGGCAACCCAGAAGAAGTGGCGGAAAAGATCCGTCGCCACAGCGAAGCGCTCGGCGGCATCTCACGCCTCACCTTCCAGATGGATGTGGCCGAATTGCCGCAGGCGAAACTCCTGCGCGCCATCGAACTGCTCGGCGCCCGGGTCGCGCCCATCCTGCGTGATGGATTCGCCCGCAACCCGTGACGGAATCAGAAAATAGTTTTGGCCCGGCGGCAAACTTCAACTTTTGACGGGCGGCGCTTCCTTCAACAACGCATCCAAATCCAGCCCGCGCGTGCCCATTGCGAGTTCGCCGC
>Ga0182030_10022311_pt1 | contig 11789 bp, 12 predicted proteins | sample 812S3MmetaG_FD_121299 | JGI IMG/M metagenome (GOLD analysis project Ga0182030, IMG submission 121299) | Permafrost microbial communities from Stordalen Mire, Sweden - 812S3M metaG (Illumina Assembly) | ecosystem: Environmental > Terrestrial > Soil > Wetlands > Permafrost | place: Sweden... | reverse complement strand
GGGGGAAAAGTCCATGCTCGTTTCGAACTTGCTCGAAGAAAAAGGGTCCGTGGTCGCCACCATCGGCACCGAGGCCACGGTGGCTGACGTGGTGGCTGAGCTCACCCGGCATCGGATCGGCGCCCTCGTCGTCTCAGACGACGGCGTCCACATCGAGGGCATCGTCTCGGAGCGTGACATCGTCAAGCACCTGGGCGGGCTCGGGACCAACCCGATGTCCGACCCGGTCACGACCATCATGTCCAGATCGGTACGCACCTGTACGGCGGCCGACGATGTCGAGTGGCTCATGAACCTGATGACCGACCATCGGATCCGCCATGTGCCTGTCGTCGACGGCGGCCGTCTCCGGGGGATCGTCAGCATCGGTGACGTGGTGAAGAGCCGTGTGCGGGAGTTGGAAAAGGACCGGGACGAGTTGATGGAGTACATCACCGCCCGATGAGGTGGGCCGGCGAGCCGGCCAATCTACGCTGTTGGGGTGACGTCGTGGGCTACAGCCGAGTCGTTGGGCCTCGTGATCGTGGACCACGGCTCGAAGCGGCCCGAGGCCAACCGGGCCCACGAGTCGTTCGTGGCCGAGTTCGCCCTAGGTCGCCCCTACCTGGTGGTCGAGGCCGCACACATGGAGTTGGCCGAGCCCACCATCGCCCAGGCCTTCGCCCGCTGCGTGGCCGCGGGGGCGAGCGTCGTGGTGGTGGCCCCGTACTTCCTGTGGCCGGGACGGCATTGGGACGCCGACATCCCGGCCCTGGCCGCCGAGGCCTCCCTCGGCCACCCAGGGGTGCGCCATCTGGTGGCCGCTCCCCTCGGACCACACCCATTGCTGGCTGACCTCGTCGGGATCCGGGTCGAGCAGTGCCTGGCCCATGCCGGTGGCGGCGAGGCCTGTGCCCTGTGCGCCGGTACCGACCACTGTCAGCTGCGCTAGGTGGTGGAGCTGACCCCCGTCGGCCCGGTAACGGCATGAAACCCATCGTGACGGGGCACAGTGAGCTGTGGAGGTGGCCCAGTGGCTGACGTGGTGATCGTGGGTGGGGGCCTGGCCGGACTGGTCTGCGCCCAGGACCTGGCCGCGGCCGGCGTGTCGTGTCAGATCCTGGAGGCTTCGGATCGGGTCGGTGGGCGGGTGGCCACCGACATCGTTGACGGATTCCTCTTGGATCGGGGGTTCCAGATTCTGCTCACCGCCTATCCCGAGGTCAGACGGCGACTGGACCTGGCCGCGCTGGAGCTAGCCGCCTTCGACCCCGGAGCGGTCGTGCGGCTCGGAGGCCGTTTCCACCGGGTGGCCGATCCCCTGCGGCGCCCCGGTCAGATCCCTGAGACGCTGCTCGCCCCGATCGGCACGCTGGCCGACAAGGCCCGGTTGGCCGCACTGGTGCTCGACGTCCGGGCCCATTCAGTCGCCACCCTCGTCCGTCGCCCGGATACGACCACGGCAGCCAGGCTGGCTGCGGCCGGCTTCTCCGAGGGCATGGTGGCAGCATTCTGGCAGCCGCTGTTCTCGGGCATCCAGCTCGATCCCGCCCTCGAGGTCAGCAGCCGACGGTTCGACCTCATCCTGCGCATGCTGGCCTGCGGATCGACTGCCGTCCCGAAGCAGGGAATGGGGGCCGTCCCGGCCCAGTTGGCCGCCACCCTCCCGTCGGGGACGGTGCGTCTCGGTGCTCGCGTCGAGACGGTCGGGTCCACCTCGGTGGATCTGGCCGACGGAGAGCGCATCGAGGCGAGAGCGGTAGTGGTGGCGACCGAGGGCCCCGAGGCCCACCGGCTGATCGGCTCGTCCGTTCCCGATCCGGGGTCGAGGTCGGCGGCCTGCTGCTGGTTCTCGGCCCCGCGCCCTCCATGGCCCGGTCCGGTCATCCTCCTCGATGGCGAACAGTCCGGACCGGCCAAGAATGTGGTGGTGATGAGCGAGGTGGCACCGTCGTACGCGCCGCCTGGGGTCTCGTTGATCGCTGCGGCCGTGCCCGGGCCCGAGGCTTTGGACAGCGCGGTGACGGGCCGCGTGCAGGAGCAACTGGCCCGCTGGTTCGGTTCATCGACGGCCGAGTGGGACCACCTGCGCACCGACGTGATCGTCCATGGCCAGCCCCGCCAGGCGCCACCACTTTCCATGAAGAAGAAGGTCGGACTCGGACAGGGCCTGTTCGTATGCGGCGATCATCGCGACACTGCCTCGATCCAGGGATCCATGTTCAGCGGCGCCCGGGCCGCTGACGCCGTTCGCCGCGCCCTGGCCGGCTAGAGGGCCTTTTTGACCGTGCTGCTCAGGAGCTGCAGCGGTCCCCGAGCCACGGGCGCTCGCCATCCAGCGAGTAGAGGGTGACGGCCAGCGTGTCCTGATCGGCCTTCGAGGCCTGGTTGGGGGGTACACCGATGAGGTCGGGGCGGCCGGCCGCCTGGGCCGCCACATTCCAGGTGGACTGGCTGAACTGGAAGGCTCCCATGTACAGCCCGTTGGCAGAGACAATCTGGTAGTCGCCCCCCGATTCGGCCTGGACGACGCACTGCAGGAACGGGTTCAAGGCCGGGTCGGTTCCCGAGGCGACAGGGTCTTGAGCGGTGGCCGTGCCCGTTGTCGTCGACGGCGAGGGTGAGGGTGAGGGTGAGGCCTGGACGGGGGCCTCCGTCTTGGTCGGCACATGGATCGATGTCTTGACAACAGCAGCCTTCTGGGCGGCCGCCACCGCGGCGGCCGCCGCCGCGGCCCGGGCGGCGGCCTGAGCGGCGATGGCTGCAGCCAACTGGCCGGTGACCTGGTTCTGCAGGGCGGCGAGTGACTGTGCCGTCCCATTGGCCTGGCTCAGGGCTGCGGCCTGCTTGCCCTCGTCGGACTGGTCCTGGGCCTGTTGCTGTCGAAGTGAGGTCTCGTGAGCCTCAAGGGTGCCCTGGGCCGTCCTCAGCTGGTCCATGGCCGTCGTGATGTTCCCGACGGCGATGCCGGTGTACTCGCTGGTGGCCTGGGCTGACTCCTGGCTGCCACTGAACAGCGCGGAAGTGGCGCTGTTGGACCCTGTCCCGTAGTCGAGGTAGGAGCGGATGGCCTGTTGGCGGACCTCGTCGGTCTTCTGTTCGATCGCCGTCCGATCCTGGGCGATCTGCTGGGCGGTCTCGGCCACGGCCTGTGAGTCGGCGGTCACCCTGATCGATACCACCGAGTACTGCTGCTGGTAGGCGCCGACCTGGAGCTGCTCCAACACCAGCTTCTGGGCAATGGCCGTGGCCTGGGCCTGGAGGTCGGTGACCTGGTCGGCGGAAGCCGGGCGCGCACCGGCTATCGCCGAAAGAGCGGCGACGAATACGAGAGTTGAGAGCACTATGGACAGAGTGCGCACTCGCACCCGTGCGTTCAATCCCGCCGACGGTGAGGACCGGGCGCGAAGCACAATGGTTGAAGATTTTAGGTGGTCAGGGCGATGAGAAACAAGGGGACCCCGCCACGGACCGGATCTGGGGCCGTTTGCCTTCCGGATCCGGCGTCGCTCCGACCTACTCGATCTCGCCCTCGCCCTTGACGTTCGCTCCCAGCTTGGCCATATCGTCGTAGTGCCCGGCGACGCTCTTTCGCTCGCCCTCGCCCTCTGCCTCCAAGGACTTGTCCGCGGCGGCAGACTCCTGGTCGGTGGGTGAACGGTCAGCGCCAGCGGCCTTGTCGGCCTCCGCCGTCTCGGCGACCTCGGTTGCTTCATTCGGCTCAGTCTGCATGGCCATTTCTCCTCTGGTTCGACGGAGCGCTCGGCGGCTTGTTGGTGCCCCGGGTGCCTGCCACTTCGGGCTACCAAGGCTTTACCCGACCGGCGGCACGGAGAAACTCCGGACCAGGTGAAATGCGGCGAGGTCAGCCCGGGGCGGCGCCACCTGGATGGGCTCGAGCCCACGGCCAGATCGGACCCGGGGCCATAAGCTCATCCGGTAGTCGTGTCGCCGACGAGCAAAGGACGTGGTTGAGTTGGCCAGACCGGTCGTTGTGCTGTTCGATGTGGACGAGACACTGGTCCACACCGGGGAATCGGGGGCCAGGTCGTGGAACGCCGCCTTCCAGAAGATCTACGGGCGACCGGCGGACATCGGGGCCCACAGCTCCGCAGGCGAGACCGACCCCCAGGTGGCCCGCTCCACGTTCAAGGCGGTCATGGGTCGCGACCCGAGTGACGACGAGCTCGACCGGGTCTACGCCCAGTACCTCCTGCACCTGGCCGACGACATCCTCGTCTCGCCGCAGTACCGCGTGCTCGACGGGGTCAAGGAGACCTTGGAGGCGCTGAGCGAGGCCGGGGTCCTCCTTGGGATCATCTCGGGGGCCGTGGAGGGCGCGGCTCGGACCAAGCTGGTCCCGGCCGATCTCAACCGCTACTTCATCTTCGGTGCCTACGGCTCGGACTCGCCTGTGCGGCTCGACATCGTCGAACTGGCCATTCGAAAGGCGTCCACCCTCCATGCCGGGCTCCGCTCCGACCAGGTGTTCGTGGTGGGCGACACGCCGCGAGACGTGAGCGCGGGCAACGATGCCGGTGCCGTCTCGATTGGTGTGGCCACCGGCAAGTACTCGGTCGAGGAGATGGCCGAGGCCGGGGCGGCCCACGTGCTCGGCTCCTTGGAGGAGGCCTTCCCCGGCCTGTGAGGCCGGTTGACAGCGGTCTGCGTTGCCCTCAGCGTCTGACGTGGTGGTCGAGGATCAGATGCGCTGGATCGATGTCTGACCGCGTGTCGAAGACCTGCATGCGGTTCTTGCCCAGGCCCTTGGCGCGATACATGGCGATGTCAGCCTCTCTCACCACGGCGTCGGCGGCCCCGTCGCCGGGGGTGTCCAGATGGATCGGCCGGGTGTAGCTGATCCCGATGCTGATCGTCACGTGGTAGTCGCGTCCGTTGAAGCTGATCGGTTGGGCGAGGGCGGTGATGATGCGCTCGGCCACCTGCACGCCGAGGGCCCTGTCCCCGATGGTGTTCGGGCGGTGCCCATGGACGAGGCTCGACTCCGAGGACCGGTTCCAGGGCTCAACGATGATCACGAACTCGTCGCCGCCCACCCGGGCCACCGTGTCGCCCTCCCTGAGGGTGGATCGGAGTCGCTCGGCCACCTCGACCAGCACGGCGTCGCCGGCGGGGTGGCCGGCAGTGTCGTTCACGCCTTTGAATGCATCGAGGTCGCAGAACAGGACCGACGCCTCCCGGCCGTCACGGGCCGATCGGGCCAGAGCGGTGTCGAGGCGGTCGAGCATGAGGGAGCGGTTGGGCAGACCGGTCAGGCTGTCATGGAGGGCTGAGTGGGTGAGCTGCTCTTCGAACTGGACGACGTCGGTGATGTCGCGGAGCACGCCGAGCACCTCGATCACCCTTCCGTCGGTGTCCCGCCGGAACGGAACGATCCTGCGGGCCATCCAGTGCCAATGGCCGTCGGTGTGGCGACCTCGGTAGCGGATCTGGAGGACCCGGCCGTCCGCGAGGCTCTGTGCCTGGCGATTGGCGGCCAGGAGAGCGGCCTGGTCATCGGGATGGACCAGGGTGCCGATGGCCGCGGGGCCGAGCGCCTTTGCCTCGTCGGGACTGAGTCCGAGCAGGTCCCTGTCGCGGGAGCCGTAGATCAAGGCCCCCGTGGCCACGTCGGTGATGAAGGTGAAGTCTGGGGTAGCGGCGATGACCGCCTCCTGGAATGCCGTCGCCCTCTTCGCCTCCTCTTCGGCCACCACCTGCTCGGTGACGTCGATGACAGTGCCCAGGAAGCGGATGACGGAGCCACCTTCGAAAAAGGCCCTACCCCGTGACTCCAACCACCGCAGCTCCCCGTCGCTCACCCGGAAGATCCGGTACCGCAGGTGGATGGGCTCCCGTTCGGTGAGCGACCGCGCAGCCTCCATAGTCATAGTGGCCGTGTCGTCTGGGTGCACCTGTCTGACGGCTGACTCGAAGTTGCCTCCGAACTCGGCTCGATCGATCCCGTAGAGGTCGAACATGCCGTCCGACCACGTGACCGCGTCGGTCGGCACATCCCAGTTCCACGAACCGAGCTGGCCGATGCGTTCGGCTTCGGTGAGCCGACTCCGCTCGTAGCGCAAGGACTCCTCTGACTGCCGCAGGGCGGCCGCCGCCCGCCGCGTCTCGGTGACCTCCACGGCGAACCCGATCCCGGCGACGATCGCACCGTCGGCGTCGAGCGAGGGAGCCAGTCGGACGAGGAAGGTGCGGTTGGCGAAGGGGACGTCGGTCTTCGACTCCTGGCCGGACAGGGCCTGGCGGAAGGGCCCTTCGATGAGTCGGGCGATCGCCGGAGGGAAGACCTCGAAGATCGTCCTGCCCTCGAGCAGCTCTTGAGAGAGTCCCACTTCGCTCAGTCCCAGTCCCCCGGCACTCAGGAAACGAAGGTCCTGGTCAAACGCGATGATGGCTCCTTGGGGGAAGCCGCGCATGAGGGGGTGGGCACCAGCGGCGCGGAGGATGTCCAACGCCTGGGCCGCGGCAGGAGTCCCGTCTCGTGCCAAGCTGTCGGCGGGAGTCATGTCGACCGGATTCTGGCGTGCTCGCGGCCAGAGGTTCTCATGGGGCCAACGATCCGAAACCCAACGTGTCGTGTCGGTCCATACTTCAGTATCGGAAGACCGGGGCGGCTACTTGAAAGCCGCAGGATCCTCCGTACCGTTTGCCCGTCGCCGCCACAACTGGAGGACATGTGTCCCGCAAAGAAAAGGCACTGTGGAACGAGGTGAGCCACGCCCTGTCCGAGCGGCCGGGTTGGGCTCTGGAGCCGGCGGTCACACCCGGCCAGGCCCCCTCTTGGTGCTACGGCAGCGGGGGTGTCACCGAGCTGTCGGTGGGGGTTGTGGATGAAAAGGTCTTCGTCTACCTGGTGGAGCGGGACCAGGAGCTCGATCTGGCTGACGTGGACACCCTGACCAGCTGGCTCGACAGCAACGAGTCGCTGTTCGCCAACCGGAGCTCGATGACGGTCGAGGACTTCGTCGCCGAGTTCCATCAAAGGGTCGCCGAATGGCGCGCCGGCTCGTGAGGGTGGCCGATCGTTGGCTGAAGGGTACCGCCCGGCAGCCAGGAGGAATCCAGCCCGTGGGCGCGCCACCAGGCCCGAAGGCGCAATGGTCTTCGGGCCTGTGAGTGGCGTGCCGCACGTCCCCTGCCTCAGGGGCACAAGGAGGGGACAACTTGGCGACCACCTGCTGTACCAGGTGGTCCGGGCGTGCTTCTGTTAGCCGAGGGGCGTGTCGCTCAACACCGGAGCGACCACATTCACCAGCGAACCCGACGACAGCACCGGGGCGTTCGCATTCACCAGTGAGCCGGTACCGGTGGTCGAGCCCGACGACAGCACCGGGGCGTTCGCATTCACCAGCGAGCCCCGAGCACCGCTCGTGGCACCTCCGGAAAGCACTGGCGCATCAGCGTTGACGAGCGTCCCCCCCGAGGTGGAGGAGTCTCCGGTCGACAGCGCCGGGGCGTCGGCGCTCACCAGCGAGCTACCGCCCGATGTGGATCCGCTCCCGAGCACCGGTGCGTTGGCGTTCACCAATGAGCCGGTGCCTGACGTCGACCCGTCGGAGAGGACGGGCGCGTTGGCGTTCACCAACGAGCCCGAGCCGGTCGACGAGCTGCCCGACAGCACCGGGGCGTCCAGATCGATCAGTGACCACAGACCGGTGGTCGAGTTTCCGTCCGACAGCACTGGTGCATTGGCATCGATCAGGGTCACACCGGTGGTCCCGACTGGGGGGAAGATTGGTGCTACCGGCATTACAGGGGTCACCGGAACCGTCGGGGTGACTGGCGTTGACGGCGCCGAGGGGGTGACCGTTGCCGTCGTAGTGGTCCCGGTCGTGCTTCCGGCCCCGGCCGTCGACGGCCCGGCCGTCCCGCTGGTGGCGGGCGTACCGCTCATGTCGACCGACGGCACACTGACGATGGCCGGAGGACCGCCAACCGGCCCGACGGCCGGTACTGACGCCTGACATGTCGTCGATGTGGCTGAGGCTGGGGAGTTGGGTCCGACGAAGCCGGCAACAGCCAGCCCGAGAATGCAGAGCCCGAGGGCGACGACAAAGGTCGCGAGGGCGCGCTTGGTAGAGGTAAACATTTGTGATTCTCCTTGGTTAGATGAGATTGGTCTCTGAGACTTGGCCGAACGACGCCGACCAGGGCGCTTGGCACGTCAGAGACCTCTAACCGGGAGGGGCGAACCTCAGGTCCAAGAGGAGCTTCGGGGTCCTGTTCCGCAACAGCACGACTGCGCCCAGGGCGAGCGCTGGCAACAGCAGCATCGAGGGTGGCAGTGAGCCGAACGGGGTGTTTCCCTGGCCCGAGGCGAGGGACTCGCCCGCGTTGTTCGGTGCCTGGGGAGAAGGGGTCTGAGGGGCCCATGGGGCCTTGGCCGGGGTGACCGGCGATCCTAAGGGGGTGGAGCCGCCTGGCTCCACCCCGGCGGTTCGACCGTTGGTCCGACGTGCTGGGCCGGCCCCCGAACGACCCGCCAGGGCCGGGAATGCCGACAGTGCAGAAGCGCCGCCTCCGGTAGCTGGGCCGACGGGGCCGAGCGGCGAGTTGGGCCCGGCGATCCCTGCATCGAGGACGGGGGTGAGGGCGGCTTTGGTCATCGAGGTGAGCGATGCGACGGTGGTCGATGCCGTCGTGACCAGCGATCTCCCGATTCCGGTCACCGCGCCTGCGCCAGGCTGCGGAGTGGTGGGCAACGTGGGTCTGGTCACCGTGACCGGTGCGGCGATGGTGACCGGCGCCGGGAGGGAGACGGGCACGGGCACCGAGGCGAAGAGCGGGACCGAGACACTCACCGGGCCCTGGACGGTGATCGGCGCCTGGACGGTGACCTGGTCAGCACCGGCCGGCTTGACCAGGAGGCTTATCAGGACGGTAGCCAAGATGACGCCGGTGATTCCCGCGCCCATCATGAGTGCGATTCGCCGCAGCCAACGCTGTGGTCGCTCCGCCTCCACTGTGGGACCGGCCGCCGCCGGTTGGTGTCCGCACACTACCCATGATTATATCACTCAAAGTGATGGGTAAAGCACTTAAAGAGATAAGTGGCCTTCGAGTCCGCTGCCCCCCGGGGCTCTCAGGAGAAGTGGGTGACCGGGCGGGCCAGCGGGTGACCGTCCACGAAGATGTCGACCTTCTCGTTGTAGAACGAGACCAGCCCGGCGATGGGCAGGAGCTGGCGGGTCGGGAAGTCGTAGCTCCAAGCCAGGTCGGCATGGGTCTCGCCTCCGACCTTGACCGACCAGTAGCCGGTCGTCGTGCCCTTGTAGGGACATCGTGTGACCGTGGCGCTCGATTCCAGGTGGTCGAAGACCACCTCGGTCCGGTTGAGGTAGTAGCGGGTCGGGAGGCCGGTCTCGAAGACCATCACCGGCGATGCCGACTCAGCCAGGACGATGCCATCGAGCTCGACCCGGACGACCCTCGTCGACCGTAGGGCATCGACTCGGGTGTAGGGGTTTCGAGGGTGGACGAAGACCTCCTCGTCCTCCTCGAACCAGGCATCGAGAGCCTCCCACTCGAAGCGGAAGGTGCCCTCCAGCTCAGAGCGCACTGCGCCGGTCAACAGTCTGGCGACTGGGAGCGCTGAGGGCCCGTCACCGTCGAAGGCGTAAAGGTGGGCTGTTCCTCTCGGGGACTCCTCAGTCCGGTCGAGGTCCACCAGGGAGTCTTCGGCCACATCCCCGCGGGGCACGTAGAACTGCGGATAGTTGGCCCACTCCCAGACGTAGAGCGCGCTGGTTGTGTCGACGACCGCGGCTGCGCCCCGGAAGGCCCGGATCCGTCGGGGCACGGGCTCGACATGGTTCAGGCGGGTGATCAGCTTCGGGAAGTCGGACATGGCGTGACTCTCTGTTTCGGGGCCGGACCGGCCATTCAGACCAGGTGTCGGTCGGTCGCCCACTTGGTCAGTTCGTGCCGGGTCGACAGTTGCAGTTTTCGGAGGACCGAGGAGACGTGGGACTCGACGGTCGTGCCTGAGATGGTCAAGTCGCGTCCCACCACTTTGTAGGTATAGCCCCTGGCGATGAGGAGCAGGACCTCGCGCTCTCTAGGAGGGAGCTGGTCGAGCTCAAACTGCCCGAACTGCCCGACCAGAGTGGCTGTGGCCCGCCCCGAGGACCTCGGGGAGTCGTTCGACCGAGACGCTTCTGCGGCCTGATCGAGGAACCGCCGGATCAGCTCAAGGTCATTGGTTACAGCACTAGCATCACCTCGACCGGGCCATGGGGTGTCGACGGGGAAGCCCGGTCGTCGACCCCTGTCACCCGCCGCCATCTCCTGGTCCCTGCCACGGGCAACGAGAGAAAGGACGGACCGCTATGAGCTCCACCGAGCAGGCACCGACGGTGCCGCCCTCGGCATTGCCGGCGGCGCGGGCCATCGAGCTGACCAAGACCTACGGGAAGGGGGACGCTGTGGTCCACGCCCTCAGGGGCGTCAACTTGGAGTTCGGCCGCGGCCAGTTCACCGCGGTGATGGGACCGTCGGGCTCGGGCAAGTCGACCCTCATGCACTGCATGGCCGGCCTCGACACCCCTACATCGGGACGGACCTTCGTCGGCGACCAGGAGATCGGCCTCCTGGACGACTCGGACCTGACCCAGATGAGGCGCGACCGGATCGGGTTCGTCTTCCAGTCCTTCAATCTCGTGCCTACCTTGTCTGCCCGAGAGAACATCACACTGCCGGCCGACCTGGCCGGCAAGAAAGTGGACCAGGAGTGGTTCGACTACCTGGTGACCGAGCTCGGCATCGCCGACCGCCTCTCCCACCGGCCGAACGAGATGTCGGGTGGACAACAGCAGCGTGCGGCCTGCGCCCGGGCCCTCATCGGGCGGCCCGACCTCGTCTTCGCCGACGAGCCGACCGGCAACCTCGACTCCAACTCGTCGGCTGAGATGCTCGGGTTCCTCAGGCGCTCGGTCACCGAGTTCCACCAGTCCATCGTCATGGTCACCCACGACGCCAGAGGCGCGGCCTTCGCCGACCGGGTGGTGTTCCTGGCCGACGGCAACGTGGTCGGCGAGCTCTTGACCCCGACGGCGGACTCGGTCCTCGAGCGCATGAAAGAGCTGGGCGGCTGACATGTGGAGGGTCACCGTGAAGGGCCTATTGGCCCACAAGCTGCGCCTGGCCCTCACCGCGCTCGCCATCGTCTTGGGCGTGACCTTCATCTCTGGGACCCTCGTCCTGACCGACACGCTCCACCAGACGTTCAACACCCTGTTCGGGCGCATCTATCAAAACGTCGACTTCGAGGTCCGTGGCGTCGCCGCCTTCTCGTCCAACAGCCCCGGCGGCGGCGCAGTGAGGAAGGCCATTCCCCAGGACATCGTCAACTCGGTGCGCCAGGTCCCTGGGGTCGCCTACGCCGAGGGCACGGTCACCGGGTACGCCCAGTTCGTGGCCCCCGACGGCAAGGCCATCAGCAGCGGGGGCGCCCCGACCCTCGGCCTGTCCTTCGACCCGAACGGCCAGCTCTCGTCCCTGCACCTGTCCGACGGCACGGCTCCCAACACACCCCATGACGTGGTCATGGATGCCGGGACGGCCAACAAGTACCACTTCAGCGTCGGAGACCACGTGCGCGTGCTGTTGGTCGGCCCACCGCAGACCTTCACCCTCACCGAACAGTCGCTGGGCCGTCGGCAGGTCGAAGGCGGCCAGGGTGGCCCCGGCCATGTTGTCGGCCGTCCCGAACTTGGCGATGCCGGTGATGGTGAAGGTCTGCGGTGGGCCGACCAACAGCACGCGCACGTGGTCTCCGACGCTGAAGTGGTACT
>Ga0182030_10022310_pt1 | contig 11789 bp, 10 predicted proteins | sample 812S3MmetaG_FD_121299 | JGI IMG/M metagenome (GOLD analysis project Ga0182030, IMG submission 121299) | Permafrost microbial communities from Stordalen Mire, Sweden - 812S3M metaG (Illumina Assembly) | ecosystem: Environmental > Terrestrial > Soil > Wetlands > Permafrost | place: Sweden... | reverse complement strand
CGCGGCCCCACCGAGGCCCGCAAGCGCCTCGGGCCGCCCGCCCTGCACCCCGACGCCGGGAACCAGCACCGGGCCGCCCAGCGCGCTGACGTCGGGCGCCTCGAACACCGTCGCACCCAACACCACGCCGACATATCCCGGCCCGTTCGGTGTCGCGGACCGGTTGACCACCGCCGCCTGGTCGATGACCAGCTGGGACACGGTGCGGCCGTCGAACGTGGCCCGCTGCACGGTCGCGCCTTCCGGGTTGGAGCTGGCCGCCACGACGAAAACCCCCCGATCGTGTGCGGCGGCGGTTTCCAGCAGCGGGCGCAGCGAGCCGAACCCCAGATACGGCGAGGCGGTCACGGCGTCGGCGGCCAGCGGCGAGTCGCCCGCCCAGGCGGTGGCGTAGGCCGCCATCGTGGTTCCGATGTCACCCCGCTTGGCGTCGGCCAGCACCAGCACCCCGGACGAGCGCAGCGCGGCGATGGTGCGTTCCAGCACCCCGAATCCGGCCGACCCGTAGGCCTCGAAGAACGCCACCTGGGGTTTGACGACGGCGAAACCGGCGAAGGCCTCGATGCAGGTGTCGCAGAACGCGACGAGCCCGTCGACGGTGGTCGGCAGGTCCCATGCCTGCAGCAGCTCAGGATGCGGGTCGATGCCCAGGCACAGCGGACCGCGACTCAACTTCGCCGCGGCCAACCGGGCGCCGAACCCGGTCACTGGGCGCCATTCCCCGGCGCGATCAGACTGTGCAGTTCCTGCAGCGACCGCACCCCGATATCGCCGCGGATCCCCGCTTCGATGCCCTGCACCGCGGCCGACGCTCCCTGCACCGTCGTCACGCAGGGGATGTTGACAGCGACTGCGGCCGACCGAATTTCGTAGCCGTCGATACGCGGACCGGAGTTGCCGTAGGGCGTGTTGATCACCATGTCGACCTGGCCCGCCTTGATCGCCTCGACCGCGGAGACCGCGGGGCGGCCCGGTTGCGGTGGCTCGAAGTGCTTGCGGACCTCGTCGCAGGGAATCCCGTTGCGGCGCAACATCTCCGCTGTGCCTTCGGTAGCAAGGACGCGGAAGCCCAAGTCGGCCAGCCGCTTGACGGGGAACACCAGTGAGCGCTTGTCGCGGTTGGCGACCGAGACGAACACGGTGCCCTGGGCCGGCAGCGAGCCGTAGGCCGCGGTCTGGCTTTTGGCGAACGCGGTACCGAAGTCGCGGTCGATTCCCATGACTTCGCCGGTCGATTTCATCTCCGGGCCGAGCAATGAATCGATGGCCGAGCCGTCGGCGCGGCGGAACCGGTGGAACGGCAACACCGCTTCCTTGACCGCGATCGGGGCGTCCAGGGCGACGTTGGCACCGTCCCCGGATGCCGCCAGCATTCCCTCGTCGCGCAGCTGAGAAATGCTGGTGCCCAACATGATCCGGGCGCACGCCTTGGCCAGTGGAATCGCGGTGGCCTTGGAGACGAACGGAACGGTGCGGCTGGCGCGCGGGTTGGCCTCCAAGACGTAGAGCACGTCGTCTTTGAGGGCATATTGCACGTTGAGCAAACCCACCACGCCGATGCCGTGCGCGATGGCCTCCGTCGCGCGGCGCACCTTCTCGATGTCGCTGCGGCCCAGCGTGACCGGCGGCAGCGCGCACGCCGAGTCACCGGAGTGGATCCCGGCTTCCTCGATGTGCTCCATGATCCCGCCGATGTAGACCTCGGCACCGTCGCACAGCGCGTCGACGTCGATCTCGACCGCGTCCTCGAGGAAGCGGTCGACGAGGACCGGGTGTTCCGGGGACAGCTCGGTGGCGCGAGTGATGTAGTCCTTGAGGGTCTCTTCGTCGTAGACGATCTCCATGCCGCGACCGCCGAGCACATACGACGGACGCACCAGCACCGGATAACCGATGTCATCGGCGATCCGGCGGGCCTGCGCGAAAGTCGTTGCGGTGCCGTACTTCGGCGCCGGCAGTCCCGCAGTGCCCAGCAGGTCGCCGAAGGCGCCGCGGTCTTCGGCCAGATCGATGGCCTCCGGCGGGGTGCCCACGATCGGCACCCCGGCGTCCGCGAGTCGTTGCGCCAGCCCGAGCGGTGTCTGCCCGCCGAGTTGCACGATGACACCGACGACTCCCGCGCCGCCGTTCGCCGACTGGGCTTCAGCGCGATACACCTCCAGGACGTCCTCGAACGTCAGCGGCTCGAAATACAGCCGGTCGGCGGTGTCGTAGTCGGTGGACACGGTCTCCGGGTTGCAGTTGACCATCACGGTCTCAAAGCCCGCCTGGCTCAGCGTGGTTGCCGCATGTACGCAGCTGTAGTCGAATTCGATGCCCTGCCCGATGCGGTTCGGCCCCGACCCGAGGATCAGCACCTTGGGTCGTTCGGTCTGCGGTGCGACCTCCGTCTCGGCGGCGGGGTCGAGTTCATAGCTGCTGTAGTGGTAGGGCGTCTTGGCTTCGAATTCCGCCGCGCAGGTGTCCACCGTTTTGAACACGGGGTGGATGTCGAGGCGCTCGCGTAGTGACCGCACCCCGTCTTCTCCGGCCAATTCCGGTCGTAGCGCCGCGATCTGGCGATCGGACAGTCCGCTGTGCTTCGCGTGCCGCAGCAGGTCGCCGTCGAGCACCGGTGCGGTGACCAGTTCGTCGCGCAAGTTCTCCAGCTCGCCGATCTGCGCGACAAACCAGGGGTCGACACCGCTGGCCGCGGCGACTCGTTCAACCGAAGCACCCAGCCGCAGCGCCAGTTCGATGTCGTAAAGCCGGCCTTCGGTCGGGGTCTGCAGGCGGGTCAGCACCTCCTCGACATCACCTGGTGGGTCCGGTTTGGTCCAGAATCCGGCGCGGGTGGTCTCCAGCGACCGCATCACCTTGCCAAGTGCCTCGATGAAGTTGCGGCCCAACGACATCGCCTCCCCGACGGATTTCATCGTGGTGGTCAAGGTGGGGTCGGCGCCGGGAAATTTCTCGAATGCGAACCGTGGCGCCTTGACCACGACGTAGTCCAGAGTGGGTTCGAAGCAGGCCGGGGTTTCCTTGGTGATGTCGTTGACGATCTCGTCCAAGGTATAGCCGATGGCGAGCTTGGCCGCGATCTTGGCGATCGGGAAGCCGGTGGCCTTGGACGCCAGCGCACTTGACCGCGATACCCGTGGGTTCATCTCGATGACGATCAGCCGGCCGTCGGCCGGGTTGACCGCGAACTGGATGTTGCAGCCACCGGTGTCGACGCCGACCTCGCGCAGGATCGCGATGCCCAGGTCGCGCATCCGCTGGTATTCCCGGTCGGTCAGCGTCATGGCCGGCGCGACCGTCACCGAGTCGCCGGTGTGCACGCCCATCGGGTCGACGTTCTCGATCGAGCAGACCACGACCACGTTGTCGTGGCCGTCGCGCATCAGCTCGAGCTCGAATTCCTTCCAGCCGTAGATCGATTCCTCGATGAGCACGTTGGCACTGGGCGATTCCGCCAGCCCGGCCCCAGCCATCCGGTCGACCTCCTCGGCGGAATTCGCCATGCCCGAGCCCAGCCCGCCCATGGTGAAGCTGGGCCGCACCACGACGGGCAGGCCGAGGTCCTCGACCGTTTCGCGGACCTCGTCCATGGTGAAACACACTCGGCTGCGGGCGGATTCACCGCCTACCTTGGCGACGATGTCCTTGAACATCTGCCGATCCTCACCACGCTGGATGGCGTCGAAGTCGGCGCCGATCAGCTCGACGCCGTAGCGCTCCAGCGCTCCGTTCTCGTACAGCGCCACTGCGGTGTTGAGCGCGGTCTGTCCGCCCAGGGTGGCCAGCAGCGCGTCGATCTTGTTGCCGCGCTCGGCCTGCTGGGCAATCACCTTCTCCACGAAGGTGGGGGTGATGGGCTCGACGTAGGTATGGTCGGCGTACTCGGGGTCGGTCATGATGGTGGCCGGGTTGGAGTTGACCAGGCTGACCTGCAGGCCCTCGGCGCGCAGCACGCGGCAGGCCTGGGTTCCGGAGTAGTCGAATTCGCAGGCCTGCCCGATCACGATCGGCCCCGAGCCAATGACCAGCACGTGGTGCAAGTCGGTGCGGCGCGGCATCAGCGGCCCCCTGCCATCAGGTCGATGAATTGGTCGAACAGGTATTCCGCATCGTGTGGCCCGGCGGCGGCTTCCGGATGGTATTGCACCGAAAACGCCCGTCCATCAGAGAGTTTGACGCCTTCCACTACTCCGTCGTTGGCGCAGGTGTGGCTGACCAGCGCCGGCCCGAATGGTGTGTCGAAGGACTGACCGGCCTCTCCTTCCAGGGCGAAACCGTGGTTTTGCGCGGTCACCGCGACCCGGCCGGTGGCGTGGTCGATAACCGGGATGTTGATACCGCGATGACCGAAGACCATCTTGTAGGTCGACAGTCCCAGGGCGCGGCCCAGGATCTGGTTGCCGAAACAGATGCCGAACAACGGGATTCCGGCGCCCAGCACGTCCCGGGTGAGCGCGACGACGTGGTCGGCGGTCGCCGGATCTCCGGGCCCATTGGACAGAAACACCCCATCGGGCCTGATGTCGGTGATCTGCTCGAAGGTGGCCGACGCCGGTAGCACGTGGCTGCGGACGCCGCGCCGGGCGAAGTTACGCGGAGTGTTGGTTTTGATCCCGAGGTCCAGTGCGGCGACCGTAAACCGTTGCTTCCCTTCGGACTCCACGGTGTAGGTGGCGGGGGTGCTGACCTCTACGGCGAGATCGGCACCCAACATCGACCGCTGGCCCCGCACCCGCTCGAGCAGCTCGGCCGGCTCCGCCACGGAATCTCCGGAAAACAGCCCCGCCTTCATCGAGCCGCGGCTGCGCAGATGCCGCACCACTGCACGGGTGTCGATGCCGGCGATCCCGACGATGTCTTGCCGGACCAGCTCGTCTTCCAACGTCCCGGTGGCCCGCCAGTTGGACGCGCGTGGCGACGGGTCACGCACCGCGTAGCCGGCAACCCAGATCTTGTCGCCCCGGCTCTCGGCATCCTCATCGTTCCAGCCGGTGTTGCCGATTTGTGGCGCGGTGGCGACCACGATCTGGCGGTGATAGCTGGGGTCGGTCAGTGTCTCCTGGTAGCCGGACATGCCGGTGGAAAAGACCGCTTCCCCAAGCGTTTGGCCAACTTTGCCAAACGACTTTCCGGTGAAGACGCGGCCGTCTTCAAGTACCAGTAGAGCCTTACTCACGCGGCCTCCTCGAGCCAGCCGTCGTATTCGTCTCGATTGCTTGCCCGGAACCCGGTCTCGATCTCGACGTCCGATGGCAGCCGCCACCGGATGGCCAGTATTCCATTGCGGGCCGCGACCTTTCCTGCCATAGCGCGCTCGGTGCGCACCTCGGCTATCGACTCCTGCGGGATCCAAATCGGGTTGGCGCGGATGCGTTCCAGCAGAATCCCTTCCGGATAGCGGCTCAACACCGCCTTGCTGCGGTACCCGAGATCGCCTGCGGTGATCCGCTCGGTCCACTCCGTCCCCAGCGTGCAGCCGACGTAGACACCGCGCAGCGTGGTGATCGCCGCGCCCACCTCGATCGGGACTTCGGGCAGCAGGCCGATCAGCTCCTCCTGCCGCTGCGCGCGCCGGCGCCAGCCGAGCATCATCAACTGGATCACGATGGCGATCACCACCACCAGCACGGCCGCGAAGATCAGCGACCCCACCAGCGTGCCTGAATTCATACCGGGCTCTTCCCATCCCGAGCGGTGATCTTTCCGCGCAGCAGGGTCGCGGTCACGGTGGCGGGCAAGGTCATCGATTCGTACGGCGTGTTGGCCGAACGGCTGGCCAGCCCGGGTCCCTCGACTGTCCAGGTGGCGTCTGGGTCCACCACGGTCAGATTGGCCGGCTCCCCCACCTCGAGCGGGCGACCCTGATCGGGCAATCCCACGATGCGCGCCGGATTTTCGCTCATCACCCTGGCGACGTCGCGCCAGGTCAACAGCCCGGGCTCCACCATTGTCTGCACCACCACCGACAGCGCCGTCTGCAACCCGAGCATGCCCGGGCGCGCAGCGGAGAACTCGACACACTTCTCGTGTTCGGCGTGCGGGGCATGGTCGGTGGCCACACAGTCGATTACCCCGTCGGCCAGCGCTTGACGCAGTGCGATGGCGTCAGCGGCTTCGCGCAGCGGCGGATTGACCCGATTGACTCCGTTGTAGCTGGCGAGCCTGGTGTCATCGAGCAGCAGATGATGCGGGGTGACCTCAGCTGTTATCGAAATACCTTGGTCTTTGGCCCATTTCAGAAGTTCAACAGTGCCAGTGGTGGAGGCGTGGCAGATATGCACCCGGGCTCCGGCATCGCGGGCCAGCAGCGCGTCGCGGGCGACGATCGATTCCTCCGCGGCCCGTGGCCATCCCGCGAGTCCCAGCTTGGCAGCGGTTGGTCCCTCGTGGGCCACCGCCCCGACGGTCAGCCGGGGCTCTTCGGCATGCTGGGCGATCAGCACGCCCAAGCCGGTGGCGTACTCCAGGGCGCGGCGCATCACCAGCGGGTCATGCACGCAGACACCGTCATCGGAGAACATCCGCACCTGGGCGGCTCCGGCGGCCATCATGCCCATCTCGGTGAGTTCGGTGCCGGCCAACCCGACGGTGACCGCGCCGACGGGATGCACATCCACCAGGCCGACCTGCTGGCCGCGGTGCCAGACATGGTCGGTGACCACCGGGCTGTCGGCGACCGGGTTGGTGTTAGCCATCGCGAACACCGCCGTGTAGCCACCTAAAGCCGCTGCCGCCGAGCCGGTTTCGATGTCCTCGGCGTATTCGCGGCCAGGCTCGCGTAGATGGGTGTGCAGGTCGACGAATCCCGGGAGCAGCACGTGGCCGGTCGCGTCGATGACGTCCGCAGTGTCGGGAATCTCCAAGTCACCGATGTCGGCGATCTGGCCGTCATCGACCAGGACGTCGACGCGCTCTCCTTCGCCGTACAACCGGACCCCGCGAAGCAGGACACTCATGCCGCACCCTCATTTCCGGCCAACTCGGTGCCGACCAGCACATGGAACAGCACCGCCATCCGCACGTGGACGCCGTTGGAAACCTGTTGCAGCACAGCTGATTGCGATGAATCCGCCACCGAAGAAGCGATCTCCATGCCCCGCAACATCGGCCCCGGATGCAGCACCACGGCGTGACCGGGAAGCATCGCCTGACGGCGATCGGAAAGCCCGTAGCGCGAAGAATATTCGCGCACCGACGGGAAGAAGCCGCCGTTCATCCGCTCGGCTTGCACCCGCAGCATCAGCACCGCGTCGGCGGCGGGCAACTCGGCGTCGAAGTCGCCTGCCACGGTCACCGGCCAGCCATCGACCCCGACCGGCAACAACGTCGGCGGAGCGACCAACACCACCTCGGCGCCCAGGGTGCTCAGCAGCATGACGTTGGAACGGGCCACCCGGCTGTGCAGGATGTCGCCCACGATCACGATGCGCCGGCCTTCAATGCCGCCGAGCCGCTGGCGAATGGTCAACGCGTCCAGCAGCGCCTGCGTCGGGTGCTCATGCGTGCCGTCGCCGGCATTGATCACCGACGGTCCGTCGTCGCGCACGCCGGTCCAGTCGGCAAGCAGGTGGGCGGCACCCGACGCCGGGTGGCGAATGATCAGCGCGTCGGCGCCGGCCGCCCGCAGCGTCAGCGCGGTGTCACGCAGCGACTCACCCTTGCTCACCGACGATCCGGACGCGCTCACGTTGATCACGTCGGCGCTCATCCACTTGCCGGCCACCTCGAACGACACCCGGGTGCGGGTTGAATTCTCGTAGAACATGGTGACGATGGTGCGGCCGCGCAGCGTCGGCAGCTTCTTGATCTCACGGCCCACCAGCGCCTGCGCGAACCGGTCCGCGTCGTCCAGGATGGCCGTCGCGTCGTCGCGGCTCAGGTCCTCGGCAGCCAGCAGGTGTCGGGTCATACATCACCGTCCCGGGAGATGACCACGCCGTCGCGACCGTCGTGCTCGCGCAGTTGCACGTGCACGCTTTCGCTGCGCGAGGTCGGCACGTTCTTACCGACATAGTCGGCGCGCACGGGTAGCTCACGATGGCCGCGATCGACCAGCACCGCCAGTTGTACGGAACTCGGCCGGCCCACGTCGCGCAGCGCGTCGAGGGCGGAGCGCACCGAGCGCCCGGAATACAGCACGTCGTCGACGAGAATCACCAGCGCGTCGTCGATTCCGCCCGCCGGGATCGACGTGGCCTCCAGCGGTCGGGGCGGCTTCTGCATCAGATCGTCGCGGTACAGAGTGATGTCCAGGGCGCCGTGGGCCACCTCGACACCGCTGAATTCGCCGATGTGGACGGCCAGCCGGTTGGCCAGGGTCACCCCGCGCGTCGGGATGCCCAGCAGCACCACCCGCGGCGCGTCGGCGCCATCCAGTGCTGTCTTTTCGATGATTTGATGCGCAATACGAGAAATGGTGCGGCCGACGTCGGCCGTAGACATCAATTCCCTGCCGGTGGCGGCATCCCCCGCAGCACTCATCAGAGACCTTGACCTCCTTCTCCGCCTCTCCGGACGGATCGTTAAAGGATGTCGACTGCCGGGCAGCGTAGCACTTCCGTTCCGGCATGACGAAGCGGGACGCGCCTGCCCATCAGCGGCCACCGCCCCCCGACGAGCGGTGAGTTACTGTTCGTTGGATTATTAACCGGGCCGAAGCCAATCGAGGAAGCGGATGAGTGACGAGTCCAGCAGGCCGGCCCGTCCACTGATCGGGTACATCACCGGTGACAACGCGCCGCAGATCACCCCGGCACCGGTTAGCCGCGCGTGGATGTCAGCGCAGTCAGAGACGGGCAGAGGTTGGCCTAGTCGGTGTCTGCCGATGCTCATCGCTAACCAAAGCGGCTGGGAGTTGCGCAACCCCTGCGCGTTCACCGCCACGTGGTTCGATCAGGACGGCGTGGACGTGATGATCCAACCCGATACGCGCGACCCCGATCAGTTCCTGCCCGCCAGCCACTTCGGCAACGGCATCCTGACCTGGCGTCTACCGATGCTGTTTCGCACTCCGCCGGGCTACAACCTGTTGGTTCGCGGACCGGCAAACTTTCCGAAGGACGCCGTGTCTCCCTTGGAGGGTATAGTCGAAACCGACTGGGCAAGCGCGAGTTTCAGCATGAGCTGGAAACTCACCCGCAAACTGATGCCGGTGCGATTCGAGATCGATGAGCCGATCTGCATGATCGTCCCGCAGCGCCGAGCCGAGCTTGAAGAGTTCACCCCTGAACTCATGCGCATCGAGTCTGACGAAGATTTGGAGCGCAAGCACAGGTTGTTTCTTCGCGAACGTGACGCGACAAAGCACGCCGAGCAGGTAGCGAGGGTCGCCGCGGGAGACCGAGTGGAGTGGCAAGGCGACTACACGCGAGGCAGACACAGAGATGGCGAGGCGGGGGCACCCGATCACCAGACTCGCCGTGATCTTCGTTCGTTCGTCGAGCTACCGGATGAGAAGCAGCAATAGGGCCCCCTCCGGGCGCACCGGCTTGATTGACCACTCGACGGCTGGATAACCAGAGAGCTGTCGCGCAGGGTCGCCTGCCCGGCCGCTAACGTGAACCGCGTGAATCTCGACGGTAATCAGACGTCCATTCGCGAGGTCTGCGACGCCGGCCTGCTCGCGGGCGCGGTGACGCTGGTCTGGCAACACGGAGAAGTGCTGCAGGTCAACGAGATCGGCTACCGCGACGTCGATGCGGGCCTGCCGATGCAAAGAAACACGCTGTTTCGCATTGCGTCGATGACCAAGCCGGTCACGGTCGCCGCGGTGATGAGCCTGGTCGACGAGGGCAAGCTGACGCTGAAGGACCCGATCGCCCGCTGGGCACCGGAGCTGGCCGATTTGCAGGTACTGGACAGCCCGCACGGTCCGCTGGATCGGACACATCCGGCAAACCGGGCGATCCTCATCGAGGATCTGTTGACCCACACCAGCGGTTTGGCCTACGGATTCTCGGTGTCCGGACCGATCTCTCGGGCCTATATGCGGCTGCCGTTCAATCAGGGCCCCGACATCTGGCTGACCGAGCTGGCCAAATTGCCGCTGGTGCATCAGCCCGGTGAGCGGGTCACCTACAGTCACTCCATTGATCTGTTGGGCGTCATCGCTTCCCGAGTCGATGGCAAGCCGTTCTATGAGGTTCTCGACGAACGAGTGCTGGCGCCGGCGGGCATGGTCGACACCGGATTCTTCGTATCCGTCGAAGCGCGGCGACGGGCCGCGACCATGTATTCGCTCGATGACCAACTTCGACTACGGCACGACGTGATGGGCCCGCCGCATCTCAAGCCGCCGTCGTTCTGCAACGCCGGTGGCGGCTTGTGGTCGACCGCCGACGACTACCTGCGCTTCGTTCGGATGTTGCTGGGCGACGGGACCATCGACGGCGTGCGGGTGTTGTCCCCGGAGTCGGCCCGGCTGATGCGGACCGACCGGCTCACCGCCGAACAGAAACGACATGACTTCCTGGGGGCGCCCTACTGGATTGGCCGCGGATTCGGGTTGAACCTGTCGGTGGTGACCGACCCGGCGAAATCCGTTCCGCTGTTCGGACCGGGTGGCTTGGGCACGTTCAGCTGGCCGGGCGCCTATGGGACGTGGTGGCAGGCGGACCCGGCCGCGGACCTGGTCCTGCTGTATCTCATTCAGAACCTGCCCGACCTGACCGTGGATGCCGCCACCGCGGTCGCGGGCAATACGTCGCTGGCGAAACTCCGCACGGCACAACCGAAATTCGTCCGCAACACCTATCGTGCGCTCAGCCTTTAACCGCATGGTCAACTATCCGCCCGCGCGCATCATCGGCCAGCGGATAGTGCTGCGCCCGCCGGTGCTCGACGATGCCGGTGCACTGTTTCAGCGGGTCGCCCGCGACCCCGAGGTCACCAGGTATCTGCAGTGGGCGCCGCATCCCGACGTGGCGACAACGCGGCGGGTGATCAGCGAAAAGATCAACGTCAGCGACGACGAACGGACATGGGCCATCGAGCTCAAGCACAGCGGTCAGGTCATCGGCCTGACCAGCTGCCGACGCCCGGTGACCCACTCGGTCGAAATCGGCTATTGCCTCGGCCAGCGTTGGTGGGGCAAGGGATTCATGCCCGAGGTGCTCGACATGCTGCTGACCGCACTGGAAGCCGACCGCAAGGTGTACCGCGTCTGGGCCACCTGCAGCGTCGACAACTTGCGCTCGGCCCGGCTGCTGGAGCGGATGGGGTTCGTGCAAGAGGGCCGGCTGGCCCGCCACGCCGTCTACCCCACCATGGGACCCGAACCGCAAGACAGCCTGCTCTACTCCAGGATCTTGCGGTGAATGTGCTTGGGCGGCTTCGAGTGTGCGTCGGTGGCGGGAAACCTTCGAAATTCGCACCCTGGGTGCACACTCGACGCCGTCAGTGCACGCCTGAAGCCCTAGGTACACACTCCGCGCCATAGGTGCATGCCGACGCCGTCGCGATCAGACCCTCCTGCTTCAGGGTGCCCAGAGCTTCCCGAATAGTGTTGCGGGACACCGAGAATTCCGCCGCCAACTCGCTTTCGGTAGGTAACTCGTCCAGATAGGCCGCCGCGTGAATCTGCTGGCGCAGCACATCTACGACCCGGCGGGCGCGGTCTGCCCGGGGTCCGCGGATGGGTATTGCCTCGGCCACGATGTCACGCTAAACAGCTCAGGGGCATATTTCGGGTGGGCGATCAGGGGCTGCGATGGCAGGTCGGCGTATTGCGCCGGGTGCGGTTCAGCGGCTACCAGCAAAAACCGGGGCCCCGGCGGCTATTGCGCCACCTG
>Ga0182030_10022309_pt1 | contig 11789 bp, 10 predicted proteins | sample 812S3MmetaG_FD_121299 | JGI IMG/M metagenome (GOLD analysis project Ga0182030, IMG submission 121299) | Permafrost microbial communities from Stordalen Mire, Sweden - 812S3M metaG (Illumina Assembly) | ecosystem: Environmental > Terrestrial > Soil > Wetlands > Permafrost | place: Sweden... | reverse complement strand
GTTCGACCACTGTCGGCGGTCTTGTAGATCCAGTTATACGCCTTCATCATTCCCACACCGCGTCCGCACAGCATGTACCAGCGAGAATCGCTTGCCAGTTGCACCTCACCGGGACCCTCCCCAGGACACGGATTGGCGACTTGACGCCAAGACGCGCCCGAGTTCGACGTCGCGATGAGGGTCGAATCCTCCACAGCCAATCCAATGGAGCCCGACAACGCGAGTACCTGCGGGGTAACTTTCGCAGATCCAGCCAACAAGGATGGAACGACCGTGTCACTCGACGGCGTCCGTGACCCAAGAGGGAAGATACCTAGGTAAGTCACGCATCGATTAGTGCCTACGAGCCCAGTGGGACAACGTTCGGCGCTCACTACGAGGTCACCTTTCGACAACGACATCGAAGGGGACTCACCGGAAAATGCGACGCTCTGCCAGGTACGACCTCCGTTGGAAGTGAACAGGGGGCCACGGGGCGCCGGCCGCGCGACGTAACCCTCTCGGGCCGAAACGAAGGCGATTTGTTCAGCACCCAGAACACTAGGAGACCACGAGCCAGTCGGCAACACGCCCGTGATCCGCCACGACGTGCCGCCGTTCATGGTTGACGTCAGATAGGAGTTCTCAATCGTCGTGAAGTTCTTGTTCCAGAAGGTCGCGATGGCGACTCCCCTTGTTGGGGTGAACATCTGAATGGCGGTGACTGACGACGCATCGAGCACAGTCCCCACCGGCAAGGGGGCGACTGGACCTTGCTTCAACGCAGAGTTCGGGCCAGGGGGTGCGGTCGAGCGAGTACCCAATCCTCCGATGGAGAGGGAGACAAGAAGTGCCACAGCGCTCACCAAGAAGACGATCATGCCCGTTCGTAACCACCGACGCCGCTGGCGCATGCGCGCTTCGGGGATTAGGACCACGATCTCCTCGACCAAGGGTGGATCTTTCTTTTCGACCAAGAGTGACATGACGAACCCTCGCTACTCGACTGAAAGAATCATGGAAGCCAGCTCGTCGTTGCGATATCCCTGCTCGCGCGCTAATGAGACGAGCTCGTTCATTTTTGTGAGAAGAGCACTGCGCGCAGGGGTGCCAACCACACGAATACCTCGCCCCCTCGTGAAATCCAGCAGACCTTCATCGCGCAAGATGTGCAGCGCTCGTATGACCGTGTTCTTATTCACGCCAAGTACGTCGGCCAAGTCGATGGCAGGCGGGAGGCGTTCGCCTGGGGCCGCCTCACCGTCGGCAATCGCTCGGCGTATCTCGGCGGCCACCTGACTGTAGAGAGAGTCCGCCCGGTTCTTATTGACCTCTGGAGTTCTCATAGTACTATCTCCCATAGTACTATTTTTTTTGAACCGTTACGTTAGGAGTTTCGATGATTATCACTCCCACGCAGCACGATGCTCCTTACGAGAGTTCAGACCCTGCCGAACTACTCATTAGGGAGGCCCGACAAAAGGCACGTCGTCGGCGTTTGGTGGTAGGCACAATCCTGCTCGCGGTGGTGGTTGTCGTCGTGTTACTGATCGTCATTGGAGTTGGAGGTACCGGTCCCAAGAAGACAGCAAGCGGCGACCTCGCTAGTACGCTTACCTCGGGACCGCCGACGTGTCTACGTTCGCAACTTCGGGTGGCATTCGCCGGTGGCGGCGCCGCCACCGGCACGGGCGCGAGTCTGATTCAAGTCACCAACGCGAGTAGCAAGGCGTGTTCACTCACGGGCTACCCGAGAGTGACAGGCGTCTTCGCTTCCGGGGCTCAGCGGATGGCCATGGACACGGTACACGGAATGATGGGCGGCCTTGGCACTGGCCTCGGCCCGGTGAGTAAGGCCAAGCCGCCCCTCGTAACGTTGCACGCGCGCCACGGCGTTGCCTCGTCAATGGTGGAGGGTGAGGCCGACGGCAAGGCCCCGCACCTGAGTTGTCCGGGCTTTACCTCGTACGTTGTTTCGCTGCCTCACGTCACTGGAGGGACTTACACGTTCCACTCCCATTGGCCGGACCTGTACTGCTTCCATCCGGAAGTTCATCCCTTCGTTCCCGGCTCTACCGGCTCTGCCAAATGAAGTCGCGTAGGACGCGCATCGCGTGAGGAGTTCCGATGATTATCACTCCCACTGAACATGACGCACCGAATGAGAGTTCAGACCCCACCGAGCTACTCATCAAAGAAGCTCGCCAAAAAGCGCGTCGGCGACGTCTCGTGGTGGGTACAATCCTGCTCGCTGTAGTTGTAATCATCGCGGCGGTTCTGATTTTCGTCGGACGCGGACCTGTGGCAACCGTAAAGACGCAAGGGAGTGGCACCAGCGGTGCCGTCGGGACGGGTCTCACGTCGGGAAGTGTGGTGAACCTGGCGGGTGTCAGCACGATCACCGCCAGCGGGTCTCACGCGTGGGTGACGATTGACTACACGGCCTACAAAGGGGACCGCGCCGAACTCAAGAAGAACCGCTACGAGGTCGTTGAACTAAATACGAGCAGCGGCGCTCTGGAACGGGTCATCAAGAACAAGGCTGGAGATCTGATCTGGCCTCAAATCACGGCGGTAAATGGTCCCAACCTTTGGGTAGGCACCAACAACTCAGTCACCGAACTCAACGCGAGGAACGGCTCGCTAGTGAGAGTCATCTACGCCAAGTCCGACAAACTTACGGGGCTCGCGCCACTTACCGTAAGCAACGGTCGCGTCTGGATAGCAGGTTACGCCGACCACACCGGTTCGGTCACCGAACTGAACGCGAGCAACGGCTCGCTGGTACGGGTCATAAACGCCAAAGCCGACGGGCTAAACGGACCTCAGGCGATTGTTGCCAGCGGGTCACACGTCTTCGTCCTTAACGCACTCGGCGACTCGGTCACCGAACTGAACGCGAGCAACGGCTCTCTGGTGCGGGTGATAAACGCCCGCGCTGGTTGCTGCGCCCCGAGGAGCGGGACTTTTGAATCTGCCGAACCTATAGCCCTGGCCGTCAATGGTTCCAGTCTTTGGGTGACGGACCAACACGCCCCCGCAAATGGCGGAGACGCAAATAATTTTCTCGTGGAGCTCAACGCGAGCAACGGCTCTTTAGTGCGCACCATAAGTGCCAAAGCGGATCACTTGACCGACCCGGACGACATTGAGGTGAGCGGTGGTCACGTGTGGGTAGAGGACGACGACTACCTCACGGAACTCAACGCGATCAACGGCTCGTTGGTGCGGGTTATCAAAGTGAACAAGGACAGGTTTGACGACTTCACCGGTTTTGCGGTGAGCGGATCTCGTGTGTTGGCGCTCAACACCTACAGCGGGAACGATGGCGCAATCAAAGTGCTCAACGCAAACAACGGCAAACTCGTACGTGTCATCAAGTAGCAAGGAGTCCCGATGATTATTGCGCCCACAGAGCACGATGCTCCATACGAGAGTTCTGACCCCGTCGAACTACTCATCAAGGAGGCGCGGCAGAAGGCACGTCGGCGTCGTCTCCGGATAAGTGCTGTTCTTACCCTTGCGTTGGCCTTCGTGGTGGTGGTAGTGCTGCTCGCCGCCGGTGGTGCGCCGAGTAATACGAAACGAACAGCAGGCAACAAACCCGCTCGCACGGTCGGTGCGAACCTCTCGTCGGCCGCCATTCCGCACTTCGATGAGCCTGAAGCAATCGCCATGAGTGGATCGCACGTGTGGATCGTAAATATGGCGAGCAACTCGGTCACCGAGCTCAACGCGGGAACCGGCTCACTGGTGCGCGTCATCGACGCTAGAGCCGATGCGTTCCATCATCCCGACGGCATCGCCGTGCAGGGTTCTCACGTGTGGGTGTCGAACGGCAACGAAGAGTTCGGCATGGGCACGATGAATTACCCGGCCGCCAAGTACGTTTCGGTTACTGAGCTCAACGCGAATAACGGTTCACTGGTGCGCGTCATCAACGCCAAAACAGACGAATTTCTCGAACCAGGGCCGATCGTCGTCAGTGGATCGCACGTGTGGGTCCTCAACGCCAATTCCGCTCAATCCGCAACGTCGACGCCCGTGAACGCACTCATCGAACTCAACGCGAGCAATGGCTCTCTGGTGCACATCTTCAAGACCGACGTCGATGGTCTCTACGGGCCGCTCAACCTCACGGCGACTCGTTCCGACGTATGGGTGACCAACGCGAACGGGTTCGAGGATTCGGTGACCGAGATCAACGCGACGACCGGTGCGTTGGTGCGCGTCATTAGATCAACCTCGGGCCAACTCGTGGCGCCCGATGGCATTGCGGTCAGCGGCGCGCACGTCTGGATCGCGAACATTCGAGACACGGACAATGTGGTCACCGAACTCAAGGCTTCGAACGGTTCGTTCGTTCGCGTCATCAAGGCCAAAGCCGACAACTTCAGGGGTCTCTTCGGTATCGCGGCCAAGGGATCGCACGTGTGGGTGACCAATTCGGGCGGGTCCGACAATTCGGTCACTGAACTCAACGCGAGTGACGGCTCACTGGTGCGGATCATTAAGGCGAAGGCAGACGGTTTTTACTTACCCACCAGCATCGTCGTGAGTGGCTCGAATCTCTGGGTTCTCAACAGCAACTCGGTCACCGAGCTCGACGCGAGTAACGGATCTCTAGTACGGGTTATCAAGTAATCTCTCGCCCGACTCCGAATCAACCTTCTTGGTTTCCGGACATCGAGCAGAACTCTCTCATCCCCCTGGGTATGCCCGCAGTTGGTAGACGCAGTTGGTAGGGCCGGTGGGGATCGAACCCACGACCGGAGGATTATGAGTCCCCTGCTCTAACCACTGAGCTACGGCCCTTCGGTTAACACCGTCAACAACGGTGTGACAATGAAACCACAGAACGACCTTAATTGGCTCCCAGAGCAGGACTCGAACCTGCAACCTAGCGATTAACAGTCGCTTGCTCTGCCAATTGAGCTATCTGGGAATGCGTGAGGCAAGGCAACATTAGCACCCACTTGTGATTGCTATTGCTGGTCAAACCACGCTTGAAGACGTTGCGCCTCATCACTTTCGCGAACCGCACGACGGCATCGTTCAATCCGCTTTGTCATGCCCTGACGAGTAATGCCATTCTTACGTGCAATCTCGTCAAGCGACATCGTGTGAAACGTGTACTGCCAAAACGCATCAAAATCATCGCCACATAACCTTCGTAATGAATCAATGACCCACGTTGGCGCCTCCGCAACATCTACCGGCTGCTTGGTATCGGTCACATCATTGAACTCCGCTGGCTGAAACCTTCTCGACGCAAGTTCCCGATTCATCTGAATGACCTCGGTCGCCTTGGCGAGCGTGATGCCCAGCGAGTCCGCCACTTCATGCTTGGTCAATCTCTTCGGATTCGAAATTCGTTCCAACTTTCGCAACTTGAGTATGAGTCGCATCTCGCTGTCGCTCAATCCAGCCTGTTGCTGCACTGCCTGATTCACCAGCTTCATGATCCAGTAATTCGCGTACGTCGAGAATCTCGTCCCCTGTTCTGGGTCGAAGCGGCGAAGCGCGTTGACGAGGCCTTCTATTCCGGCCGCTTCGAGATCCTCGTTACCGAAGTGATAGCCGCGCTCCACAACCCTCGTGCGCACTAGTCCACACGTCGCCTGCAACAGCAATGACTCAGCCTCTTGGCCCTCTTGGCGCTGGCGAAGCAGCCGTCGTCGCTTAACCGAATCTGAGATGTTCCCCTTTGCTAAGGCCTCAGATGCTTCACGGCCGCGTTGGATCACGGGATGCAATTTGCGTTCTTCTTCTGCGCTCAGTGGCGGAATCATTACCAGACCGCCGATTAGGCCGAGCGGCGAATCAGTCACGACAGGGACACGGGCGTTCGGGTGAGCAGCCAACTTCGTAGGTCCCGTTCGGCGACGTCGCCTTGCGAGGTTCCCAACAATTCCAGGCGTTCCTTCACGTCACGAATTGTGGCCATGGCGACATCGGGTGTGATCAATTCGTCGCGAAGTTCGCGCTCAATGTTCTTGAGTTCCTCGCCGACGGCGCTGCGGATCAATTGCGATACAACCGCGCTCACGTCATCGCTCGTGTAGTCGCGGTCTAGCTCGTCAACGACCAACTGACTGAGCACTTGGGCGGCGTCATCGTCACCTCGTCGCTGCAGCTGGTCGATGACGTCAGATATTGGCTGGTCGGACGAGAGACCTTCAAAAATGTCACGTTGCACTTCATTTCGGAAGTAGGCACTGATGAGTCGGTCCTTGACGTCGCTCGAGAAATGCACGCGGAGTCGTAGCGCCTCAAGACCGGGCCGCGGCATCGCCATCACCGGCCTGCGGACGGGTGGAGGAGCCTGACCATCGGGCGGCTCATTGGCGATCACTCGCTTCACACCATTTCGCGCCATTTCGGCGACTCGGGGCCTCATCATGCTCGCTTCTATGTGCAACTTGTCGGCAACGTCCATGATGTATTGATCGCGAACAAGTTCACTCGGATGCTCCGCCAACACTTCCATCGCCAGTTCGGCCGCTCGCGCCCGACCTTCGGCAGTTGCTTGATTGGCGCCGTCGAGCACTCGGTCCAATCGAAACCGCAAAAACGGAACCGCGCCACTAATCGCGGCGCGCAGGCCCTCAGGATCATTTTGTGCCAGGTCCGCAGGATCACTGCCCTTGGGCAAGCGAGCGACCAAGACGTCAACTTCGTACTGGCGCTCCCACTGGTACACCGACGCGGCCGCACTCTGTCCGGCGCCGTCGGCGTCGTAGGCGAGCACCATGCGCTGTGAGAAATTCTTCATGATTCGGAAATGGTCTTCCCCGAGTGCCGTGCCGCACGTCGCGACCGCGCGCGCCAAGCCCGCACTGAAAAACGCGATGACGTCCGTGTAGCCCTCACAGACGATGATTTCCCCGGATCGAATGACGTCGTCCTTCGCCCAATTGAGCGCGTAGAGCGTCTTACGCTTGGAATAGATAGTCGTCTCAGGACTGTTCTTGTACTTGGCTTCGACTCGTCCGTCAGAACGCGCCGGTGCCGACGGCATGATACGCCCGCCCACGGCAATGGCCTTACCGGATGTGTCAAAGATCGGAAAGATGATTCTCGCTCGTAGCGCGTCTTGGCGGCGGTCGCCCTTGTTGACAAAACCGAGCCCCGTGCCGAGTAATTGCTTTTCGTTCAGTTGCAACGCTTTCGATAGTGCGTCCCACTCGTCCGGCGCCCAGCCGAGCTTGAACTTACGGGCAACTTCGCCGTCAATGCCTCGAGACTTCAAGTACTCCCTGGCAGCGCGCGCGTCAGGCCCCGTGAGCAGTCGATCGTGGTACCACTCGACGGCCCGTTCCATGGTCGCCATATATTCCTGACGCTCCTTGCGAGCCGGCCCGGCGTTGGCGTCCTCGTGCAGCTCAATTCCGGCGCGGTCGGCCAACAACCGGACCGCTTCGACGAAATCCAAATGCTGCATCTCTCTCACGAACGTGATTTGATCGCCCGAGGCGCGACACCCGAAGCAGTAGTAACGTCCTTCTTCGGCATTTACGGAGAACGACGGGGTCTTTTCGCCATGAAAGGGACAGAGTCCCGTCCATCGCCGACCCGACTTCTTCAGCGCTACCTGCTCACTAATCAGGGCCACAATGTCAGTCGCCGCACGGACCTGTGCGATCTCGCTGTCTGATATTGCCATATACAGAAGGTACCGCCCTGAGGCGTTTTATAGGCGGTGCACCGGGAATTGTTCCGTAAACTAGCCGCCATGTCCGATTACGCCGTGGAGGCACTCGATATTGTCCGCACTTTCAAAGACGGCGAGGTCCGCGCGCTCGACGGTGTGACGTTGCGCGTCGCGCGAGGCGAGGTCTTCGGCCTGCTGGGTCCCAATGGTTCGGGCAAGACCACGATGATTCGCATCCTGTCGACGATCCTCAAGCCCACGTCGGGCACGGCGACGGTCAACGGCATTGATGTCGTGAAGCACCCGGACGCCGTGCGGCGCAGCATCGGTCTCGCCGGACAGTACGCCACGGTCGACGAGAACCTCACCGGATTCGAGAACCTGCGCATGATTGGCCTGCTCAATCACATGGACAAGTCATTGGTGGTCAAGCGTGCGCACGAATTACTCGAGCAGTTCGGACTCAGCGACGCCGCAAATCGCACGACAAAGACGTACTCCGGCGGCATGCGCCGTCGACTTGACCTGGGTGCCGCGCTGGTGGCCAGTCCCCCGCTGCTCTTTCTTGACGAGCCAACGACCGGGCTCGACCCCCAGAGCCGACAGGATCTCTGGGCCATCATCGAAGGGCTCGTCGAAGGCGGCGTTACGGTGCTGCTGACGACGCAGTATCTCGAAGAGGCGGACCGTCTCGCCAAGCAACTGGTCGTCCTTGATCACGGCAAGATCATCGCCGAGGGCACCTCCCAGGAGCTCAAGACGCGATTGGGAAACACTGTCCTTTCGGTCACGTTTGCGAACACCGACGACGCGTCGCGCGGCGTCGAGTTGATCCGCGAACTTTCACCAACGCCCGCCATCATCGAGGGCACCGTCGTGGACCTGACGGTCGATCGCGGTCCGGCGGTCGCGGCGGACGTACTCCGTCGTCTGGACGGTGCTGGGATAACACTTGCCGGATTGGCCCTGCGTGAGCCCAGCCTCGACGACGTCTTCCTCAATCTCACCGGACACAAGGCGGAGGACATTACCGAATTCTTGGCCGACGAAGCCCCCGCCGGCCGTCGTGGACGAAAGGCCCGGACTTGAGTCTCACCACCGCCCCCACACTCACGCCCAGCAAATCGAACCGGAGTTCACTGCGCTGGGCGCTCAGTGATGTATTAACAATTGCCCGCCGGAACCTGCTGGCCCTGGTGCGCATTCCCACATCACTGGTCTTTGCCGTCATTCAACCCGTCATGTTCGTGTTGTTGTTCCGCTACATCTTCGGCGGCGTCATTCACATTCCGGGTGTCGATTACGTGAACTTCCTCATCCCGGGCATCTTGGTCCAGACCACCATATTTGGCGCAGTTGGCACGGCAATCGGACTGGCCGAGGACCTACAGCGCGGACTCATTGAGCGATTCCGGGCGCTGCCGATGGCGCGCATGGCGGTGTTGGGAGGACGCACTGTCGCCGACCTCGCGAGAAACGTTGGCGTCGTCATCATCATCACGTTCGTCGGCATGGCCGTGGGCTTTCGCCCCACCGGCAGTTTTGTTTCATACATTCAGGCCTGTCTGCTGATGTTGGTTTTCGCCTACTGCATCTCGTGGGGCTTCGCCTTCGTTGGCTTGGCGGCGCCCAACTCCGAGACAGCCCAGGCCATGACGTTCCCGCTGATATTCCCCTTGACCTTCGCGTCATCGATCTTCGTGAACGTTCCCAGCATGCCGGGCTGGCTGCAGCCCTTTGCCATCAACCAGCCCGTCTCGCAGTGCGCCACGGCGGTGCGAGGGCTCATGCTCGGCAGCCCCCACGGTGCCTCCACCTGGATAACGCTCGCCTGGTCGATCGGCGCCATCGCGATACTCGCACCCCTGGCCACCGCGCAGTACCGCAAGGTGGCTTAGTTTTCCCGTGACACAACTCAACGCGGCGCAACTCCAGGAAATCCTGCAATCCGCCTTTCCCGACGGCGATCTACCACTCGTTGAAGAGGCGCACGGCAACTCGGTCGTGGTGTGCCAACCAGTAGACCAACGCCACAGTCGCCCCGGCGGCACCGTGTCTGGTCCGCTCATGATGATGCTCGCCGACACCACGGCCTGGGTCGCCGTGCTCGCACAGATCGGTCCCGTGTTGCTCGCGGTCACGACCAGTCTGCACATTGACTTTCTCAGAAAACCCGACATCACCGATTTGGTCGCGCGAGGAACGGTGCTCAAACTAGGGCGCAAGCTGGCCGTCATTGACGTGGCCATCTACTCGAGAGGGCACGACGAGATGGTGGCCAAGGCACAAGTCACGTACGCCATTCCCACGAACACGGCGACAGAATCGTCATGAATCAACCGGATGGGCTGACCTCTCGTCCGCTCACCAAACCGCTGGTGTTCTTCATGTCCCTCGCGGTCGGCATCATCGTCGCGAACCTCTACTACCTTCAGCCGCTGCTGCACCAGGTAAAGGGCGACTTCAAGGTGGGCACGGTCGCCACATCCGCGCTCATCACGTTCGTGCAGGTCGGGTACGCCGCAGGCATCATTTTTGTCATTCCGCTCGGCGATCTCCTGCCCCGCCGTCGCCTCGTCGTCACCATTTTTTGCGCCGCAGCGACGGCGATGCTCGTGGGATCGCTCGTACACAGTTTTGTGTGGTTCGCAGTGCTCTCGGTCATCGTTGGTCTCTCCTCGGTCGGAGGCCAAATCCTCATTCCGTTCGCCGCCGACCTCGCGGCCGACGGCCAACGGGGTCGAGTCGTGGCGCGACTGATGACCGGCCTGCTGCTGGGGATCCTGATGTCGCGCACGTTTTCGGGAATCGGCGCCGAGATATTCGGGTGGCGCGGGGTCTACGTCACCGCGGCCGTCCTGTTGCTCGCTATTGGCCTGGTGCTCTCACGGGTGCTGCCGTCGGACGTGGCGCGGGCGCACGTGACGTACGGCGAACTGGTGCGCGGATCCTTCCGGCTTTTCGGGACCTACCAGGCGCTGCGCCGTCGGTGCTGGTTGGGGGCAATGGGTTTTGCCGCGTTCAACGTGCTGTGGGCGTCGCTGGCCTTCCAGCTTTCGGGCCCGCCATTCCACTACTCCAACATCAAGATCGGTCTCTTCGGACTCTTGGGCGTCGGAGGAGTGATGGCCGCCAACTTTGCTGGCCGCCAAGCCGACCGCAACCGTAGTCAACGAGTCACTGTCCTCTCGGGATTCTTCTTCTTGGTCGCGTTCGCTTTGATGTGGTTGGGCCGTCACGACGTGTGGCTGCTGGCGCTGGGCATTTTCGTGCTCGACATCGGCGCGCAGGGCCTACAGATCACCAATCAGACGGCCATCTACACGATTGCTCCTGACCAGCGCAGCCGGATCACCAGTGTCTATATTTTCTCCTTCTTTGCGGGCGGGGCGTCTGGTTCTCTCGCTACTGGCTTCATGTACGCCCACCACGGCTGGACGGGGGTCTGCGCGCTGGGTGCGGTGATTAGCGCGCTGATCATCGTGCCGGCCCTGGTGTGGCACCCGGCAAAGGTATTAGCGAGCTGACCTCGTGGCCGTAGTGCCACGCAGCGTCATCGGGACGTCCACCACGTCGTTCACCGTCACCTGGCCGAGCAGTTCGCGAAGCTTGGCCCCAATCTCGGCGCGCTCGACCTGGTTACGAGTAGAAACCCCCGAGTACGTGCCAAAAAGCTTGACCACTTCGTCAGTGGTGCGAGGCCACGTCCAATCGATTGAAATGTCGGTCACGTCGACGAACAAGCCCAGTGCCAGTTCCGGCGCCGTCCAACTGCGCGGGCGCACCGAGGGATCTTTTTTGCCGTCGCGCAACTTGGAGAGTTCGTTCACCCACTCGAGTGAGCGACTGAAGCCGTTCCACAGCACAAACAGTCGACCGCCGTCCGACAGGACCCTCGCCATCTCTTGGGTGGCCTCCGGTTGGCGAAACCAGTGCCAGGCCGAGGAGATCACCACGACGTCGAAACTGGCGTCCTCCACGGGCAAATTTTCCGCGGTGCCCACCAGCGCGTGCACCTGCGGGCTCCTTCGCTCTAAGACCGCCCGCATTTTTTCATCCGGTTCCACGATGGTGAGATCGGCGCCGTGCTCGAGGAGAAACCGACTCCACAGGCCGGTGCCGGCCGCGACTTCCAGGACTTTCATTCCGCGGATGT
>Ga0182030_10022307_pt1 | contig 11789 bp, 15 predicted proteins | sample 812S3MmetaG_FD_121299 | JGI IMG/M metagenome (GOLD analysis project Ga0182030, IMG submission 121299) | Permafrost microbial communities from Stordalen Mire, Sweden - 812S3M metaG (Illumina Assembly) | ecosystem: Environmental > Terrestrial > Soil > Wetlands > Permafrost | place: Sweden... | reverse complement strand
TTCTGGTTCTTCACCGCACCGGTCATCTGGTCAGCCATCCCGCACATCGAACAACGCACCAGCCTCGTCCGTCGTCTAACCGCGGTCGTGTTCGCCGGCGGCCTGGCGCGCCTAGTCTCGTGGCGGACGACTGGCCGTCCGCATGCAGTTTTCATCGCGGCGATCATGCTGGAACTGGTCGGCATTCCGGCGGCGATGGCCTGGCAATCTCAAGTCGCGAGCCCGGCAGGCAATTCACTGCACTGAACCGGCGCCGACGGGCAACGTTCTTGTTGGACAGCATATCTGATGAAAATGGCGGTAGTGGCCGATTTACCAAACGGCTAGGCATTGAACTTGCCGGTTTCACGGCCTTGAGTTGGCGGCGGTACTGCTTGTAGGCCGCGTCAGAACCCGCCCCACCTAGCCACCAGACCACTGATTTCAGACAACGAGCCCCGAAGATGAAGATGAAGATGAAGATGAAGATGAAGAAACCACTGTTGAAGCCCTGGGTGGCGCAAAAGCCTTACCGGGTGACCTGATTCCGGTCCGCGAGTTGCACGCCCACCTTCATCCGGCAAGTGCTGTCGGCGATGTTGTTTTGACCACCACCGACGCCAAGTTGGCCGGCGCGGTGATGCCGACGAAGCGCTACAAAAACGCTGCTCCACGAACTTGGAGCGCTACGCCGGGGCGACTAAGCCCGGTAGCACTCGGCCGACCGTCAACCGGAGGGTTACGGGTCTGATGCTGCAGCGTGTCGCTGTGACCCGCTAGAGGTGAAGCGAGGCAATGCTGCTCTCGAAGAGCGTGAGGTGGTCTTGCTGCAGGGCGGCCACCTGTAGGCAATAGAGCCGCCAAATATTCTCCCAGATGTCGCTTTCGGGGTTTAGGTAAGTGACCCGTAGGCCGATCTTGGTGCATTGCTCGTAACCGATCATCTGCCCGTGCGAATGCCATTGATTCGTGTCGGCGAGCTTCCGGGCAGCTTCGTCGGCCTCGGTGGCGCCCTTGATCATCGCGGTTTGGAGCAGGGCCGAAGCGATGACCATAGAGCGCTTGATGGTTCGCTTGAGTTTTTTGAGGACGACTGGGTCGAGCATGTCGAGCATGAGGCGGGCTACGGGGTCGTCTGGATCTTTCCGAAGCTTTCTGGCGTGCTTGTCGTAGGAGTCGACGTAATTTTGTGCCGAGTGCATGGTGTTGACGCCATTGACGCCGGTTAGCTCGACTTGTGGGTCGATCGGGCCTAATTCGGAGGTGTGACTCATTACCACGCCGTTGGCGCCGAGGGCGATTAGCGTCGCTGCGCTCTTGGCGAAGTCCGGCACGATGACGCGGACGGGTGCGGCGTCGGCTTTTTTGCGAATCAACGTGATGATCTTCTCGGCGGTGTCGATGTCACCGCCCGGTGAGTTCAATAGAAGGTCGATGGGGTTGCCGTGAGGGACGTTGTGTAGGAGGTCCACGATTCCCGCCGTGGTAACTCCTCGTTGAATTTGGCCGTTTTCGGAAACCATGCACAACAGTGTGTTTCCGGTGCTCGCCTGAATTTCGCGGATCAGGCTCTGGCGACCGTAGCGGGCGGCGTTAATAGCCTCGAACAACGGCGTCCGACGGGCAGGCTGAGGTGACGAATCTGTGACGGTCGGGGTTGGCGGAGTGGCCGGTAGCGGGGTCATGCCGTCGGGAGGTGGTGGAGGCTGCGATTGATGGGAGTTGTCGACCGCGGGTGTCGACGCCTGGTCATCGGGTGTTGCAGCTGCGTCGTCGGTGAAATCGTCGTGCGTGTTGCTCATACCCAGGTGACCTTGCCTTTAGTGATTAGGTAATGACAGCGGCCGTGTTCGGTGACTTCGTCGACGCTGGGACGCAGTGTGAGGGGCTTGTTGTTGATAATGCGCCATGCGGGTCTGGAATCGGGATTGATATTGAGCATCACCCGGTGCCCCGCCTTGCAGGGGCAGTCGAAAATTAACCACTGGTCCCCAATGCCTTTGGCAACCCGGATGGCGGTCCGCCTCGGCAGCTCGGCAGGTACGTCAAACACTGAAGTCACAGGTTGCGATTGAAGTTTGACTGGGCGCGAGATGAGAGCGCGCAGCTTGTTGGAGTTCTGCCGCAGCCAGCGTCTGTACCGGGTCAGGTATGGCATGTTGGCCAGTTCATCCCGAGAAACATCTCGTCGTCGTAGGACAGTTCTTCGTCAGGGTGACAGTAGTGTCCCGCAGTCGGGCCGGCGCAGTTGGCGTTGATTTCTCGGTCGTGGACACGAATCAGCAGTTCCGAGGGTGTTGGGTGCTCGCCATACCCGATCAGTCGCTCAAGTAGCTCAGAGACGGCCCACGACGCGGTCATGGTCGTGAATGTCACTAGCGCAGGTTCTATGCCCGGTAGCGCGGGGGCGTAGTTCTCCTGTTCCAAGCGCTGTTGCTGTTCTGGCGGGCGTATTTCTGCCTCGGCCATCGCTAAGTCGACTCGGCCTCGGCATATTAGACAAGCGCTGCCAGGGTGAATCGTGGTGACCCGACCAAAGATGCCGTCAATGATGTCGTCGGTGTTGGAGGTGAGGAGGACGCCGCAATCAATGACGGGGATGTAGTAGTAGTAAGGGATACGGGAAAGCCGAAGACGGCCGGCGTTGTCGTCGGTGCAGCCAAATATGACGTCCGCACCGAGCAGTTCTCGGGCAACGGGCTCGGCTACGACGGTCCCTTGAATTGCATAGATCCGGAGGTCCGGCGCGATTTTCGTGAGGTGGCGTCTTAGTACGTCGACCTTCGGCTGATCCACATCGAGTGGGGTCGAGCCGTACACCCTGGTGATATTGCTCAATGACATCGTGTCGGGGTCTATCAAGATGAGACGTCGGGCACCCAAGCGGACAAGCTGCTCGGCCACCGCGGAGCCGGTCCCACCCACACCTACGACGGCGAAGGTCAGATCGGTTATGACCCTTTGCACGTCGAATCCCAGTGCGCGGATGTTGCGATCAAATAGCTCAGGCAGGGTCCCCGTTTGCTGATCAACGGCGTTTTGGGAGCTGATGCGTCGAAGGCCCGCTCCTACGACGTTGAGGCGCGTGAGAGGGATTAGATCGCCGTGTAGGTTTTCGATGGCGCCGGTGAAAGTGAGCCGATCGTGGGTGTGTCCGAGGATCATCCAGGCGTAGCAGTCGGGGGTGGAGCGCAGGGCAAATACGTCGCGCAATTGGGAGTTGACGGTTTCATCATGGTGGCTGGGGGCGACGATCGCGCCGTCACCGGGGTGGGTGTGGACCCAGATGGCCACGGCGTGAGAAGAGCTAGCCTCACTAAGGGCGTGCATGTACCCCTCAGAAGTGATCTCCAGCTCATGGTTATTTTGGATTCGATAGGCGTCGTCCGGGACATGACGCACAGATTTCAAGACCAGCCGAGGTGAATGGCTTGGCCCGGCCACGAGGTGGCCCAGCACTACCGCCGCGCACTCCAACTGCGAGTTGGCCATCGCTAGCAGTTCGTCATAAATCTTGTCGGTCATCGTCACGGTAGCGCCGCGGTGCGAGATGGTGTGAACGTTCGATGCGTCGTGGGCCGTCATGCTGCCGCCGCTGCGAATTCGTTGTGCAGCAAACGAATGTAGCTTTCGAGGCTGTCGACTCCAGGACGCCATGCTCCCGCGGCGAGGTGCCGCGACCAGCGTTGCCACTGACGTCCGTCGTAGGTCTCAATTAATTGGGTCGCGGCGATGGCGGCACCTTGGGCTGTCGTTAAGTGCGGGATTACCCACCACATGTCTGGTGCCGTATCCGGATAATTTGACGACAGCCGCAGCAACACGTTCGCGGTGGCGGCATTGAGACCCGGAGGCAGGGGCATCTCAAGCAGCTCCACGTTGAGCATGGATTTTTCCTCAAAGGTGCGGTACGCGATGTCTTCCCGGTGCAGGAATTGAGCGTCTCGATCAGGCAGTCTCACGACCGGCACCTTCCTTGGCGCCGGGGTTAATTCGCCCAGGAGCGGTGTAGAACCGCATGTGGTTGGTGAGCATGACGACGTCCTCGTCCTGGATCTTGCGGTCACGACCATCGGGTACGTCTAGCCACAGGTCTCGATCGCCCGCGACCGCGGGGGTGGGAACAGAGCGCAGCTCGGCTCCGGTCATTTTGCGCTTGCGCACCTCGCAGGTGTGGCGGTCAATCGTGATGGTGATCGCCGGAATCTCACTGAAAAAGTGCAACCCGTTTTCTAGTTCAACAATCTCGCCTTCACTAAGAAGCTGATCTGGAGCGTCAACGACATCAAGCCAGAGCTGCTTGTTGTCGGGAATAGGCGGCCGTGCGATGCGCCGGATTTCTGCGGGGGTCACCGCCGCGGCACCGTGCTGATACGGCTTGCCATTGATGTGGATGGTTACGAAATGGGGCGCATGATCGTGGGTTTCAGTCATGTGCGTGGTTCCTCTCGGAGGCCGATTGTTGATACCAATCTACCACGATACCTAACTGTCTCGGTGCCGTGCCTGCTGACAATCACGGTTACATGCCCTAAGCTGGTGATATGGCGGGTAAGGCAATGACAATCCGGCTCTCATCGGAGCAAGCGGAGCTACTAGAGACCGTGGCCAGCGTCTCTAATCAGCCGGTCTCTGAGGTGATACGTGCTGCCATCGACACTCATATCGGATCTGTGACGAGGGACGCTAAGTTTCAGCAGAGCCTGCGCGAGCGCATAGCTCACGCGGAGTCGCTGTTGCGTTGAGATTGGAGTGCGGCACGCCGTATGTGGCCGGCGACCCGGCGGTCAATTCAATGCGGTTGCGACAGGTACCGATACGCGGTCGCACGTCCAATGCCGAAGGCCACAGCTAGCTCTCGGACGGGTTCACCTGTCGTCGCGAGCCGGCGGAGCTGCTCTCTTTGCGTTGCTCACCGGACAGCCCCAACAGGTCGGTGGCGAAGTTCGTGATGTCGTCCAGACCCCTCAGCTGGGCAGTACCGACAGCGTCGCGGAGTGGCCGATCAGAAGCAGCGCTGGCGGGAGTTCACTGTCCGCTCAACACTAGCGCCAGCGCCGCGTGCACGGGAAATTGGCTGCGCTGCAACGGCTCGTCAGCGGATCGCTGCGCCCATGGTGAGCAACCCGCTGACCCGGTTCGACCCGGATGCCCATTCGTGGACACCGGGGTCCATCCACCGCAGTAGCGTGAAGATGTCGCGTAGGCGGGAACGCAGCGGGTGTCGGCGGTTTGGCGGCAGCGGTAGCGAGATGATGCATTCGTGGTGCGCGACGCGGTTGCGGAAGTACGTCAGGCGATACAACAGCCACCGAACGTCATCGGGATTGACGCCGGGCGGGAAAGCATCGCGCAAGGCCTCGTTCCACATCTTCGTGCGGTAATCGTTGGTGGTCGGGTCGGTCGCCTGGCCCTGTGTGTGCGGGAACAGGCCGTGCCACTGGCCGAATGTCACCTGCGAGAGCACGTCGCCTTCTGTGAGCGGGAAACCGTTGCGGTCGTGGGCCGGCGTAGAGTCCCGCACCGTCTTTGCGTCGGTAGCCCGTGCCATTGCGCCTGCCCGTACCGAGGCGAAGAGCTTGTCCAGTGGGAACGGAAGGTCGGTCTCGGTGGTAAGCCACACGTCCTCCCCTGTGCGTACACGGCACCATTCCCGCAGTCGCTCATTCACTGCGTTCCGGAAGACGATCTCAGCGATCGACAGAAGTTCCAGGTACGCCGCCGCCAGTTGGGTATTCCAGTGGTAGTAGGCGAGGGTATTGCGGCCGTGACCGGCGGCGATCCGTGAATACGGTGCAATGCGCTCCCCGCTGAGACGGTCGAGCAGCCGGCCGTGCCGGGCCGTTGACGCAGGTTGCGTCGACGCAATCTGATGCGTATTCTCGTACATGAAGCGGCCCCCAGGGTCAAAGAAAGAGAGAGCGTCTTCATGTTTTCACATGGAGGCGCTTTTTCATGTTTGAGGCTATCGACGGGGTACCGCGTTGCCCAGACGGCCGCCCTGCAAAAGTCGGTATCAGTTGACCCCCTCCGGCACCTAGCGCGGCCGGGGCCACTGTCGGACTCCAGACGTACGGTCCAAGCATGTGGACAACACCAGTAATTGTGTCGACCTCTTTGTCCGTCTTGGCGCTGGTCGTCGCATCAGGATCGGCCGTGTGGCAGGTGGTCTCGTGGCGCCGCAGCGGCCCACGGGTGGAGGTGGCCGCGCGAGCAGCGGCCACAGGATTCGGTGGTCACCTCGTTGTCATCGAGGCGAAGAACTCGGGCCGCCTATCGACCCAGGTTCAGGCGTGCGGTTTCGAGCTGCCCAGCGGACGACACATCTTCTGCCCCTTTAACTTTGAGGGTCAGCCGCTACCACTACCGGCGGAACTGCACGCGGGAGGCGCGGTTAGCTTCCACTTCAACCCGTCCGACGTCGCCATACCGTTCGCCGCCGAGGAGATCACCGGCGAAGGCGTCCGCGCCTACGTGGTGACCGGTCACGGGCGTATCCGCGGCGAGGAGTTCCACCTCGGGAACATGCTCAAGGCGTTGAAGCCGACGTACGGATTCAAGCGGCGCAACGTGATCGCCGATGCCGCGGGGCAATAACCGAAGGGCATTGACCTGCGTGTTTGAGACCTGCGCACCCCCATGCAACGGTCACCGGTGGGCTCATAACTTAGCGTTCGCTTTAGTCGCGGTGCGGCACGAACGCATAAAGAGGGTTTCGCGCTGCCGCGCTACGCGTTTCGGTGCCCGCAGCGGTCACGTAACGCTGCGAAGTCGTCATAGATTCAACGACGTCGACACCGTCGTGGTCGCCGGATGCAACTACCCGAACTGCCCGCGCACGTCCATCTACGAGGCCAGCGAGCGTGACTACCGAGTCGTATTAGTCGAGGACGCGGTATCGGGGCTCTATGAGCGCGGCCGCGCTGAAATGACCAACATCGGCGTCACCCTGTGCCGCTACGAGTCGGTGATCGCGCTCCGAGACAACACGCCACCCGATTGCAGTCATGGCGCTGCGCGAGATGCGCTCGGACGGGGGCCAAGTGACGATTGGGCCTGAAAACGTCTCGACATCAGTCGGTGAGTCCCCAGAAGCGCCCGTGTAGGCCAACCGAACGGAAGTAGTCGGCGGCACTCTGGGGATCTTTGCGCCGGTAGGGGCTGTCGAGACGTCCGTCGTACCAGCCGGACGCCAAGCGCCATAGCGTGGCGAGATCCATGATGTAGCCCTTTGCGTGGCCGGTGCTGGTCAGCCAGGCGTGCACGCACTCCTCTGAACAGAACAGGCGCTGGTTCGAGCAGGCGTACACCACATCGTTCCAGACCTTGTCCATGGGCACGAGGAAGTGAGCGACCTCGCTACCCTCCGGCGGTCCCGAGCGCGTGACGGTCCACGCCAACGCCCGCCGGCAGCCGGGACAAGCGGTGGCGATTAACACACTTGGCTCATTCTCGACCAGGTTGGGGATGGCGAAGCTGTCCCAGGCGCACCCGCCCCACCAGAGGGTCCTCGCGCCCATAACCGAGAACCCGAGGTTGACTGCCGTGAACGGGTGCGCCATGACGATGTTGCCCGACTGGTCCAGCACGAGGTGGCGTTGAGCTGCGAGCTCGGCAACGGCCTCGCTAATCCGCGCTTCGTCCACCGCACCTAGGTCGCGGATCTGCTGGTGGCTCGGTGGATGACCATGGCTCGCGAAACTGTCATAGATGGCCCGACGCACGCGCTCGGCAAGGTCGTGGTCCACGGGTTGATCGTGCCAGAATTCGGTAGCGCGGCCGCATTCCACATCGCAATACTGGCCATATGACTTCTGAACCGGGCGGTTTTGTAGTGACGACATTTCGATCGCGGCTTCGGTCGGACGCCGAAGCCAACGGCTACATCGAGCTCGCTGACAGCCTGGAGTGCAGAGCTCGGTCGACGCCGGGATTTGTTGATTTCAAGACGTTCTCAGCTGACGACGGCGAACGCGTCTCGATCGCCATGTTTGACTGCGAACGTCACCACAATGCGTGGCGGGACGACCCTACCCACCGCGCTGCCCAGCTGCGCGGTCGTCAAGAGTTCTATTCCGAATACGCGATTACGGTCTGCTGCCAGAGCTATCAGCGAACATTCGTCGCGCCGCCGGATTGACCCAACTGGAAAGGCACCGGCGGTCGCTACGCTGCTGTGTTATGCAGGAAACGCGCCTGGACTTGGGTCGGATCCGGGCGGCTCGCGGAGTAATCGACGCGATTTTTCTCGACACGCCGTTGTATCGCTGCGAGTCAATGGAGTCCGAACTTGGTTGCGCGGTGAGCATCAAGCTCGAAACCGCGAACCCGGTCCGCAGCTTCAAGGCCCGCGGCGCAGAGGTAGTCGCGAGCCTTCTTTCCGACACTGGCTCGACGGCGCTCGTGTGCGCCAGCGCGGGTAACCTTGGCCAAGCTCTCGCTTGGTCCGGTCGCGCCCGGGGAATCGATGTCACCGTCGTCGCATCCCGCTTTACTCCTGCGGTCAAGCTTGATCGCATCCGCGCATTGGACGCCAGGTTGGAGCTGGTGGAGGTCGACTTCGACATGGCCCGCGAGCGGGCGGTGGCCATCGCGCGCTACGACGGCATCCGGCTGGTCGAAGACAGCCTCGACATCGAGACCTGCGAGGGTGCGGCGACCATCGGCCTGGAACTGGTGGAGGCCGTGCCGTCGTTCGACGCCGTCCTGATTGCTCTGGGCGGCCGGGCGCTGGCCACTGGTGTGGGTCATGTGGTGAAGGCCTGGGAGCCCGAATTCGAGGTGATCTGCGTCCAGCCGTTGGGTGCACCGGCGATGACATACTCGTGGCGCCAACGGCGCGTCGTGACCACCGACTCAACCAACACCATCGCTGACGGCGTTGCTGGTCAGTGTCCTATCCCGGCCGTCCTGGACGACCTCCTGTTGGTCGCTGACGACGCCGTCCTGGTGCAGGAGGCGTCTCCGCACCCGGTCAGGCCAATGACGGCCCGAAACGCTCCGCCAAACAAGAGGTCACCGAGACGATCAAGTTCTGGTCGAAACAGCGATGGGCAAACGGACACAGGCGCTGCTCGCGGCGCTCGACACCGCGTGCGCCAATGTGGAGGACCTCAGCCAAGCCGCTGCGGAGTTGTTCCAACAGCATCCCGACTACACGATCATCACGAGTTTCCCGGGGCTGGCGGATTCGACCGGCGCCCGGGTGCTCGGCGAGATCGGTGATGATCGCTCCCGTTTCACGGACGCCCGAGCGTTGAAGGCCTACGCCGGATCCGCCCCCATCACCCACGCTTCGGGCCGCTCGTTGTCAGTCACGCACCGCCAGATCAAGAACAACCGGCTCGCCAACGTCGGCTGGATGTGGGCCTTCTCGGCTGCCTCCAACTGCGAACCCGCCCGCCAGCATTACCGCCAACGACGGGAACACGGCGACCGCCACGCCGCCGCCAACCGCCACCTGTTCAACAAACTCCTCGGCCAGCTCCACGACTGCCTACAACACGGGCAGAACTTCAACGAGGACAAGGCGTTCACGGCGCCGCTACGCGACGCGGCTTAGCGCAACGCGCTCCTGTCCCGGATTTTGACGACCCTTATCGGGTCGCGATGTGTGAGACAGGAAACGAGACTCCGTGAGCTGCGGAAACATCGAGCGTCGGATGCCCGGAAAACCTGTCTCATTTCTCTAGATTCGAGACGGGAGTCAGGTCTAGGGCAAAGTGTGGTTGCAGCGATCAAGGTGGCGGATAAAGGAAACCGGGCCGTGCATGCGATCGGTGTTGCCTTGCCCGAAATCCGACCAACCTGCACGACGACGATTCTCGGTGAGTCGCTGACTCGCGTTCGACCACACGCTCGGCGGCGCGTGAGCGCGCCCATCTCGCGCCCTGCTCACCACGCTATGGTCACGGTCATCGCGGTCACGACAATCCCGAGCAAGACGAGGTACATGATGGCGTGGACTCGGTCAGGGATTGCCTTTTCGGAGAGGACTCGTCTAGTAAGTGCGATGGCGGGCAAGGATCCGCCTAGCAGTACCGCTGCGGCGGCGAGATTGATGTGGCCGACTTCGCCAGGATGGGTTTCCCCTGCGCTGCCCAGGGCGTAAACAATCGTGCCTGCGGCGGCCACTGGAAGGCTCAGCGGGTTGGCCAGCGCGGCGGCGCGGGCCATGGCAATACCCTTGCGCCGCAGCAGTGGAACGGTCAGGACGCTTCCGCCGACGCCGAGAAAGCTGGCAATGGCACCGATCCCGATTCCACCCAGGGTTGATTCGGTAGCGCTGAGCGGTGTCGCGGTGTCGCGAACAGGCAAACGGTGCACGAAGCCGTTCCGGGCGATGCCGTCGATCATTGTTGCGGCAACGTAGGCGATAAACAACACACGAAGCATACTTTCGGGAGCCCAGTTCGCGGCAAAAGCACCCAACGCCGCGCCGAGCGCGATGAACGCGGTGATGGGCCATAGATATGCCCTCGTCAGATGTCCGCGCCGGGCGCTGGCAATGGTCGCCGAGGTGGCGTTGACGATCATTACCGCGGTCGAGGTGGCCACCGCGGTGTGCATGGCGTCGACTCCACTGGCTGAATGGACAGCGGCGTATACGGCCGGCACGGTAACGAACCCGCCGCCGAACCCAAAGAGCACCGTGGTCACTCCAGTTGCGACGCCAACAGCGAGCAGAAACAACAGAAAGCCGGGCACTGCGCCCACGCTAAAACCCCGCAGTCTGGCGCACAATCGATAGTCAGCCAACCATATTCGTATTTGCGCCATCGGCTTGCTAGGGTCGCGTCGTGCGCAATGTAGCGGTTGATGATGTCGACAGCCTTGACCGCGCGCTACTGGCGATCGGGACCGATTACCCGCTCCATCACCTGTTGGCGATGCATCGTCACCGCCGCGCCCAGGTGCTCTACAGCACAACAGGACTCATGCAGGTTGACACCATCGACGGCAGCTGGACAGTGCCAACACAGCGGGCGGTGTTGATCCCACCGAATACCGATCACCAGGTCCTGATGGAGCGCGTGAGCACACGAAGCCTCTACCTCGAGCCGTCGGCAGCACCCTGGTTCTCGACACGCTGCCAGGTGGTCGACGTCTCACCGCTACTGCGCGAACTGCTACTTGCCGCCGTCGACATACCGGCTGACTACCCACCACACGGCCGGGACAGCGCTCTCGTCAACCTCATTCTCCACGAAATCCAGTCGGTGACCCCCTTGCCGTTCGACCTGCCAATGCCGAGCCACTCGCTTCTCCTGCGACGGTGCCAAGCGTTCGCTTCACACCCGAAAATCGATGAGACACCGCAACAATGGGCCGCCAGCCTGGATCTCAGTACCCGCACGTTTAACAGAGCATTTCGCGCGCAAACCGGCCTCACCTTCCAACAATGGCGCCAACGCGCCTGCGTCCTGCACGCCATCAGACTGCTCTCCACACGAAAGACCGTCACGCAGACCGCGACCACCCTCGGCTATAGCGCCCCTGCGGCCTTCTCGGCGATGTTCAGCAAACACACCGGAGCCGCCCCAAATTCATTCCAGTAACGCGGAACGTTACCCAGAGAATCACTCCGTCACACCACCGGAACTGACGCAAGAAGTGATCACTCCCGTTTCTCTAGAAAAGGGACCTCCAGATCCCCTAGTGGTCTGCCTGCGATTTGATGCGGTGCCGGGGGTTTGTTGCCAACGATGTCCTCGAGATCGACGTTAACGTGCGCGCTTCTCGGGCGGATTCATACGGTCAGTGCAACATCCGATGATTTGGGAGGTTGCTATGCCGCGTGGTTATCCGGT
>Ga0182030_10022306_pt1 | contig 11790 bp, 13 predicted proteins | sample 812S3MmetaG_FD_121299 | JGI IMG/M metagenome (GOLD analysis project Ga0182030, IMG submission 121299) | Permafrost microbial communities from Stordalen Mire, Sweden - 812S3M metaG (Illumina Assembly) | ecosystem: Environmental > Terrestrial > Soil > Wetlands > Permafrost | place: Sweden... | reverse complement strand
GTCCTCGACCGCACCTGGCACCAGGGCGCGCCTCTCGTCCCACCTCCCTTCCTCCCACCACCCGCCATGGGCGGACCACCGGCGCCTGATGAGGAGCCCGGTGGGCGCCGCAAGCTCTGGTGGCTGGGCGTTGCCGCGTTCGTTCTCGTCGCCGCGCTCATCGCCGGTGGCGTCGCCCTGGCCACCAAGTCCGACAACAAGGAGGCGAGTTCGACGACGACCACCGAGGTGAAGTCGGCCGTGACGACCACCACCGCCACCTCTGGGCCGACGACCACGTCGACCACATCGACCACGGCTGCGCCGGCGGCCACGGTCTCGGCTCAGCTCTCGCAGGTGGTCTGCCCTACGACGTACGGGGTGCAGCCGGATGGCACGCCCAGCTTGCCGTCGACGGTGGCAAAGTCAGTGCCCTCCGGCCTGGTGAGCCAGATCGCCGTCTACACCGACGCCCAGGGAGACATGCAGATCCTCGCGCCCACCGGCTGGGCGTGTTCTGCCGCTATCGGGGCTGACGGCAGCAGCGTGCTCGCAGCCTTCCCCGAGGGCCAGCCCGATCCCACGACCTACAGCTCCACTCCCAGCACCGGTGAGCAGGTCGTCGGTAGCCAGGCGAGTGCCTGTTCGAGCTGCAACTACGCACAGACCACGCCGGTGTTCACCGCGGCGGCGGCTCAGTGCGCCATCGACTACACGGGAGATCCCTCGACGTGCCCTGGGCCCTACCCGGGGGAGTCGATCGACACGATCGGCGATGGGATCGTTGGGTTCCTGGACCCACCAGGTGTCAAGGGATCCGGCGCGGGCTCTGGCGGCGCCTACCCAGCGAACGGCGTGGTCACGTACCACCCGGAGTCGGGGGGTTCCCAGCCGAGCTACATCGAGACCTGCACGCTCCCGGACAGCCAGCACTCCCTGTGCACCGCTGCCCTGGACAACTTCGTGCTTGCCTACGGCTCGCAGTGAGGAGGCTTCACACCCTGCACTCGGGACCGATGCGGTGCCGCCTGCCCCAATGGCCAAACCGCCGTATGCGAGGCGAACAGGTTCACGGCCGGCGCCACCGGACGACCACCTCGTTGACGTTGGTGCCTCCGACGCGCGGGAAGTCTTGACCGCCCCAGTCGATGTCCTCGTCGAGCGCCTCTGGGCAGCACAGCAGCACCATGAGTTCGGTGAAATCCCCCTCGATCTCGTGGACTCTCGCCCGCGGGTACTGAATCCCGATGTACACGTCGGCCGCTGTATCTTCGCCGCCGAGCCTTTCGACCTGGACGCCAACCCACACTTCATCGGCGATCACGCGCCGTACCTCCACTCCAGGGTTGGCCTCGGCCTCAGCGAGTAGCTCCGCAGTTTCTTCGAGCGCGAGCTCGAAGAACTCGGGCTGCTGCTTGGCATCCCACGACTCGAGATCGGCGTAATCGGCTGCTTCGGGGAGGAGCGTCTGGTTCGTCAACCGGTCCAGGAAGAGTCCGTAGTCGTGGTCGCTCGCTGCGCACAGCCACACGATGTCGGCTTCCTGGTCGTGCCAAGTCACCCCCCGCCACGGGTTCTGCCCGTGCAGGTTGTAGATGGCGACCCCGTTTGCACCTTGGGTGTGCTCCTGGCCCGTGGGGTCCTGTGACCGAAGGTGCACGAGTTTGTCGATCAAGGAGTGTTTCTCCCGGAACGTCTCGGGATCTGCTCCGATGAGCTTGCGCCCGGTGGGGAGCTTCAAGTCCTCCAGGGCGCGCCGGGTCACCGCCAACCGACGCTTCGCTGGCATCGGAGTCAGTTAGAAGAAGTAGCGGGCCGATGGCCCTTCTGAGCAGCGCTGGCTCGTTCGGCAGCGCGGCGAACCCGGTCAGCCGCCCGAGCGCGCATCACGTTGGAGATGCCGGCGACTTCCCCAGTTGCTCTCGCCTTCAGGACCGCCTCTCGCATGTCCTCAAACCCGCTCCCCAGCGGCAACATCGACGGCTGCATCGCGTCGGCTGCCAAAGCGTCTGCACGCTCCATTCGCCGCTCCAGTTCGACGACGGCCAGGACGTCCTCGGCCCGGATCTTCCGGCGACTGCCATGCACCCAGGCGGTGGGTAGCTCCCCGTCATCGAGCATCTGGTAGATCGTCGGCCGAGAGACCCCGATTGCTTGGGCGGCCTCTTCCGGGCTCATGAGTTGCTCTGCTTCCACCAACGTCACTCGTCCGCCGGCACTCACAGCTGCAACCGTGGTCATGATCATGTCTGTCATCGACTCCCCGAGTTCGACATCCACGTCCCCAACCACGACATGAGGCGCCACCCCAGAGGCGAGCGCATGCATCAGGGCATCACGGAATCCCACAACGGCATCCCGGTCCTCCTCGGCGCCAGAGTGAAACCCAGCAACGATCTGTCCTATCGACTCAACCCACCTGGTCATCTCTACCTCCTCGGCCATAGTACCTCCGAACTGTAAGAAGTGTAACCAGATCGTCTCGCCAGACACTCCCCGTGCCCGGAGGTGCTGGGTCGGTGAGGGCGACCCCATAACCCACCTGTGACCAGGACTTTCGCTCTGCCGTATGAAATTCGTGCCTCGGGCGTATGAAACGGACCGTCGGGAGTGAGCGTTCACGCAGGTCAGACCCTTCCGTGAACACCCCACCATCAGCCGTTCGCGGAAGTGGACGCAACGCAGTTACGGAAGTCCCGGTTTCCATTGCGGAGGCCGGGATTTTCCGCGTCTGGGGACCGGTCCGGGCCCAGGATGACCGCGGCGGCGCCCGCGCGGTGGATGGTGGTGCGTCCGGGCAGGCAGAAGCGCCTCGAGCCGGCTGGTGAGCCGAGTCGGGGCGCCATCGAACAGAGCCCGGAGGCTCACCTTCCCGCCGCTCGAGCTCGGCAGCCTTAGCCCGGCCCGTCGAGGAAGGCGAGGATCGTGGTGAGCAACTGCGGCCTGGTGAGCGCGTCGTGATCACCCGGAACCCGGGTGAACCGAGCGCCCGGAATGGCTGCGGCCAGCGTGTCGGCCCCGGCGCGTGGGTCACGCTCGCCGACGACGACCAGGGTGGGCGAGCTGATCCGGGCCAGTGCCTCCGGTGGCGTCGCGACGAAGCTGTCCAGGACCAGCAGCAGCGCCCGTGGATCGACGCCGCGCTGGGTCATCCAGTCGGCCAGCACGCGCTCGCCGGGCTCGAGCGGAGTCCCGTCGACCATCGCGGTGAGCAGCCGCTGGCGGCGGATGGTCCGGTCGCTGGCCGCGCTGGTCGCATCCAGTCCCTGGCCGGCCACCACCGCATGGGCCGGTCTGGCCCCGCGGACCAGCATCCGCAGCACCACCCGGCCGCCCAGGGAATACCCGAGCAGGTCGTAGCCGACGTCGCTGTCGCGCAGGCCGAGTTCCGACACCAGGGCCAGCCCGTCGCTGGCCAGGACGTCGGGCGGGTAGGCCGACGCCTGGTGCTGGCGGTTGCTGGCACCGTGGCCGCGCGGGTCGGGCATGATCACCTGGCGGCCGACGGCGGCGAACGCGGCAGCGAGCCCGTGCTCGATCCACTCCTGGCTGCCGGAGAAGCCGGGCATGAGGATGAGGGGCCGGCCCTCACCGAGCTGCCAGTAGGCCAGTCCCGCCCCATCTGGTGCCCTCCAACGTCGGAGCACCGGGCGCATCTGCGTCCCTCGAATCTGACCCGTGGCCCGGCCCGGATCTGAAGCACTGATAATCGGAGAACCGGTGCACCATTCCTCCGGGGCGGATGCCTCTGGTGACATGACCGTCTCCTTCTCCGTCCACTTTCCCTGGCGAACTGGGTCGGTATTGTGCCGGGGGAGGGGGTGACTGCACACGGAAGCCAAGCCACGGCAGCCAAGAGGATACCCCCACGCGATCCGGGTCGAGGCGCTGGTCCACGACGTCGTCGACGTGCTCGAACGGCCGTTCGTCGAGGGAGCCAGCGTGGTCTGTTACCGGCTCGTTCGGCGTCTGGTCCCTCATCTGACATCCCGTCGCCTGCGAGGCGTCAGATCAGCCCTGCGGGAGCCGGTCGATGGCTGATGGTCCGCTGGCATACGAGCCTGGTCCGGGCAGAACGTCGATATCCGTGGCATGCATCGGTTGATGACAATGCGTGCAGCGGAGGTCGATGTGGCTGATTAGGCCGCAGGCTCGGTGTCGGTAGAGGACCGGCGGTCCCGTTCCGTCGTCAGTCCACCGATCGGTGGTCTGCGCTCCGGGAGTCACTCATCTCCGTTACACCGTTGCCACATGAGTGGATTCATGGTCGCCGACATCTCCTTCACCGACGTCTGTGAACCGGTCTACACCGCCCCAACGCCGACGCCGCCCTCGACTGGGTACGCGGCTTCCAGAGCACCAGTGAGCTGCTGAAAGGGATGGATCGCACAACGGCGGCGTGTGCGGTCGGACGTCTGCGCAAGACGCTCGCCGTAAACACGACGGACGACGGCGTGTGGTTCAACTCCAGCGCTTGGATCGTCACCGCTCGTCGCCACTGAGTGGCAACAGCGCAACGCTGGCGACGCTGTCCTCGGAGCCGGCCCCCGGGTCACGGCGGTTAGACAGCCGATTGAGGCCGCGGATCTGGGCGATGTGCCTCAAGTGGTATCCCAGGGCGGGACGCCGACGCGCCGTCCACGACCCCGGGTGGGGCCGACCGGGAGCACTCGGCATGCGCAGTCCCATCGCCATGCCGGGAGCAGCTCGCGAGGTGTGAGGCTTCGGTGTTTCATTTTCCACGTCGGTTCCTCGGTGTGGTGGGATGACGGACACAAACAACGAAGTAGGAAGTGAGCTGCGTGCGAATACTCGTCGTCGGAGCGGGCGTGATCGGAAGCGTCTATGCCGCCAAGCTGTCGGAGGCGGGCCACCAGGTGGTCCTATTGGCCCGAGATCGCCGGCTCTCGGACCTGCAGGTTCACGGATTGGTTCTGGAGGAGGCAGAGTCGGGACAGCACACCACGGTCTCGGTGCCCTCGGTGAGCGAGTTGCAAGCGGACGAGCGTTACGACGTGGTGCTGGTCCCGGTTCGAGGCGAGCAGCTGGCAAGCACTCTGCCGATCCTGATCGGCATGGCAGCCGATACCAACGTCCTGTTCTTCGGGAATACCACCGGGAAACAGGCCGAGTTGACGGAGGCGCTCGGCCAGCGCGCTGTGTTCGGTTTCCCCGCCGCTGGGGGTGTCCGGGACGGGCCGGTCGTCAGGTACGTGCTGATCAGCCAGCAAAAGACCATGCTGGGCGAAGCGAACGGCGCGACGACTCCGCGACTGCTCCAACTGCAAGAGATGCTCAGGAGCGCCGGATTCCCCACGAGGATCAGCGCCGACATCGACGGCTGGATGCTGGCACATACTGCCTTTGTGGTGCCCATCGGGTTCGCCTTGCACCGGGTCGGCACCGACCCGGCCACGTTGGCCGCCGACGCTGCCACGGTTGGTCTGATGGTGCGGGCCACTCGGGAGGCGTTTCGGGCACTGAGAGCCAGCGGTAACACCGAGATCCCCACGAACCTCCAGATCCTCTACCGCTTGCCGACCGTGTTCGTCGTCCGCTACTGGCGGCGAGTCCTGGCTGGCCCGCGGGGAGAACTGTGGTTCGGCGCACACAGTCGCGCTGCACCCGAGATGCACATTGTGGCCACCGAACTCCAGGCCGCCCTCCGCCGCTCCGGCCGTCGAACACCCAGCCTCGACCGCTTGCTCTCCCACTCGGCCACCTGATCGGTGGGGCGCCGTATGCCCAGTGGCCTGGTGTAGCTTGCAGTGTTAAGTTACTATGCTAAGGTACCGTGTGTGGCCCCAGGACTGAGCTATGAGCTGCACAAGCTGACTGCGCGACTTGACCGGGCAGCAGATGGCCTGCTCCGACAGGAGGAACGGACCTCCTATTCAAGGTTCCTCACCCTGTTCGCGGTCGGGGAGACGAACGGCAGCCAACGCGACGTGGCGCGGTGGCTGGGCCAGAGCGAACCCTCGACGAGCCGGATGGTGAACGTACTCGCTGAGGAGGGGCTCCTGGAGGTGGGCAGGGTGGACGGCGGCGGGAACCGGCGCCGGCTGCGACTAACGACCGGTGGAACCCGGTTGGTGGAGCGGAGCGGCCATCTTCTTGAGGGCCGCTTCGACGAGCTCGTCGGTCGCAGCGGGGTGCCTTACGATTCCTACCAGGGCCACACTAGGAGTCTGCTCGACCACCTCGACCTCGTCGACGGTGAGTTCGGCCGTGTTTGGGGGACGGCGTGACGGTGGCTGCAGGTCGCGACCTTCGCACCAGCACCGTCCGCTCCGCCGACGGAACCGTGATCGCGTACCACTCCATCGGGCAAGGACCCGGGCTGGTAGTCGTCGGCAGCGTGCTATCGGCCGCGTCGGACTACTTGGCGTTGGCCGAAGCCCTGGCCGAGGAGTTCGAGGTGCATGTCATGGAGCGCAGAGGAAGACCCGGTAGCGGCCCCCAGCAACCCGGCCACAGCCTCGACGACGAGTGCGCCGACCTGGCCGCCGTGGCGGCCGCAACGGGAGCGGCGGCCGTCTTCGGTCACAGCTTCGGTGGACTCGTCGCCCTTGAGACGGCCAGAGGTGAGAGCATTTTCGATCAGGTCTTCGTGTATGAGCCAGGCGTCCCCATACGCGGACAGCTTCGTACCGATTGGCTGGACGACTATCAATGTCGCCTCGAGCGAGGGGATCGACGAGGTGCATTCGCTCGCATGGTGCAAGGCGCCGGTTTCGCACCCCGGGCAGTGTCGGTTATGCCTGTGTGGTACCTGCGCCTGGTACTACGGGTCGCTGTCAGAGGTCAGAGATGGGAGACCATGAACCCGCTCCTGGAGGCCAACCTCGTCGAGCACCGCCTCCAAGCCGCCCTTGACGCTCCAAGCCCCAACCGCTTCTCGACCATAACATCGCGAACCGTGCTGCTCGGAGGGGCCGACAGCCCAAACAGCATCAGCGGTCCCTCACTCGACGAGATCGCCGCCGCGATCCCCAATGCCGAGGTTGAAGTCCTCGCCGGGCTCGGCCACCTCGCCCCCCAGGAACACCCAATGCAAGTCGCCGCAGCCATCGTCGCCCACAGGACCCGATAGCCCTCCCGAACCGGAAGGACCTATCGGGTGGCTTACCTGAAGGTTGGACCAGCTCCGGCCAGGCCGAGTGCCACGGCCAGCCAGATCAGGGTGGCGGGGCCGCGTGCGGCGTCGGTCAACGGTCTCAACCGGTGAAGGTGGCGCGATACGGCAGGCCGGCTGATGGACATGGCGTCGGCAATTTTCGTACCGGCTTGTCGCCGTCACGGAGGAGACGCAGGATCCCGCGGCGACTGGGATCACCCAAGGCCTCGAAGGGCCACCCGAGGTGCCTGCTTGAGCCATTGTGTCAGGCCGACTCGACACGCTGTTTGAGGCCCCGCGCGAACCTTTCGAAAGACGGGCGCAGGTCGGGCATCGACCGCCAGATCAGCGGGAGGAGCGGTCCCGTGTACTCCTCGCGCATCTCGAAGGAGGTGGCCCCATCTGAGTCGGGGGACACGTTGTAGGTCCGAACACCTCTGAACAGGCCCAATGGCATGCCACCGCTGAACTGCAACCGAGTGGGCGGGTCGAAGGTCGTCACCTTGACCGGAAAGGTACGGCCCGGTGCTGCCTGGCTCCGTATGGTTATGGTCCCTCCCGGCTCGATGCGGCCCTCAACCGCATCGACACCGGAATCCCAGGTCGACCAGCTCGTGCCGTCGCTCAGAACGGCCCACACCGCCTCGGGGCTCGATGCAATCAACGAACTCGCTTCGTAGTACCGCATCCGTCGACCACCCTTTCGATTGATTGGTAACAGCTGGGTTACCGTAACACACAAGCTACCAACCACTTCTACGGGCCTCGCTCGATGACCTTCCGAACCCGAAGGTCCATGCAAATCGCCGAAACTCGGGCCCCGATCACAGGCGGCGGCGACAATTGAGTACGCAGTGCACCGGCGGCTGCATACGCACACTCCGCTGACCAGTGGCGACGGTCCCGGAAGCGGCGATCCGGCGCGGATCGGTTCCCGCCCGGCCGCAGCTTCTTCGAGGGTGACGTGTCGACGCGGCCGGGGTCGAGGTGGCGGACGACCGGACCGTCGCGTTCGGCTCGACGGAGCGTGGCGGTGAGCAACTCGTGTGAGATCCCTTCGAGCGCGTCGTCGAGATCTCGATAGCGCCGAGCGCCGTCTGCCAGTTCCTGCGAGCCCTGGCCAGAGTTCACCGTCCGTCGAGGAGCTGGACGAGTCCCTATGATCGCCATCGCTCAGCACCAGACCTCTGGGCCACACGCCTCTACAACCGGCGCCGGCAGCCGAGCCAACATGAGCGGGATCATCCGACGGGCGCCCGCTCCGCAGACGGATTCCCGTCGCCGCTCGGGTACGCTGACGCCATGCCGATGCCCAAGCGGGCAAGTGTCGATGACTACTTCGCCCAACTGAACGACGTCCAGCGTCCGCACCTCGAGGCGCTCAGGGAGCTCAGCCTCCGGGCTGACCCCGCAGCGCGGGAGGAACTGAAGTGGAACCTGCCGGTCTACGTACGGGGCAAGAATACGAACCTGTGGATGCTTCAGAACTTCAAGAACCACAGCTCACTGCGGTTCTCACCACCGTTCTTCGCCACCCAAAAGGCCGCGGTCACGGCAGCTGGTTATGAGGCCGGTGAAGGCTTCATCAAGCTCCCCTACAACCGTGAGTTGCCAACTGAGCTCCTGAAGGCGCTCATGCAGGCACGGGTCGAGGAGTACGAAACGACCGGCGCCGAGTAGAACGACCGGTGACCCGGCTGCTTCCCGTGCGCTGGCTGTTGGCGGCCACGCCGGCCCGTCGAGGTGGTGCCTTGCGGATGGCCAGCTCCGACCAGTGAGTGGGTGGGTTCGGTCGGCGCGTGAGCGAGGATCAGATGTACCGGACCAGGCAGAACTCATGGTCCTCGGGATCGGCCATGACGACCACGACGCCTTCGTCGTAGTCGTGCCGCTCGCCGGTGAACCGCCCGCCGAGGGTCGTGACAACGGCGATGGCCTCGTCGATGTCCTCGACCGTGACGTCGAGATGGATACGGGCTTTGCCACTCTTCGGCTCCGGGACCGGCTGGAAGACCAGGCGCGGGTGGGCATCGCCACGATCGCCGAGATACACCCAGCCGTCCTGAGACGGGCCGGGCTCACGACCGAGCAGTGCGGCCCAGAACCGCGCCACACGCTCGGGATCGAGGCAGTCGAAGGTCACGCCGGACCAGACGTTGGCCATCTCGCCACCCTAAGACCCCGAGGCTACGAAGCGCCATGAGGTTGGGCCTCGAACGTCGTGATGGACGGACAAGCCGAATCGGTGGACCAGAGGGGCCATGTACAGGGCTGACACCGCATGGCGGGCCGAGCTGAAACAGACCACCGTCGCCGGCCTCACGTCCGCGGTCCTGGGAGAGGCCAACCGCGAGCGCTGGCGGTGTCGACTGCCGGGATTCACCAGACGCGTCCACGAGCCCGGTCGTGAAGGCGACGGGCAGGCACGCGGGTCGAGCGGCCGCCCGGCACCGGACTCTCCGACCCGGGCGATCCGTCGCGACCCACTCGTCCACCTGCTGCCGGCACGTCTGCGACCTGTTCCCGTCCAGCTCGATCGGGACCTATTCATCCACATGGCCGGCCATGTTGATGACGTTCCCGTCCGGTGCCCGGACGAAGAATCTCCGCAGGCCCCACTGTTCGTCGGTGAGTGGATGAACGATCTCGAAGCCCCGACGGGTGGCCTCGGCGAAGGCCTCGTCGACACCCGCACCGACGCGCACCGATATCACTGAGTCCTCGGAAGCGGTCGCGTCCCTGGTGACCAACTGCACCGAGGCGAGTCCGTCGGGCGAGGTGTACCTGGCCACCCACCCCAAGTTGAATTCCTCCACGCCCAACCCCAGGTAGTCCTGGTAGAAGCCCTTGGCTGCGGCGAGGTCGGCGACCCGAAGGTTCGCCACGATTCCGGTTACACGCATTGTTCTCTCCTGTTCCGTCCCGGGCTGCGTCCGGGGGCTATGCATTTCGGTTCCGGATGTCCGAACAACACTCGGCGAAATGCCAACGGCGGCCTTCCACGTCCAGCGCCTCGCCGCCGCTCTCGCCCAAGTACATGTCCTCAGCGCGGTGACATGCGGGCGCCCTCCGCCTGGGCCGCCGCTAGTCGACGTCGACGGGGACGTCGTGGACGTGGACGTTGATCATTGCCGTCGCAGTTCCGGTCTCCAATGGCTGCAGATGCCGTGACAGTCCGGCCGATCCGGACCTGGTCATTCGAACACAACATCGGCCCAGGGCCGTGATCGTCAGGGACGCAGTCCCCGCAGGAGGGCGGTGTGGGCACGCTCGAAGGCCGAGTCCTGATCCTCGACGAACCCGATGCCGAGGAGCTCGAGCGAGACCCAGCCGTGGACGCTGGCCCAGAGTATCTGTGCGGTGTCGGTGAGTGGCCCTTCGGCGATCACCCCGGCGGCCATGGCACGCCGGGTCGCGTTCACCAGGGTGCCGAATGCCTGGACCGCCACCTCGTACGCCTGGTCGCTCGGTTCGAACCCCGGTACGGCCCGCTGGAACATGATCTGGTACAGCATCGGATTGGCCAGCGCGAGAGACCGGTAGCGGCGACCGCACTGTGCGAGTCCCTCGTAAGGGTCCTCGATCTCCTCGATGGAGGCCGTGGCTTCCCTCAGTCGCTCGAAGCCTTGTACGTACAGTGCCTCGATGATCCCGAACTTGGATTCGAAGTGGTTGTACACGCCCATCGGGGCCACGCCGGCCGCCGCCGCGATCCGGCGCACCGACAAGCCGTCGGGACCCGCGGTCTCCAGGATCTCGGCGGCGGCGCTGAGGAGGGCGGATGCCATCCCTGCACTGGGAGTCCTGGTCCGAGAGGTTTTCGTCACAGTTCTGGCTTTCTGTAGAACGGCGTGTTATAACAATAGAACAGTGTACTACTTATATCCGGATGGGACCCGGGTGCAGCCTTCGAGGAGTACCGATGCCCGATCTTGCCGCATCTCGTGAGCGCCGCTGGTTGATCCTCCCCGTCCTCTGCCTGTCGGTCTTCCTCGTCGTGGTGGACAACACGATCGTCAACGTGGCGCTGCCCACACTGAGCCGTCACCTCGGCGCCTCCATCAGCGCCCTCCAGTGGATCGTCGATGCCTACAGCCTCGCCTTTGCCGGCCTGCTGTTGGCCGGCGGTGGGATCGGCGACCGCTTGGGGCGCAAGGGCACCATGCAGGTCGGCCTGGTCTTCTTCGGACTCTTCTCCGCCACGGCTGCGGCCGCTCACACGACGGGCAGCCTCATCGCGGCGCGGGTGCTCATGGGAGTGGCCGCCGCGTTCATCTTCCCGGCCAGCCTGGCCATCCTCACCAGCCTGTTCAGCGACCCATCCGAGCGCCAGAAGGCGCTGGGCATCTGGGGCGCGACATCTGGCATCGCCGTGGCCTTCGGCCCCATCACCGGGGGAGCGCTGCTCGAACACTTCTGGTACGGCTCGATCTTCCTGGTCAACGTACCCATCGTGATCGTCACGCTCATTGCCGGCCAGTTGCTGATACCGCGGTTGTCCCGGATCACGACCCACCCGTTCGACATACGTGGGGTCATCCTCTCGACGGCGGGCGTCACGGCACTGGTGCTCGCCATCATCGAGGGACCGCAGTGGGGATGGGCAGCACCAGCCACCGTGGCCTGCTTCTCCGGTGCCGCTGTGCTGCTGGTGGTCTTCACCGTGCTCGAGCTGCACACGACCGGGCCGCTCC
>Ga0182030_10022304_pt1 | contig 11791 bp, 9 predicted proteins | sample 812S3MmetaG_FD_121299 | JGI IMG/M metagenome (GOLD analysis project Ga0182030, IMG submission 121299) | Permafrost microbial communities from Stordalen Mire, Sweden - 812S3M metaG (Illumina Assembly) | ecosystem: Environmental > Terrestrial > Soil > Wetlands > Permafrost | place: Sweden... | reverse complement strand
TTTGAAATTTGAAACTATCCCCTACGCCGACATCTCCACCTTCTACCTCGAACGGTCCGACCTGGACTTGATTGGCGAGCCAGAGTGTCCCGGCCACATGGCCGAACACGATGATGGACGCGCCTCATTCTTCAACGTCTTCACCGACGATCGGAAGCGGTTCAACGAAGAGACTAAAGCTTTTGGCCTCTCAGACCGATTCCGCGCGATCATGCAGGAATTAGCCCGGCTAGAGATTCAATACGTCCGGTTCGACGCCGATGGCTGCGAGGTCGAGGGGCTGGAGTACTGCAACCACTAATGCCCACGCGCAGTAGTTTTCTGCTGATGTTGGCGGAAAAGCATCTGACGCGAGGGCGGGTTGCAGCGATGTTGCGACGGATCGCGATGCTGCCGCTTCCGGCAAGCTAACGACTGCTGGCATAGAATGCAAATCGAATTGCTGAGAACGAAGGTGGAGGGAGCAGTGTCGAAAACCAGTATAAGCCGTGCGGTTCTGTTGAAGTCCGTGCGAAAAGTGCCCTAAACGACTTGTGGCCACCTAGTTTGAAACCGTGGCCACCGCAATCTATTCGAAGAATCTGGGTACATCCGTCGGGTATTGGTTTTTCGTGTTCTCGGGTCTTCCGATGCTGGAGTCGATCGATTGACCTCAGCAACACCGTGATTATGGCACCAGGTTCTCTGGTTTGTAAAGTGGGCTATAGAATTAAAGATGCCAAATCGGCGGCAGGATACCGTTTCAACGGGTTTTCTCCTACTGCTTCGTTAACTTCCCTAAATCAAGAATAGCCATCCAGTCATTTTCGACCAAATGTTTTCACCTTCGACCCGCCGACATCAAAGGCGGTGGAGCTCGCGCCAGCGAATTGCATCCGCCCACAAGCCCCGCCGCGAGCGGCCGACGTTTCGTAGTAACGATGGGCCGCGCACCTCAATTCCCCAACTGAAGCGACCTAGACCTATCAGCTGTGCTGGTGGGTCTTTCCAGTTTCTGCGGAGTTTTTGAATTGTTTTCTGCTTCCAGAGTGGTCTAGTCTGGATAGGCACACTATTTCTAAAAATTGGTGGGCAGTAGGTAATTCCCCCTTACAAAAGAGGACTCTTTTCGAATGAAAGTGCATAACACCTGGACAGGGCTGAGGCCGATTGACGTGATCAGCCGAGGCAGATGGATTACCGTGTGTGCGGTGGTTTGTGCGATGGCGTCAACGCTTTTCTCCCAGACGGCGCCGCGATCAAACCGTATCACGCAGCAAGTGACATCGGGGGCAATTGTGACCCTATCGGGTTCGATTCACCCTTTGACGCGCAGAGCGACCGACCTCGGCTCCGCGAACTCGGATATGGCGATGGACTCGATGTCGCTGGATATTGGGCTAAGTGCTGGACAGCACACCGAATTAAACGCCCTGATGGAGGCGCAGCAGAATCCAAAGTCGCCGCAGTACCACCAGTGGCTGACGCAAGAGCAGTATGGCGCGCGCTTCGGGCTGACTGAATCGGACCTGAACAAGATCATAGGCTGGCTACAGGGGCAGGGATTCAGCGTGAAACGGGTTTCTACGTCGCGGAATACGATCTATTTCAGCGGCAAAGCTTGGCAGGCGGAGTCGGCCTTTCACATGCAGTTGCATTTGTATAAGCTGGACGGTGATACACACTTCGCCAATGCAACCGAGTTGAGACTTCCGGCAGCACTTGCCGCCGTCGTTACACATGTGGGTGGTCTAACAAGCTTCCGTCCCAAACCCAGAATGATTGTCCAAAAGGCGAACCCGAACTTCACCTCGTATATCTCTGGAAATCACTTTCTCACGCCTGGCGATTGGGCGACGATCTATGACGTAACACCGATCTACAACGCAGGCTACACTGGCACAGGAATGCACATTGGTGTCGCCGGGCAGACATATTTTGACCAGAGCGATATTGACAGTTTTCGTTCCGCCGCGGGGCTTAGCGCAACGCGGTTGAACATGGCGTGTATCAGTAGCGCAAACTGCACCGGCACAGCGGGAGAGAGCCTGAACGATATTCCCGAAGCCGATCTGGACGTAGAATGGTCGGGCGGCATTGCCCAGAATGCGACCGTGGATTTCATCTATGCAAGTGGGTCGGATCCCAATCTCGGCGTTTTTGATGCGCTGGTTTACGGAATAACGACCTATCAGGTGAGCGGTAACGTGGTCCCAGTGCTCAGCATAAGCTACGCAGCATGCGAAGCAGATGTGGGAGAGTCTCTTGCGACCGCTGAAGAGACGTACTTTGAACAGGCCACGACGCAGGGGCAGACGATTCTGAACTCCTCTGGCGACCAGGGCGCGGCAGCCTGTGATTATGACGTCAGTGTCTCCACACAAGGAGCCGCTGTGAATTGGCCGGCGTCTAGCCCTCACGTAACCGGCGTCGGCGGCACAACCTTCAGCGGCGACGGGAATGATACCGGCGCAGATGCATTCTGGAGCTATAGCAGCACGGCTGACATCATCAGTTCGGCGTTGCAATATATTCCCGAAACTTCCTGGAACGACACCGCAGCAGATGGAACGCTGTCATCCAGCGGCGGCGGCGCGAGCCAGATCTACGCTCTTCCTACATGGCAGTGGGCCCCGAGCAACTACAGCGGAACAAACTTGCGCTTTGTGCCGGATGTTGCGTTCTCGGCGTCGGCCGATCACGATGGCTACCTGGTATGCAGTGGTGACAATTGCGTCAACGGATTTCGCGATACCGATGGCTCCTTGACCCCTTATGGGGGCACGTCGGCGAGTACGCCTTCGTTTGCCGGCATGTTGACATTGCTGGTGCAGAAGTACGGGAATCTTGGAAATATCAATCCGACGCTCTACGGCCTGGCAAAAACTCCAGCAACCTATGCCTCGGTCTTCCATGACATCACCACGGGCACCAATAAGCAGCCGTGCACCACTGGAACCGGGTGTACGGGAGGATACGTTGGCTATGCGGCGACAACCGGCTATGACCTCGTAACTGGGTTGGGCTCGGTAGACGGCGGCGCACTGGAGGCTGCTTTAGTTCCCACGCCACCGGCGACGACGACGACCGCAGCGTCAGCTTCACCGAGTGAATTGACGATCGGCGGAACGACCACCCTGATGGCATCCGTAACCTCCACAACGCCGGGTACGATCACCGGAATGGTTGCCTTTACAGTGACGCAAGGTTCAAGCACGACGACCGTGGGCGCAGCAGTGATTTCTGGCGGCACGGCAACCTTGAGCAACGTGGCAGCGAGTGCGGCTGACGGATTCTCCGCGGGGTCGGGTACAATCACGGCTACCTACGGCGGAGATGCCAATTTTGCAGCATCAAGCGGAAGCACGCCGATGATAGTGTCGGCTATGCCAACGACTACGACGGTCACGGCTACCCCGAACTCAGTGGCCCTCAATGGAACCACCACTCTGGGCGCAATGGTCACTCCGACCAGCGCAACCGGAACGGTGACGTTCAGGCTGGGCAGTACGACCCTGGGCACGGCACCGGTTTCCGGTGGCACAGCAACGCTTGTGGAAGCGATTACTGCCGCCAACGGTTTCAGTACTGGGTCGGGTACAATCACGGCCAGCTACAGCGGAGATGCCAACGATGCATCCTCAACCAGCACAACACCGCTGGCAGTGACAGCAGCGCAAACGCCAACGACCTCGGTGACCGTGTCGGCAACGCCGAGTTCAGTAATGGTCGGCGGGGTGGCCAACCTAATTGCATCCGTGAGCTCCACAACAGCGGGAACAGTTAGCGGAACGGTGACGTTTGCCGTAGGCAGCACGACTCTCGGCACGGCAGCGGTTTCCAACGGTACAGCAGCACTCAGTGTCACCATGTGGGACTCTGCAACCGGCTTTGGTACGGGTCTGAACACGGTCACGGCGACCTACAGCGGGAATGCGACCTACGCAGGCTCGAAAGGAAGCGGAACGCTGGCGGTAACGGCGGCGCCAACGACCATCACGGTCACGGCAGCACCGAACTCGGTAGCGCTGGGCGGCACAACCGAACTGACCGCGACGGTAACTTCGTCCATACGGGGAAATATGACCGGGTCCGTGACGTTTCTAGTGAACAGCACGCCTGTTGGCACGGCGACGTTTTCCTCCATGGGGCAAAGCTCCTCGGGCGATTCCTATGCCGCGATCTTGCCCAGTGTCGCTGTTAATTCGGCAAACGGCTTCACCGCCGGCTCAGACAGCATCACAGTGAGCTACAGCGGAGACATAAACTATGCAGACTCGAAGGGAAGCGGGACGCTGGCGGTAACGGCAGCACCGCCTTCGACGGCGTCGTCTTACACCCTCGTTGCCAGTTCGACAGCGCTCACGGGCAGTTCCGTAGTCATGCTGCTGCTGACTTCAACCAACTACGCGGGAACGGTTGCGCTAACGGCCGCCGTAACCTCGACCAATAGCACGGCTTCCCACGTCACTGCGAATTTGAGTCCCACGTCCGTGACGCTAGCCAGCAACGGCAACGGCAACGGCACCTCCACCCTGACAATCTCGGCGAACTCGAGTGCAGCTAAGCGCGCTCCGGTGGCCCCTTGGTCGAGTGGCGGCTCGATCGTGTTGGGCGCGGTTCTGCTCGGCGCTCCGTTCAGTCTTCGCAAGAAGCGGATATTGGCAGTGCTGCTGACGGCGCTGACCATCTCGGCGGCGGGTTTCTTGATGTCCTGCGGCGGGAGTGGAAGTAGCAGTTCGACGACTCCTGCCCCGCGGATCTACACCGTGACGGTAACGCCGCAGGGATCGGGCACCGTGACCAATCCATCACCGGTTAGCGTTACGCTGACCGTGCAATAAACCAAAAGAAACACACACTCAAGGGCGCGGAAGTCAAGAGCCGCGTCCTTCTCCACCTTTTTAGATTCTTCCTATTGGTGGGGTGCACGAGTCGGGAGACGCAGCTGAAGTGCGATGAATTGATGGGACAAAAGTTCTGAATTGGTAAGCAGTTCTGCGGTACGATCTGCTAATTTAGAGGGCAGGTTTACTTATACCAGCGCTCAGTAACCCTCACAGTTCTAATTCCAGACGCTGGTGATGGAGCCAAGATGATTGATGTGCCTAAGATCCTCAAGGGTCTATACGCCGAGCGCGACCTCATTGTTGAAGTAATCACCATGTTGGAAAAGTTGAACACAACCGCAGTTACTGAACCTGCAGCAATGGAATCCCGTACAAGTCGGGACAGCAAGAAGAAGCGCGCCGCCACCCAACCAAAGGGCGCGGAGAAGGCTGCATCAAAACCTGCTGCGAAGCGGGCGGCAAAGGCGGCCGTAACAGCGCCGGAGCTGAAACCGAAAGCGAAGAAAAAAGAATTGTCTCCGGCGGCGAGGAAGCGTTTGTCGGTAGCGGCCAAAGCACGTTGGGCAAAACGCAGGAAGGCCCAGCCAAACGCTACTGCTGCGGCTACGCCCACCTCCTAGTAAGAGTGATTCAACGCATTTCTACCCAAGAGGCTGCCAGTTTCAATCGGCAACCATTCTTGTGCTTAGCAGCCTGTGGTGCAAGTAGCTGATTTTCAGCGAGGCAAGTTGGGTAGCTGCGAACGCGATCTTGGCGAATATTTGATCGCCTCTGCGCTGAGTTGCGGTTCCAAAAAAGCCGATTCTGCCTTACACGGTGCGCAAACCGGTAAAATGGCCGCGCTAGCCGCAAAATATGGCGCGACATGCGTGCTCCGAAGCGGTTTCGCAGCTCGCGCGGAGTGCCCGCTCCCAGCATCTTGCGCATCACCAGGCTCATCTGGTCACGGTGAACGGTAAGGTAGTCGGCTCCAGTCTTATTGGCCAGTCGTTTACAAAACCCGAGTATTTCCATCCCCGGCCGTCGGCCGCGGGCAACGGCTACGATGCGACAGCCAGCGGTGGCTCAAACCTCGGCCCTACGAGCGCCAAACTGATGCACGGAACGACTAAGACGGATGATAAAAAGAACGAGGTCGTCGATTTTGACGGCATCAACCTGCGCATCGTGCATTACTGCGTCGAGAACAGTCTCCCGTACGAATCGTCTATGTCCCTGGACCAGTTTAAGGATTCGCAGGGCAACCTTGACGACGTGAAGTTGATCAAGGCTTTCAACGATGACAAGGCCCCGTTACAGTTCGTGGCGAAAGTGCCAATTCCATCAGACTCCGTAACAGCTTCGGGCTCGGGCCTGGACCCGCACATCAGCCCCGCGAATGCCGAAATACAGGCGGCGCGTGTAGCTAAGGCGAGGGGTGTTGCTCCAGATAAGGTAAAAGCGTTGATCTCCCGATTCACGGATCGAGCCGATTTAGGATTTCTCGGGGAGCCGCGCGTGAATGTGCTGATGTTGAATATCGCGATGGATCAACAGTTCCCGATTTCCAAATAAACCGCGCAGGGCGGTGTCACTATTGCTCCCGTACTTGTGTGCGGGAGCACTATGGCTAAGAAGACGTAGCCGGGGTCATAACGTATTTGGCAAAACAGCCGTCTTCTATGTAGCCGCCGTGCTGTGGATCGGGACAGACTTGCTCGAGGCCGTTAAGCAGTACTCATAATGACCGCAGGTGGAGTAAAGCCGAGGTAAACCGACGCGGTCGCCTTTTGTGTTATTGCGCTGGCTTAGGCCGACGCCGCACCGAGACCTCGCACTGCTTCGATCATCTTCACCAATACGGCCTGAGCGTCGCCATAAATCATGTTGCAGTTGTCGCCATAGAACAGGGTGTTGACGATGCCGGAATAGCCTTTACCTTGGCCCCGCTTGACGACATAGACTTTTTTCGCCTCGTCTACGTTCAAGATTGGCATGCCGTAAATCGGGGAAGTTTTATCATCGCGCGCCGCAGGATTGACGACATCGTTTGCACCGATCACAAGAGCAACATCGGTGGTGGCACAGTCGGGATTGATGTCGGCGAGTTGGCAGATAAGATCGTAGGGCACTCCTGCTTCTGCCAGCAGAACGTCCATCTGTCCTGGCATCCGTCCTGCAACCGGATGAATGGCAAACCTCACATTAACGCCCGCAGCTTGCAGCAACTTTACGAATTCGTAGAGCTTCTGCTGAGCCTGGGCGACCGCAAGACCGTAGCCCGGCACGATAATCACGCTTTTCGCATAGCGCATGAAGATACCGGCATCTGACGCCTCGACTGACTTGAGACTGCCTTCGATCGCGCCCTGACTGAGTTCGCGGATAGCGCCAAAGTTGGAGAAAATAATATTGCTTATCGACCGGTTCATTGCCTTCGCCATGATGAATGTCAGGAACATGCCCGCTGCCCCTACAACCATGCCCGCGATCATCAACGCTGGATTCTGCAATACGAATCCATCAAGCGCCACCGCCAGACCGGTAAGTGCGTTGTAGATTGAGATCACGACTGGCATATCCGCCCCACCAATGGGAAGCGTTATGACGATGCCGAAGAATAGTCCGCCGCCGAAAAATATAGCAATCGATGCAGGAATGGAGAGCAGCAGCGCGGCATCATCCTGGATTGCGAAAACCATGTACCCCGCTATGGCAATCGTCACCACGAAAACTATCGCATTGATGACTCGCTGGCCTTTAAAACGCAATGGCTTCTTGAGGATCTCATCCAGCTTGGCCCATGCGATAAGCGATCCCGACAATGACACAGCGCCGATCAACCCACCGATCAAGGCGACGATCAGTGTCGCTCCCTCGGCCTTGCGGCCGACCAACTCGACTGCCGCGATTGCACCGGCGGCGGCGCCTCCCATGCCGTTATAGAGCGCCACCATCTGGGGCATGGCGGTGAGTTTCACCGTTCTGCCCTTCCACCAGGATGCTCCGGCGCCCACGATGAGGGCAGCGGCAGCAAGTACGATATTGACGATAAGATGCGGCCGGGCTGCAGCGTTGACATTCAGGACATTGAGGAAGCTGGCAAGAACGGCGACTAACATTCCGACGCCTGCGGCCCGAATTCCCGAGCGAGCGGTAACAGGCGATGACATCCGCTTGAGGCCAAACATCAATAAAAAGGCCGCGCACAGGTCTGCCGCTCCGGTAATCACGTGAGAAATCGTCGTAAGCATGTGGGTTCCTTAGCTCTTCTTCGCGTGATTGCCAACTGCGTGGGCGTGCTGGGCATGAGCTGGCCCTTGGCCACTAGCCTTGAACATTGTGAGCATGCGCTCAGTAACCGCATACCCACCGGCGGCGTTGCCGGCGCCGAGCAGCACGGCAAAGCATCCGATCCATTGCTCGGTGACTGTGCCGGCGTTGAGCAGGGCATAGATGGCGCCGATCACAACGATGCCGTGCACGAAATTCGATCCCGACATCAAAGGCGTATGAAGAATCGCGGGGACGTGACCAATGATGGCCCAGCCGCCGAATGCAGCTAACATGAAAATGTACAGAGCGACAAAACCGGTAATGGCGATCGAAAAGTGCATGGTGATCTCCTATGCTTTCAAGCCACTTTCGTGGGTGGTTTGGTTGCTGGCTGCCTGGTCTCAAGAGGCAGGCTTTTTTGTCTGTTTTTCCTGAACATTGCACATCTTTCCGTCGTGAGTGAGCGCGGTCTTGGCGAGAACTTCATCGGTCCAGTCAATCTTGATAATGTTGTCCATGAGCATCAGGGCGAGCAGGTTGTACTGGTTATGGGCGTATAACTCGCTGGCGTCCTGCGCGAGCAGCGACGGGACATTGAGCGGGGCCACAATCGTTACCTCCCCGATTTGCGTTGTCTTGCCCGGTTCCGTGTCCTCGCAGTTGCCACCGCCTTCGGCCGAAAGATCGACGATAACCGCACCGGGCTTCATGCTCTTGACTTGCGCTTTACTGATGAGCTTCGGCGACGGTCGGCCTGGAATGGCTGCAGTGGTGATGATGAGGTCGGATTGCTGAATATGTTTTGTCAGAACCGTAGCGACCGTGTTTTTTTCCTCGTCGGTCAATCCCCTCGAATAGCCGCCCTCCCCGCGGGCATCGATGCCGGTTTCGACAAACGTGGCCCCGAGAGATAAGACCTGTTCCTCCGTCTCCGGGCGCACGTCATATCCTTCGACGACGGCCCCAAGACGGTGAGCGGTCGCAACCGCCTCCAGACCCGCGACGCCGAGCCCCATGACGAGCACCTTCGCTGGCCCAATCACCCCAGCAGCTGTGGTGACCCTAGGCAACACACGGGTAAGATGCGTGGCCCCAAGTTCGACGGCGTAATATCCCGCGAGAGCAGACTGGCTTGAAAGAGCGTCCATGGACTGCGCCCGACTAATGCGTGGGACACGTTCCATAGCAAAACACGTAATTTTCTTTTCGAGCAACCGCTGCACCAGTGAATGTTCATTTTCGGCATAGATGAACGAGATAAGAATTGCTTCCTCTTTCATCGCATCGATCACGTCGATGGCGGGAGGGTTTACTGCGAGCACGACATCGGCATCACCCACCAGCTTGTGAAGATCGTCGATAAAGGCGACGTCCTTGAAAGAGTCGTCGGCAAATTTGCTTCCTTTTCCAGCGCCGGACTGCATGTGAAGTTTCGCGCCCAGCTTGACTAGTCTGTCCGTGACGGATGGCACCAATGCCACTCGTCGCTCTTGCGGCTGTGTTTCCTTCAAGACTGCAACATTGACATACATTCCCGAGTCTCCTATGGCACCCTAAGGCCACTGCCCACGAAATATTGTGAGTGTTCCATGAGATACCCGCGACCTGCAAGCTTTCTCATGGAAACACTCAACTACTCGTGGTGTTTTGGGGAATCAGATAACGGGTGCCGAAGCCTCTGCCAGGCAAACGACTGGCAGCTCGGCATCAGACCAGTCGACGTTGTTGATGAACATCATTCTGGTCTCCCGAACTCCACAAAGCCCTTAGACTTGTAATGACTCTTGACTGAAGTGGCGCGTACCTGCAAGCTTTTTGTGCAAGGCGATGTGACACTCCGCAAGCTGGCTTCGAACCACACTCCCCGGAACTTCCGCTCTAACGGCAGTCCTCCGTGCGCTTACTGTACAACCCAGATCGTAACTTCGCTGGCGTGGCGAAGAAGATGCTCGGCCAAATGGCTGCCCGCCAACTTGTGGAACCAGAAATGAGACTCATGCCCGATGACAATCGTGTGACATTGCTTGGCCCGCGCTTGTTCAAGAACGGCGACGGCGGTATCTCGACTATCCATTGGATCACAGTATCCAAGATCAATCGCGTGGCTGGAAATCCCCGCCACATGCAGCGCTTTGATCGCATCGTCTAACGCCGGCCTGACTGAACCTTTTGCCGAAGCAATCCAGGCCTTCTGGTCAAGACGGAGTTCCGCTACCAGTGCCTTTTCTTTCTGGGGACTTTCTGCACCGCCAAACTCCAGCAACTCCGGCGGAAGTGGCGGCAACAAATGCAGCAGACACACGTGAAAGCCTCGCCGTCGGCCGAGCATTCTAGCCACATAGTCCACCGCCCTCTTCGTTCCGAGGGACTCATCGACCACAACCAGCAGACGCTCAGTTTGGATTTCATCTTCTTCCGTCATTGATTCTCCGAGGATCATAGAATGCACCATGCAGTCGGCACGTACATGGGCGCAGTATGGTCGAGGCAATATTCCTCATTCGAGTACCGACGCTGGTCGTGTCAGTCAATGCGCTCATGAGTATTGGAACTTGACTATGGGAATTGCTACCTAATCGAACAGCAGGTTGGATTGTAAATCAAATCATGTAGCCGAAATTGTATTTCCGGTTATCCCCCAAATGGCCGTGAATCACGCGGGTTGAACTTGAGAGATCGATCCCAGAGTGCGTAAGCCATGGCGCCTGTCTCCTCCTATTTTTCTTCCGTCGGCTTTGGGCGGTCAGGTAAACACGGTGCAATTTGCACGACTGTAGCGTGCTTCGGATTCCCTGCGCACTCCATTTCTGGCATCGCCCACTTTTCCCAGTCATTCCGTTCTGCATTCGGATAGACGGTGCCCTTGGGAGACTGCGTCCAGGTTTTCCACTCGACAGCGGGGTACTCCCTCAGCTTCGGACTGCGGAATTCGCCTGGCCAGAACGTAGGGTTTCCGCCGGCGTTCACTTCCGTCGCGCGCTTGCCATCACGACTCTCCGTTCCGTACGTATTCGAGTCAACGGCCCACCGTATCCCCAGTTGCTTCAAGAAACTTTTGACGCCCGCAGCTCGGGATTCAGCGATCAAGTAACGGACGTCGTCGAGATCCATGTACCGTGCCTGATCTTTGTCCTTAGACGACTCGCCGCCGATGATGGCCCAATGAATGCCAGCCGCTTTCAGGATTTCGCGCAAATTTGGCCAAAGCTCACGGAGTCGATGTGTCTGGCTCTGCCAGGGCTCGAAGCTAACGGCGCCGGTTTTGCCCAGGTCAACGATGCGGTACATGGACTCCGCGCGGAAGATGTCCCCATTGAATCTATCGGTCTTTATAACGATCAATCACTCGCTTTTATCCATCCCCTCCATTCTGGAGTCCCGTCCTTGTCTCTCAATCGTAAGACGTCATTTCCTCTCTTCACAGTTGTGGCAAGCATGAAATGCTCACCACGAACCGTGACCTGTGAGCCGGTCACGGTGACCTTATCGCCAATTTTAAAATCTTTTCCTCGTTCAAAGCCTATAATGTAGGAGGCAGGACCCAAGTAAACTGGCAGTACATCTTTATTGTCAACAAAGACCGTCAATCGCATTTCCATGCCGACTCCCGGTTGGTAAACCTGGTCTACTTTTATTACTTGTCCTGAGATGGTCTTAATTGTTTTAGAGTCAAAGATGTTTTTGTAAGGATCTTGATCTTTTCTCCC